>Ga0194130_10000220_pt1 | contig 115024 bp, 104 predicted proteins | sample TA2KigsurfametaG_FD_160084 | JGI IMG/M metagenome (GOLD analysis project Ga0194130, IMG submission 160084) | Freshwater microbial communities from Lake Tanganyika, Tanzania - TA2015050 Kigoma 12 surface | ecosystem: Environmental > Aquatic > Freshwater > Lake | place: Tanzania: Lake... | reverse complement strand
TAGACCGCAGCAACCTGATGGCCTTGTGTAAGCCCTGCCATAGCAGGCGGACGGCAAGGGGCGAATAAAGGCGGGCAACGGAGCTTGTAAGTCCTTTTTTTTCTATAAGTTGGAGAGGTTACCCAAGAAACCGCGCGATGAGGCACGTGCAGATCGGATGATGTTTTAGACCATTTTGGAAAAGGATTATCAATATGGGACAAAGAGGAACCATATCAGACGCAGCTCTTCGATTTGAGCAGGGCCTTGCGAAGGAAAAGCCGAGGCCACCAGCGAACATGAGCAAGGAATCCAAGCGCGAATGGGAGAGAATCACAACCTTACTCGAAACCCGTGGGCTTTTGGATCGGCTCGACGAAGCGGGGCTTCATGATTATTTGACCTGCTGGGAGCGACTCCGCGAGTGCGAGGCGCTATTGACCCGCGAGGGCTTGGTTGCAACAGCAGAAAGAGGCACCGTGAAGCACCCGGCGGCGACGTTGGCATCGCAATACAGGGCGTCTCTGCTGGCATGGTCGAAGGAGTTGGGCTTGACGTTGGCTTCTCGCTTGCGGATGCAGGTTGAGAGGAACCTGAGTCCGGAGGCGAGGGCGCATGACCCTTACGGGCTGCTCGACTGATGGCTTGGCGTTTGACAGCGGCGGGGCCGTGGCGTTATCGTCTTAGGCGAGAGGCGGCAGGACGGCAATCCTGCCGTCTCTCTAAACCACACCGAGGATACAACTCGACATGGCCTCCACCAAGTGTCCCTTATCACACACCCGCCCGTCTCGATTTGAAACGGGCAACCCAAGCCTCAACATCTTCTTTGCTCAGCACTGCTGGCAGAAGCAAGCCATCAAAATCAGCGAATAGAAATCCGTCTTTTTGCACAACCGGGCGTTTCTTTTTGGAATCCATGCCCGTATTGCTGCAAGTAGCTTGCCATTCCCAAAGTTTCCCCGTCCTGCTGCACAGCACCCACCGGGCGCGGCGGCACATAGCAAACCGACATGAAAAGGAGAACATCATGCAACACCCATTGAGCCATGCACTAAACAAGCTCGAAGCCGATCTTGCTAGCGAACACACATCACCCGAGGCGGAATTTATTCAGTGCGTCTTGAGCCTATACGACAGTGGCTTGCTCGACCCTGCAAGGGCTGAGCTTGCGCTACAAGATTGGCGCGACGAACTAGCCGCGATGCAGCACTACACACACGCGGCGGCAAGGTGTCAGCCTGAAATGCTCTGCGCCGCATTGGAGGCCGCGTAATGGCCGGGCAAATCATCAGGCGGGGTGACCGGAAATGGTGCGTGCGCGTGTTCCTTGGCAACAACGAGCATGGGAAACGTGTCTACCAAAACCGCAGCGTTTCAGGCGCAAAGAAGGACGCCGAAAAGGTGCTAGCGGAGATGCTGCGAACCCGAAGCTTAGGCCCTTCGATTCTGCGAAATGAAAGGCTTCTAGTGGATGAGCTTCTAAACGATCTCATCCGCGAATACACCATCAATGGCCGGGCGGTGGGCATACTCAAGATGAAAATCGAGAAGTACCTTCGCCCATCATTCGGGAAACTGCAAGCGTCAAAAATCAACACGGCGTCGATAGAAGGCTACGCTGATTCTCGTTTGATGAGCGGGGCAGCAGTGGCAACCGTTAACAGGGAACTTGGCTTGTTGCGTCGCGCCTTCTCTCTGGGCTACCAGTGCGAACCCCGCAAGGTGGAGCGCATACCGAGAATCAAACTTTTCAAGGAGAACAACGTCCGCAAGGGCTTCTTTGAGCATGAGCATTACAAAGCGATGCTTCAGGCACTACCGGATCACCTGAAGGCAGTTCTAGTGATGGGCTACTGGACGGGCTTAAGGCGAGGCGAGATCACTTCTCTGAAATGGGAGCAGGTTGACCTGAGAAACGGTGTACTCCGGCTTGAAGCTGGCACAACCAAGAGCGGCGAAGGGCGTATTGTTCCACTTGCGCCGGATCTCTGGGAATGCCTGAAAATGCAGCGGGAAAGATCACGGCTTGAGTATCCCGAATGCGTTCAAGTTTTCCACTACCGGGGCAAGCCGTTTAAGGACTTCCGCGATGGATGGGACACAGCGGCGGCGAAAGCTGGCCTTATCGACGAGAAGGGCAAGCCCAAACTGTTGTTTCATGATCTCCGCCGGAGCGCCGTTCGCAATCTGCTTCGTGGTGGCGTGCCTGAAAAAGTGGCGATGGCGATCAGCGGACACAAGACGAGAGCCGTATTCGACCGATACAACATTGTTGCTGAATCGGATCTTAGGACAGCAATCACGCGATTGAGCGGCTACATTTCACAGCAAGAAGGTGAGGCCGAAAAAGGCAGTATTGGCACACAAAACCAAAATCCGCACACTATTCGCACATCGGAAGCAAGTGGGGTGATAAATTGAGCTTAAAGATAGCCCGTAAATTGTTGATTCTATGGTGCGGACGAGAGGACTTGAACCTCCACGGGGTTGCCCCCGCTAGTACCTGAAACTAGTGCGTCTGCCAATTCCGCCACGTCCGCAAAAAACCAGCAGTTCTTTTATGGTCCCAAAGCCGCATCGCTGTGTCAATTCCACATCAGAACTTCAGTTCCACGCGGATTCGATCCGGGCCCTGTTTGAGCAGCAGCACCCGCTCCTTCTCAAGCCACTTCAACTCACCGCCTTCACCGCGGCCCATATGCCGCACACGCACATGGGAATTTTCGAAAAGTACTTCCTGCTTGGTCTCAACAGGCTTGGCTAAAATAGCAGGCACAATCTGGACGTGCAGCGCCTTGCCTCTGATCGTCACAGGCCCATCCAGCCAGATCACTCTCCGCCCAGCCACCAACAAGAACTCCCCCGTGGGCCTTCCATAGATTGGCGCGAAGTTCAGCTCCTTCATTCCCTTCGGTACATCCATTTCGAACACTCTCACCGCAGCGTTTTCAAGCAACAATTTACCCGCCGCCCTCGCTTCTCGATCCGCGTCGATCCTCGCACCCTCCCTCGGAAACATCTCGGGGCGCCGCTGCATCAACAGAAGCACGAGAAAAAGCGTCTTCATGCCGTCATTGTAGCCGCCAGGGCCAAGGCGGTATTCGTATGCAACGCCACAGTGTCTTCGAGCTTCACCGCGTAGCCGCCCGCCAGCGTGACAAAGATAGGAATCCCCCGGCTTCGCGCGGCGCGCATCACCAGCAGATCCCGCTCCATCATGCCCCCCATGGTCAATTGCAGGCCCCCTAATTTGTCCTGCTCATAGGGGTCGCTGCCCGCAACATAGGCGACCAGGGCCGGTTGCATTCTCGAGAACGCCTCTTCGAGGCCAGCCTGCAACGCGGAGAGGTATTCCAAATCCCCAATGCCATCGTCCAATTCGATATCCAGATCGCTCGTCTGCTTTTCGTAAGGGTAGTTGTCCCGTTGGTGAATCGACAGTGTGAACACGCTGTGGTCTCCTGCAAAGATCCCCGCCGTGCCATTCCCCTGATGCACATCCGTGTCGATCACCATCGCGGTTTTGATCGCCTTCTCTTCTTGAAGCACCCGCACCGCCACCGCAACGTCATGAATCGCACAGAACCCTTCGCCATGCCCACCAAAGGCATGATGAAACCCACCGCCGATATTGAACGCAGCACCGTCCCTCAGCGCCGCCCGCGCCGCCTCGATGCTGCCTCCGGTGTGATAAAGAAAGCCCTCCACCATCGGCCGCGAATACGGAATTTCAAGCCGCATCACCTGGTCGTAGCGGATCGTCCCATCCATGAGCGCAGCCACCCAATCCGGCGAATGCACCAGCATCACCTGTTCGCGTGTTGCCTGCACGGGCTTGAGTAAATTCGCCTCGCTCAACAATCCGCGCTTCTCCAGTTCTTCGCGAATCCGCTCGAATTTCACTGACGGAAAAACATGGTCCCCCAAGCGCAGGTTGTAGCTCGGGTGGTAGCTGAAATGAAACGGTACGTTGCCCACGGAATATACTGATAGTTTCACCCCTTGAATCGAAAGGAAGCAATGCGTAAAAAGGTAACTGTAGTCGGAGCAGGCAATGTAGGAGCCTCCTGTGCCCTCCGGATCGCAAACAAAGAACTCGCCGACGTCGTTCTCGTCGACATCATGGAGGGCGTCCCGCAGGGCAAAGCTCTCGATCTGCTCGAAAGCGGCCCGATCGAAGGCTATGACGTAAGCGTCACTGGTGCCAACGACTACGCCCCCACCGCCAACTCTGATGTTGTCGTCATCACTGCCGGCTTCCCTCGCAAGCCCGGCATGACCCGCGACGACCTTCTGATGGCCAACTACGAGATCGTCAAGGCAGCCACCGAAGGCGCCGCGAAGTATTCGCCCAACGCAATCATCGTTGTCGTCACCAATCCTCTCGACGCGATGTGCTACACGGCTCATGTGGTGTCGAAGTTCCCCAAGCACCGCGTCATCGGTATGGCCGGAGTTCTCGATACGGCGCGCTATCGTACCTTCATCGCCGAAGCGCTGAACGTTTCGATGGAGAATGTTACGGCAATGGTGCTCGGCGGCCACGGCGACACGATGGTGCCGCTCGTCCGTCTCACCAGCGTCTCCGGCATCCCGTTGACCGAGCTGCTCCCGCAGGATCAGATCGATGCCATCGTCAAGCGCACGCGCGAAGGCGGAGCCGAGATCGTGAAGTATTTGAAGACCGGCAGCGCTTTCTACGCTCCTTCGGCGGCCACCGTCGAAATGGTCGAGTCGATCCTCAAGGACAAAAAGAAAGTTCTTCCCTGCGCCGCCCTTCTCGAAGGCGAATATGGGATCAATGGTCTGTTCGTCGGCGTGCCTTGCAAACTCGGCGCGGCCGGTATCGAAAAGATCTACGAACTGAAGCTCAGCCAATCAGAAACGGCGGAACTGAATCACAGCGCCGCCGCCGTTCAAGAGCTGGTGGACGTTCTCAAGCAGAAGGGCGCATAAGAGCCCTTAAAACCGGAACCTCAGCGAAGCCTGCATCCGCCTCGGAGCCCGCGTCCCAGTCACCTCGCCAAAACGCGCATTCACTTGCGCGCCGTTTGCCTCAAAGCGAGCCGTGGTGTCTACCGCGTTGTACTGCGTGTGATTAAACGCGTTGTACATCTCCCAGCGCAGCTGCAGGCTTTTCTTTTCGCTGAATAGCGGGATGTTCTTGAAGAAGCTAATATCCCAGTTGGTAGTCCCGGGCAAGCGGAAAACATCCTTCGGGGCATTGCCGAAATCTCCTCGAGCCGGCCGCGCGAACACCGTTGGATTAAAGAACCGCGAGAAGGTTCGATCTCCTTGGGCAAGCTGTGCCTTGCCTGTCACATTGATGCGATTGCCATCTCCGCCGCCGCTCAGGTCCACTGTGTCGACTGTCGAGAAGCCCACGCCCGAAGGGAAGCCACTTGCAAATGTGGTGATGCCCGATACCTGCCAGTTGTCCAGAACCATCTTTCCCACTTTGTTCGGCACGAACTTGCTGCCCTTGGGCAGATCCCAAATGTAGTTCGTAACGAAAATGTGTGTCTGGTCGAAGCCCAGTTTGCCGTAGTTCCACACCCTCAAGTCGCGATACTGCGCGACACCATCACCATCAGAGTTCGCGTAACCCATTGCCTTCGAATACGTGTAGGCCATGCTGATCGAGAGACCCTGAGCAAAGCGACGATTCAACGTGACCTGGCCAGAGTTGTAATTCGACGTAGACGAAAACTCGTTGTAGTTGATGTTGCCCCAGCCCGGGAAGGGTCGGAAGAAATTGTCGGGGAGGGGTGTCGCCGGATTCGAAGGATCGGCGTTGGCCGTAAGATAGCGCGCACCATATGGCACTGTGTTGATGTTGCGGCTCACCTGCAGGTGACGTCCCACATTGCCGACGTAGGTCACCTCCAGCACGGTCCCTCTGCCAATGTCGCGCTGCACGCCAAACGTGAAGTTGTACATGGCCGGAGTGACAGCCTTTCTCTCAAAAGTGGATGTGTTGTTGGGAAACAGCACACCCGTTGAACTCAGGAATGAAGAAAGAGTTCCGTAGTACACGATGGGCGTCTGCTGCGTAGGCGGGTTTTGCGAAAAGCCTCTCACTCCTGGTGCCACTGTGTTATGAAAGATGCCGAAGCCGGTGCGGATTGCCGTCTTGCCATCACCGAACGGATCGTAAGCAATACCGAAACGAGGCTCGTAAAGGACTGGTGCCTGCTCGCGGAACCCACGCGGATAAGCCGTATTGGTTGCCGACACCGCACCATTAAATGGATTCCCGCTTCCCGGAACAAACGCCCCGATGAACACGGCTGGCAGAATGTCGCCGTTGCGCGGATTCACCGCGCGCCGGCCCTGCGGGGTTGAAACCGGGGCGTAGAGTGTTGGAATCTGTGCTCTGTTAAAGAGGCTGAAATCCCAGGCTGCTGCTTGCTGCCGTGCATGATACCACTGGTTGAACCAGACAAACCGCATGCCAATGTCGAGCGTCAACTTGCGATTGACCTTCCAGCTATCCTGCACAAACCAGCCCATCGTTGTCTTGCGTCCTTCGTTGGAAGGCCGCGATTGCGATTCGCTGTAGTTCGCGAAATTGCCGAGTACCGCGTTGGAATACGCGTAGTTTGAATCGAAGGGATTGTTCACGTCACGGGCAAACGCGAAGCTGCCGCCGTAAGTGCCTTGCTCGCCCTCGTAGTTGCGCGTCCTTTCAATGGCGATGCCAGCCTTGAAGGTGTGCGCTCCTCGGGCATAGGTCGTGTTGTTGCTGAGGTTGAACGCGGTGTCCGCGCCACGCAAAGGAAAGCGCCCATCATAGGTGATCGCCGCCGCACTCGGTACGCCGCCGTAGCTGGCCTGCGGAATCACGCCCAACGGATTGTTGCCCGGAAAGTATTGCCCCAACGTGCTGAGCCCACGGTTGGACCGCAACACCTTCTTCAGTTCTTCGTCGTTAAGCGGGGGGCCATCTTCAACGGAGTGCCGCGCGCCGAATGTGAACTCGTTCACAATGCGTGTTGACAGGATGCGTGCCCAGTTCATCACGATGCCGTCGTCGGTGAATGTGTACTTCTGTTTGATCAGGCCCCAATTCGATGAGCCAGCCGCTACTGCATAACCGATCGAATCGGCGAACCAGGTAGAGCCTCTGAAGTTCACCGAGTCCTTCGATGTCGGTTTGAGATCGATGCGGAACAGATGCTGGTTGCGCGGTTGTTCAAGCGCCTCCTGGAACTGGTAGTTGAAATTGCCACCCGTAATCGTGCGATTCAATTGATTGGGGAGCGGGAAGATGTTCAGCATGGCCCGGCCGTTGGCGCTGAGGCGGCTCGCTGGGATCGTGTTGTTCGGAAAGTTTGCGCCACCCTGTGGATCCCGAATCGGAATGATGCGATTTCCAAGGTCCACCGTTTGAGAGAAGTCCCCATTACGCTCAAGCGCCGTCGGTACAGTCACTTGCCTGACCGCTTGCGGATTCTTCACCCAGCTCTTCTCGAATGAATAGAAAAAGAAAGCTTTCTCTTTGAGCTTGCTGCCTAAGGGAATCGGCCCACCGAGAGTTCCTCCAATCGTGCTGTAACGATAGATCGGGCGCCTCACGCCATTCCGATTGTTGAAAAAGTCATTCGCGTTCCAGCTCTCATGCCGCTTAAACCAGTACGCGGTGCCGTGATACTCACGCGAACCCGACTTCGTAACGATGTTGATCGAGCTCGCTCCATTGCGGCCATACTCAGCCTGGTAGTTGTTCATCAGCACTTTCACTTCGCCGATGGCGTCCATGTTGATCGGGCTTGAGAACGTGCCGGGGCTACCAAGATCATTCCCTGTCACGCCATCCACCTGCAAGCTATTCCAGTTGCTGCGAGTCCCTTGAATGTTCGGCGATTGCGTGCCGAAACTGCCTCCCAAGAATTCCGTGTCGGTTTGCTGCGCCACACCGGGCAGGATCCTCAACATCGAAACCACATCGCGGCCACGAATCGAAACCTGCTCAAGCTGCCGCGCTCCGATCAGCGCCGAATGCTCCGTCGAGCTGGTTTGTACCGTCACTGCCTGCGCTTCGATCGTCACAGATTCCGAGACAGCTCCGATCGTCAACTGCAAGCTGCCGACGCTGAGTCTTTCGGCTGCGCTCAACACGTTGCCCGTCTTCTTGAGCGGTTTGAAGCCGCTCACTTCCACTGAAACCGTATAGCTGCCGGGTTGTAACGCGGGAAACACAAAGTCTCCCGTTTCGTTGGTTGTCGAGTTGCGCTCTTCGCCGGTGCGCTCGCTGATCAATTTCACCGCCGCGGCAGGAATCACATTGCCGCCTGAGTCCACAACTGTTCCGGAGATCGAGCCCGAAATGGTCTGCGCAGTGATGACATTAACACTAAATAATGCGAGTAACAGTAGGATACGAAGCATGCTGCAGGAATTTTATCTCAGATTCCTGCAGTTCGATCCGCAAACTAAGCACCCCACCACCGAAAAGTTTCCCCTGGGCATCAGACAACAAGCTTAAAGTGCCACCGCCCATCAACGCATCGCGGCAAACAAAGTTCAGCGCACCCAGGTTCGGCAGTTCAAATCGCTCCACATCCCCTTCGATTCGATCCGCGAAATGTGCCTTGACTCGTGCTGCCGTCACTTCCCTCAGCAGCACTGCATAGGCCTCCGCTTGGTAAGCGATCACTCCAATGTTGACCAGGTTGCCTTTGTCTCCAGACCTCGCGTGCGCGATTTGTCCCAACTTGACAATCATTCGATCACCTCAACTCGCAGCTCTAACGCTTCACGCGGCAGTAACGCGGGCCAGTATGCAACCACCTCGTGAACCTTGGGTCTGCCTTCGCCATACCCGGTTGCCCCCGGCGGCCCGTTCAAGACCAGTGGAATCATCTCCCGCGTCCATCGCTCCACAGGAGATTTATCCCGCGCACGCACGGCCATGCGCAGCATCGCCGACTGTGTGTCTCCAAACACTTCCGTCGCAGTGCGTTCAAACAACAAGCCAAGATCTCGGCAGCGCTCTTCGACGATTGCCGAGGCGCGCCGGCACTTTTCGTCCGCTCCTGGGCCCCCATAGACAAGCGTGCCTGCGGCCTTCCAGCCCCAGTGATACGAGATGCTCGCCTTCAACATCTCAGGTCTTAGCCGACCCTTGGCACCCGTTACTCTAACTCGATCCGAGCCATCCATGCGCAGATGAACGCTCCTGAAATCGGCGACCACATCTGGCGTGTAATAAGTCCCAGGATCCCCAACTTCATAAACCAACTGCTCCTTCACAGAACCCAGCGTCACCTTGCCGCCGCTGCCCACATGCTTTGTGATGACGCAGGTGCCATCAGCTTCGGCCTCGACAATCGGATAGCCTACCCGCGAAAGGTTCGGAATCGTCTCCCAATCCTCAAGGCAATTGCCACCGGTGCACTGCGCCCCGCATTCGACGATGTGCCCTGCGACAATCCCCGCCGCCAGCAGATCCCAATCCGTCTCGCTCCAGCCGAATTCGAAAACCATCGGTGCCAACACCAGCGCGGCATCCGCGCACCGGCCCGTTACAACGACATCGGGCTTTGCCTTCAAAGCCTCCACGATTCCGAAAGCGCCGGTATAAATGTTCGCGCTCAACACTTGCTCGATCACGGTTTCAAGCAACTCCCCCGTATCCAGATTGCGCAATGCAAAGTCACGCACCCGGCCGAGGATGTCATCTCCCAAAACGACAGCCACTCTCAAGGAAGGGCAACGCCGCCGGATCTCTGCGGCGCACGCCAGCGGATTCACACCACCGGCGTTGGCGATCACCTTCACACCTTTGCCCGCAACGCGCTCCACCAGGGCAGGGAAGTCCCGCGCGTAACCAAAAGCGGGGTTCTCCTTCTTCTGCTTCTGCAGAATCGACATGGTCACTTCAGCCAGATAGTCGAGCACCAGATAATCGAGTGGGCCATCTTCAACGAGCCGAACCGGGGCTTCGAAAGAATCTCCCCAGAAGCCTTGCCCGCAACCAATTCGGATCATCGCGCACAGACCTCAAACAGGAAGGCGAGCGTCTCCCGCGTCTTGGCGGGATCGATGATTGCATCCACATGTCCTCGGGCCGCCGCATAGCGCGCATCCAGCCATCGTTCGTAGTCCGCTCTGGTTTGGGCGATCTGGCCTGCCATTTCTGGCCCAGGCTTCGCGCTATGAATGGCCTGCACGGCCGAGTCGCCTTCCATCACTCCAATCCTTGCCGTCGGCCATGCCAGTGCAAAGTCTGGGTCGAAGCCCTGGCCCGCCATCGCGTAATAGCCGGCACCCGAGGAGTGATTCAGCGTCAACGCAATCTTCGGCACAGTGGCGCAACTCATCGCTTCCACCATCTCCGCGCCTGCCCGAATGATGCCGCTCTCTTCGGCCGCCTTCCCCACCATAAAGCCGGAGACGTCCTGCAGATACAGCAAAGGCAATCGATGCCGTTCGCAAACATCCACAAAATAAGCTGCCTTGCGAGCTGACTCCGTGTAGATGATCCCGCCGATCCGTGGCCCTGAGGCTGTTTTCAGAAAGCCCCGTCGGTTCGCTACAACACCAATCGGTCGGCCCCCCAGCCGGGCTCGTGCGCAGATCATTTCTGGCCCGTATTCGGGCTGATGCTCTTCGATCGATTCTGTATCGAGCAACGCACTCAGCACCGCATTCGTGTCGTAAGGCTGACGGTGGTCGTCGGGCAGTGTGTCGTATAAATTCAATCCTTGAGTCACTTCGCCAATCTCTCGTCGCAACCCGATTTCGCGCAGCCGCGCTCGCAACATACCGATGCACTCCTCATCGTTGCGCGCCATCTGGTGCGCCACCCCACTCACTTTCGTGTGCATGGCCGCCCCGCCCAACTCCTCGGCGCCGGACGTCTCACCCGTCGCGCCCTTCACAAGGTTCGGCCCACCCAGGCCCATGAAACTCGTCCCTTCCACCATGATGATCAAGTCGCTCAAGGCTGGCAGATAAGCTCCCCCCGCAATGCACATGCCCATCACCGCCGCCAGTTGTGGCACCTTCAATTCGCGCCGCATCTTCGAGCAATAGTGAAAGATTCTAGCCGCCCCATACTGCCCGGGAAAAATTGCATCCTGCAGTGGCAGATTCACTCCGGCGCTATCCACCAGATACACGATCGGGATTCTTTGCCGCATCGCAATTTCCTGCGCCCGCAGAATCTTTGCAATCGTCTCCGGCCACCAAGCTCCTGCCTTCACGGTCGCGTCGTTGGCGACGATGACGCAAGGCCGCCCTTCCACCAATCCCACAACACAAACCACCCCGGCCCCCGGCGCTTGCCCCTCGTACCGGTCGTGGGCCACCAGCAGCCCGGTCTCGAAAGAAAAACTGCCAGCATCCAGCAAGAGCGCCACACGTTCTCTTGCGGTCAATTTACCCTGCGCGTGCTGCTTCGCAATCTTGCTAGCCCCGCCGCCGAGCCGCAACAGCTCTTCCAGCGATCGCAATTCCTCAAGCAAAGCCCGCATTCGATTCGGCATAACGCTGATCTAACTATAAGATGAGAAGACCCATGGCAATCTTCGACGAGAAGACCGCACGCGTCCTCGCCACCATTCTTGCCTTCGCCGCTTCCCTCTATGTACTCTGGGGCCTCCGCGAACTGTTCTTCCTATTGCTGATCTCGATCTTCTTTGCCTACACGGTTGAACCCATCATCAACTACATCAACCGCAACACGCCCCCGTTCATCTCGCGCCGCAAAGCGATCTTCGTCACCTACATTGCGATCTTCATTGGCATCGTCTTCGGGCTTACCATCCTCAGCCAAGTCATCGCCGACCAGGCAGCAGATCTGATCAAACAACTCCCGAACCTGGACCAAGACCCCTCGAGCGCGATTCGCCTCCCTCTGCCCGCCCGTCTGGAACCCTTCCGGGATCAGATCATGACCCACGGTCTTGAGTTTGCCCGCTCCACGGCAAACACCTTGGTCTCCAACCTTGGCAGCGTCGGCTTCCTGCTACTTGCGCCGATTTTCGCGCTGTACTACCACATAGAAGGTCCTCGATATCGCGCTTGGCTCATCCGCGCGGCCTCCCGGTGGGACTCGCAAATTGCCCTCACTGCACTTCTCGATGACCTCCGCAATCTGCTCAGCAACTACATCCGTGCGCTCTTCATTCAAAGCATTTCGGTTTTTGTCGGTTACGGCGCCTACTACGAACTCGCACAAGTTCCATATCCGATCTTGCTTGCCAGTCTGGCCGCCGCCCTTGAAGTCATCCCAGCCCTCGGATGGATCAGCGCCGCCTTGCTCAGCCTTCTGGTGGTTGCCTTCTCCGGCTACACCAATCTCTTCTGGCTCTTCATCTTCTATCTGGTCTTTCGCATCTTCCAGGATTACGTGATCACTCCGCTCGTCATGAAGAAGGGCGTACAGCTTTCTCCGATTCTCGTCCTGACCGGCGTCATCGCCGGTGAGATGCTGGGCGGCGTACGCGGTATGTTCCTGAGCATTCCAACGCTCGCCGCCGCGCGAGTGTTTTACCGGCATTGGGCCAAACGTTCTGCATTGCTGCTCTGTATCGCCGCCTCTTTGAACGCGCATTCCATCAGTGTGTCAACCAGTACGGCAACCCTCAACGGAAAGGCCCTTCGTGTTGAACTTCGAATCCCAAAATACGAAGCCGAGCACACAACTCCTGCGGCAATCGCTGGCGCGATCCGGTTCGATAAGGCGAACCTCGCTCAATCTGATTGCCAGTCAGTCGGACAGGAGCTCGTTTGCCGGATCGAGTATCAGTTTGCAGCCTTACCGGGCGAACTCATCGAAGCCAACGTCACGCTTGCCCGCGTCACCGTACCCAACCACGTTCACATCATGCGTTTCCTCCGCGGTGCCACTGCGCGCCAGGCAGTGTTTGATCGCACTTTCGAAAACGAACGCATCGACCTCCACGAAGTTGGCAAAGCCGAGCTCTGGTCCCGCGCCGCTCGCATGGGGTTTACGCAGCTTCTCTATCAACCGATCTTGATTCTGTTGCTGCTCGTCGTCTCCCGTCCAGTGCCCTACATCGCCGCTGCCGCCGCTTCCTTCTTCGTGATCTTGCCAGATACTTTCTACGCGATTCCCGGCTTCTTCGAACTCGCCACAGCAGTTTCTCTCTCCTATCTGGCGCTTGAGTACCTCTGGTTCCCCAATGCCTCCGGCAAGTGGCTGCTACTGGCTGCGATAGGCGCCCTCGAAGGCGCAGGACTCGCCATTCTCGCCCGCCCCACCGGTCCAGGTGCCGTTGCCTTTGGCACCGGTCATCTCGCGGCTTGTCTGCTGGTGAGCCTTTTGGGGGTATATTTTTCGCGGAACATTCCAGACGCCTGGATGCGTAGAATCATGTGGGCCCTCGCAGGGCTAGGAGCGATTTGGACAATATGGGTATTCGTCAAACGATTTTGATTTTTGGGCTTGCCGCCGCAACCTTTGCGCAGGACCTCACCACCAAAGCCGACGAGTTTGTCGGCGCTTACGCAAAACTAGGCAAGTTCTCGGGCACGGTTCTCATTGCCAAAGAAGGTAAGATCGTCTTTGAGAAAGCCTACGGTATGGCGAATTACGAATGGTCGATCCCGAATACGGTCGATACAAAATTCCGCCTCGGCAGCATCAGCAAGCAGTTTGGCGCAGCCGCCATTCTCAAGCTGGAAGAGATGGGAAAGCTCAAAACCACCGATAAAGCTTGCGATTACCTCCCCGCATGTCCGGAGCAGTGGAAGCCGATCACGATCCATCAACTTGCCACCCATACCTCTGGCGTCCCCAATTTCACGAATTTTCCAGACTACGCAAAGATCAAGTACCGCCCTTCTCGTTACGAGGAACAAGTCAAATTAGTCTGGGAGAAGCCGATGGATTTCGATCCAGGCACCAAATTTCAGTACTCCAACACCGGCTACGTCATTTTGGGCCAGATCATCGAGAAGGCCAGCGGCCAACCCTGGGAGCGATTTCTCGCCGAGCAAATTTTTGTACCAGCCGGGATGACGAACACGCTTGCCGATTCCAATACTGCGCTGGTACCAAAACGCGCGGCTGGCTACAGAGCCGCCGGCGGAATGCCTGTCAACGCCGAGTACATCGACATGCGGATCCCGAACGTCGCGGGCGCCTTGATCTCAACCATAGAAGACCTCTACAAATGGGATCGTGCTCTGGCCAGTGGAAAACTCCTGGGCGAAGCCGCCATGAAGAAGATGTTCATACCGGAAAAGAACAACTACGCCTATGGGTGGGTCCTCACCGACCAACAGGGCAAAGCTTTCCAGGGCCACGGCGGCGGCATCGAGGGTTTTACCACTCAGATCCAGAGATTGCCCAGTGAACAAGCTCTGCTCGTAGTCTTGTCGAACTTCGAAGATGGTCAAACTGGTCCAGTGAGCCGTGGACTCGCTCAAATCCTGAATGGCGGCAATCCGGAAATTCCGAAGGAACGCCAGGAGATCCAAATCGATTCCGCCGCCTTGGATGAGTACGTTGGCACATACCAACTCGCCCCTTCGTTCGCCTTGGTCGTCACCAAAGAAGGCAACCAACTCATCACCCAGGCCACCGGTCAGGGCAAGATCCCGATTTTCGCGGAGTCGAAAGACACCTTCTTCCCCAAGGCCATGCCGGCGACGCTTGTCTTCACAAGAGAAAACGGCAAGGTCACCGGCCTGATCCTCAAGCAGGGTGGCCGCGAGATGAAGGCGCCTCGCCTCTAAAAGTTCACGATCTTTGAGAAGCTGACGGGGTCGAGGCTCGCACCGCCGACCAAAGCCCCATCGATCTCTTCTTGCGCCATGAGTGCCGTAACGTTGTCGGGCTTAACGGAACCACCGTAGAGGATCCGCATATCCGCGCCAGCCATCTTGCGGATCACCCGGTGGGCATCAGCCGCCATTTCAGGCGTCGCTGTTTTGCCCGTGCCAATCGCCCATACGGGTTCATAGGCGATCACAATCTGTGCCTTCTCTTCAGCCGACAAGCCAGCAATGCCGCCTGCGTACTGCTTTTCAAGTACGGCCTCGGTTTCCCCCGCCTCACGCTCAGCCAGCAACTCACCAACGCAGACAATCACCTTGAGCCCGGCCTCAATCGCAGCCTTCGTGCGCTTCAAAACCGTCTCGTCAGTTTCACCAAAATACTGCCGCCGCTCCGAGTGGCCCACAATCACCCATTCGCAACCCAGCGTCTTCAACATCGGCCCTGAGATTTCACCCGTAAACGCACCCTCTTTGGCCCAATACAGATTTTGCCCACCGATCGCTACATTCGATCCCGCAGCAGCATCAATGGCTGCTGGAAGGTCCACAAACGGTGCGCAGACCGCGATCTCGCAATGCTTCGCATCCTTCACCAGCGGCAAAAAGTTCTCAAAGAAAGTCTTCGTCTCGGCCGGTGTCTTGTACATCTTCCAGTTCGCGGCCATCAATGGGGTTCGCATCTCTTTCAGTTTACCGTTCGAGCTTCACACCCAAGATCGCAGCCAGTCTTCCCGCCACACTTTCCATCGGTACCGCGGGAGTGACGCCCTTCTTCACGCCCGGCCCCCACATCACCATCGCTGCTCGGTAGTCGCTCAAACCCGGCCACCAGCCATGGTTCCCCTTCTCGTAAGGCGGTACATACAATTCAGCTCCCGGCTTCATCGCGAATCCCTCGTTTCGCTTGGGCTCAAACGCCGCCACAACATCGGCTCCCGGTTCAAACTTGCGGACCTCATCGATCGGCACCTCACGGCCCAGTAGTCCCGTGTCGCGCCACTTCGCCGCTACAGCAGCATCGCGCGTAGTCAATAACCCACCAAGCATCCCCATCTGCATCCCTTTCGCGAATACAGACAGATTCAGATCGCGGTCGACGCGTTCAAAGCCGTGATCCCCCAGCACCACGATCAATGCATTCTTCGGCGCCGCTTTCACAATCTCTCCGATGTAACCATCGGTCACTTCGAGAGTATGATTCGCTTCCTTCTCAAACGGCCCAGCTTCATGCGCCACTGCATCTAGGTCGACGAAGTGCAGCAGGATCAGATCGGGCTTCGCCTGTTTCAGAAGATAAACGCAAGCCACCTTGCGGGTCCGGTCGTCGACCCATTCCTGTCGAAAACTCGGGTCCAATTTCTCGATGTTCTCCACCAGCCCCGGCGTGGCCTTCTCAAAGACCGAGATGTAATCCATGCTCCCGCCATTTCGCCCCCGAAAGTATTCCGGCAGATTGAAATCGATATCAGCGTTAACAGTCACAGGCCACGTAATCGCCGCACTCTTGAGCCCTGCCTTCCGCGTTGCATGCCACAGTGTCTTCACCTTCAACATGTCCGCCATCCAGTAATAGTCGCCGCTCTCCTCCTTCGGCCTGCGGTTACTTAGAATCCCATGCTCCCTGGGAGCCACACCCGTAATCAGGGTCGTGTGCGAAGGCCATGTCACCGTCGGCACGGTGCCGATCAGGCCTCCCACGAATTCACCTTCCCGCATCAGCCTGCGCAACACAGGAATCTTCAGGCCCAGCTTGTCGGCATCTCGCAAATACCGGTGGTCCAATCCATCCACCGAGATCACCACGACAGGCCGCTTCTGTCCAGCCAGAGTCATCCCCAAAAGCATCAAAAGGCAAATGGCGCGCATAAATCCTATTCTCCGCCGTAACTGTTTCTCTTTGATGAGCGAATAGCAACTGATGCCTGTCAATTCTCGCCTCGTCACTTTTCATGCCGGTGATTCCGGTTTCTGGCGGATCATCTCAAACAAGCCATACGTCGGTGCGGCCTGGCCAGAAGCAAAGCGTCTGGAGGTTTCGATGGGTGAACCTCCCAATCAAAAGTCGATCTGGCAACTCACGGGGGTTACCAGCAACGAACGCTACGTCTCGCGCATCGAGAAAAATACTCTTTCCGCCAAGCAAGCTCCACTGGGCAGACCCACTGCGGATCGCGCCGCGTTGATTCCGATTCGCAAGACAGCCGCATGGTGGGCCATGACTCAGGACGAACGGCTTGCCATCTTCGCCGAAAGCCACAACGCAATCGGTCTCAAATTCCTCCCGGCCATCGCCCGCCGCCTCCACCACTGTCGCGATCTCGATACGCACCAGCCCTTCGACTTTCTCACCTGGTTCGATTATTCCGCTGCCGACGAAAACGCGTTTGAAGACCTCGTGAGCGCACTTCGTCAAACTCCGGAGTGGAAATTCGTAGACTGGGAAATTGACATTCGTCTGCGGCGTGAATGAGCATCCAAGTCTTAGCCTACGATCCAGCATGGCCCGAAGCCTATGAAAAGCTTCGCGGCGTCCTCTGGCCCGTCGTCTCGCACTTTGCGGTCAGCATCGAACACGTGGGCAGCACTTCCGTGCCAAGGCTAGCCGCCAAACCGGTGATCGACATCGACATCGTGATCCCGGACTACGCCTCGCTACCGCAGGCGATCAATGCCCTTGCCTCCCTCGGCTACACCCACCATGGGGACCAAGGCATCCCCGGCCGCGAGGTCTTTAAGCGCGTCGAATCTCCACGCACCCACCACCTCTACGTCTGCCCTCAAGACTCCATCCCCCTGCGCAACCACCTCGTTCTACGCGACTACCTACGCTCCAACACTGAAGCGCGTGACACCTACGCCCGCCTAAAGATCGACCTTGCGCAAAAGCACTTCAATGACATGGACAGCTATATCCGAGGCAAGACAGACTTCATCCTTGCAATCCTCGGCCATCAAGGATTTGACTCAAACACGCTGGACTCGATTCGCCGGTCGCAGTGACGCCTCGTTGCATTGGGTCTCAGGGCGCAGCGAGCATCCCGCAGTCGATCCGCTAAGCCGTTGCTTCTTCTGCCTTCTCTTCAATCGGCTCCAGATCTCCCGTTGGCAGATCTACACCTTCCCAGCGCGCCACCGCTGCAGTAGCCAGGCAGTTACCCAACAGGTTCACTGAAGTCCGCGCCATGTCCATGATCGTATCGACGCCCAGCAGCAGCGCAACCCCTTCCAACGGGAGGCCGAAGCTGCCCAGCGTCCCGCTCAACACCACCATTGACGCCCGTGGCACCGCCGCCACACCCTTCGACGTCAACATCAGCGTGAGCATCATCACCAGTTGCTGCCCCAGAGGCATATCCACACCCGCCGCCTGAGCCACAAAGATACTTGCCATGCTCAAATAAAGAGTCGTTCCATCGAGGTTGAAGCTATACCCGGTCGGCAACACAAAGCTCACAATATGTTTCGGCACCCCAAAACGCTCCATGTTCTCCAGCGCCTGTGGCAGCGCCGCTTCGCTTGAGGCCGTTGAGAACGCCAGAATGTAGGGATCCTTCACTGCCTGGATGAAACGCCGCAGCGGGATCTTGAAGATCACCACTACAGCCCCCAACACAACCACTACGAAGATCGCCAGCGACACAAACAAAGTCGCAATCAACTGCCCTAGGTTGAATAACACACCGATCCCTTTGGATCCGATAGTCACCGCCATGGCCGCACCAACGCCAAACGGTGCAAAGTACATCACATACTTGGTGTATTCGAACATGATCTCTGACAGGCTCTTGCACCAAGTCACTACGCTCTCGGCCTTCTTGCCAATGGAAATGCAAGCCGTACCGAAGATGAACGCGAACACTACGATCTGCAGGACCTCGCCCTTGGACATTGCCTCAATGATAGATACAGGGAAGGTGTGCTCGAGCATCCCGGAGAGCGTAACGCTCGACTGCGCAAGCTTCGCCTTCTCTGCTGGCAAGTTCACACCGATGCCGGGCTTCACCAGATTCACGGCCGCCAATCCAAGGAACAAAGCGATCGTCGTCACCACCTCGAAGTAGATGATCGCCTTCGCGCCAATCCTCCCCATCGCCTTCGCGCTTCCCGTTCCCGCGATCCCGTACACTAGCGTCGCAAATACCAGCGGCGCAATGATGCTCTTGATCAAATTCAGAAACACTTTCGACACCGGCGCCAGCTCTTTGGCGAAATCAGGTGCCACCATGCCCAGCCCAATGCCAGCCGCCATCGCGATAAAGATCCAGGAAGTCAGGGATATTTTTTTCAACGTTCGCCCCATTTCAATTTTTCTCTGAGTACATCGAAGAACAACATTCGCGGCGGCCTTACCAGCCGGATTTCATTGTCACTCAGGGCGCAATGCACTTCATCGCCCTCAAGCAATGTCTCGCCCACCTGCCCGTCGATCGTCAAATACGCGTCATGATCGCTGGCCCGGTTCACTAACCGGATCACGCTTGCACCCGGAACAATCACGGGCCGGTGCGTCAGCATGTGAGGACAAATCGGAGTGATGCTCAGTGCATCCACATTGGGGAAAATAATCGGCCCACCCGCGCTCAGCGAGTAAGCTGTCGATCCCGTCGGTGTTGACACAATCAATCCATCCGCTTTGTAGTTCGAGACAAAGTGGGAGTCAACATGGACGGCCACATCGATAATCCGCGCGAGCGACGCTTTCGTAATCACCGCATCGTTCAACGCCTCGTACGAGCATACACGATGTCCGCCACGTTGGATTTCACATCGCAGCATCCTCCGCTTGCCGACGCGAAATTCACCACTCAAACATTTTTCAAGCTCGGGGTACAACTCATCTAAAGTGATCGAAGTGAGAAATCCGAGCCCACCTAAATTCACCGCCAGCAGCGGAATATCCTGGCCACCAATCGCCCGCGCCGCGCTCAACAAAGTTCCATCCCCGCCCAGCACCACTACCAACTGCGTATCCACCGGCACGCGCTCCCGCGGCACCCATTCCTTCAAATTGCCGTAGCGCGCAGTCTCCTCGTCCACGCGGGCGCTGATCCCTCGCTCCGCAAGCCAGTCCACCAATCCGGGCACAATGCTCTGTCCTCGAGTCACATTGGGCTTCGAGATGATTCCCACGCTTCGGATTTCAATTCGCTCTTCGGGCATGTATCAGAAACTCTCGATTCCCTTTGCCGCCCAGGATCGGGCTGTCTATGATCCGTGTTTGGTAACCCAACTCACGTAAGGCAGATTCTACCTTGTCACAAGCCGCCTGGTGCAACGATTCTTCGCGCACGATTCCGCCCTTGCCCACATCACCCCGCCCCACTTCAAACTGTGGCTTGATCAGAATCACCATTTCGCTCTCACCCGCGAGTAGGGCAGGGAATCGGTCGAGCAGCAATGTGACGCTGATAAAGCTCACATCGCACACCAGCAATCGCGCCGGTTCTCCGATCACTGCGGGCTCAATCATTCTCGCGTTCTGATGCTCGTGCAACACTACGCGCGGATCTGTTTTCAGCCTCCAGGCGATCTGTGTGGCCCCGACATCCACGCAATGCACACGCGTCGCCCCATGCTGCAACAGGCAATCGGTAAAGCCCCCCGTCGACGTCCCGATATCGATACAAATCGCACCAGTCACATCGATACCAAATTCTTGCAGCGCCGCTTCCAGCTTCAGCCCACCCCGGCTCACGTAACGCAACTGCTCAAGCAACTCCACGCCGGCATCGCCGGCCACTTGCTGCCCAGCCTTATCTACCTTCTGGCCGTTCACCATTACCTGCCCAGCCAAAATGAGAGCTTTCGCCTTTTCGCGCGACTCCACCAACCCTCGTTCGACCAGCAATTGATCGAGCCGCGTCTTCAAGACTTCCGGTCCACAATCAAGTCGGCGATTTCGCGCAACCGTGTCCCATGGTTCCCAAATCGCTCGAGCGCGGCATGCGCCTTTTGCCGCTCTTCCTCGGCCATACGTTTCGATTCCGCCAGGCCATATACCGCCGGGAAGGTAATCTTCTGCTGCGCCAGATCTTTGCCCGCCGTCTTGCCCAGCGCCGCACTCGATTCTTCCATGTCGAGAATGTCATCGACGATTTGAAACGCAAGCCCTGCATGCTCGCCATATGCAGTCAAAGCCTGCATCTCGGCTGCCGAAGCTCCTGCATAAATTCCGCCCATGCGCACGCTCGCCCGCAACAAAGCTCCGGTCTTGGCGCGGTGAATCTTCTCGAGCAACTCCGCCGTCGGCGTCATTCGCTCGCCTTCGATGTCATGCACCTGCCCGCCGATCATCCCGCCAACGGTGCCGCTGGCTGAGGCCAGCTCAAGAACGAGTCGGCTCCTCTGCTCGGCTCCAATTTCACTCAGCTCGCTCAGTACTTGAAACGCCAGCGTCAACAAGGAGTCTCCCGCCAGAATTGCCATCGCCTCGCCAAATACCTTGTGATTCGTCGCCATTCCACGTCGCAGGTCATCATTATCGAGCGCCGGCAAATCGTCATGAATCAGCGAATACGTGTGAATCATTTCGAGCGTCGCCGCCGCGTCTTCGATTCCTGGTGCATCGGGATGCACAACATCAGATGCCGCCATGCAAAGGATCGGGCGAATGCGCTTTCCCCCTGCAAAAAGGCTGTATCGCATCGCCCGGTGAATGGTCTCGGGTTCGACGCTCTCCGCCGGAACCCACCGTTGCAGCGCCTGATCCACAACTTCAATACGCGCTGCCAGATATTCTTTCAATGTCATTTGCCGAATGGCTCCGCCTCGACCTTGCCGCCCCTTTTGGTCAAAATCTCAATGCGCGTTTCCGCCTCATCGATCCGCTTCTTGGCCGATTCGCTTAAAGCCACGCCCTTCTCGAACAGCGCGATCGATTCCTCGAGTCCCATCTGGTCTTTCTCAAGCTGCGCCACAATCCGTTGCAACTCATCCAACTCTTGTTCGAGGGTCTTCGATTCTGGCGCTTCAGGCTTAGTGTCCATCCCCGCCCCCCAGCGTCGTCATGTTGCCTGCAGCATCGACCGGGAAGTCATAAGGCCCGCCCACAATCGACAGATTTGGATTTGCTTCGATCTCGGACAAAAGGTTCTCGCTCATCTCAAGATCCGTCAAATGCAGAGTCGTCTTGATCCGGGCGATCGTCACCTTCGACAAGTCATGCTTGCCTACGGTTGGCAGAAAGCGTTCGATGCATTCCCGGTCGGTGTCGAAATGCACCGGTACCCGGATCGCGGCCGGTGAAGATGCCGTCAACGAATTGATCTGCGTCGGGGCCCAATCGATCTGCGGCAGAATCCGTTTGTTGATCACGTCCGCCATACCCATCCCCACTGCGCTGCCATAGGTGTTCGGCGTCAGATCTCGCACAAACACGCGATGAATCTTCGGCGGTCCTTGCCAGCAGTTGTATTCGCCATTCACGCCGCGGTTTACCACTTTGGTGTCCATCCCGGCACCAGAAATGTCCTTGCCGATCTGATCCAGAATCAGGATGTCCAATTCCTTCACCGGGACATGCCCCTGCCAGCTCTTGGCCAGTGCCAGCAGCTTCTCTTCCTGGTCTTCCATCGTCTCAACAGGCACTGCGGTCAGTTGAGCCGTCGTGTGGTTGGCGTCCTCAAGAATCGCCAGCCCGCCCAGAATCTTCCCGCTCTTTAAAACCTGCCGACCCACAGACCGAATCATCGCCCCCAACCCAATGTTGTAGGCGAACGTGTGATAGTACTGCGCCCCGGCGAACTTCCCCAGTCCGATCGCCATCATCTTATAGAGGCCGCTCTCGATCGGTCCTTCAAAATCGGTGTGCCACTTCACGCGACCCACCAGCATCACGCCATCGCTCTCAAATGCGCTCTTGTCGAGGTAAGCGGTAATTCCTGCCGGCGTTACTCCCAGCGACACGACTTCAAGCTGGCTCACGATCGGGCATCCCATCGTCTCTTCAGTGATCTTGTACTTGCCCAGGACCATTGCCTGCCCTTCGGGCGAAGCTGCGCCATGGCTACCCATTGCGGGGAACAGGTAGGGATTCATCCCCACCGCTTTCCAGTAATCCACCACTGCGCGCACAATCGTCGCAATGTTGGCAATCCCGCGGCTGCCCACGCCAATGGCTACCCTTGAGCCAGGCTTCAATTTGGATGCAAAGTCCGCCCTCCGCAATTCTGCGGCAATCGTGGCGGGAATGTCCTTTACTGCTCTGTCAGGAAACTGTTGGTGGACGCGAAGCATCCTCGGTAAGGCCATTCAGCCATTATGATTCAAACCCGTCCGACATGTCCTCACCCCACTCACGTTCCAACATCCGGGAGTACTCGCCAGAGGCATACAGAGCGAAGTCGAATTGCGCAGCCTTAATCTCTCCAAAGCTCCACAACAATTGCCGGCAGGCGAACAACTGATCGGCATACCGATAGTAGTGACGCACGAATTCGTCTGTAATCGTGTGCCGCTGCGGCACCTCGTGGAAAATTGCATTCAGACCCAGGGCACGCGAAAAGATGCTCTTGTAGTCCGCAACGCCCCAATTCTTCAACTTTTCACGAATATTCCGCGGAGGATCATCCGTTAGGATCGCCGCAAAGGACTGATAGCAAAATCCATTCCGCTTCAATTCCTCATCCCGGTCCACCACTTCCATGCACTGCTCGATCCAACGCAGCAAATCCTTGCCCACATAAAACAGCATCCGGATCTCGTAAAATCGTCCGTCCAAAAGCTTCCGGTCGAGTTCTTCCCGCGTCATTTCGCCGCTGGGTAGCAAACCTTGCAGCATCAGGCTCGCTCGCGAGCTTTCCACCAGTTTGTCCGGCCCCGCCGCTTCTGCAAAAGGATGCAGAATCAGCGGTGGTAGCTTCCAGGTTTTCGTCGTAAGGTTCATGTCGGCAGTTCTGATGGGCATGATGGGCTGTGTGCGGCTCTTCTCTAGCTAATCGGCGGGCAAGCGCCCGGACCTTAACGATTTTCTTCGCACGCCATCATACCGTCCAGATTACTTTCTCGCTTCCAGTACTACTCTAAAAGTAAGGGTCTTGCCCAAGCGTTTTACCTTAACTTCCACCGTGTCTCCTACGCCTTTTGACCTAAGCACATACGTGTAGTCTTGTAGATTCTCTACTTTTTTCCCGTCAAATTCCACCAGAAGATCACCTCCTCGGAGTCCACCCTTTTCTGCAGGGCTGCCCGCGCGGACATCGGCCAGCTTCACTCCTCCGGGAACTTCCGCAAAGTCAGGCACGCTTCCGAAGTACGGCCCGTACCCGCCTCCGCCTCCGCTTGGTCCACCTGGTGTGGCCGCTGGAGCCTGCCGCTGGTACATCGGCCGTGGCCCGTCGCCTGACAATTCCGCAATGGTCGCCGCCACCACTCGAATCAGCGAAGCATACGCCCTAAGCTCAATCTTGTCCCAGGTGTCTGAAGGCTTGTGATAATCCGAATGCAATCCGCTGAAGAAGAACAGTGCCGGGATCGATTTCGCAGCAAAGGAGGTATGATCACTACCACCGATGCTCAGGTTCTCGCTGAAGTCCGGCTTCAAATCGGCTTGTCTCCGCACCACCTCCTCAAGAATCCCCTTGAAGGTAGTCCCGGTTCCAACCCCAGCCACATAAAACTTGCCGCCCTGCATCCGCCCCACCATATCCATGTTGATCATTGCCGCACACTTCTCAAGAGCGAACGGCATCTTGCCCGCGAGATTTCCCGAGCCTAGGAGCCCGATTTCCTCACCAGAGAATGCCACGAACAAAATTCCTCTTTTCTGTTTCGGCAAAGAAGAAAAATACCTGGCCAACTCCATCACAGCCGCCGTACCGCTAGCATTATCGTCCGCCCCAGGATGAAGCTTCGGCACCTCACTCGGTGCCATCGAAAACTGCCGTCCGTATCCAAGGTGGTCATAATGTCCGCCCACCACAATGTACTCGTCCGTCACGCCCGGCAAATAACCGGCCACGTTAAAGGTCGGCCGCATCACACGCTCGACGTTCACTCGCAACGCAGCCTTCATCGTTGGCGGAAAGCGAAAGCTCTGAGGCTGCAACATACGGTCGATCGCCTTCACAATTCCCTTCACGTCATGGTTCGTTTCTGCAAACCACTTCTCGGCCACTTGCCATTTGACCTGAACCACAACAATTCCCGCGTCCATGGCCCCACTCTGGCCCCCGAACGTGTCCAGTTTCTCGGCATCTTCCGGATAAATGACGCCATTGTTCAGTACGATCAACCCGACAGCGCCATGTAGTTTTGCATTCACCGCCTTGTTCTCGAGGTTCGCGTGCTGCGTACGGTTCTTTCCGTCAAACACACTCTTCTCATCGAGGTCCTGCGGCTCGTTGCGCAACACCACAACTACCTTGCCCTTAGCATCGAGCCCGGCGTAATCGTCGTAGTGATGCTCGCTCGATGTAATGCCGTATCCCGCAAACACCATCTCTCCGCTTACATTGCCACTGGCAGAATTCACCCTTGGCATAAAGTTCTTGGCCACTGTCAGAGCCTGGCTCCCCACACTCATCTCATTCCGCTTACCCAGCTTGATATCCGTGCTCACCACAAACTTCTGCAGGTAGCTCAGCTTGCCGTTTCCTTCAACGAAAGGCGCCTTCAAGCCGGCTCTCTGATATTCCTTTGCGATCCATCGAGCCGCCTGATCCAGCTCAGGTGTCCCCGTCATCCGCCCCTTATACTTCTCACTGGATAGCACCTTGACGTCTTCGAGCATTCGCTTGCCATCAATGGCATCTGGCAGCTTGGCGCCATAGGCCAGCGTGGCAACCAACAATAAACGCCACATCTACTTCACCCCCGGCGTGGCCAGGCTCACCGAGCAACACGCGGTGTCTCCGGCGTTCTTTGCCGTTGCTTGGTACTTCACTTCGACATCGGTGATCTTCTTCAATTGATCCCAGCTCACACTGCCCGCCAGCTTGCGGCCATTGACATAAATGGTGGGCGTCGAATTCAACCCAAGAGCCTTGCCTTGCTCGATGTCTTTTTCGACATCCGCCGCCGTTTCCTTGTTGTCGAAGCACCGCATCAGCTGCAATGCATCCATCCCGTTCGCCGGTGCCCACGCCATTAGTTTCCCACGAAACGTCTCCGCTCCCAGGCCTTCCTGGTTGTCGAACACCCAATCGTGATACTTCCAATAGTTCTCCTCGCCCTGCAGCAGCGCACACCTTCCCGCAATCGAAGCCGTCTTCGCCCAGGGATGGATCTGCTCCAGCGGGAAGTCATGCACGAACAGACGTACCTCCTTCGGGTAAGTTTTGATCAGGTTCGCCCGTAACGCCCGCGCTTGCTCGCGGCAATAGGGGCACTGGTAATCGGTATACACACTCAACACAACAGGAGCACCCAAAGTCCCCAGCGATGGCGCGCCCACATTCCGGATCAGTGCATTCTCTTTCGTAAATGGATTGCCGGTGAGGTCCATCACATCGCCCTTGATCACGGTCTTGCCGTCCCCACTGACAAAGTACTTCTGCTCGGCGAATCGCTCCCCGAGCGATGCCTTTACGGTAATCTCTTCAAACCCCGGCAATAAAGCAGCGGGCTGACGATCTTTCACTTCAAAAGCGATCTCGGGCGTCCACAAATTCAGGTGCCGCAAGAACTCTTCCAGCTTCTTCACATCTAGCTTCGGCGCCGCAACCACCTCGGCCTTTTTCGCCTTCTTCTTCACGCCCTGCGCCCCAAGCGTCATTGAGAGCGAAAGCAGGCAAAACATAAAAATACGCATGCCTTCAGTTTAAGGCCGTTGCAGCATCTTCACCATTACCTCGTCTCGCTTGCGCCGCAATTCTCCTGCCGGCTCCTTCGAGCCAAGCCTCTGCCTCACCAATTCTTCTTTCTCAATGGCCACCTGATACGCTCCCAAGGCTTCTGCGCTCCGCCCAGCCTCCACCAGTAATTCGGCCTTCAGCGACAAATCCAACACATCTTCCTCATGTCCTTCGAGCCATCCATCCACCAGGCGCAGTGCCCCCTCCACATCTCCCCTTCGCCGCACTTCATACAGCTTCCAATTCCACTCTCGCCGAAACGCCGCCTCATCCGGCGCCTCGGGCCGCGCCATCACTTGCAGACGGCATACTTTGGACGATCCAGATCCAGATGCAACTCTCACCTGATACAACCCAGCCGTCATACCCGTCGTGTCCGTGCCTTCCACGATCCACTCCCCACGCCTCCCTTCGCCAGCCGCAACCACACGCCACGGCCACTCCTTCAGCTTGCCCTGTTCATCGAGCACCTCGGCCCGCAGCGGTTCGTCCGTCGGCGCAAATCCTTCCACCACCACCGGCATGCCCGGCCACACCACCGCCCTTTGCACTCCGTTCACCGAAGCATAAACATCGCCGCCCCACAGCGGCATCGAAATCAGTAACAAGCTCAAAAATGTCTTCATCGCGTCCTCCTCAACGTTTCGCTCCGTAGCGGTCATTCACACACACCCGGCTGCTGCAATTGCCATGTGTCGCTGCCCCATGCCTCGATTGCGGCGTCCGCGTCTCTTCATTCACGCCGCTACCTTCCTTCCTCCTGCACAAAGTCCCGCCCCTCGATTGATCCGCGAAGAAGTAGTAGGCATCCTGCCTGTCCTTCTGCTCATAGGCCTTGGCAAACTCGTACCGCATTAAACAGTCCTCCTGGCCGCTATGCTGGCCTCCCGGCGCACCTACAATCAGGTCGCTCATCTTGTAGCCTTCTTCCGTCGTCACAGCCCAATCAAACCAGCTCCCCTTCCCGGCATCGCGGAAGCGCAGTTCCATCTCCTCACCAAAAGCCTGCGACAGTTCCACACCCGACTCGTTGTATAGCCGGTACAGATTGTCCGTCCCCTGATTCCGAAACACGTACTTCCCACTTGGAGTTCGCTTCAGATGCATGCTGATCTTGTAATCCCGATCGCCGTGGTGCGGCACACTCACCGTGTGCATCAATTCATGCGCCACTAGCTTGTCGAAATATGGAACCGCCCCCACACTCGCCCCGCTCCCTGGCGTCGTCGAGATCCCAATCAGGTCCACTGTCATCCGAGTCCCGACCACATCCCCGTATTTCCTTGACCACGCGAGCGCACTATCCTTCACCTGATCTGTCTCCACAATCACCACGCCATGCTGATCCACCACGTGCGCTCCATCCCGGTAGTTCAGATTCACCACATGCGGCTCGGGGAATATCTGCAACTCCTCTTCCGTCAACTCGTGGTGCACCATCAACCCCGTTTCACGTGCAAACAAATCAATCCCCGCTTTCGTCTTCCCGCCCACATCGTCGCGGACAAACAAGTCCTTCCGTTCTGTATTCGTCCGCAGGTGTTTGCCGCTTCCAAAGAAACCCCGATACTCTTCAAACACGGTCAAGCCATCCCCGGGCCGTCCATCCCCTAACGGCAACTCATCGCTATCTTCAGCATCCGCTCCCTTCTCACCCGAGGCATCTCTCCATGCATCGGCCACCTTTGAGCTCGCGGGCCGCTTTGGCAGTCGAACCACGCCCTCACCCCGGTACACTCCGGTTACCACACGCCCATCTTCGAGTGTCGCGGTCACGCGAACATTCGCCCATCCGCCAAAATCAAACGACGAAACACTCACTGCGCCTTCGGTCATCCCAGCTTCTTCTCGCTCTGCCGTCAAACCCCGGTTCAGGATCCGCCATCCGGCATTTCTCGCCGCTTCAAACTGCAGGTCATTCGGCGTCGGTTTCACTTGCGCGGCGGGCAGCGGAAAGTTCATTGCCACACCCGGCTCGCGTGAAGACTCAAGCGTAAAGGTCATCTTGCGAGCCTTCACCTTCAGTGCCCCGCCACCCTTGGCCGTCAACTTCGCCTTCACCCCAATAAGGTTCCCTGCCATCGATTCGCTCATCGTCCCTTCCGCGATCTACCGCGGATAGCTCGCCTCCGGCTCCATCGTCAACTCCACTTCGTCGAGCACCTTCGCCGTCAAATCCCAACTCACTCTCCACACCACTTCAGCGGCTGGGATCATCCCGTTCAGGGTCGCATTCCGGTAAATCACCGTCGTACTCCCAATCAGATTCAGACCCTGCACCGGCGGAGCCACGGCGAACTCCTCCATCGCCGGAATCACGGGATCCGTTCGTTCGTAACTCGTCGTCACACGCCCCTGGCAATCCTTCACTTCAGCCTTTGTGGCAATGTTCAGATCCGATGCGAAAAAGTAAAAGCGGTCTTGCGAGTCAAAAGTAAGGAAAAACTTCCTTGCTTTCCCAGAGGTGTCCTTCGCCAGATCAGCAGATCCCTTCAGCGTATTCGTCACGCCGCATCCGATCTGCACCACAGTCGTGTCGTTGATCTCGCCTGGCCCGGCCACCGTCCCTTCCCAGGCTTCAGCCCTCGGGTCATAGCGATTCAGCAGCACCTGCATCCGCGCTGACCGCTTGTAGTCGTAGTTTTCCGTCATCCCACCCATGGATGCCGAACATCGCTGAGTCAACTCTACCGTCACCGTGCCTTGCCACTGTTCCACTTGCCGGAACCGCGCCGGCTGACTCCACACCGGCAATCCCACAACCAAAAGGCACCAAACCGTCTTCCTCATGCCATCCTCCACGTCACTACGCGAGGAATCTGGCTCAAACTGGCTCAGTAATTCTGCTTTTCTTCGTACGAAGGCATCCGCAGCGCATCCGAATCCGGCATTCTTACTACCCCAGCAGAAGCATTCGCGGTCTGCGGCGCTTCTAAGTCGTGACCTTCATTTCGCCATACAGAAATTCTTCGCGTTGGATTTGGCCGTTCTCCACGGTATAGACTGCGACTTCGTGCATTTGGATCCGATTGCCACTAGCCCGCTGAGTCCAATCGAATTCGATCATCATCGAGAATCGTTCCGGGCTCACAAACGGGCCGGTGACTTTGGCGCTATGTACTTCGTTGTCGGTGAACCAGCCAACATTCTTGGCTCGTACGGCCTCTTTGCCTTTCATCTCGCGGCCCATGCCGAGAAAATCCATTGCCTCGACACTCACAATGTCCTCGGCGTAAAACCGATCTACTGCGTCGAGAAATCGACCTTCCCTGCACAATGCGACAAACTCATTGGCCAAGTCTTGTGTCGTCACCCCAATCCTCCTATAGCACTGGCCCGATCCGCCAAGGCACAAACTCCTTATGCCCCAGTACCTCTGCCTTCGTCTTCTCACCCGAAGCCACACGCAGGCACAAGTCAAAGATTTCTTGACCTACCTGTTCCACGCTCGCTTCACCATCCACAATCCGTCCCGCATTGACGTCCATGTTGTCCACCATCCTGCGATAGGTGTTCGAGTTGGTCGCAATCTTCATCACGGGCACATTCGGGAATCCAATCGCGCTACCGCGCCCGGTCGTGAATGCAATCAGGTTACATCCGCCTGCCGCTAGTCCTGTGAGCGATACCGGGTCGTATCCCGGCGTGTTCATAAACACAAACCCCGGCGAGGTGACGGGCTCGGCATAATCGATCGCATCCATCATCGGGCTGGTTCCTGCCTTGGCTGACGCACCCAGGCTCTTCTCGAGAATGTTCGACAAGCCACCCTCTTTGTTTCCAGGGCTCGGGTTGTCATCAAAGCTCCCGCCGAACTGCCGCAGGTACTTCTTATAGCCATCAATGAAGCCCAAAAACTTCTCTGCCACTTCGCGATTCCGAGCCCGCTTCACCAGCAAATGTTCGGCACCGAAACACTCAGTGGTTTCAGCAAGAACGGCGGACGCGCCAATGGCTGCCAGCATGTCGCTGCAAACGCCCAGCGCCGGGTTCGCCGAGATGCCGCTAAAGCTATCGCTACCGCCGCAATTCAAACCCAGCCTGAGATGCGATGCAGGCACCGTGACACGCTTCTGCTCGGTCATCTCCTCCATGAACTCTTGAATCCGTCGCCGAGCCGCATCCACCGTGCCGCGCGTCCCGCCGCTGGTCTGCAACGTCAACCCATGCAGGCGTTTCGATCGCGGAGCATTCGGCCCCAGATAGTGATCGATCTGGTTCACCTCACACCCGAGCCCGATAATCAATGCTGCTCCGATGTTCGGATGATTCAGCACGCCAGCGAGCGTCCGCTTCAGCTGATCCGTATCCGGTCCAATCGCATGCCCGCAGCCTTCGCCATGGGGGAACGCCACCACGCCATCCACGTTCGGCAAAATGTCCGAAGCTCCAAAGCTCTCCGCGATCCAGTCCACCGTGTAAGCCGCACAATTCGAGGCCGCCACTACAGCCACATAGTTTCTCGTTCCCACGCGACCGTCTTCCCGCATGTACCCTTCAAAAGTTGGCAACACTGAAGGCAGCGCCGGATAGGGAACCTCTACGCTCGGAAACTCAAATCCCAACTCATGATCTTCAAAGGCCAGGTTATGTACGTGTACGTGCCGGCCGGCTTCGATCGCCACACGCGTTTTGCCGATCGTTTGTCCATACCTTCTTACGGCTTCGCCGGCACCAATCGCAACGAGGGAGATCTTATGCCCTGCCGGCACAGCGTCCACCACCGCCACCGTTTTGCCGGCAACGACAATCGACCCTCCCGGACTCAATGGGACTCTTGCAATAGCGACGTTGTCCGTCTCATGCAGGCGAATCGCGGAGTTCTCCGCAGTCGGTAATTTAGCGATATCGAGTAAACCCATGGTGGAATCACCGATTATACTTGAGGAGTGTCCAAGCAACGCCTCTTGCTACTGGCCGCGCTTGCGATCCCTTACCTGTTCCTCCTCTCAGCAAGCGGCCTGCTCGGCCCCGATGAGCCGCGCTACGCCGCTATCGGCCACCAGATGGCAAGCTCAGGCGATTGGATCACGCCCACCCTTTGGGGCAAGCCGTGGTTTGAGAAGCCACCACTTCTCTACTGGCTCATCGCATCCTTCGACAAGCTCGGTTTCGATCCTGATCTCGCCGCACGTCTCCCCGTCTGCTTGCTTGGCCTCGGACTTCTTCTCGCCATGCCAACCTTCGAATCCGCGCTGGTTCTAGGGACATCCATTGGCTGGCTGGCCCTCTCTCAAGTCGCCGTCACCGACATTCCGCTCAGCGTTTGCTTTCACGCTTTTCTATTCCTGATGCTGCGTCAGCGGCCCTGGCTTGCCGGCATCGCCCTTGGCCTTGCGATTCTCGCCAAGGGCTTGGTTCCCCTCGCGTTGGCTATTCCCATCCTGTGGCTCTACCGTACGGAATGGCGTCACTGGCTTGCTGCCACACTCACCGCAACACCCTGGTATCTCGCCTGCTACTTAGCGAACGGGCAGACCTTCATCGACGAATTCATCATCCGTCATCACATCCAGCGCTTCTTCTCCCCAGAACTCCAGCACGTACAACCCTTCTGGTTCTACATCCCAGTTCTGCTCGGCCTCCTCATGCCATGGGCTCCCGCGCTGCCCGCGATCCGCATCGAAGACGAACATAAGCCCCACCTCTTCACAATCCTTTGGGGCCTGCTCTTCCTGAGCATTTCAAAAAACAAACTCCCCGCCTACATCCTTCCCCTCGTTCCTTCGATTGCGATTCTTATCGCCCCCACGTTGCGTCGTTGGCATTACGCTGCAGCCGCTGCCATCTCTGTCTCATTGCCCGCCGTCACCCCCTGGGTCCCCGCTGCCATTGAAGACGGCCTCAGTAAATCGAACTTTGGATCCACCGCTTGGCTTTGGCTCCTCGCCGCTCCCATCGCGGCCTATGCCGCCTACCGCTGGCGCAGCCTGGCCCTGATCACGATCTGTCTGTTGAGTGTCTTCGCCCTGAAGATCAATCTTTACCCCAGCTTGGCCACACAAGTTTCTGCGAAGTACAGCCGGCTCACCTGCCTGCCAGAAGGGGGTTCGAGAGGCCTCCGCTATGGCCTCTCCTATTACCTGAATCGAGAAGTCGATTACTGCCTAGAGCCGCAGGAAAATGTTCCGCTTCTCGAGCGCCCGAATGAAGAGCCACGTCAGCAGGAAGTAGACGGCGGTAACAAAGCAAACCCATAACAGCGTCGAATCCTTCGGCGCGAACTTTTGGATCGCATCGCCAACCATCCCGTGAATCAGATACCCCGCCAGCGCATTCGTCCCGAATGTCCCAAACACACTGAAAGACCACTTCGGCGTCCGCACATCGCATAGCCACAGAAACAAGCCGTAAACGAGCAACGAGAATCCAGCCGAGAATGTTTGATACGACAAACTCCCCGCACGCTGTGTCATCGTCCACATATCAACGGGGTGCCATGGTGGCCAAAACGGCGGCGCTTCCATCCCATGCACGCATGAGATCAGATACCCGATCATGCTCAATACCGCTCCCCATCGCAACACCACAGGCAGCGCATCCAGTGCGCCATACTTCTTAACTGCGTCATAAGCCAGCGCGCCAGCCAGTGTCGGCAACGCCCAGCTGATAAAGCCCAATGGGCCACCGTCGATCACTTTCACTCGCATCAGGAACTCAAACCAGAAAGCCTGGCTCAGCCACAAGTGCAGCAATCCGCTGGCAACTCCAAACAGAATCAAATCTCTGCTCCGCCGCCGCAAGACGGGCAAGATCCAAAGCCCAGTCACGCCAATGTGTGTCAGTGCCTGAAACGGGCTACGCAGAAAGCTCTTCTCGATAAACCCCCACAGCCCAAGTTCCGTCAAGCTGGTCCACGTCTTGTAGTTGCCATCCAGCCCATAAAACATTACGCCCAGCAGCACCAAACCGAGACACCGCCACACCATCGCCGCCGTCGTTGCGCCCTTCAGAACCCCAAGTCGCATCGCAAACCCAACCGCAAAAAAGAAATGCGGCATGATCGTGTCGGCATAGCTGTTGTAGGTGTTGTGGTGCTTGAATACATCGTGCACTTCGCGAAACCCGCCTATGAAATTGACGAGAAACATTCCAGCGACGGTATACCCGCGGAACTGATCGAGGGAGAGAATTCTTGACGCGCGGTCAATCGCAGCAGTCTTCATCGGTTAAACACCAGCCTTACCCCCGTCGTAATCACAAGGTCGTTTGTCTTCCTGCCTGGCAGCGGATTCGAGAGATAGCGGTTGCTCGCCGTCACCTGGTAGCTCAACCACTTTTTGATCGCCGCCGCAAACGCGACATCGGTATTCAAACGGTAATTCCCCGAGGAAGTCACATTGTTATAAAACACGATCTTCTCGCTAAATGTGAACACTCCGGCGAACTTGTGCGACAACTCATTACCCATCAGTACTTCCCCAGAATTTCGCTTCAGACCGCTTGCAAAGAATTCTCGGTTCAAAGATCCACCGCCAAACAGGTCCCACATCGTGTTCTTGTTCTTGATCCAGTGGTAGCCAAGACCACCTGCCGGAACAAACCGCAGATCCAGTCTCTGGAATTCATCGAATTCAAGGTCTGTCGATCCGAACGTATACATCTTAGGCGTAATGTTCAGGTCATATTTCAAGCCGCCTCGAATCGAATTCGCCGCCAGTACCGACAGCCCGTTATTCGTATTCTTCGAGTACAGCGATAAGAAGTAAGCGTTAATCGAATCGCGCGTGGTCGTCCGCAAGACCCTTGCCGACGAGTTGATCGTATTCGTCTGCGCGTTGCCTCGTGCTTGGGCATATCCAAGATCGACTGCCCCAGTCCAGAGATCCACGAGCCGCGGATTCTTCATCCGCTCAATCTCCTTGGCATATGCTTCCTGGTCCGCCTTGCTGCGAAAGAGCGTTACGTCAGCTTCCTTGGCCGCGATCACGCCAGTCGTCTCGCTTGCAACCTCTACTTTGCCTTCGCCCAGTTTCAGCCGCCCCATCAGGTTTTGCCCGTCCTTCAACGAAACACTCAGGGCATCTGCGGTCTCAATGCTCTGAATCGCATCCCGCTTGATCTTCAAGTCCCCCGCATACTCCGTCTTCAGCGTGAGTTCTTTGTCGTCCAGTCGAGTCACCGTCCCCGTCAACCGGTCCCCGTTCTTCAACTTCACTTCATCGGCAAAGCAACTTAATGCAAGAGCTGGCGAAAGAAGATACACACTCTATTATCACAGCATCGCTCTTGGTGTCCAATCGCTTCCCGCGTGATACCATCGCGATCTGACCTCAAGCAACAACACATTCGGTCACCCTCGCGGCCTCTCCTACTTGGCCTTCACAGAAGCCTGGGAGCGCTTCTCCTTCTACGGCATGACAGCTCTCTTGATGCTCTTCATGGTCAACCACCTGCTCCTGCCTCCGAACACGCAATCGATCTTTGGCTTCGAGGTTTTCCGTAACTCGCTCGAATCGATCACTGGCCCCCTGTCGACGCAGGCCCTCGCCTCCCGCATCTTCGGCCTCTACGGCGGCCTCGTCTACTTCACGCCGGTGCTTGGCAGTCTCATCGCCGACCGCGCTCTGGGCCACCGCAACGCCGTCATCCTCGGCGCAATCCTGATGAGCGCCGGCCACCTGGCAATGGCCTTTGAGTACTCATTTCTGATCGCACTCCTGCTTCTTGTACTCGGTTCTGGTTTTCTCAAGGGCAACATCACTGCCCAAGTCGGTGCCCTTTATCCTGAAGCCGATATCGTTCGCCGTGCCAAGGGCTTCACCATATTCAGTGCTTCGATCAACCTTGGCGCCTTCACTGGCTCATTCTCCTGTGGCCTCGTCGCTAAGTACTACGGTTGGCACACTGCCTTCACCCTGGCCGGCATCTTCATGCTCTGCGGCCTCGCGACTTACCTGAGCGGCTACCACCACCTCCCCGCAAAGATCAAACTCCACACAACTGCAGCAAAGCTCAGCGCCAGCGACTACCAGTCCCTTCTCAACATCGCAGCCATCCTTGCCATCTCCATCTTCCACACCCTCTGCTACTTCCAATCCCTCAACGCCTTTCCCATCTGGCTCCAGCAACACGCCGATCTCAACATCCAGGGCTTCGCCATCCCCATCCCTTGGTTCTTATCCGCCGAAACGCTCTCCTCCATTACCGCCGCCCCAGTCCTTCTGGCTCTCTGGCGTTGGCAGGCGAACCACGGCGGGGCGCCCACAGACTTTCAGAAATTCCGCACAGCCGCGCTCATGGCTTCAGGCAGCTACGCAATGCTGGCCGCCGTCAACTACTTCTACGGCGCAACCCGCGTCCCCGCCATCTGGCCCTTCCTCTTTGCCGTTGGCATGGGCTACTCGTACGTCTACAACTGGCCCACTGTTCTCGCCCTTGTCTCGCGCATCGCCCCAGCCAGCGTCAACTCCACCCTCATGGGCATCGCCTTCCTCACTCTCTTCCTCTCCAGCAACATCATCGGTTGGCTTGCCGGTTTCTACGAGCACATGTCTCCCCCGGCCTTCTGGCTCCTGCATGCCGCTATCGGCCTCACCGGCTCCGCCGTCGTCGCCACTTTCGGCAAAGCCATTCAATCTCGACTCGCAGAATAGTTTTGCTACCTTTTGCTTTATGTCGGCCTACCTCCTCGGCCAATCCATCGACGAGCAAGAGCGCCTCATGATGCAGGCTCGCATCCTCCGTCCATACACGGAATCGTTCTTTCGCCAGGCCGACCTCAATCACGGCATGAGCGTGCTCGATGTTGGGTCCGGCGTCGGCGACGTGGCTCTGCTGGCCGCAGACATCGTCGGCAGTCGTGGTCGCGTCCTTGGCCTCGATCGCGACGACGTCAGCCTGGAGCACGCCCAGCGCCGCGTCATCGAACAAGGCTGCTCCTCGTGGGTCTCTTTTCAAACCACCCCACTCGACTCCTTTGAGACAGACCAGCAATTCGACGCCATCGTCGGACGCTACGTGATGCTCTACCAACCCGACCCCGCTGCCACACTCCGTCACTTCACTCGCTTTCTCAAGCCCGGCGGCATTGTCGTCTTCCACGAAGTCGATTTCACCTGCCCCGTCCTCACTTCACCCAAGTGCGATTTCGTCGATCAGGTTCTTTGGCTCGTTCCCGAGGTTTTCCGTCGCGCCAATATCCCTCCAGACTTCGGCCGCTACCTGCCCCAATTATTTCTGGATTCCAATCTCCCCTGGCCCCACCTCGCCGCAGAGATCCCCGTCGGCTGTGGCCCTGGCTCGCCACTCCATTCCTGGATCGCCAGCACCGTGCAAACCATCGCGCCCCGCCTCTCAAGCCTCGGCATTGAAATCCCCCAAGGCGTAATGATCGATGACACCTTGGCTTCGAAACTCGAAGCCGCCTGCGTCGAAGCTCGTAGCCTGCTCACCGCATCAATTCAATACGGGGCCTGGGCCCGCAAGCCAGCCAGTCTCAAAGCCACCTCATAATCCGCGCTCTCCTGAATATCTTTGTGCCCAACACCCGGCACCACAACCATCTCGACCACCCCTGGCTGAAAGCTCCTGGCCAGCGCCTCCGTGTGGGCTCTCCCGATCATCTGATCCCGCTCCGCCGCAATCAAAAGAGTCTTCGCCCGCACCTTTGGCGCATACCGGATCGACTCATACTTGTCCTCGAGCAGTAACCCAACAGGCACAAACGAGAACCGTTCCTGAGCAACCCTCAAGACGCTGTCAAACGGCGTCACCAGCACCAACCCCGCCACCTTCTTCTCGCTCGCCAGTCTTACCGCAATTCCACTTCCCAGGCTCCGTCCGATCACCATCACTTCCTCATGCTGGCCAGCCACCAAGTCATAGAGCTGCGACGCATCCGATACCAACCCCGCTTCGCTCGGCGATCCCGCACTTCCGCCATAGCCGCGATAGTGCATCAGATACAAAGCATCGCCGGCGAAAATCCGTCCCAATAAGGGAGCACTCCACCGCACATCCTCCGCGTTACCACCAAAGTAAATTACTCCGCGCTTCGCAGCCCCACCCACCACACTCACCCGAATCGGCCCCACCTCGCTTTCGAGCGAAATCCCTTTTCCATCCCACTCCCCCATAGGCAAATAGAGCAACTTCCGCTGAAACGCAAACAACCCGACACACAACAGCACATAGGCAAACACCAGTGCTCCCGCCAGGAACTTCAACTGCAACACCATCACCACAAATCTACAATCAATTCACCCTCATCCCTCAAAGTTTCTCCGGCAAGAATTACCGGCTCAACCTCAGAGCCCTCTGTTTCTCAACTCCACCTTTCTCTTGACGCGCCACCCGCAACCACCACAGCAGCCTCTCATAAACTTGTCGCCTTTATTCTTCCATCAGTAAATCTTGCTATACTGATTGATGATGAAATTGACCTCTGCTGAACGCCGCCAAGCTCTCCAGGAAGCCCTCCAATCCCGCATCCTAATCATCGACGGAGCTATGGGCACCATGCTTCAGCAACGCAACCCAACCATCGAAGATTGGGGCGGCCCCGCCTTCGAAAATTGCCCCGAAAACCTTCTCTACACGCGCCCGGATTGGATCCGCGACATTCACCGTGAGTATTACCAGGCCGGTGCCGATATCGTCGAAACCGACAGCTTCGGCGGCCATACCGTCACTCTTGCCGAGTTCGGCCTCGAACACAAAATCCACGAAATCAACGCGATGGCCGCTCAGATCGCCCGTGAAGCCGCCTCAGAATTCGAAGCCAAAGACGGCCTCCCTCGTTTCGTTGCCGGTTCCATTGGTCCCACCACCAAAGCCATTACGGTCACCGGCGGGATCACCTTCGACGCCCTTCGCGACGGCTACTACAAACAGTCTAAGGGGTTGATTGACGGCGGTGCCGACATCCTCCTCATCGAGACTGCTCAAGACACTCGCAACATCAAAGCCGCCCTGCTCGGCATCAATCAACTCGGCCGCGAGCTTGGTTACATTATTCCCGTCATGGTCTCCGGCACCATCGAAAACACTGGCACGATGCTTGCCGGCCAGGACGCTGAAGCCCTTTACGCATCCCTCTCGCATGCCAACATCCTCTCGATCGGTCTCAACTGCGCCACCGGTCCCGAGTTCATGACCGACCACATCCGCAGCCTGCACGAGATGAGCCACCATCACATCTCCTGCTACCCCAACGCCGGTGTTCCCAACGAAGAACTCAAGTACGACGAAACCCCAGAGTCCCTTGCTGCCCAGCTCGAAAAGTTCATGCAGCAAGGCTGGCTCAACATCGTCGGCGGCTGCTGCGGCACCACGCCAGACCACATCCACTCCATTGCCTGCATCGCGAAGAACCACAAGCCTCGCCCCAGGAAATCGCCAAATCACCGCGCTTACTTCTCAGGCATTGAACTGGTCGAAGCTGACGAAACCAATCGCCCCCTCCTTGTCGGCGAGCGCACCAACGTCATCGGCTCCCGCCTGTTCAAGAACCTCATCAACGAAGAGAAATGGGAAGAAGCCACCGAGATCGCCCGCCGGCAGGTCCGCACGGGCGCTCATGTCGTCGACGTCTGTCTTCAGACCTCAGAGCGCGACGAGCTCAAAGACATCCCGCCTTTCTACGAAAAGCTGATTCGTAAGATCAAAGCCCCCATCATGATCGATACGACGGACCCCAAAGCCGTTGAACTGTCCCTTTCCTACAGCCAGGGCAAGGCGATCATCAATTCGATCAACCTCGAAGATGGCGAAGAGAAGTTCGAGCTCATCTGCCCTCTCATTCGCAACTACGGTGCTGCTGTTGTCGTGGGCACCATCGACGAAGATCCCGTCCAGGCCCAGGCCTTCACCCGTGAGCGCAAGCTCGCCATCGCCCAGCGCAGTGTTGAAATTCTCACTTCGAAATACGGCCTTCAACCGGAAGACCTGATCATCGATCCTCTTGTATTCCCCTGTGCCACTGGCGACGAAAACTACATTGGCGGCGCTGTGGAAACCATCGAAGCTCTTCGCCTGATCAAAGCGAATATCCCCTACGTCAAGACCACCCTCGGCATCTCGAACATTAGCTTCGGCCTACCGGCCAATGCGCGTGAAGTCGTCAATAGCGTATTCCTCTACTACTGCACCAAGGCCGGCCTCGATCTGGCCATCGTCAATACCGAAAAGCTTGAGCGCTTCGCCTCCATCCCGGCCGAAGAACGCCAGCTCGCCGAGAATCTCCTGTTCAACTCTCCGGTCAACGGTGAGCCCGCCGATTGGCGCGAACAATCCAAAGAGCAAAAAGCCGCCCTCAACAAACACCACATCGACGCCATCGCCGCTCACTTCCGCACAGCCACAAAGAAAGAAAAAGTCTCCGCCGCCGAACTGCCTCTCGACGAACGTCTCGCCAACTACATCATCCAGGGCACCAAAGACGGCCTTGTCGAAGATCTCGACCTCAAGCGTGCCGAGGGCGCAGCTCCGCTCGAAATCATCAACGGCCCTCTCATGAAAGGCATGGATGAAGTCGGTCGTCTGTTTAACAACAACGAACTCATCGTCGCCGAAGTCCTCCAGTCAGCCGAGGCCATGAAGGCTGGCGTCAGCCACCTCCAGCAGTTCATGGAGAAATCCGACACTTCGTCCAAGGGCAAGCTCCTGCTCGCCACCGTCAAAGGCGACGTCCACGACATCGGTAAGAACCTCGTCGAGATCATCCTTTCCAACAACGGCTTCGATGTCGTCAACCTCGGCATCAAGGTCCATCCCGAAGAGCTCATCAAGGGCTTCAAAGAGCATCAGCCCGACGCGATCGGCCTTTCCGGCCTGCTCGTCAAGTCGGCCCAGCAAATGGTCATTACGGGCAACGACCTCAAGGATGCAGGTGTCGACGTCCCCTTGCTTGTTGGTGGCGCGGCGCTCAGTGACAAATACACCCGCACAAAAATCGCCCCCGCCTACGGCGCGCTGACCCTTTACGCGAAAGATGCCATGACCGGCCTCAAGCTCATGCAGGATCTCGTCGATCCCGACGCTCGCAAGGTCCTCGAATCTACCGATTTTTCGAAGGCTACCGACACCGTGGTCGCTGAACCCATGGGCAACCCGGAACTCGCCCAGTCCACTACCCGCAGCACTAAGGTCCGCATGAACGTCCCTCCTCGCCCGGCCCCCTATTGGGACCGTAAGGTTCGCGCCGTTCCCCAGCTCAAGGAAGTCTGGGAGTACATCAACCCCTTCATGCTCTACGGCAAGAACCTTGGCTACAAAGGCAACTTCGAAGCCAACCTCGCCGCGCGCGAAGCCAAGGCCATGGACATGTTCCACAAGGTTGAAGAAGTCAAGGCCTGGGCCGCCGACTTCCTCAAGCCCAAGGCCGTCTGGCAATTCTTCGAGACCGAGCGCGAAGGCAACTCGATTCATCTTTTCCATCAGGCTGAATCGAAGCCCGTTCATACTTACAACTTCCTTCGTCAACCTAAAGAGAACGGCCTCTGCCTGAGCGACTACGTGATGCCAGGCAGAGATGCTCTCTGCATTTTCGCTGTCACCGCTGGAGCTGAATTCCGCGAAAAGGCCGAGCAGGCCAAGCAGGCTGGCGACTATTTCAAGTCCGTCGCCCTTCTTGCTCTCGCCACCGAGACGGCTGAAGCCACGGCAGAATGGCTTCATCGCCGCATCCGCGAAGACTGGGGCTTTGCTGACCCAACTGACATGACCATGCAGCAGCGCTGGACCAGTCGTTACCAAGGCAAACGCTACAGCTTCGGCTACGGTGCCTGCCCCAACATGGAAGACCAGGTCGCCCTCTTCGAGCTCATCAACCCGCGTGAAATCGGCATCGAGATCACCGAAGGCTACATGATGGAGCCGGAAGCCAGCGTCAGCGCTCTAGTCTTCCACCACCCCGACGCAGCCTACTTCACCGCTGCCTCGGCCGAAGACCTGCCAGAGTCCTAAGCTCAAGGCCGCTGTACTCCAGCCATACCAAACGATCAAATGCAGCCATACGTGTTGTGCTAAAACGGAAGACATGAAGAAGACCTTCAACGTCGACGCCGATCTTCTTAAGAAGGCACGTCAGGCCTGCGGTGCTGATACCGATACAGACACGCTGCGCCTTGGCCTCGAATCACTGATCCGCAGAAATGCCTATGAGCAACTCAGAAAATTCCGCGGATCACAGCTGATGAAATCTGCTCCACCGCGGCGCCACGAAGCACCCGTGCGAAAGCGAAAGGCTGCTTAATGGTACTGGTGGACACTTCCGTTTGGATCCACTTCTTCTACAACAAAGCTCCTGCTGCCGCCGAAATGGACCACCTGCTCGCGTCAGAACTAGTTGTCTCTCATGACTTGATTTATGGCGAACTCATGATCGGTGAGACAGGCGGCGGCCGTTCGAAATTTCTTACTTATATCGATTCTCTTCCCAAGGCAACCTCGCTTCCTCACGATGAAGTAGTGAAATTCGTTCGTGATCACTCGCTTCAACCCCAGGGCGCCGGCTGGATCGATATTCACTTGTTGGTCTCCGCCGTCACCAATCGCATGCAATTCTGGACCGTCGACCCTCGCCTCCAAGCCCTCGCGCAACACTTCAAAGTCGCCTACACCTTCCCCTCTCAACACTAGTAGGAAAGCCAAGCTTCATTTGGAGTGGCCTCCCCGGCCCCACACCCGTTCACAATAAGAAAATGCCCCTCCACCCTCGCCTGCTCGCTGCCATCGACACCTACGAGCGCGATCGCGATACCCGCCGTGTCTTCCCCACGCCAGACACGCTGCACCAACTCAACGCCCTTCCTCAGCATCTCCCCACCAACCCAACAGACCTCACCACCATTCTCGACACCCTCGCCACAACCATCGCCCCCGCCACCGTCCTCACCACCTCCGGTCGCTACTTCGGCTTCGTCACCGGCGGCTCCTTGCCGGCCGCCACCGCCGCTAACATCCTCGCCACCACATGGGATCAGAACGCTGCTCTCAGCCTCATGTCCCCCGCCGCAACCCATCTCGAAACCATCGCCCTCAACTGGATCGCTCAACTCCTCCACATCCCCACCACCGCCGTCGGTACGTTCGTCACCGGCGCCACGATGGCAAACTTCACTGGCATGGCTGCCGCCCGCCACAAGCTCCTCAATGACAAGGGCTACGACGCCGAACTCGATGGCCTTTTCAACGCCCCCGCCTTCCCTGTCATTGTCGGCGATGAAGTTCACGCCACCGTTTACAAAGCCCTCTCCATGCTCGGCCTTGGCCGCAATCGCGTCATCAAAGTCCCTACCAACTCCCAGGGCGCAATGGACCCCGCGCAATTTCCGACCCTCAACGAACCCGCCCTCGTTTGCCTTCAGGCCGGCAACGTCAACACCGGCGCGCTCGACTCCCCACAACTCATCGACGTCGCCAAACAGTCCAACTCCTGGGTCCACGTCGACGGTGCCTTCGGCCTCTGGTCACCGCAAGCGAAATACACTCACGCCGATTCCTGGGCCACCGACGGCCACAAATGGCTGAACGTCCCCTACGATTCCGGCATCGCTTACGTAAAAAACGCGGCCGACCTCACCGGCGCGCTCGCCGTCACGGCCAGCTATCTCAACTCCGCTGGTGCCATCGAGCCCATGCAAAAATCCCCCGATTCCTCACGCCGCGCCCGCGGCATCGACGCCTGGGCCGCATTGCTTTCTCTCGGTGCACAAGGCGTCAGAGAGATGATCGAAACCTGCTGCCATCACGCCCGCGCCTTCGCCACCGAGCTCAACAAAAACGGCGTCCACATTCTCAATGAGGTCAACCTCAACCAGGTCCTCGCGGCCCTCGATACAGACGACAAGACGACCCAGTGGATCGAAGCCATTCAGCAGGAAGGCACCTGCTGGACCGGTTCTACAATTTGGCGCGGCCGCAAAGCCATGCGTATCAGCGTCTCTAGCCACGCCACCACCCAAAAAGACGTGGAGCGCAGCATTGCTTCAATGCTGCGCTCCATTCCATCAAGCTAACTAGCGCGCCATTGCCGGTTCAAGCTGCCGCTCCACCGACAACACACCCTTTTGCCGCAAGCCCGTCAGCGCCAGGCCATATCGGCCACGTACGCCCGTCTTCTCGAAGATATGCTTCAGGTGGATCTTTACCGTACCGGGTCGAATGCCCAGCTCACGCGCAATCTCACGGTTCTTCAATCCATGCTCCACCAGTTCCATCACCTGCTGCTCACGCGGCGTAAGCTCAGAGCGCGGATGACGGTCTTCTCGTGGCTGTTCACGGAAAACACTATCTTCCATCCAGTTCTTACCCTGCACCACCGTCCGCAAGCAGTTCATCATGTTTGATGGTGAGGTCGACTTCCGCAGAATCCCCTTCGCCCCCGCTTGCAAAAACCGCAGCGCTTCCGCCTCAGTCATCGACACACCCCAAACCACTGCTCGGGGCATCGGTCGCGTCTGACTCGCAATCGGAGCACCAGCCGGCCCTTGGCCAAACCGGGAAGAAAGCCGCTCCAGATCCTGCTCCGCCAATCGTAAATCCTGAATCCAGTCCATCACGGCCTGCATACCCAGCGCCTTGTCGATCAGCACCACATCCGGACGCTGTCTTCGTGAAATTTCCCGGCACAGCGCCAGGTTTTCGCAAACTCCGGTGACGCGGAGATCGCTCGTCGACATCAAAACCGCCCGTACTCCTTCGACGGTCAGCGGTTGGCTTTCGCACAACAGCACCGTCGCCGGCGCAACGGCCTGTGGCGGCATCATGCCATTCAGGGAGGTGGTCATTTCCATCAAATTACTTTCGTTCACGGTGGAATAAGCCTTTCAGAAACCCCTGCTAGCTTCATCGTTTTCTCAGTGCTAGCTTGGCTTCGGTCTCGGGTCTAGCCTCTCCCTCTTTTTAGGGGAATAGCTCGACTCGGAAATGCTTATCGACTCGCCCCACCATCGTTTTAGTAAATCTTCGAGCTTTTTTTTCTCTAAGGTTTTTCAGTACTTCAGACGATAGCCAACCACGGGGGAGAGTCCGTTACCAGCCAACCGGCTTTAAACCGGATTCATCTCTTTTGGAATCAATGCGATGAGCAAATCAGACATATTTCAAAGCGCCAACAGCTGGAAATACCTCGTTATCTGCCCCTCCCAGGGCATCACCAAAGAAATCCAGCAGTCTCTTGGTGGCAAGCTCAACAATGCCGAGATCCTCGAGATCCCCGTTTATCCCCCGTCTGCCGGGCTTCTCGAAGTTCTCACGGTACAGAATCCTGACGTCTGCTTGGCCGATGTCGTCAGTGATCGCGAACGTGGTCTGACGCTCATCAAAGAACTCACGGGCAGGCAACCCAAGATGCCCGTCATTGCGGTCATCCCCAAACATGAGACGGATCTTATCCTCAGCTGCCTTCGAGCCGGAGCATCCGAATTCCTATTCCACCCGCTCGAGGCGGAGCAAATTGAAGAAGTACTCGGCCGCCTCGTTGCAAAGAACCCTCTGGTCAAAGGCACTGGCAAAGCCGGACGTGTCATTGCCATCGTTCCTGCCAAAGGCGCTTGCGGCGCATCCACTGTTGCAAGCGGGCTCACCTTCAACTGGAAAAAGAAATCGGGCAAGATCCTCCTCGCCGATCTCGATCCGCTTACCGGCACCATCAGCTTTCTGCTCAAACTCAAGAGCCAGTACAGCTTCATGGATGTCCTCACTCTCACCCAGAATCTCGATTCAGACCTCTGGCGCAACCTCATCGCCAACTCGCATGGCGCAGATGTCCTACTCTCCCCTGAGGGCTCTGTGGAAGGCATTCATGACATCATGGACGCCGCAGCCATCGTCGATTATGCCCGTTGGAATTACGACACCACTATCGTCGATACTTGTAGCCCCTATGGCCCATGGAATATTTCAATCCTGCGCCATGCCAACGAGATCCTCCTCGTCTCGACAAACGAGCTCCCCTCGCTCCAGGCTACCCAGCGCACTCTCAACTATCTCGAACAAAACCGCATCGACCGTGGCAAGGTCAAACTTATCGTCAATCGCTACAACCGCGACGTCGGCCTCAGCAAAGAAGTCATCGAGACTGCCATCCGGTGTGAAGTCTTCCAGGTCCTCCCCAGCGACTTCGAAGGCGTGCAGCGAGCCATGATCGAGGGCAAACCCTCTCCAACAGGATCCCCCTTCGGCAAAGGCCTCGCGCAACTCGCAGAACAGCTCGGTGGCGCGAATACCGATACAGCCAAGCACGTCAAATCCAGTTCTTCCTGGGGCGGCCTGCTCAATCTCTTCTCGCGAACCTCCAGCTAAACTGGTTTTTTGCCCGATCTCGATCCACACTCCGCCGCCGCCTACCTGGCTGAGCAACTGAATCTAGATATCAATTCCATTTCTGTGGTCGAACTTCCAGGCGGCGTATCCAACCTGGTGTTCCGTGCTACCCTCCCTGGTCAGCCAGACCTCATCCTCAAGCAATCCCTCGCCAAGCTCCGCGTCAAAGAAGACTGGTTCTCTGATCGCGCGCGCATCTTTCACGAAATCGATGCTCTCAAGCTCTTGGGCCCTCGGCCGGACCTTCCCGAAATTCTCTTCGAAGACCGTGAAAACTACCTCTTCGCGATGTCCGCTGCGCACCCCGAGGCGCCCACCTGGAAGCAACAGCTCCTCAACGGCGAGACCCATCCAACCCTGGCCGCCCAGGCCGCCAATCTTCAGTCCACTTTCTTCAAGCTCCAAACCGATTCCTTCCGTGGCCTTGACCTCTTCGATCAGCTGCGTCTCGATCCCTACTACCGCTTCACCGCCAATAGGCATCCTGACCTTCTCAAGCATTTCAACCGAGCCATTGAACAATCTCGCACCCAGATCCGCGCCCTCACCCATGGCGACTGGTCCCCGAAAAACTTTCTCATCAACCCCGGTCCTCAGCTCTTCTCCATCGACTACGAAGTGATCCACCTTGGCGACCCCAGCTTCGACGTCGCTTTTCTCCTCAATCACTTTCTCCTCAAGTCGTGGCGTCGCGCCCGCAGCCGCGCCCAATACGCCGGCCTCGCCCTCGAATACTGGCAAACCCTCAAACAACTCCTCTCTGATCACACCTGGCTCGAACCCGCAACGCTCACCCACCTGGGTTGCCTCCATCTCGCCCGCATCGACGGCAAGAGCCCCGTCGAGTATCTGACCCCCATTCAACAAATCCAGGCGCGCCGTTTTGCCCGCGACCTCATCCAGAACACCCCCAATCACATCCACGAAGTTTTCGAAATGCAAGCAGAGGCTTTCCATGAGTAACCACACCATCCAATCGATCCGCGCCTTCGAGATCCTCGATAGCCGCGGCCGACCCACCATCGAGGCCCACGTCCAACTCCAAAACGGCCTCATCGCTTCGGCCCAGGTCCCCTCCGGTGCCTCCACCGGCCTCAGCGAGGCTCATGAGCTCAGAGATCAAGACCCCACAAGATACGCGGGCCTTGGCGTCCAGCATGCTGTCCACAACATCAACTCTGAAATCCATCGCACGCTCCAGGGTCATTCCATCGAAGACCAGGCCAAGCTCGATCAAGCCCTGATTCAACTCGACGCAACTCCCAACAAATCCCGCCTCGGCGCCAACGCAATCCTTGCTGTTTCCTGTGCTGCCGCTCGTGCCGCCGCCCAGCTCAAAGGCCAACCTCTGTGGCAACACCTCGCCGCCCACCGCCAGCCCATTCTCCCTCTCCCCATGGTCAACATCCTTTCCGGTGGCCTCCACGCCGCCAAGGCCATGGAGTTCCAGGATTTCCTTGCCATTCCGCATGCCGCCACCAGCTTCAAACAAGCCATGGAGTGGATCACGGCCATCCATCGGGAAGCCAAAGTAATTCTGGAACAACAAGGCGCTTACTTCACCGGCGTCGCCGATGAAGGCGGTTGGGGTCCTAAGCTCGCAACCAACGAAGCCGCACTCGAAGTCCTCACCCGCGCCATCGAACAAGCCCGTCTCATCCCCGACGATCAGGTCACCATCGCCATCGATGTCGCCTCAAGCCACTTTCATCAAAACGGCCAGTACCACCTCTACAGTGAATCCCGCACACTCGCCCCGCACGAATTCATCGACCTGCTCGAAACCATGTGCAACAAGTACCCTGTCGTCTCCATCGAAGATGGTCTCGATCAATCCGCTTGGCCCGACTGGCCTTCACTCACCGCACGCCTTGGTGCAAAGGCCCAAATCATCGGCGATGATTTCCTCACCACCAACCCCACCCGCCTTCGCCAGGCCATACAAACCAAATCTGCCAACGCAGTACTCGTCAAGATGAATCAAATTGGCACCCTCACCGAAACCTTCGAAGTCATCGACACGGCCACTGCAGCCGATTGGCGCGCTGTGATCTCTGCTCGCAGCGGCGAAACAGAAGATCCCTTCCTGGCCGATCTCGCCATTGCCTCAGGCATGGCTCAACTCAAAGTCGGTTCCATCACCCGGTCGGAACGCTTAGCAAAATACAATCGCTTGCTCGTACTCGAACAATCCAGCGATATTCCCCACTGGTCCACAGCCCAGAGGTTTCTTCCTAATCGAGTACGTTGATCCAGCCCCGGCACTTTGGCGAACCGCACGCGCACCTTACCTTCTCCTGGTGCTTCCCGAAGTGATAATCGATCAACAACTCCTCACCCTTCTGGATGTCTCTCACTGAGTAATACAGAATGTGCTTATGGATGAGTCGCGACTCCAGATTCGGGTCGCAGCAATGATTTACAAATTCCGCGCCACTGCCCCCAACTGCCCCGTCCAAATACCAGTAAGGGTCAAGCGTAAACAGGCAATGAATCTCATTCGATTCCGCCCGCCTCTTGCCTTCCTTACGGTTTACCTTCTCGCCGGTATACTCCACAACCTTCCGGCCCTTGGGAATAAACTCCAAGGCAAAAACCCCCCAGCGATGAATCTTGCTGGGCTTTACCTCAAGTTGAAAATTGCAATGCTCTTTTTTGAGTTGGGGGCAGGCAATGCCCCCTTTTTTAGCCTTCATCCGGTGCTTTAAAAGTCGTCTTCGTTGCTGCCGCCAGACTTCTTGCCTTTGCGTCGCATCACGATGACGGCCACGCAGAGTACAGCGAGTACACCGGCTACGACTCGAACTGTCATTTCTGAATCCATACAATTCCTCCTTACGAGTTGAAACGAGCTATTAGGCTACTAAATCAATGCCCTCGTGGCAACATATCACACGTCAAGTTTTCATTCCTTCATGCATGCCTTGACATCCTTGCAACGCGAGTAGTCCAGCAGCTCCACAGTCTGAAACTCCACCGGCTGACTTTCCGATTGCAAACCGATATATCCGCTGTCCAGTTTCGTGCCGTCCACCTTGTACTTCGGGTCAAACCCGAGCGCTACTCCACCGCCCACCGTCGACTGCTCGTATTCCAGCACTAGTTCCCCATTCACCCAATGCCTCACCCGCCCATGCCCCAACACTTCCAGCTCCACCTTCACCCACTCATCATTCCCATACACCTTCGACGACGAGTTCAAGCAGTGCGGCTTCACAATCACGCCCTTCTGAAAGATCTCTGTCCCTGGCGTACACACGTTCATGGTTGTCCTGCCCCCGGCGAGAAACTGCGCCTCCACAGACACAGGCCAGTTCTGATCCTTCAAAATCGACTCCGGCGCCTGCGAGTGAAACATCACACCGCTGTTCAACTTTGCGTATGACGGTCCACCCTTCATCTGTTCTCCCACAAACCGGTACTCAAGCTTCAACCGGAACTGCGACAGTTTGCGCCGGTAAAACAAATGCCCAAACCGTTCTCCAAACTCCGGGTACCGGTCATAAGATACCGCCAGCACACCATCCTTCACTCGAAAAGTTTCGCCAAAGTTATCTCCCACATCGTGATGGGCCAGCTTCACCACCCACCCATCCAGATCCTTGCCGTTAAAGATCTTTTCCCAGGGCTCCTGGCCAAAAAACATCATCAAAAACAAAACTTGCATTCCCATTGGTACGTCCTATAATTGCAGAAATCCTCTTTTGAGGCCGATACGTTCAACTAGAAGTCTGAGCGAGGTTCTTATGGACATTCTTGGCGAACGCAAATTCGTTGAAATTCCCGGCGACCGCACGCACGAACTACCCCCGTTGCTAGTACGCTCCACCCCCGTCAAGCGCCTGGACAAAATGATGCACATGGCCGAAGACATCATCTCCTCTGAGGATGTCCTCACCACCATGCCTGTGCTCGATCCCAAACTGGAGCTCGAATTCGAGCGCCGCCGCATGGATCTGGCACTCAATTTAGTCGACCAGTATCAGACCTTCATGCACACCTGGGCTTGGGGTGATTCCATCTTGGAGTGGATCCGCCAGTGCGAGACCACCTTCGAGGCCCGGCCCGATCTCCGGCCTCTCCTCAAGGCCGACGTCTGGCCCCACGCCGGACGCAAGAGCTTCGTCGTCCTTCTCGAAGACAAGCACGTGCCTTCAACGGACAACATCAATCTCGAAGGTGCCGTCGGTCTCCGTCTCACCTTCCGCCAGCCCCCGCCCATCAGTTGCTTCAGTGACCAGTTCCTGTTCTACCTCAACGGGTCTCTGGCGCAGAACGCCTTCCATACCTGGGCTTCGATGACGCACGACCCGGTAAGCGACCTCCCTCCGGAGCGCTTCCACTTCGACGTCCTCACCATGTAATTGCTACTGGTAGGATTCCCAACGCCCGCACATTCCGCCCACGATCTTCCATTGCTTGCCAATGCGTTTCCAGGTATGCGTGATCTTGATGCGCATTGGTGTCGCTTGTCCCCCGCGTTCTAACGTCTGCTCCACTCCGTAGTGCACCACCACCAATCCCTCATACTGAGCCGCCCCCTGATATTTCAACTGATAGTTCACCTTCAATTTCCCATCCCGCACGTCCTCCACCATCTTGCCCACCGCCCCCTTCCCCGCCGGTTCCATCAGAGCGCAAGGCCATCCCCGAAACCCCTCATCCCAAAGCTCCAGATACTTCGTCACATCCCCAGCCTTCAAATACTTCCAGTAATTCTCTTCCTGCGCCCAAACCGCAGCCTCATCCTTTCCCATCTCCGCCCCGCCAGCGTTTACAACCAGCCACGCTAAAACCAGCAATTTCTTCATCCGGCAATTGTACCTTCAAGCTCGGCTGCAACCTCCCCTGGTCAGTCTGCTTGCATAAAATACAGTCATGAACGCCGCATCGGCTCAATCGTTGCCGAAAGTCGATTTCAAAACCTATCTCGAAATCGAAGCCAGCGCTTCCAACCGCCACGAGTATTGGAACGGTTTGGTCTACGCTAAGGCAGCGGGAACCTTCAATCACTCGGTCATTTGCATTTCAGCAGCGGCTACCTTTCTTCGCCGGATCAACTCCAAATCCTGCTTCGTAAGTAATTCGGACCTCAAGATCGAAACCCCATCCTCCAGAGCTGCGTTCTATCCAGATCTTTCCGTGCACTGCAATCAGTTGCCGTCCGGCACCTCTGTCACGGCCAAATCTCCAACGCTCATCCTTGAAGTCCTTTCCCCTTCAACGAGAAGCTACGACCTCACCACCAAGCGCAAAGAGTACTTCCACATCCCCACCCTCCGCCACTACCTCACTATCGATTCTGAGTCCATCGAAGCCCGCCTCTACTCTCGCGACTCCAAGCAGACTTGGCCCAAAGATCCACAGATCTTCACCGATCCCAAGTCCCTCATCCCCCTCCAAGCCCTCCGCATCAAGGTCAAACTGAAAGACCTCTACGCCCAAACCGGCCTCCTCGCTATGCCCCCTCTCTTGATACGCTAATGGGTTCTATGCAACTCGCCATTGTTGGCCTCGGATTCATGGGTGCCACCCACGTCAAGGCCGCCCTTACCATCCCTAATCTCAAGCTCGCCGTCGTCTCCCGCGACCCTGAAAAGCTCAAAGGCGACCTCTCCAAAGTCTCCGGCAATCTCGCCACCACCGAGGCCCAGCTCGACTTCTCCTCCATCAAAACCTTCACCACCTTCGACGAACTCCTCGCCGACTCGACCATTGACGCCGTCGATCTCTGCCTCCCCACCGCCCTCCACGAACCCTTCGCCACCAAAGCCCTCGCAGCCGGTAAACACGTTCTCGTCGAAAAGCCCATGGGCCTCGACCGCGCCGCCTGCGACCGCATGATCGAAGCCGCCACCAAAGCGAACCGCATTCTCATGGCCGCCCAGGTTCTCCGCTTCTTCCCCGCCTACGACTCGCTCAAACACTTCCTGTCTGAATCGGGCGCAATCCGCACCGCCACCTTTCGCCGCCGCTGTGCCGCCCCCGGCTGGGGACCCTGGCTCAAGGACAAATCCCAATCCGGCGGCGGTGTCTTCGACCTGCTGATCCACGACATCGACATGGCCCTCTACCTCTTCGGCGCACCGCACTCCGTCTCCGCCACCGGCCACGAAGACCTCCCCAACCAAATCGACGTCTTAAACGCCAACCTCAACTACGACGGCTTCACCGTCAACATCGCCGGCGGCTGGCACCACGGCGCCTTCCCCTTCTCGATGGAATTCACCCTCGTTGCCGAAAACGGCACCATCGACTTCCACTCCGCCCAACCCAACCCCACTCTCTACCAGGCCAACCAGCCCGCCAAAGAACTCACGCCCGATCCACCCAGCGACGCCTACCGCGAAGAGATCGCCTACTTCGTCGATTGCGCCCGCGACAACCGCCCACCAAAACGCTGCACGCCCCTCAGTTCAGCCCAGGCCGTCTCGCTCGCGCACCTCTTACTTGAATCCCGATCCAAACAAGGACAAACCCTCTCATGCCAACTCTAAAACCACTCGAACTCGGCTGCATCTTCTGGGCTCAAAACAACAAGCCCGCCGCCGAGCAACTCAGCGCACTCAAAGCCCTCGGCCTCAACTGTGCCCAGCTCGGCTGCTCCGGTGAATTCCAGTTCGAAGGCAAAGCCGCCGAATGGAAAGCCGCCTGCGAATCCGAAAACTTCACTCTCCTCGCCGTCGTCGCCGCCTATGATGGCGAAGACTACGCCGACATCCCCACCGTCGAGCGCACCGTCGGCTTCATCCCCCCTGCCACCCGTGAGGCGCGCGAAGCCCGCACCCTCGCCCTCTCCGACTTCGGCAAGGAAGTCGGCATCCCCGTCTTCGCCTGCCACGTCGGCTTCGTTCCCCACGACAAGTCCAACGCGAACTACATCGCCGTCCAGGCCATGGTCCGTCGCATCTGCGACCGCTGCGCCACCAACGGTCAATACTTCCATCTCGAAACCGGCCAGGAACCTGCCGAAGTCCTCCTCGACTTCCTCACCGACACCGGCAAGGCAAACCTCGCCATCAACTTCGACCCCGCCAACATGATCCTCTACGGCACCTCCGACCCCGTCGACGCCATGGAGATCCTCAAAGGCCACATCCGCTCCGTCCACGTCAAAGACGGCGACTGGCCCACCGCCCCCGGCCAGCTCGGCACGGAAAAGCCGCTCGGGCAGGGAAGCGTCGGCATGCCCCGTTACATCGCCAAGCTCAAGGAAATTGGCTACACCGGCCCGCTCGTCATCGAGCGCGAAGGCACCACCCCCGAGATCTGGACCGAGAACATCAAAGGCGCCATCGCCCTCCTCAACTCTCTTGTCTGAGCTCCTTCATAATCTCGGCGTCAAGCCCGAATCCCGCGTCTCGCTACTCGGGATTCGGGACGCCGAATTCCTTCGCGCAATTCTCCCCAACGTCACCAATCCCTCCCAGCACCGCGCCACAAAAGACTCAGACCTCATCATCCTCGGCGTCGAAGCCGAAGGCCAACTCAAACGCCTCGAACCCCTCAAGAAATACCTCACCCCCAACGGTGCCATCTGGATCGTCTACCCGAAGGGCCAATCCCACATCACACAAGCCCAGGTCTTCGCCGCCATCAAATCCGCCGGCCTCACCGACAACAAAGTCTGCAGCTTCTCCGAAACCCACACCGCCCTCCGCGCCTGCATCCCCGTCTTACAGCGCTAGATTCTTGCCACGAGCTCGGAATTGGATGGAGTCGAAGCTTGCGAAAGCTTTAAAGTAAAACTCTATGTTTCATTTTTTTTTACATTGACAAAAAAAATGATCCTAAAGTAACCTTCCAACAGAACTAGACGTAACCTGATTAAAAGCTCATTTTCCATAATTCCTGCGGCAATCGCTGGTAACGGTTTTCTTGCCGCCGCCCAATCCTCAGGCATCTCCCTTTACTCACAGTTCTTGAATCTCCCCGAATTTGCTTCTTTTTCGCGAATTTCAACAGCCTTAACCTCAGGAGTGCTTGTTTCCGGGGCGAGCATCTTAGAGTCGGTCGCGGCCCGAAGGCTGAATCGCGTACACCTGATGAGTCTCATGCCGATTGCTGCTGTATCGATTAACCACTTAAGCGAGGCCAAAATTCCTGAGAGTTTGGCTAGGAGTTCCGATTTGTGGAGTCGAATCGCAGCAGAGGACAAGGAATTCAAGTTCGCAAGAGTAACTTATCCAGGACTATTGGCGAACCACGGTATTGCCTCACAAGACGAAACGGTGAAGAAAGTGATCGCGTCAACCCGTGAGTTCCGAAACAGCAGTGCAATTAGGAGTAAAGTCACAACAGGGCTTCGTCAGTCGTTCGAAAATCTGATCCGGATGCTCACTTTTCAGCTTCCGAAACTCGTCCCAGCGTCCACGAACTCAATTCGAGGCGCCTTTCCAGCCCAATTGATACAAAGCCAATCCTCGTCTACCGATCAACTTGTTCAAGAATCAAACAATTTGATTAACGCTGGCGGTGTCATTGGCGGTGCAGCGACTGTTGTAGGTGCATTTGCGCCAACTGGTTCAACCGCCGCCGCGGCTGCCGTTGCAGTTGCTGGGGCAGGCGGTCTTTTGGTTCTGGCCGGCCCTGTCGGTTTGGCGGTAGCATGGTGGTTGACCCATTAGCGAAGGGACTATGTTGCATGGAAAAAATGGCTTTCATCAAGAAAACTGAGTTAGGAATACACTACCTTCTGCTTACTTGCGTTGCTTTGGTGGTTCTCCTAGGCGTTGCGCGGTCAGTTGATCTGATTATTGAACCAAGACAAATTCGCCCATTTCGTCAGGTGGCATTAGTGGGCTTTGGCCTCGCACTAGTCTTCATGGAGAATTTTTATTGGCGGAAATTCCGACCTTCAGAAGAAACACCTGTTTTTCGATTTGCCTTAGGCTCCCTGCGCTTGGCCCAATTCGTTTTCTTGGGTTTGTCGCCTGCTTACTTGAATTCCTAACCATCGCTTTTGCGAATGAGTTGAAAGCAGATTGGGGCTGGAATCTCAATTCATGAATTGATTTGTTTTCGACCTCAACTCTTGCATTTTGCTGCTTCAACCTCCACGCCGTCAAAGTGCCAGACCATATCTCTCTCGGTGTCGAATCGGAAGGCCCTCTCAAACGCCTTGAACTCCTCAAGAAATACATCACCCCCTCGGGCGGCATCTGGATCGTCTACCCCAAAGGCCAATCCCACATCACGCAAGCCCAGGTCTTCGCCGCCATCAAATCCGCCGGCCTCACCGACAACAAAGTCTGCAGCTTCTCCGAAACCCACACCGCCCTCCGCGCCTGCATCCCCGTCTCGCAACGAAAATTGTGATAACCTTGTTTGACCCGGTTCACTCTGCTCTCTCACTTACCTAACCAGATGAAAATCCCAAAATCGAACCGCCGTCTGCGCATAGCAGCACTAGCCCTAACTTGTCTCTCACTTCCCGTCATGCCCGCCTGGAGCATCGACCTCGACAACGGCAACGCTCCCGTCCAGGTGGTCATCACTACCGCCGCCCCCATCATCTTTTCTGACATCTCTCCATCCGGCGCTGACGCAACCGTAGTCCTTCGCGCCACAACGCTAATCACCAACGCCTGGTTCGACGCCACTGCGCCCTACCATCCCACTGCCCTCGGCATCTACTCACGCCTCGGTCGCCGCCCCGTTCCAGAGCGCACCACACGCAACATCAACATCGCCAGCCTCTACGCCAGCTACCGCGTGCTCAACAGCATCCTTCCCAAGCGAGCCTCCGCTTGGCGCGCGATGCTCCAGGCCGAAGGTCTCAATCCCGACGACAACTCTGAAGACATCTCCACCGCCGTCGGCCTCGGCAACAAAGCCGGCAAAGCCGTCGTCGCCTTCCGCGAACGCGACGGCATGAATCAGCTCGGCGACGAAGGCGGCGTCAAATACAACCGCCAGCCCTACGCCGACACAACGGGCTACCAACCCGTCAACTCCCCCACTGATCTGCGTGAACCCGGGCGTTGGCAACCTCGCATCACCTCAAACGGCAATGGCATCTACAAGGTCCAGCAGTTTGTCACGCCTCAGTACGCCAAGGTCCGGCCCTATTCTTACAACTCCCCTGCCAACTTCGAGGCGCCGCGACCGGACGCGAGCAACCCTCGCGGCCCCAAAGGCTTCAGCGCCTACAAGGCCCAAGTCGATGAGGTCTTACAAGCTTCCGCAAACCTGACCGACCGCCAAAAGCTCACTGTCGAACTCTTCAACAACAAGATCAACAGCCTCGGCTTCTCGGCCGTCTTCGCAGCCCTATCCCGCGGCCTCAGCATCATCGACTTCATCCATCTCGACTTCCTCACAAACATGGCTGCCTTCGATACCGGTATCGCCGTCTGGAAAGAGAAGGCCCGTTGGGACGCCGTTCGTCCCACCAGCGCCGTGCGCTACGTCTACGGCAATCGCCCGGTCACCGCCTGGGGCGGTCCAGGCAAAGGCACTGTCACCGATCTTCCGGCCGACCAATGGAAAGAGTACGTCGACGTGGCCGACCATCCTGAGTATCCTTCCGGCTCGGCCGCCTTCTGCGGAGCCCATGCCCAATCCGCACGCCGCTTCCTCGGCAACGATGTCCTCAACTGGTCTGTCCCGATTCCCAAAGGTGGTTCTGTTGTCGAACCCGGCATCACTCCCGCCGCAGATCTCGTCCTCGGCCCCTGGGCCACCTGGACCGAATTCGAAGCCGATTGCGGCATCTCCCGGCTCTGGGGCGGCGTCCACTTCCGTCCCGCCATTGAGGAAGGCTATCCGCTTGGCCGCCTGATCGGCAACATCGCCTTTGAGTTCCTCAAGCAACACATCGACGGCAACGCTCCGCCTCTTCCTCTGCCCTAATCCCCATCCGCGACGGGGCAGCGCTTTCACGCTGCCCCACTGCAGACATCGCCCTCGGCCCCTGGGCCACCCGAGCCGAGTTCGAAACCGATAGCGGCATCTCCCGTCTCTGAGGCGATGCCGAATTCCTAAAAGTCCTTCGCGTTCCTCGAACTCCCGGCCATCTCCTTCCGCAATTTCAGATAACCCTCAAACTTCACCTTCTGCTCGGCCGTCAGCACCTTTCGGATGTCGTCATCTTCATTCAATTGGATCTGCCGCAATTCCTGATGCAGCCTCTGGGTCACAACCTCCAGCTCGGCCATCAGCTTGCTGTCGTTGGCAATACGCGCCCGCCGCAATTTGCGCAACTCCTGATTCTGCTCCTGCCGTTTCGAGGCAAAGGGCTTTTGGTATCGAGCCTGGATCGTATCCACCTCTCTTGCCTGATCCACGCTCAATCCAAGCGTCCCCTTCAACGATGCATCCGCCATCAGGCTCAGCGCCAAGGCAGCGCAAATCAAAATAGTTCTCATTGCATTCACTCCTGCCCTAATTAGCACCATCCCTGTTGAAAACAAGTCATCCGATCCACTGCAAGTCGTTGTCAAAACGACAGGCTTCTTCCAGCCCAACTCCTGGACAGCCCAAATTTGATCCCGCACCAAAAATCGAATTCAAATCTTGACTGTAGGACCCAATTGGTCTTATATTCATCAAGTAAGGTATTGCAAGTCATTTGCAATTATCCGAGCGCGATTAAAAAAGAGTTCCGTCGGTCGATCTTTGCCGGAGCAACCTTCGGAACTCTCCCATCGCAAACCATCGAAATGGCTCGCGAACCCCTAGCATAGCGGGAGCGCGGCCCTGTCGCCAAGGAGTTCCCGTGCATTTGCTGATTCCGCTTGTCTTTCTCTGGTCTCTGGACCCAATCCTCGTCAAAACTCTCGACCCCCAGGGCAAACTCGTCCCCGCTGTTCAGGTCGAGGCCACCAACAACCAAACCCATCAAACCTTCACTTGTTCGTCTGATGCAACTGGCTCCTGTCGGCTCACACTGCCCAATCCCGGCGCTTACACCATCACCGCCACCACTCCAGGCCTCACCTCTCGCTCGGCGCATCAGCTCGCCGACAACTCTCCCACCGTACTCACGCTCAATCTCGAACCCTCCACACTCCGCTCTTCGATCACTGTCGTCAGTGGCTCGCGTCTCGAAGAACTTCAGGAAGAATCTCCCACCAAGGTCGAAGTCGTCACTCGTGCACAGATGCTCTCCACTGGCTACGAGCGCGTCTCCGACGTCCTGCAGGAAATGCCTGGTGTCCTCGTCCGTCGCGGCAACACCTCCACCGTCGGGGGCGAACAAGTCCAGGGCATCGACTCTCGCCAGGTTCTCGTTCTGCAAGACGGTCTGCCCGTCTTGGGCGCTCGCGGCGTCAAGTCCGGAGCCATCAATCTCAGCCGCCAATCCTCGGGCCGTCTTTCTCGCGTTGAGGTCGCCAAGGGTTCCGGCTCCTCCAACTACGGCACCGACGCCGTGGGTGGTGTCATCAACATGATCACTCGCGAAGCCTCTGCTCCCATCCAGGGTGGTGTCGTCTTCTCAGGTGGCTCTCTTGGTGCTTTCGATGGCCGCGCCGACCTCGGTAGCCGCCGTGGCAAGGGCACCTTCTTCCTCGACCTCGGCCAAAACCTTCTCGATTCCTACCGGCTCATCCCCACATCTCCGACCACCGTCGGCCCCAATGTCCGTCGCCAGGACATCCTCTTCAAATCCCGCTACCAACTCCTCCCCAACTTCTCCCTCGGCGCCACTGTCAACGCCTACCGAAATCGCGAGCAAGGCACCAACCTCAGTGAAACCGGCATCGTCAACGGCCTCAGCAACGATTCCAATCAATCCTACGCACTCATCGCCGACTGGATCATCAACCCTTCCACCACCCTCCAGTCCCGCGCCTACGCAGCTCGCTATGACGAGAACAGCACCACCAGCCCACGTGCTGGCGGCCCCATTGCTCTCGCCAATCTCAACGAACGTCTCAACCGTCTCGACACAACCCTCAGCCGTCAAATCGGTTCCCATCACTTCTTCCAGGCCGGTGGCGAATGGGCGCAAACTCTCTACCGCGGAGCCAATCGTCTCGTCGGCGACAACGTAGGCCAACAGGTCACTGCCACCGACCTTTGGGTTCAAGACAAATGGACTCTCAATCGCCGACTCACCTTCACCACCGGCGGTCGCCTCACTAGCCACTCCATGTTCGGTCGTGCAGCCGTCCCCAAGGCTGGCCTCGTCTTCAAACTCAGCGATGCCTGGATCCTCCGCGGCTCCTTTGGCATGGGCTTCCGTGTGCCCGACCTCGGACAGCTCTACTTCCGCTTCGCCAATCCCGCCACCTTTTATCAGGTCATCGGAAACCCCAACCTCAATCCCGAACACAGCCAGAGTTTTCAGGCCGGCGCGCTCTATCGCCACTCACGCTTTCGCCTCGGTGTGGGCCTGTTCCGCAACAACGTTCGTGACCTCATTGAGAGCCGCCTCGTCGGGACTCCGCGCACGCCTGCCGACATCAACACTTTACTCACCACCTACGGCATTCCCAGCTCCTTCAATTTGCTGTTGAGCCGCCAGACCTTCTTCTACTTCAACCAGTCCCGCATCTTCACCCAGGGCGTAGAGCTCGACGGCGAATTCAATTTCTCCCGTCGCCTGCGCGCAAGCGGCGCCTACACCTACCTCAACGCCCTCGATCGCATCACAACTCTGGCGCTCCCGCAGCGCCACCGCCACCAGGGCCAGATGCGACTCGACTACGCCATCCCCAAATACGGCATCACCACCAACCTTCGGGGCTCCTTCTACAGCCACTGGCTGCTGAACTCCGTCGCCGGCACACGTGGCCTCCCATTTCAAATCTGGGACGCCTACATCGCCAAGTCCTGGCGTCAGGGCTTCCAGTCTTTCCTTGCTGTCGACAACCTCAACAACAGTCGTGACCGCAAGCTGCAACTTCCCACTCCAACCTTTGATCGGCCCGATATCGGTCGCACCTGGCGTCTCGGCCTCCGCTACCGCTTCGGCTCCGCTGAATAACTTCCCAACTGAAAGGACTCATTCATGAAACTCATACACTTGCTCCTCATCGCCGCACTCGGCCTCCAAGCCCACTTCGGTTTTGTCGTTCCTCACGCCGGCGGCCGCTCCGCCGACTTCATCCTCAGCGAAGACCTCAAGCCCGAGCGCTACGTCAACGTAGACCTCATCAAAGAGGCCAAGCTCTTCGTTCGCGATGCCGCCGGCAACGACACTGCTCTCACCCTCGTTCGCGATGCCAACATCTTCCGCTTGGAGGTCCCCGGCAAAGGCGATCGCATCATCCACGGCACAGCCAACCTCGGCATCTCACCAAACGGTCGCGGCCCCAAGCCCTTCCTGCTGCTTTACTACCTAAAGACAATCCTCGGCAACCTCACCGGCCAGGCCGCGACGATCGGCGGCAACGCAGTAGTTGAGTTAGTTCCACACGGCACTCCCGGCAACCTCAAGTTCCAACTCATCTCCCGCGGCAAGCCTCTCGCAGATGCGGAAGTCGCAGTCGTCCTCCCCAACGGTCAGGAAAAGCGAGTCAAAACCGACTCCACCGGCACCACGCCCGCCTTCACTGAAACCGGTCGCTTTGCCGCCTGGGCCCGCTTCTGGGAACCCGGCACTGGCGAACACAACGGCAAGCCCTACGAGCAACTCCGCCACTACGCCATGCTCGTTTTCGACGCTTTCCCCAAGCCTTCAAACTTCACCACGCTCCCGGAACCTACCTCCAGCTTCGGTGCCGTCACTCAGAACGGATGGCTCTATGTTTACGGTGGTCACATCTCGCCAACTCACAACTATTCAACAGCTTCCGTCTCAGGCAAGTTCTCCCGCTTGAACCTCGAAACCAAACAGTGGCAATCCCTCCCATCTGGGCCCGCCCTGCAAGGTATGAACCTCGCCGCTCACAACGGCAAAGTCTACCGTGTCGGCGGCATGGCCCCACGCAATGCTCCGGGCACCAAGCAGGACATCCATTCCATCCACGATGTTTCTGTCTTTGATCCCACCACCAACACCTGGACCAACCTCACGCCACTGCCCCAGCCACGCTCTTCCCACGACGTCGCCATCATCGACAATCAACTGATCGTCACCGGCGGCTGGCTCCTCAAAGGTGCTGAATCCACCACTTGGTCCAACACAACTCTCACCCTCGATCTCTCCAGGCCCGACGCCCAGTGGCAATCCGTCTCACAACCCTTTGCCCGTCGCGCCTTCATCACTGCGGTTCACAACAACAAGATGTACGTTCTGGGTGGCATCACCGAGGCCGGCGCCGTCAGTGCCGACGTCAACATCTTCGATCCCAAAACCAGCACCTGGTCCAAGGGCACACCGCTCCCTGGTCAAGCCACAACAAACTTCGCTCCCGCCGCTGCGGTCCTTGCCAATCAACTCTACGTCAGCCTCGCCGACGGATCTCTGATTCGTTGGAACGAAGCCCTCAACCGTTGGGTCGATGTTGCCAAGTCCGCTCCACGCCTCGCTCACCGCATGGTTGCCGATTCGGGCCGCCTGCTAATCATCGGTGGCGCGGAGAAAGGCAAGAACCTCGACCTCGTTGAAGAGGTCTCCCTCGCTGCCTCCAACTAATCCGACCTCGGGGAGAAGGGCTCTGCTCTTCTCCCTACTCCACCACTGCCTGATACACCGAGGTCATGAACTTCTGCTGTATGTCCGTTCCGTTCGGCAGCATCTGAATCATCAACACCACAACCATGCCGCTCTTCGGATCCACCTGATACTTCGTTCCGTAGGCTCCACCCCATCCAAACGCCCCCACACCGGCCATCCCATCGGCACCATAGCGGTCCACCGTCTGAAATCCAAACCCAAATCCAAGCCCTGCCTTCGAGTGCAGCAGTCCCGTCTGATTTGTCGTCATCAATCCCACAGCCCGCGATCCCAACACACGCACACCATCAAGTTCACCACCGCGACGAATCGTCTCTAGGAAACGCGCATAGTCCCGAGCCGTCGACGTCAGTCCCGCACCACCAGAAAAACTCACACGCGGCCCTTCCACATAATGCCCCTGTCCCTGAGCACCTTCCGGAGCCCGTTCGACCTTCCCGTTGGCTCCCGTCATGTACACCGTCGCCAGCCGCTCCTTCTCTGAAGCAGGCACATAGAAACGCGTATCCTTCAACCCCAACGGCCCCGTGATCCGCGCCTTCAAAAACGCATCGAGCGACATCCCTGATGCCTTCTCCACCACACACCCCAAAATATCCGTGTTGTATCCATACACGTACACTTCCCCGGGCTGCTCGACAAACGGCAACGTCCCTAGCCGCTCCATCGTCGCGCACACACCCTCATTCTTATCCGCCGTATACCAGCCGAACCCAGCCGCTGCGCCCAGCCCCTTCTCGACATACTTTGCCGAAATCTGAGGCTCCCGCCCATAAGAGATCCCTGCCGTATGCGTCAACAAATGCGCAATCGTAATCGGCCGCGTCGCCGGCAAAATCGTCCCATCCTTCAGGGCAACGCTAGTCTTCTTGAAGCTCCCAATGAAATTCCCCACTGGCTCATTGATGCCAATCTTCCCGTCCTCAACCAGCGCCAGGATCGCAGCGCTCGTCAGCGCCTTGGTCTGCGAAGCAATCCGGAAAAGCGAATCCACCTTCATCGGACGCTTGGCTTCGCGATCGCTCCACCCGAAAGCCTTCTCATAAATCGGCTTCCCGTCCTTCAGCACCAGCGCCACCGCACCGGCCACCTTCTCCTGATCGATGAACTCCTGCATCACACGATCCAGCCGCGCATTCTGCGCGACGCAACCGCTGGCCAGGATCAAGGCCGCCATCAATAGAACAATGAGATTTTTCACCCCACTATCCTATGCAACTTTCCTTAGCGTTACTGCACCAACTCCACCACTCCCTTTTCGCCACGCTTCAGCTTCATGGCCTTCGTGGTCTCTCCAAGCACCACGTCATAGTCACCATGGAATCCGCGCGTCCGAAACACTCCGTCCTCGCCCGTCACCCCTTCCACATCCGTCCACCATTGCTTGTAAATCAAATCCCGCCACACGTCGAGGCTCTTCGTTGGCGTCCAGTCCCGCTTGATCAGCGCTGCGTCCGGCAGCCAGTGCCGCCCCGCCCAGAATCCCCACAACGTGAATCCGTTCATCTTCGGATGGCTATACGACACCGTGAGAAAGTCTCTCAAATACAAAGCCTTCACTTCCTCATCCGGCACGTTGACGTCAAACTCAGTCACCTGCAACAGATCCACTTCTGCTCCGAACTTGTCGAACACTTCATAAGCACGTCCCGGATGCGTCAGGTTGCGGTTGAAATGACTTTGGAACCCAAACCCATCCACCGGCCCTTTGTCTTCCTTGATCCGTTTCAACACATCGAACGTGAAGTTCATGTGCGCAAAGAAATATCCGCCTCGCTCCACGATGTCGTAATCGTTCAAGAACAACAGCACGTTCGGGTTCGCGGCGCGCGCTCTCTTAAACCACTCCGCCATCTCGCCATTGCCGAGCACACCTTGAAGATCCCGGTTGTCGAATGGCTCATTCAGAACGTCCCACTCTGTCGCCTTATCGCGTGTCACATCCATCATCTGGTCGATATGCGAGTTCACGCGCTGCCGCAATGCAGCTGTATCCACCGGTTGCTGATCCAGCATCCTCACCACATCGGCCGGCAGATTCCGACGCCCCGGCCAAACCAGCACGTGCGCGTGAATGTCCTTCATCCCATTGGCTCTCAACCACTGCTCGGCCCTCTCAAATCGTCCCGCCGCCCAGGTCTCAAAAAACGGCCACTTCAGGTCGTTCTCAATCGCCACCTTGTTGAAATTCCGCAGCACCTCCTCGCGATACCTCTGGCTATCCGAACTGTTGCCCGTGATGAATCCGCTATCCACCGCCGTGGCAAAGCCAAACTCATGCCGCTTCATCTTTACCTTCACAGCGGCACCCGCCACAGGCTTACCCTCTGCATCCACCACCTTCACTTCCACATCGCTCTTGCGATGCTTCTCGATCCGTTCGGCCGCCTCGGCTCGCCACGCCGCCGATTCCTCGGCTCCGTCATACGGGTAGCCAACCAGGTTCAATTTGCTGAGATCCACGCCCTGCCCATAGTTCAGGATTTGAAACCCACCGATTTCGATCTCCTGCAGCTGTATGTTGGCCCAAAACGACAGGTTGTACTGCTCAGCTGTCGTCGTTCCCGGGTAATCCTTATCCCAAAGGAACCCAATATTCACTTCCTTCCACTCCTGCCCCGCATTGGAGGTCCACTCCACCGATTTCGAATACGGCGGCCCACCCTGCTCAATCACAAAGTGCGACATCGCCACACCTTCAGACCGGCTGCGAATCCAATATTTTGCGACACCCACATCACCCCGCTTAGCCGGCAGCGTAGAAAAACAACGAACCCTCAAATCCCACGCGTTCGTGCTCAACTCCCGCGTCGTAATCCGCCAGGCCCAACTGAATCCAGGCCCTTCCACATTCTCAACACTCATCCGAATTCTCGACCCGCCATCCACACGGGTAAAGCACGACCGTGCGTCCCCAGATAAAACCGGCTGTCCCTCTTGCGCCCACAATCCCGCCGCCACCGCGGCGAGCAATGAAATCCGAATCAACATGACCCATTATTCAATAGCACCTCAAGCTAAAGTGGTTTTGATGCACAAGTTGCTCTTCGCTATTTCACTCGCCTCTGCTCTCACCGCGCAGGACACCAAGCCCTTCCTCGGACGTTGGGATATCAACATGACACCCGCCACCGGAACTCCCTGGCCCCAGTGGATGGAACTCACCGAAAAAGAAGGCAAAATTGACGGCCGGATCCAGCCCCGCGGCGGCGGTTGGCGCAAGATCGAGGGCGCGAAATTCGACTCGGGTAAGCTCATCATTCAGTTCACACCCACCGTCACTTGGGAGCTCACTTCCCCGGCAAAGGGCAAGATCGAAGGCATCGAAAAGCGCGGCGCAAATCCTGGCCCCTCCATCGCCGGCGTCACCGCTCCCACCCTCGACCGCCCCATGCCGAAAAAGTGGTCCAAGCCTCAGCCCCTTCTCAACGGCAAAGACCTCACCGGTTGGGAACCCATCGGCAATGTTGCCAACAACAAGTGGGTCTTCCGCGACGGCGAGCTGATCAACGACAACCCCCTCATCGACGGCAAACGCGGCCCTTCTGCTGCCAATATCAAGACCACCGAGAAATTCCAGGACTTCAAGCTCCACATCGAAGTCAACTGCCCCGACCACGGCAACTCCGGCATCTATCTCCGCGGCCGCTACGAAATCCAGGTGGGCACCGAAGGCGGCAAACTCCCTGACCACGAAATGGGCGCGATCTACAGCCACTACCCGCCCCCGCCCAACGACCTCAACCTCGGCAAGTGGACCAGCTTCGACGTCACCTTCGTCGGCCGTCGCGTCACCGTCCTCCGCGACGGCAAGGTCTATCACGACAACGTCGAAATCCCCGGCCCCACCGGCGGCGCTCTCGATAGCAACGAATCCGAACCCGGCCCCTTCTTCCTCCAGGGTGACCACCACGGCGTCATCCGCTACCGCAACATCACCGTCTCCGTCCCGGCAAAATAACTTCCATGTGATGTAGCCTCTTCATTACAGTCGGCCCCATGTGGCGGTATGGCTCATATACTCATAAAAAGAAAAACACTTGCTCAGGTAGTTCCCCGTCAAGTGCCCTCCTTGATGTCATTGGTCGCTCATTACCCATGCCATTGTCGGATACCCTCTTTTTTTATAATGAAGACTAAATTGCAATATATCAAATGTAAATTGTGGTTGACCAATGATGTATTCGGGACTACATTTATGGTCATCATAAATCGAAAATCCTGCTTTAGCTCCGTTGGGGAGGGGCTCACAGCTTTAATCGCTTCTCCTCATAAAAGCTTTGCTCAGTCAATCAATAATCCAGCTGTCAATCAATTCGTCCCTCTTCCAGAGTTCGCCGGATTTTATAGACTTTCCCCTGCTATTAACTCGGGGCTCCTGATTGCCGAAGCTCCAATCCTTGGGGCTCTAAAGGCACGCAGCCTAACTAGAGACAATCTGTCAAGTTTCCTGCCGATAGCTGCCGTGGCAGCTAACCATCTGTCTGAAGTTGGAATTCCGCAAAGCTTGAACCGAAACCTGGACTCTTGGCTAAGGCTATTGCAAGAAGATACCGGATTCAGATCTACCCGAAGCGCGATTTCTGAGATTCTCAGAAAGTCGGCAATGCCAGTTCAGTTGGTAGATGTTGAGCGGCTTGTTTCTAGCGCGACTAATTTTCGTGACAATCAGGCGTTTCGGCTAAGGGCCGCTGGACGCTTCCAACAGTCATTTGAAAGCGTGATCCAAATTTTGGCGCTTCAGCTGCCCCGGTTGCGGCCTGCATCGAGCAAGCTCAATCAGGATCGATTTCAATTTAGAACCATCGACAGTCAAGCGCAGAGTCAATTGCTCGATCACTCAAATCACTTGATGGCTGCGGGCACGGCCATTGCATCAGCTGGCGGAATTGTATATCAATTCGCGGCCGCGGATTCAACGATTGCGGCCGTCGCGACCGCTGTGACTGGTGCTGGTTTGGCCATTGGTCTGTGCGGTGCAATCGGCTACTTTGGATACCATTATCTGGCGAACCATTAATCAACATGATTAGCGTGAAAATTCAAACTCTGATTGTAGTGGCCTCGAATTACATTCAATTCTTGAATGTGAGCATATGCACCTTGGCCACTGCAATATTTGTTATTTGGTCCCTCATGGTTGGACAGCCTCTTCCCGCTCCAACGAAAATTCTAGGCGCTGTTTTTTTCGGATTTGGACTAATCGTGATGCACCTTCGCTATTGGTTCCATACCCGCATGTTGGAGGATCAGCAAGGATTTCAGTCTTATTCCCAGACAGTCCTGATCTTGGCCGAATGCATATATTTATTCTTCGCGAGCCCGGGCGCCCTCGAACTAACGCTCGGATTCCTCTAGTCGCGTGGCAAATATTTCCACTTCCGACTCAATTGAAGGCAATCCCAACAACGACAAAATCGAAATGCCTCATTTGCCGTTCTCCTGACAGAAACGAATCCCAGGTCGGACCCTTCTTCCCCTAGTGCTGTGACCGATTGGAAGAATTCCTTTTGTAACCAAACTTGGCGCGGGCATCACGTCTCGTGAAGTTCCAGATGATTCGGGTTTGACTCCGATCTATTTAACGGTTCCAAGCCTTGACTTGGTTGCGGAGCGATTTCAGGTCGGACCAAGATCGACCGTGCAAAACTCGACGGCGGCAAACTCATCATCCAGTTCTCCCCCACCATCACCTGGGAACTCACTTCCCCTGCCAAAGGAAAAATCGAAGGCATCGAGAAGCGCGCGAGCGGCGACGGCCCCACCATCGCCGGCGTCACCGCCCCCACCCGCGACCGCCCCATGCCGAAAAAGTGGTCCAAGCCTCAGCCCCTTCTCAACGGCAAAGACCTCACCGGTTGGGAACCCATCGGCAATGTTGCCAACAACAAGTGGGTCTTCCGCGACGGCAAGCGCGGACCTTCTGCTGCCAACATCAAGACCACCGAGAAATTCCAGGATTTCCAGCGCCACATCGCAGTCAACTGCCCCGACCACGGCAACTCCGGCATCGATCTCCGCGGCCGCTACGAAATCCAGGTGGGCACCGAAGGCGGCAAGCTCCCTGACCACGAAATGGGCGCGATCTACAGCCACTACCCGCCCCCGCCCAACGACCTCAACCTCGGCAAGTGGACCAGCTTCGACGTCACCTTCGTCGGCCGTCGCGTCACCGTCCTCCGAGACGGAAAGGTCTACCACGACAACGTCGAAATCCCCGGCCGCACTGGCGGCGCTCTCGATAGCAACGAATCAGAACCCGGCCCCTTCTTCCTCCAGGGCGACCACCACGGCGTCATCCGCTACCGCAACATCACAGTCTCGGTCCCCAAGAAATAACTCGCGCTCGACTTTGCATTCGCAGTGAAGGGCTTCAACTCCCTCCCTGCGAATTTGCCACGCCTTTTCGCCCCTTCAATATCTTTGGCGAAAATCGGATTCCCCAAGACTTCCCGGAATGCCTCGACGGCGTTCACAAATTATTTCTCCCGTTAATCCAACAACTTGCGCCACCCCGAGTTCGGATTCGCCTCCTCGTTTGCTAACTTGCCAATCGAGGAGGCGCTTCTGCGCCTCCTTTTTCATTTCACAAAAAGGATCAACCCCATCATGACTTCGCTAGCTCAATTCAAGGCCAACCGCGCCAATGCAAAAAAATCCACCGGCCCCAGCACCACCGCTGGCAAACAGAAATCGGCAAAGAACTCCCTCAGCCACGGCCTCAATGCCTCTGCCGAAACTCTCTTTGCCTCCAACCCAAAAGAACGCGAACACTACATGCAACTCCGCGCACAACTCCACGCGCAACTTCTCCCCTATGGCCCTGCCGAAGAACTCGTCTTCGAACAATACGCCTACTCCAGTTTCCAAATCGTCCGTGCTCAGCGCTTTGAATCCGAAGCCCAGGATCGCTGGCTCGCCAACCCGGAGAACCAGATCTTCTTCATCCAGATGGAACGCATCGTCAAACAGGGTGCCCTCTTCGAGCGCCGAGCCGCCAAAGCGTTCAAGCAACTTTCCCAACTCCAGCTCGATCGATTCGCCTCCATCGAAATGCACGCCGAGCTGGAAACCGTCGAGCTTGAAACCCACATTTCACCGGCACTTCCCTGCGCCAAGCTCCGCACTCACGAGCTCAAGCAGGAAGACGCCCTGTACCTCGGCCTCACCGTCTTCCACGACCGCAAATTGCAAAACAACGAAACGAACCCAATCCCTTCCACCCGCATCCAACCAATCAGCGATAATAAGCAAAGAGAACACGAAAACAAATGAACTGGAAGTTTTTCTGGCGCTTGAACGCCCACGTGCAACTCGCGCCCATCCTTGAGTCCGGCGAAGAAACCCTCATCGGCGGCCAGGCCGTCATGGAGGGCGTCATGATGCGTGCGCCTCATTCCTACTGCGTCGCAGTCCGCAAGTCGAATGGTGAAATCGTCACCGAAACGGCTCCCCTTGGCAAAGTCAGTGACAAGTACCCCATCTTCAAATATCCCGTTCTCCGCGGCCTCGGCACCCTCGGCCAGGCGATGAGCCTCGGCATGAAGGCCCTCAAGTTCTCGGCCGACGTCCAACTGGCGGAAGAAGATGCGAAAAAACAAAACGAAGCCAATCCCGGCAAAAAAGGCCCCACCGAAATGCCCGCTTGGGCCATGGCCGGCCAGCTAGCCTTCAGCCTCATCTTCTTCATCGTGCTCTACAAGTTCGTCCCGCTCTGGCTCACCGAACAGCTCAAGAACAGCTACCCCATCATCGAGAACCGTATCCTGTTCAATCTCGTCGATGGCGTCATCCGCATCCTGATCTTCCTCGGTTTCCTCTACGGCATCTCCCGCGCCAATGACATCAAACGCGTGTTTCAGTATCACGGCGCAGAACACAAGGTCGTGTTCAACTACGAGTCCGGCAAAGAAGTCAACATCGCCAACGCCCAGAGCTTCGTCACCTTCCATCCTCGCTGCGGCACCAGCTTCCTCATCGTCGTCATGTTGATCTCGATGGTGCTTTACATGTTCCTGCCCTTCGATACGATGCTCGGCAAGTTCCTGGCCCGCATCGCCCTGCTGCCCGTCGTGGCCGGCCTCAGCTACGAGCTCATCCGCTACGCTGCAAAAAACAAAGGCAGCCTCCTCACTCTTCTCGCTGCCCCCGGTCTTTGGCTGCAGCGCATCACCACCCAACCTCCCGACGATTCGCAAGCCGAGATCGCCATCCACGCCCTCAAGGGCGCAATGGAGCTCGAAAAGTCTCAAGGCGGCGATCTCGTAATCGCATAAAACGAACCCAATGGCCCGCATACCTACTGAAAAGCTCAACGAGATTGAGCAACGCTTCGAACAACTGAACGCCGACATGGCGAACCCCGAGATCATCGCCGATCCCGACAAGTACCGCAAAACTGCCAAGACCGTCGTCGACCTCGAAGATGTCGTTCAGGCTTTCCGTCGCTGGAAGAATCTCACCTCCCGCTACGAACAGGCCAAGCCCATGGTCATGGACCCCGATCCCGACATGGCCGAAATGGCCCGCATGGAACTGGCCGAAATCGAACCCGAACTCCCCAAGTTCGAAGAGGAACTGCAAGTCCTCCTCATCCCGAAAGATCCCAACGACCTCAAGGACGTCGTCCTCGAAATCCATGCCGGAGCCGGTGGCGACGAAGCCAGCTTGTTCGCTGCCGAAATGCTCCGCATGTACACCCGCTATGCCGAACTCGTGGGTTGGAAGGTCGAAATTCTCGACATCTCCGAATCCGGTGCCGGTGGCATGAAGTCTGTCTCCGCCATCATCTCTGGCAAAAAGGTCTACTCGATCATGAAGTACGAAGGTGGCGTCCACCGCGTACAGCGTGTTCCCGCTACCGAAGCCCAGGGCCGCATCCATACCTCAACGGTCTCCGTTGCGGTTCTGCCCGAAGCTGACGAAGTCGAAGTCCACATCGAAAACAAAGACCTCCGTATCGACACGTTCTGTTCCTCAGGTCCTGGCGGTCAGTCGGTCAACACCACGTATTCCGCTGTCCGCATCACGCACATTCCCACCGGCGTTGTCGTCTCCATGCAGGACGAAAAATCGCAGATCAAGAATCGTGAAAAGGCCATGCGCGTCCTTCGGTCCCGTCTCTATGAGCTTGAAATGGAAAAGCAGAACGCCGCTTTGTCGAGCGAGCGCAAGTCCATGGTCGGCTCCGGCGATCGCAGCGAGAAGATCCGCACCTACAACTTCAAAGAGAACCGCGTCACCGACCACCGCATTGGCCTCACCATCCACCAGCTCGATCAGGTCATGGAAGGCAAGCTCGAGCCCTTCATCAGCGCTCTCACCGCCCACTACAACGCGGAGAAGATCAAGAGTGTCGCCTGATCTCACTATCGGTCAGGCTCTGATGCAGGGCATCAAACTCCTCACCGACGAGAAGATCGATCCTCCAAGGCTGACAGCAGAACTTCTGCTCATGCACGCGCTCCGCAAGGAGCGCGTTTTCCTTTTCAGCCACTCCGCCGATCCACTGCCCGAACTCGCCTGGATCCACTATGGCCGCTACCTGCACGAGCGCATCGCAGGCAAGCCCGTCCAGTACATCACCGGCCATCAGGAATTCTTCACCCGCAACTTCAAGGTCCAACCCGGCGTCCTGATCCCACGACCCGAAACCGAGCACCTCATCGAATACACGCTCAATCTCCCCAAGCCCATCGGCGTCATCGCAGACGCCGGCGTCGGCTCCGGGGCAATCTGCGTCACCCTCGCCGCCGAACTCCGCCAGCCCGTCATCGGTCTCGACCTCAGCCCAACGGCTCTCGAAGTCGCCCGCCAAAACGCCGCTGAGCACAAAGCGAACGTCCACTTCATTCAGTCCAACTGGCTCTCCGCCCTTCGGCCAAACTCTCTCGACCTCCTTGTCTCAAACCCTCCCTACATCGCTCTCACCGACAAGCCAACCCTCCAGCGCGAAGTCCGCGACCACGAGCCAGACCTTGCGCTCTTCGCCGGCGACGACGGCCAGGACGCCTACCGGATCCTGGAACAACAAGCCCGCCAGGTCCTCAAGCCCGGCTGCCGCATCCTCCTTGAAATCGGAGCCCTCTCCACCCGCGACCTCTTCTCTAACTGGAATGAAATCGAAGTCCAAAACGACCTCTCCGGCCGCCCCTGCCTCCTCACCGCGGTTCTCCCCGAGGGGCGTGCGGAATGAAGCGCACATTCCTGGTCCTGTTCTTCCAGGCCCAGTTCGTAGCGCACGCTCAATCGGAGTCTCCAGATTGGCTAAAGGCCATTCTTCCGGCACAAGCACAGGTGATTGAAGCCGCTGAGATCAAGACACTAAAGCAGCGCTCCCGACTCATGGTCCTTTGGATGCTTCGCCCAGAAAAAGTGCTGCTTCGAGATCGACTTGATCGGGGCTGTGGTGAAGGAGTCTATGGTTCCCACTGGAGCGGTCCCGGCCGACTTTCCCTTGTAGACCAATCAAGACACGTCATCCTCAACACGATCTCAATTCAAGGCTCCAACTTTGGTGAAGACAGAAAAGAAGATCGCTTCAGCCTGCCGTTTTGGGTTTCGAAGGATGCCTATGAAGTACCTCATCCAGACAAGAACAATGAAGGAATTCCCCACATCCTAAAGCTCCGCGACCTGACAGGGGAAGGTATCGAAGGTCAATTCCTTCTTTTCGAATACCAAGCCTGTGGCCTACCCGTGGCCTCAATCCTCGGATATAGCTCCAGGACCGACAAAGTCCTTCAATATCGATATCAGCAACGCTTCAACTCTGATCCTCTGAAGAGTGGATTCTGGCTATCCCAAACTTTCAGAATGAAGCAGCGCCGCCCCGGCCTCTGGGCTCACACCTGGGACCCGGGCCACGGTTGTGACTGTGTGATTCAGGACCGAGTCACCTTCGATCCCAGGCGCCAGACCTTTCTCGTCCACTCCACTTCTAAACCCAATTTGCCCACCCCAAAGAAGGCAGGCAAATGAAAACCATCTTCCACATCGACATGGACGCCTTCTTCGTCTCTGTCGAAGAACTCCTCGACCCCACACTCAAAGGCAAGCCCGTCATCGTTGGCGGCAAGGGCACGGAGCGCGGCGTCGTCTCAGCCGCTAGCTACGAAGCCCGCAAGTACGGCATCCATTCCGCCATGCCGCTCCGCACCGCCCAACAGCTCTGTCCCCACGCCATCTTCCTCGATGGCCACATGCACCTATACAAGGAGTACTCCGACAAAGTCGAAGCCGTCCTTCGCACCTTCTCGCCCCTCGTAGACATGGCCTCAATCGACGAAGCCTACATGGACATGACTGGCTGCGAACGCCTCTTCGGTCCACCTCTGCAAGCCGCCCACCGCCTCCACCAGGCAATCACCGACAAGACCGGCCTCAACTCTTCGATCGGCATTTCTACCAGCCGCCTCGTCAGCAAAATCGCCTCAGACCAGGCCAAGCGCAACGGCATCCTCTGGATCCTTCCCGGCACCGAGGCCAACTGGCTCGCCCCCCTGGAAGTCAAGCGCATCCCCGGCGTCGGCAAAGTCACCGAAAAGCAGCTCGCCACCATCGGCATCAAGCGGATCGGCGACCTTGCGCAGCTCGACGAGAAGTTTCTTATGGACCGCTTCGGCAAGTTGGGCCTCGCCCTCTCAGGCAAAGCTCACGGCAAGGACGCAGGCGGCTGGTTCGACACCGAGATCGGCTCAAATGACGATCCGAAATCCATCTCCCACGAACACACCTTCAACGAAGACACGAGCGACTTCACCACCCTGCGTGCCACTCTCGTCCGCCTTTGCGAAAAGGTCATGAAGCGCCTCCGCGATCATGGTCTCCACGCTCGCACGACCCAACTAAAGCTCCGCTTCGAAGGTTTCGAAACCATCACTCGAGCCAAATCTCTGGCAGACCCCACTGACATCGACCGCGACATCGTCGACGCCATCCTCCAGCTCTTTGAGTCCAACTATCCGAAAGGTCGCAAGGTCCGCCTACTCGGCGTCCACGTGGGCCAGTTCACAACCACCACACCACAACCCAATCTCCTCACCGGGCAGGATGATCACAAATGGCGCAGTGCCCTGAAAGCAGCCGACAAGCTAAAGGACAAATTCGGCCAGGACACCCTCCACCTCGGTGGTGCACTCAAAGGCATTTATAAAGACCGCGTCCACGAAGCCGCTCCCAAAGACCCCATCCGGAAACCAAAGCAGTGACCTCGCGCCTAGCAACTCGCGCGCACCAGCCCCCGAAAGATCTTATCTCTCGCGCTCTCCGTCTCGGCGGCAATCGAGCAACTCCCCCGGTAATTCATTCTGGCGGCAATCCGAACCCCATCCAGCACAAATTCCCAAGGGTCTTCGCCTCTGACCTCGACACCCAGTCCCCAGGCCAGCGTTGCCATCGCCCTCGGAAAGTAATCCGCATCGTAGGGTGTCGCGTCTACCGAATACCACGCCGGCTCCTCCCACTTTCCCTTCGTCAACAACCGGCCGCCCTCGCTCACGGCCTGCAGGCCACCCAGCCTCATTTGAGGCGCGTGACGCTGCAAGACGATCAGGTCGAAGGCCCGCAAGTAATCCCGCAGTCGTCCCGATTTCTCATATACCTCATGCCCTTCGAACGTCCGCATGAATATCATCGAGACATCACTGCTCTTGGGAAGCTCGTCCATCTCCACTGCTTCCCGGGCGCGAGCCAGAAAATCACTCAGGTTCTCGTACCCTTTCAATTCACCCTCAATCTTGTCCAGCAACAAAGCCGCTGTTTTGAGGATGGGCGTAACCCCGGGCTCTTCAGGAATCCCGATGAAGTGCATCACATGGCATCGCTGCCCCAAGACGATGGTCTGCACCAGCTCGCTGTCTGGCGTCGTGCCTTCGTCACGGCTCCGCACGAGATAACGGCGCCCACCGGGATTGATGATTCTCTTGCTTCGCCTGAGGATCTGGAACACCTTGCGCTCGTCCCGGCAGATCGCTTCTTCAAACTTCCGCTCGCCAAGCGATCCGCGAACGACTTCAACGTTCTCCACCTCCAGGGTTTCGAGGGTCGATTGCAGCCAGTCAGCCTCCGCCGCATCCCCGACACAGGTCACCAGCGTCGTGTCAGGCCGCGCGATTGCCAGCCCAACCGCGGGCAGGAATCCCTCCCGGCTGAGGTCAAGCACAGGCGTGCCACAAACAATGAAGCGAAGCGGGACATCCCGTTCGATCACCTGCTCCTCAACCTTGGCCCGCTTAGCTTCAGGGTGGCGTTTCAGCCAGGCCTCTACCCATGCCGCAATGAGTTCGTCTTCACTCAAGCTTCGCCTTCAATCGTTCGCGTCGCTTCGATCTGCACCCAGTCGCCAGGCAATCCAAAATTGAGCGGGACGATTGTGCTGTCAATGTTCTTCACGAGGCCACACAGCACCTTACCCGCGCCCACTTCCAGCGTGTGCGTCACACCTTGGCTCGCGAGGAATTGCACAGTCTCCACCCAGCGCACTGGATTCGGTACCTGCTCGAACAGACCCTCCCGCGCATCCTCGCCACTCTGGATCACCCGCGCCTGCCAGTTGTTCACCAGCGGCACGCTCAACCCTGAGAACTTCGTCTCATCGAGATCTGCCTTCAGCATCACCTGCGCTGGTCGCATCAGCGGACAGTGGAACGGCGCACTGACCGGCAGCGGAACACACCGCTTTGCCCCGGCGGCCTTGGCCAGTTCCATGGCGCGGTCCACCGCAGCCTTGTGGCCTGCAATCACAATCTGGTCTGGCGAATTCAGGTTCGCCGCTGTCACTACTTCTCCCTGTGCCGCTTCGGCCAATACGCCATCAAGCGCAGCGATCGGCATCTTCAAGATGGCCGCCATCGCTCCCACTCCGGCCGGAACCGCTGCCTGCATATACTGGCCCCGCTTGCGAACCAGCCGCAACGCATCGGCAAAATCAAGGCTACCCGCCGCCACCAGTGCCGAATATTCACCCAGGCTGTGCCCTGCGACGAAGGCCGGCTCCGGTGCGCCTATGCTCCTTAAGACTCTTAAACCTGCAATACTGGTTGCCACAAGCGCTGGTTGCGTGTTCTCTGTCTGTTTCAGGTCCTCTTCCGGACCCTCGAAGCATAGAGTCGACAACCGAAAGCCGAGAGCCTCGTCCGCCTCCTCAAACGCCGCCTTCGCCACTTGGAATTCCGCCGCCAATTCTTTGCCCATGCCGGCAAACTGCGATCCCTGTCCGGGAAATAGATACGCAATCTTCATGAAAAGTAACTTTTGCTCTCGCTACAATCATCTTAATCTCCGAAGGAGTCCGTCCCCTTGCGTTTAAGCGAAATTTGCGTCCAAAGGCCCGTCTTTGCCCTGATGCTCATCATGTTCCTCGTTGTGATGGGCGTTTTCAGCTTCCTGGACCTCGGGGTCGACCTGTTCCCCAAGTCTGACGTTCCCACTGTCAACGTTCGTATCAACCTCCCCGGCGCAAGCCCCGAGGAGATGGTCAGCCAGGTTGTGCTGCCCATGGAAGAGGCTATCGCCTCTGTCGCCGGCATCGACGAACTCGTCGCCCGTGTCACCGAAGGTTCAGCCAGCCTTCAGATCAACTTCGTCCTCGACCGCGACATCTCAGAGGCTGTCAACGACGTTCGCGAGAAGGTCTCCGGTGCCCAGCGTAAATTGCCCCCCAATACACTGCCTCCCGTTGTCGCGAAGAGCGACCTCGACGCCGACTCGATCATGCGTGTCGCCCTGTCCGGCACCCGTCCGGTGCGTGACCTGACCGAGATCGCCGACAAGACCGTTCGCCGCGCTCTCGAAACTGTCGACGGCGTCGGCATCGTGGATATCCAGGGCGGACGCAGCCGTCAGGTCAACGTCTACATGGATATCGACAAGCTCAATGCCTACAGTTTGAGTGCCCAGCAGGTCCAGTCCGCCGTGATGAGCGAAAACGTTGAAGCTCCGGGCGGCCGTATCGTGAAAGGCTCCTCCGAGTTGGGAGTCCGCACCCTGGGTCGTGTTGAAACCATCAAGGATTTCGACCGCATCATCATCAAGAACGTGAATGGCGCCCCGGTTCGCATCCAGGACGTCGGCACGGTTGAAGACGGCATGAGCGAGCGCCGCACCTTTGCTTATTACAAGGCCAAGCCCGCCGTCCTCATCGAAATCCGCCGCCAGACCGGCGTCAATACCGTTAAGGTCGTTGACGCTCTGAATACCAGATTGAAAGACCTCGGGCGGCAATTGCCTCCTGGTGTCCAGCTCGATGTCATCTCCGAACAAGCCACTTACATCCGCGCCTCCGTTGCTGCCCTCGAAGAGCATCTGGTGCTTGGCAGCTTGCTCGCTTCTCTCATCATCTGGATCTTCATTCGCGACTGGCGCACCGTCTTCATCAGCTCGATCGCCATCCCGACCTCGATCATCACCACCTTCACCGTCTTGAAGGTGCTCGACTTCACGCTCAACTCGATGACGCTCTTAGGGCTGACACTGGCCGTAGGTATCGTCATCGATGACGCCATCATCGTTATCGAAAACATCTACCGCGTCTTGAACGAAACAGACATGGAGCCAGAGGAGGCCACCCTCTACGCCACCAAGGAAATCGCCCTCGCCGTCATCGCGACAACGTTATCGCTCGTGATCGTCTTCATCCCGATTGCCTTCATCAGCGGTTACGCCAAACGCTACCTCAACCAGTTCGGTTGGACGATGGCCGTCTCAATTCTGGTATCGATGCTGGTCGCATTCACGCTCACTCCGGCACTCGCAGCCCGCATGCTTAAAAAGCAGCCGAAGAAGCCCAACCAGCCTGCTCACGGCCACGCCCGCGGCTGGATGGAGAAGATGTACGAGGCCACGCTGGTCTGGTCCTTGCACCACCGCACGGTCATTGTCGCCATCTCATTCGCCGTACTCGGCTCCACCTACTACCTTTATGACCGCATCGGCAAGGATTGGATGCCACAAGAGGACCAGAACGAACTGGGCGTCTTCATCGAAACCGCTGAAGGCACTTCGCTCGAAGGCACCGAGAAAATCGCTCTGGCCCTATCGAAGAAGCTTGAGAAGATTGATGGCGTCACCGCAGTGGTTCCCAGCACGGCGGGCTTCCTCCAGCGCGTCACCATGGCCTACATTTATGTGTTCCTCAAACCGCAGGATCAACGCGCATCTATCACTCAGATGGGCCAAAAGGTCCGCGATATGTCAAAGGAATTCGCCTATGCTCGACCGCGCGTCACATTCCCAAATATCCTCGGCGGGCGTGACACCTTTGCTCCGATTCGACTCCAGCTCCTCGGCCCGGACATCAATAAGCTTGTCGGGTTCGCCAAGAGCCTGAACGCTGAAATGGCCAAAGAGCCTTCGATCGTCGACATCAAGGTCAATCTGAATCTCAACAACCCGGAACTCCAGGTAAACATCGATCGCGGCCTCGCCTCCGACCTCGGCGTCCGCGTCAGCGATGTCGCCAATTCAGTCCGCCTGCTCATGTCGGGCGAAGACCAGATCTCCACCTTCAAAGAAGAATCTGAACAATACCCCGTCATGATGCGCCTGCTGCCTGGCCAGCGAGATGACAAGACCGTTTTGAGCCGCCTGCTGGTGCCCAGCGCCAAGGGCCTCATCAGGCTCGACTCGATCGCTCAACTTGAGCAGGGCCTCGGCCCGAGCCGCATCGATCGATTTAACCGCCAGTTCAGCGTCGGTATATACGGTAACGTGGCTCTCGGCTCTTCGCTCGGTGTTGCTGCAAAAGCTGCCAACGACGCCATCGAACGAGTGAGCCTTCCTCCGGGCTATCGCGTCGCCTTTGCGGGTCAGGTGAAGGTGCTGGAAGAAACCACCACCAACATGTTGCTCGCCATCGGCTTAGCCTCGATCTTCATGTACATGGTTCTGGCCGCACAATTCGAGAGCCTGGTGCACCCGCTGATCATCCTCTCCACGCTGCCGCTTTCGATCCCCTTCGCGCTGATTTCCCTCATGGGAACAGGCAGAACGATGAACTTGTTCAGCGCCCTTGGCGTGCTGTTGCTGCTCGGGATCGTCAAGAAAAACGGCATTCTGCAAATCGACTACATGAACCGGCTTCGTGACCTGGGCAAGCCGCTCCAGGAGGCCATTGTTGAGGCCAACTCGGTCCGGCTACGGCCTATCTTGATGACCACGCTCTCGATCGTTGCCGGTCTGATCCCAACCGCTGTTGGGGTCGGTGCTGGCGCCGGTCAGCGGTCCGCCATCGCGATCACCATCATCGGTGGCCAGATGCTCTGCCTGCTGCTCACCCTGCTGGTGGTCCCCGTAGGCTACGCTTTCGTCGAGGATCTCAAAGCCTGGTTCGCCAAGCGCTCCGGTGCTGCTAAAATCGAAGCTTGGCAGACAAACTAAATACGAAGAAAAAGCCGGTCCTTGTCGAAGAGCCCCCGATTACCAAATGCACCGTCTGCGGTAGCGATGTGGCGCCCAATTCGGTCGAAGGCCTTTGCTGGGTCTGCCGCCGCCTGAAAATTTCGGCCTGGGCCGATTCGGACAATCAGGCCCTGATCCAGGAGTAGTGCTCTACCCGATCCTTGATACCGCCCATCTGCACGGCCACAGTCTGACAGACTGCCTGGAGGCCGCGATCGATGGTGGCGCAGACTGGATCCAGATCCGTCATAAGGGTGCTTTTACAGGCGATTTTGTACAGACCCTCGAGGGTTGCGCAATTCGAAAGCCGGACCTGATTCTCAACGACAGGGCCGACTACGCAGCTTTGTTTGGCTTGGGCCTTCATGTCGGCCAGACAGATTTGCCGCCCGCCGAGGCTCGCGCCATCATTGGTCCAAACGCTCGCCTCGGTTTCTCCACCCACAACGCTGCTCAGCTCGAAGCCGCACAGGATCTCCCTGTCGACTACCTTGCCATCGGTCCGATTTACGCCACCCAATCCAAGCTCAATCCAGATCCCGTTGTCGGCCTGAAGCCCTTTGTCTCCCGCCACCCCCTCGTCGCCATCGGTGGAATCACGCTCGAGAACGCTGGCCCAGTACTCACATTAGGTGTGGAAAAAATCGCCGTGATTAGCGCACTATGGCAATCGCCATATACACTAAAATCTTTCCGCGACAACATTTCAAGATGGCTACACCAACTAAGCTCGTTCAAGGCCTCAGCCTCCTCGACGCCACCATGATCGTCACTGGCGGCATGATCGGCTCGGGCATCTTCATCGTCTCGGCCGACATTGCCCGCCAGGTAAACTCCCCCGGTCTATTGATGGTCACGTGGATCGTCACGGCCCTCCTCACATTAATCGCCGCCCTCAGCTATGGCGAACTCGCCGCTGCGATGCCGCAGGCGGGTGGACAATACGTCTACCTGCGCGAGGCCTTCGGCCCCATGCTTGCCTTCTTGTTCGGCTGGACTTTCTTTGTCGTCATTCAGACCGGCACCATCGCCGCAGTTGCCGTGGCCTTTGCCAAGTTTGCTGGCGTGTTCTTCCCGGCCATTCAGGGCCGTTGGCTGCAAGTGGTTGGGATCTTTGTGATTCTGCTGCTCAGTTGGGTGAACACTCGTGGCGTCCGCACTGGAGCCATCGTCCAAAACGTCTTCACCATTGCGAAGGTCGCCGCCCTGCTTGGTTTGGTCGGCCTCGGGCTGTTTCTCGGCCGCAACCAGACTGCCGTCGAGGCGAACTTCAACAACTTCTGGGCCAACGCTGATTGGACGTGGGCAGTTGTTTCCGTGACTGGCGTCGCGATGGTCGGCAGCCTGTTCAGCTCAGATTCCTGGAACAACATCACCTTTCTCGCTGGAGAGATGAAGAACGCCAAGCGCGACTTGCCGCTTTCCCTCGTTCTTGGCGTGGGAGCCGTGAGCGTGCTCTATCTGCTTGCCAATTTTGTCTACCTGTCGGTGCTTCCTCTCGCTGCAATACAAACTGCCGCACAGGATCGCGTCGGCACCGCTGTTGTTCAGAGCTTTCTTGGTGCGAGCGCCGAAAAGTGGATGGCTGCTGCGATCATGATTTCCACCTTCGGTTGCGTCAACGGGTTGATCCTTGCTGGTTCGCGTGTCTACTACGCGATGGCGAATGACGGGCTGTTTTTCAAGGTCTGCGGCAAGCTCGACCCGAAGAGCCAAACCCCGGTGGTCAGCATTGCTGTGCAATGCCTCTGGGCCTGCGGACTCACCCTCACCGGACGCTACGGCGACTTGCTTGACTATGTTATATTTGCGGTTCTGCTTTTTTACGTGATGACAATTTGGGGTATTTTCGTGTTGCGCCGCAAGCGTCCTGATATGGAACGCCCCTACAAAGCTCTTGGTTATCCGGTGCTTCCCGCTCTGTATATCGTGTTCGCCGGCATGATCGAAATTCTGTTACTTCTATACAAACCAAACTACACGTGGCCGGGATTAATCATTGTGCTGTTAGGCATCCCGGTCTACTTCGTCTGGAAAAAGAACGAGGTTCCTGCATGAGTCTGACTCGAAAGAAATCCTTGACTGCCCTTCTGGCGCAAGCCGCAAGCGGCGAAACCAGCCTGAAACGGACACTCGACGCCAAAAACCTGATCGCCCTAGGTATTGGCGCGATCATCGGCGCGGGCCTGTTTGTCCGCACTGCCGCGGCATCGGCCGAAGCGGCGGGGTCCGCTGTTACGCTGTCCTTCATCGTCGCCGCCATCGGCTGCGCGTTCGCCGGACTTTGTTATGCAGAGTTCGCCGCGATGATCCCCATCGCAGGCAGCGCCTACACCTACGCTTACTGCACCATGGGCGAAATGGTCGCCTGGACGATCGGCTGGGCTCTCATTCTCGAATACGCTCTGGGGGCCGCCACCGTCTCGATTGCCTGGAGCGAGTACCTCAATAAATTGCTTGGTGGCGTAATTCCATATGAGTGGTGTCACTCGCCAATGGAGGTCTCACCAGACGGCGTGCACGGAATCTTTAATGCGCCAGCACTTTTGATCCTGCTGCTCCTCTCGCTGCTGCTGATCAAGGGCACCGAGGAATCCGCAACTGTTAACTCGATCATCGTCTTCATCAAGATGGCGATCGTGCTGCTCTTCATTGGCTTGGGCTGGCAGTTCATCAACCCGGCCAATCACGTGCCGTACATGATTCCCGAAGGGACCGCAGGTCATGAGGACTTCTTCAAGTTCGGCTGGGGCGGGGTACTCCGCGGGGCTGGTATCGTCTTCTTTGCCTTTATTGGTTTTGACGCTGTATCGACAGCGGCGCAAGAGGCCAAGAGGCCGGAGAAAGACATGCCCATCGGCATCATGGGTTCGCTCGCAGTCTGTACTTTCCTCTACATCTCGTTCGCCCACGTTCTCACCGGTATCGCCAACTGGCAGGAATTCAAAGTCGCCGGTAAGGAAGCCAGTGTTGCCTACGCAATCTCAAAATACATGCCGGGTTACGAATGGCTCGCCACCATGGTGACGGTCGCTATTCTTGCCGGATTCTCCAGCGTGATTCTCGTCATGCTGCTTGGCCAGAGCCGCGTGTTCTTCTCGATGGCCAATGATGGCCTGCTTCCCAAGGTCTTCAGCGAGTTGCATCCGAAGTTCCGTACGCCCTACAAGTCGAACATAATCTTGTTCGTTTTTGTCGGCCTGTTCGCTGGTTTCATCCCGGGCAGCCTGGCTGGAGACTTGACCTCGATCGGCACACTGTTTGCCTTCATCGTAGTGAGCATCGGTGTCTGGATGCTGCGCCGCAGTGATCCGGGCCGCAACCGGCCTTTCCGCACGCCGCTGGTTCCGCTGGTGCCGATTCTCGCCGTTGTGGTTTGCTCGGCCATGATCATCGGCCTCGACCAATTCACGCAGATGACCGCTGGTGTCTGGATGCTGTTGGGCTTCGTGGTCTACTTCACCTACAGCAGGGCCAACTCAAAGTTGAACCTGAGTTAGGATCTGCACCCAGTTCGGCTGCTTCTTGCCTTCAAGGGCAACCCGGCCAGCCCCCAAATGATCACTCTTGCTATGGGCTTCGAGGTCTTCCTTCGAAGCCCATTCTTCTATGAAGGTGAATTTTTTCGGATCTGAGTCATCGGTGAACAGGTCGTAGCGGATGCAGCCCTTCTCGAGGCGTGTGGGGGCGATGTAGCTTTCCAGTACCGCGCGCACCTCGGCTTCGTGGCCCGGAAGGGCTTCAATGTGGGCAACTACATGAACGATAGGATTCATTGCTGTATCCTGATAGCTTCGCATGGACCCGCTCCTCGGGCGTACGCTCGACAATAAGTATCTGATCGAAAAGCTGCTCGGTAAGGGCGGTATGGGCAGCGTGTATCAGGCGATACACATGGGCACCAAGCGAACGGTGGCCGTCAAGGTCATCGCTTCACAATTCATGCGTAACCGGGAGTTGTTGATCCGGTTTCAGCGCGAAGCGGAAGCCAGCGGCCGCTTGCGCCACCCCAATGTAGTCAACGTGACTGACTTCGGTGTTACGGTGATTGACGTCACTTCGGTCGCCTATCTGGTGATGGAGTATCTCGACGGGCAGACACTCTACGAGCACTTGCAGCAGGAGCCAATGCCGCCACCGGCGATGACGGTCGACATTCTTGAACAGATCGCCCTTGGCGTTAGCGAGGCGCATAGCCACGGGATTCTGCATCGCGACTTAAAGCCACAGAACATCTGGCTGCAGCCAGACGGCCGCGGCGGCTACATCGTCAAAGTGCTCGACTTCGGCATTGCGAAACTGGCCGAACCATCTGCGCTTGCTATGGAATTGCCCGAGCTTGAGGCTGCGCCAAATGCGGAAGCTGTCGCTCAGGATGAGAACGCGACTCAAGTGATCGCGCCGACGGAATCTGGAATCACCAGCGCCTTTGCCGAGGCTTCGGGGTTTACGACCACGGTCGGTGCCACTCTCGGCACCCCCGCCTTCATGTCGCCCGAGCAGTGCAGCGGTATGGCGGTGAGCGAAAAATCGGACCTTTCTTCGATGGCGATGATGGCTGACATGATGTTGGCTGGCGAGCTGCCGTTTAAGGGCAACGCGCGCGAACTGATTGAACAACAAATCTCCCAGCCGCCCGATGCTCCGCACAAGCGGAATCCAAAGCTCAGCGAGATCGTTTCAAATGTCGTGCTTGAGAGCTTGTCCAAGAATCCAGATCATCGGGCTCCCAATTCGCTCAGCTTTGTTTCCCGATTGCGGGCTGCGGTAGAAGGCGATGTGAATCTACTCAAAGAGAGCCGGCAATTAAACGGCGGCAATCCGGGTTCGTTTCTGGCCGTGGTGCTTGTGGTGATTTTCCCGGCTGGGGCGCTTCTCAACGCAATCCGGGCTGGCGTACGCTTTACTGTTGAAGCCGGCCTGATGGTCGATTGGGTTGCCTTTGCATTGCTTTTGTTGGTGCATGTAGTGCTGGCTTATTTGGCGATGGTGTGGTGCGACTTGGGGATGACGGCATGGATGGCTCATACTCGCGACCATCAAACCACCGTAAAGGGTTGGTTGGCTGTGATGTGGCGCGCCACCAAAGCTTATCCAGCGGCGGTTTTTGCCTCTGTTCTCACCAAACATCCGCTTCGCCACGGCTTAGCCCATGTCGTGGCATTATTCGAGGATCTTGGCTGCAAGGCCGCCCGCGCTCGCAGCGAAGCGTTGACTGTGGGTAGCGAGCATCTTGTGTTGGCTCTATTGGTGCGGCGGTTTGCTGTTTCCTGGCTTGTCGCTTTGTATTTGCCTGTTGTGATGGTGATCGCCCAAGCGCCAATGCGCATTCTTTTCAAGGAGACCGTCGGAGGCGGTTTCGGGAGCATGCTCAATGCTGCTTCGTTCAGCTTCCTGCCGATCTACGGCTCGTTCTTGATGGCCTGGAGTTTGCTCTACGAAAGAACCAAGCGAGGTCTTGGAGAAGAAGATTTCTCAGTGCGCAAGCGCTATGAGGCAGAGCACGGGAAAGTCGGCGAACGGATCCGGTTGGGTACCAAGCTCTGGGGCGTCATGCCCTTGGTGATGTTGGCCGGCTTAATTCTCGCGCCAATTCTGGGCTGGAATGAGCAATTGGGGGATACATTGCCCTTTGCGGTACGCGAAGGCCGAATCAAGGATGTTGTGCGGTTGTTGGCTGAGGGCGCAGACGTGAACAAGGGACGGGGGCCTGGGGGAGAACCATTGATGATCGCAGTACAGGCCAGGGATGAAGCCATCGCCAAGCTGTTGCTGGACAAAGGTGCCACGCTCGATGCGGCACCAAAATCTGCCGGGCCGCTTCATTTCGCTGTCGGTCGCCGCCGCCCCGGGATGGTGAAGTTCTTGTTGAGCCGTGGCGCGAAACTCGATCTGATCGACGACCGGGAAAACACTCTCTTGATTTTGGCTGCGAAAAGCGGTCAGATCGAGATCGTGCGAATGCTCCTGGAGCAGCGTGTCAATACGAGCCATCGCGACCAGATGGGCAAGACCGCGATCGAGGCTGCCAGGGCCCAGGGGCACGAGGAAATTGTGAAATTGCTGGAGGGAAAGTGAAGCTGATCGATTACGCCGATGCGAGCGAAGAAGTAAGAGCTGTCTACGATGACATCATGGCCAAGCGCAATGTGCCCGATGTCAATAACTTCTGGAAGGCGATTGCTCACGACCCGAAAACCCTGAAGCGCACCTGGGAGAGCATTCAGGAAATCATGGCGGCGGGTGAACTCGATCCGATGGTGAAAGAGCTCATCTACATTGCTGTGAGCGCCACCAATGGCTGCGAGTATTGCGTGGCTTCGCACACGGCAGCGGCAAAGCAAAAGGGAATGAGCGACGCGATGTTCGGTGAATTGATGGCAGTGGTTGGGATGGCGAACGAGACGAATCGTCTGATCGCGGGTTATCGCGTCCCACTGGACGAAAAGTTCAAGGTGTGATAGGTGTTTCCCTCGACGCGCCAAAGCCTGGTGGGCCGGCCTGCGCAAGGTGAGTTCTTTGAGCTCTACCGCATGCCTTGCTTGCGTTATGTGAAATGGCGGTACCCGGGCCTTGAAGCTGAAGATCTTGTGCAGGGCTTCTTCGCTGCGGTGTTAGAGCAGGGAATTGTTGAAAAGTTTGACCCAGCAAAAGGGCGGTTTCGTCCTTATCTGAGAACCTGCCTCGATCAGTTCATTGCCAAGCAGAGGATTCATGCCAGTCGTGAGAAGCGGGGCGGACATCTGGAGCGCGTCGAGCTTGATGAAGCCGGGATCTCGGGTGGAGAGAACCCCGGGAGCGTTTTGAGCGGGAGTGGGAGCGCGGAGTGTTCGAGTGGGCGATTGCGGAGTTCCGCCAGAGCTACGCCGAAAGCTTACGTTGGCGTTTGTTCGAGAGCCATGATCTCATCGATGCGGAACGCCCCAGCTATGCCGAACTTGCGGAACGACAAGGCTTGACTGTCGCAACCGTGACCAATCACCTTGCCTGGGCTCGGCGTGAAGTGGGGCGCCTTGCGCGGCAACGGCTATGATGTCCGACGAGGTGTTGGATCACCTGAGGCGGGTGGTTGTGGAGCCTGATCTCGACGGCACGCGATATGAAATGCGGGGGCTGGTAGGCAAGGGTGGAATGGGAGAGGTGTACCGTGTGTGGGACCGGTTGCTCGAGCGAGAAGCTGCGCTTAAGGTGGTCGAAGACGCTGAGGGCATGATGAAAGAGGCCAGGATTGTAGCGAGGTTGGAGCATCCTGGGATTGTCGCGATCTATGATGCCGGCCAATTGGCCGATGGGCGTGGGTACTGCGTGATGAGGTTGGTGGCTGGCGAACCGCTCGATGTTTTTCGCAGAAGCGATCAGGGGCTAGGTGAGCGGTTGGAAGTCGCGTTGAAGCTTTGCGACGCAATCAGTTTTGCGCACAGTGAAGGTGTGATTCATCGCGACCTGAAGCCGCAGAACATTTTGCTAGGAAAGTTCGGCGAGGTGGTCGTGCTCGATTGGGGTGTCGCGCTCAAAGCGGGAGGCGGGCAAGGTGAGGTCGCAGGCACGCGGCGCTACATGGCTCCGGAACAAGCCTCGGGCGCACCTGCCGATGCTCGCGCGGATGTGTATGCGCTGGGTGTGCTGCTTGAGGATTTGCTCGGTGGCCTGGCGACGCAGCCACTACTCGCCATTGCTGCGAAGGCTAAAGCGGCATGGGGCGAGCGCTATGAAAGTGTTGGACAGATGGCCACTGATCTACGGCGTTTTCAGAATCATCAATCCGTGAGTGCTTACCGCGAGAGCTAGATCGAGAAGGCGATTCGTTTCGTGCAGCGCAATCCGGTTTTACTGCTGCTACTTGCAAGTTATGTATTTGTGAGAATCGTATTGTTTTTTTCGGCCGCGTTAAAGGATATTGCTGTTGCAGGTAAGTCTCTTGTGGAGGTAGTACATGAACAGCAAAATTGTAGTGGGCCTGTTGGCTGGGGCTGCACTTGGATTTGTGGATGGTTTGACAGCGTGGTTTAAGGCCGCAGTGCGGCCCTTTATTATGGGCATTTTGATTGGATCGACCTTTAAGGGAGTTGTGGTTGGGATCATCTGCGCCTTGCTGGCGCGGAAGGTTCGCTCTGTTCCCGTTGGCATTGGAGTCGGGGCAGCATTTGGGCTTCTGTTCGCTTATCTGGTGGCGTCGATGCCTGCTGAGACGGGCGAGCACTACTATGTCGAGATCATGGTGCCGGGCTTTGTTGTCGGAGCCATCATCGGGTTCTTGACGCAGAAATACGGCGCTTCGAAAGAGGTGGCTCATGCCTAGGCCGATGCATTTTGAGATTCCCGCAGAGAACCCTGAGCGGGCAATGAAGTTTTACGAGGGTGCCTTCGGCTGGAAGTTTCAGCGTTGGGACGGCCCGCTCGACTACTGGATGATCATGACGGGCGACGATAGCGAGCCCGGCATCAATGGTGGACTCATGCCGCGACGCGACCCGGCGCAACCGTGCGTAAACACGGTGTCTGTTGCAGACATCGATGCAACGCTTTCGACCGTTGGCGGGCTGGGTGGACTTGTTGTGGTGCCCAAGATGCCCGTGCCCGGTGTAGGCTGGCTTGCTTATTGCAAAGACACCGAAGGTCACATCTTCGGAGTGATGCAAGCCGACGAAACAGCGCGGTAGTTGGAACAAATCGATTCTTTTCTTCGTTACTTCATGAAGTCAATTGCGTCCAATTGAGATCTGTTCATGAAGCCGTATGACCCGAGCCTTGCATTACAAATTGCCTGGCTTGGGCCATATGGGATCTTGCTTGGGACAGGATGGATTTTTGCAGGGCTGATGCTCTATTTCTTCTTGCGGCAATCGCGAGAATTGGGACGCCAAAGAGAGCTGTTGCGTGAGGCACAGCTTGCTGCGCTTCAGTATCAGATCCAACCTCACTTTCTGTTCAACGCGATGAATATGCTGGCGGCACTGGTTCTTGACGAGGATCGCGAACGACCGCAACGGGCCATCCTCAATCTCAGCGATTTTCTGCGGGCCACTTTGCGGCCACAATTGAAGGGTGAAGTGGCTCTACGTGAGGAACTCGAGCTGACGCGGAAGTATCTGAGCCTTGAACAGGAGCGGCTAGCCGAGCGCCTCACGGTGGAGTGGGAGCTCGATCCATCCATGGAAGAGGCAACGGTTCCAGCGTTGTTGTTGCAACCGCTAGTTGAGAATGCGATTCGACATTCGATCGCTCGCAGCAGGCAGGGCGGGAGGATCTGGATTCGCACCAGCCGCGAGCGAGGCGCATTGCGATTGTCGGTAGAAGACTGGCACCGTGATCACGATTTCGCTGCTTCGCCCGGAGCTGGTGTTGGCCTGGAGAATTTGCGTAAGCGTCTTGAGCACTTTTATGGTGGCGCGGCGGAACTGCGCATGACCGCGCTGGCGAACGGGATGTGTGTGGATGTGGTGATCCGCAAGTGAGCGCCAGCTGGGCGCTAGTCGTCGCTGAAGATCGAACCGATCGCCCCGAGCGGGTTGTTGCCGTCGCCAGAGCCGGACGGTGCGACGGAGCCGAGTTCGCGGGCCATCTTCTCGAGCGTCATCGATTGAATGATGGCGCGGCCTGGACCGGTAAGCGTCGCCAGGAACAAACCTTCGCCACCGAAGATTGCCGTCTTGATGCCGCCCGCCATTTGAATGTCGTAGTTCACCGACTCGTCAAAGGCGACGATACAGCCTGTATCGACCTGGATCGTTTCTCCCGCTGCGAGATTGAATTCCACAAAGTCGCCGCCGCCGTGGATGAATGCAATGCCGGGGCCGGTGAGCTTTTCGAGGATGAAGCCTTCCCCGCCGAAGAAGCCCGAGCCGAGTTTCTTGACCAGCGCAATGTTGAGTTGCACCGTGGTCTGAGCGCAAAGGAAGCTGTCGCGCTGAACCAGAATTGATTGGCCGGCCCGAAGGTCGAAGGCCTGCACGCGGCCGGGATAGCTGCCCGCAAAGCCGACTTCGCCATTGCCGTTTGAGCGGAAGTAGGTCATGAACAAGCTTTCACCCATCAGCTTGCGCTTCACGGCTCCCCAGATCTTCGAGCCCAGGCTGTCGCCCTGCATCTTGGTTTCCCAATTCACATTGGCGGTTTTGTAGACCATGCGGCCCGCTTCGGCGTAGAGTTCTTGACCCGGCCTGAGTTTGCACCGAATGATCTGCAGGTTGTCGCCCTGGATCTCATAATTGAGCGGCTCTGGGGCTGTTGAGCCCATTGTGCTAATTGTTGTACTTGGCATTCCCGCCAGCGCCTTCCCACACTTGGGACAGAATCGTGCCGCGTCGTCGAGCTGCGCTCCGCAATTTGTACAAAAGGCCATATTCATGACTGTAACCAGAATTACGCTTGCGATGCTGTGGATTGTTCCGTTTTTCTGCTTCGCCAAGGGCGGGCGTGAAAGTTGCGGTACTTATCCAGAGCGAGTGAAGGAAGAATTGTACCGTTCGCGCCAGAATGTCGAGCGGCGCGAGTTGGAGCGGGTGTTTCGCAAGCTCTCGGGGCTGGCCGCGCTCGATGAAGCCAAGGGAGCGTCCCGCGACATTGGCAACATCGCGGTGATGGAAGAGGACTCGGGGATTGTCAGTCGGAGGAATCTGTTTAATCTGAACGGCCGGCGGCTGCGATTTGTGCCAGTCACGGGCGGGTACCGGCTTGAGGTGGGCGAGGCCGACTACGTGGAGCCGATTCCTGGAGCCGTGGTGCGCGATCTGGGAGACGACGATACTCGCAGCGTCAATCTGCCTTTTGCATTTCCTTACTACGGCCGGACGCACAGGGCAATGTTTATCAATAGCGATGGCAACCTGAGCTTTGAAGAAGGCGACAGTTCGACTCGCGAGCGCTCCCTCGGACGCCTGTTGAGTGGCGCGCCAAGGATTGCTCCGTTCTTCGATGATCTCGATCCGTCACGGGGTGGGGCCGTGAGCTTTGAGTCGCAAGCGGATCGCGTGGTTGTGACCTGGCGAGGTGTGCCGGAGTACGTCGACTTTGGTTTTGGCCCAGTGAACACATTCCAGGTGCGGCTGCTCGCAACCGGTGTGATTGAGATGGTATTTCAGGCGATGAACAGCGAACAGGGAGTCGTGGGAATGTCTCCAGGGCGGCTCGCGGGCGCATCGAGTATCGTGAGCTTACAAGGGGCAGGCGGGCAGACGTTTGCGGCGGCCGTGGCAGAGCGGTTTACGAATCGGGAAGAGCTGGACACCGTGACGGCGGCACAGAGATTTTATGAGACGCACGAAGATGCCTATGACTACCTTGTGTTTTATAACGCGTTGGGTGTTTCGGCAGGTTCTGGTGTGGTGGCCTTTGAGGTGACGGTGCGCAATCAGCGCAGCGGCTATGGAGACGCTCCGATTGAAGCAGGGGCTGAGTACGGCAGCGCGCGGCGGCTGCAGGCTGTGTTGAACATGGGGAATTTGAGCCAATATCCTTCAGACCCGAATGGCATTTTGCCATCGCGGTTTACTTCGCGCGATACGCCCATCACGGTGTTGGGGCATGAAGCGGGGCACTTGTTTCTGGCCTTTGCCAGTGTCCGCGATCCGCTCAATCCCACCAGCCGGCCAATGCTGGGACGGCAGACGGCGCACTGGAATTTCACGTTCAATAGCGAGGCTAGTTTGCTTGAGGGGAATCGCATCGAGGACAAAGGCGAAGGGGCGTCGCCGCGATTTGAAACCGTCGCTGTCACTGAAGGATTCTCGGCACTCGATCAATATCTGATGGGCTTGCGTCCGAAGGAAGAAGTGCCCCCAATGTTTTATGTGGGCGCCGCAGGTTTTAACTCATTCTTCCCGCCGCCGCCTTCCGTCGGGGTGCGATTCAATGGCACGCGGCGTGACGTGCAGATTGACGACTTAATTGCGGAAGTTGGCCGGCGTATTCCCGATCATACGGTTTCGCAGCGAAAGTTTCGATTTGGCTTTGTACTCGTGGTGCCGAAAGGAGAGCCATTGCAGCAGGCCTGGGTAGATCAAGTGGAGACGTATCGAAGCCGCTTTGAATCCTTTTACTTTCGGGCCGCCGGGGAGCGAGCCACTGCGGATGCCTCGCTTAAAAAGAGTGTTGCTTTGAGCTTGTGGCCTGCCAGTGGTGTCGTTGCCGGGCAGACTGCAACGGCGAGTTTGCGCCTCGCCAGTGCTGCTCCCGTTGCGCGGACCTTTGCAGTGCGGAGCAGAAATGCGCTGTCCGAGATGCCTGCGAGTGTGACTGTGGCGGCTGGGCAAACCTCCGCCTCGTTCACAGTAAGGGGATTGCGCACGGGAGTGGACTTGATTGAAGTGACTCCGCCGGACACGACGTTTGAAGTTGTCGAGGCCAGGGTGCAAGTGTTGGCGGCGTCCAGCACATTGTCGCTTGATGTGGTCAGCGGAGAAGGCCAAACGGCGGGCAGTGGATTTTTGGAGCGTCCGATTGTTGTAAGGGTTACCGACGGCAACCGGTTGCCCTACCCGGGCTTCCGCGTGATTGCTGACGCGGGCACTGGCACGGTTGAACCCGCCAGTGCGGTAAGCGATGAGAACGGCCTCGTGAGCTTTCGTTGGCGGCCCGCAGCGCCGCCGCTCAATCGATTGGCGATGCGAGTCGAAGGCGGGCCTTCGGCGTTGGTCACTGCATTGGGCCAGCCGTTCTTGTTAAGCAGCACGGTGGTGAACGCAGCATCGTTCGCTGGCGGCTTGACGCCACTGTCGATTCATTCGATCTTTGGGGCGAACCTGGCGGGTGGTGCGCTGGCAGGGGCGTCCCTGCCCTGGCCGGGGCGCATCAATGGCGTCGAGGTCTTAGTGAATGGGCGGCTGCAACCTCTGATTTTCGTCAGTGATGCGCAAATCAACTTTTACCTGGCCGATGAGTTGCTGGGCGCTACGGATGTGACTGTACAGGTGATTACTCCGTTGGGCGATAGCCAGGTGGTGCGTGTGCCGGTGCGCCGCATTCAGCCAGGAATCTTTCCGGGTGCTGTCCTGCGGCGTGGAGAGTTTTTAGAGATCTACTGCACCGGGTTAGGATCTGTGGAACTGCGGGACGGCTTCCAGCAGACAGTGGTCCCTGTCGTCGCTTTACTGAATGGCACCGCATCTTCGGTTGTTTATTCGGGGCTGGCCCCGGGATTTGTGGGGCTTTACCAGGTGAACGTGAGAGCACCGGGCGGGGCCGTGCGGGTTCGGCTACGAGCTGGTGGAATCGAGAGCAACGAAGTGGTGGCTCCGCCGCTTTAAGGCTTCTTCAACAGCTTATTGATGTCGGGCTCTTTGCTCATCTCCATTGCGATGGGATTGATGGCGGGCGTCACCCACATGTACCAGAGGTTCCAGTCGGGCTCTGTGTCGAGTTGTAGAACTTTCTTCAAAATTGAGGAGGAGTTCGCCGCCAAGTACTGCTCCACCCTCATGGCAATGAACTCGATCTCTTCCGCAGTGGGGGCGCGTTTGAGTATCGACTGACCAATGCGGGGTGCAAGCTTGACTGCCACCATTTTGCCCGCACCTTTGCCAAGACCCGCTGTGCCCCCGGCGATCAAGGTTTCGAGGATCGCCTTTTTGACGTCTTCGTTCGAGATTGTGTCACCGCCCCCCAGATTTTTAGCGGTGAGCAATGTACCTTGCATGGCTCCTTCTCCAGCTGTGGCGACCGCCATCGTTCCTAATACACCGATCTCGAGCGGTGCAGCCACCACAAGCGTGGCCAGCGCCGCGCTAATCTTAATGCCTGCTTCGGCGCGCTTAGCGCCGGTCTCCAATTGGTTCAGCCACCAGTTGTAGAAATTAAACCCCCATTGGACCTTTTTTGCGGCCGAGCTGACCTTTTGCCACGCCTTCTCCAGCTTGTCCCGATCGACCAGGTTTTGAGCTTCGCCGAGCAATCGCGTGACGCTTTCATCGATCTCTTTCTTCACAATCAGAGGGTGCCTGGCGTGGAGTCCCGCCCCCATCCGCGTCCAGTGAGAGAACATGGCGTTTTTCCAGCTCACCGAGATGTCGTACTGATCCTGAAGCTTTGCGAGAATGTGCATCTTCTCACTGGCTACCGTCGTGATCCCGTCGAGCACCTTCTGTTTGGAAACCTGGAACTGTTGCTTTGCCGCTGCCTCCTTGCGTTCGGCATCCAGATTGCCCACAATCACTGTTGGTTCGAGGAGCATGTACTCTCGCCCAGTCGCCTTCTTATACTCGGCGGCCCAATATCGCTGGGCCTGCCAAAGCCGTTTTAGCTCCCGCTGCAAATTCGCCGCCGAGGCGATCGACGTCGTTTTCGACATCTGATCCCCAATCTTGTCGATGGCTTTGAAGTTGACCTGAATCTGGTTTTCGATTTGTACCGCCGTGGCACTCATAGGGTGGAAGAGTCCTCAATGAGTAATGCGGAAATCGAACCGATTCTGAACTCGAAGGTAATAAAAAAGCCGCCAGTGCACCTGGCGGCTTCTTTTTGTTGAGTGATTTCAGTTTAGAAGTAGTACTTCAGACCGAACTGCATGTTGCGTGGGCCGACACCGCTGCGACCGCCGGTGATCTGTCCGAAGTTCACAGCACCGAAGGAGGTCGCCGGGTCGCCGAACATCGGAGTGTTGGTGAAGTTGGTGGCTTCCATGCGCATTTCAAGGCGATGACCTTCGCGAACGATGATGCTCTTGAGAAGAGCCGCATCGAGCGTGGAGATGCCAGGGCCGCGATAGCCGAGGGTGCGAGGCGCCGTGCCAGGCACGTCTACCGCCGGCTGAGAGAAGGCCGCCGGATTGAAGTAGTTATTGATGCGGCTCTGCACCGTGCCGGTGGTGCTGGGGTCGCCGATCAGGTTCGGGCGTTGGGTGCCGTCCCAGATATTGCCGCCGTTTTGAGTGATGTGCAGTGGCATGCCGCTCTGGAACAGAGCCATGCCGCTGACATCCCAGTTGCCGGCGATCCAGTTGAGGACCTTCGGCATATTGGCGGCGAACTTGCGGCCTTTGCCGAAGGGAAGCTCATAAGCGCCGGTGAGTACCATGCGGCTCGCGATGTCGTGAGCCGAGAGTGCGCGCTCGCCGCGCAGATCCCATATGTTCTGGATGTTGGTGGAGCCACCGAGCCAGGAGACATTGCCGGAGGTGTGCGAAATATTGTCGATCATCTTCGACCAGGTGTAGTGACCGAGGAAAGTGAGGCCGGCGCTGTAGCGCTTTTCCCACTTGATCTGCAGCGCATGGTAGATGGAGTCGCCGCGGGCTGGTTCAGCCTGCCCAACGCTGGTGCCGGCAAAGTGCGGCATCGGGCGCAGGAGGCGCTGCAACTGCACCGTCGGCTGAGCATACACTGAACGGCTATCGCGGATCTGCCCGAAGAAGGGATTCGTGACCAGGCCGTTCAATGCGTTGCGGCCTCGAGCCCAGTCGTTGGGATGCAAAGGCGAAAGAGTCGTGATCGGCATGAACAAGTGTGTGCCGCGGCTCCCCGTATAGTTCAATTCGAGAACCGAACGCAGGGGCAGCTCCCGTTGGATCGAGAAGTTCCAGGAGTGGTATTCCGGGTTGCGGTTGTTGTCGCGAACGATGGTGCCGGTGCCGAAACCGAGGAAGGTATCGTCGCCCTGGCTGCGGCCAGGAGGTAACAGCACGCCGTTCGGGAACGGATTGTTCAATCTTGCGCTCAGTGTTGCGTTGGAATCAAGCGACCAGATAGCGGGCGAGTCGATGGTAAATCCTGTGCCTGGACGGCCAAAGACCGTGGCGCGGCTCAAGGTGTAGAAGAGGCCGTAGCCAGCGCGGATCGAGGTCTTGGAATTCGCGCCGTAGGCGAATCCAACGCGGGGCTGCCAGTTGTTCATGTCAGCGTCGAAGGGAGACCGGCGATCTTTGTCGACAAACTTGATCACCCCTCGGGTGTCGTATCCTGGCGCCTTCACAGAAGACTGAGCGTTCAGATCCCAGTAGCTGTAGCGGTCTTGCACTTCCCAGCGTGGGACGTCGAAGTCATAGCGCACGCCCAGATTGATCGTGAGCTTGCGCGTCACCTTCCAGTCGTCCTGGAAGTAAAAGCCCCAATAGGCGGAGCGCGAAAATGCCTTGGGCTCGATGTGGTAGTTGCTGCCAGTGGTCCAGCCGAGCAACATGGTTGCCAGGCCGTTTCCCTGATTGCCGGGGCAGGTGAATCGGTCGAGGCAGGTGATGCCGCGGCCGAACGAGTAACCACCGGAGGGGAACCCTGGCTGAAGGTAATCCAACTGGTTGAAGCGGCGCTCGCCGCCCGCCTTGATGTTGTGCCCTCCGAGGATCTTGGTCATCGAGCCGGACCAGTGGTGAACGCCTTCTTCGCGATCCATGATCCAGTAGCCCTCAGTGCCAAACTCCTGGAAGCCTTCTGGACGGAAGCGCGGGAAAACGAGGTTGGTGGCATTGGATTTGATGTTCGACGCAAAGCCCAGGCTGGTGGGGTCGAAGCTGTCGAAGAAGGGATTGCGAGCGAAGTCAGAATAAGTCCATCCGTAGCGGAAGGTGAACAGCGTGGTTGCGTTTGCAACGTGAGTAAAGTCGCCGACCACCGATTGCGTATTGGTGGCGTTGACACCGCCCGTGTAATAAGAAGGGTTGCCTTCGCCGAACAAATTCGGATTCTGCCCTCTGCCGCGGCTGTTGCTCCAGCGGCCGCTAAAGCGATTGGATGCGTTGAAGTTGTGGTCCATCTTGATGGTGGATTGATGGCCGGTGCTGGCATTGATGCCCTGGCCGAACCAGTTGGCTGTGTTGGTGAACGCGGCACCCGCCTGGTTTGGAGTGGGAAGGAACGAGAGTGCCTTCAGAGCGACCGGATCCATTGTGGAGGCTGGAAGGATGTTTCCGGCGATCGGTTGACGTGTGATGGTGCCATTGGCTGACGTGGTTGTAGCGAAAGGATCGTACAACTGCATCAGTTGGCCGCCTGCGTTAAAGGTCTGAGAGAAGTTGCCCGCGCGCTGGAGCGTGGTGGGCAAGCTGATTACAGCGGAGGTTGGGCTCTCCTGTTTGGTGTATTCATAGGCACCAAAGAAGAAGGTCTTGTTCTTGATTACCGGGCCGCCGAGCACGCCACCGTATTGGTCGCGGTGGAAAGCCGGGATGGCGCGGCCAGCGCGATTGGCAAACCAATCGTTGGAGTTCAATGCCGAGTCGCGCAAGAAGTAGTACCCGGTGCCGTGGAAGCCATTGGTGCCGGAGCGGGTCACCATGTTGACGACCGCGCCGCCCGTTTGACCGAACTCGGCCGAGAAGAAGTTTGTCTGCATCTTGAACTCCTGGACGACGTCGATCGAGGGCGAGAACTTCAAGTCGGAGATCCCCGAGTTTTGTTCCACCGTGGTGACCGTGACTCCATCTACGAGGACGTCGGAGGTGGAGTTGCGCGAACCGTTTGCAACGAAATTGGTATTGTTGTCGCCGCGGCGGCCGCCGGAGCCGACAACGCCTGGCGTGAGGTAAGACAGGCTTAGCGAGTTACGAGCGAGGTTCGGCAGCTTGAGAATCGTTTCGTTGTCGATCACCTGGCCGAGATTTGAAATCGTGGTGTTGACCAGTGCTGCGGACCCCGACACTTCAATGGTGGTGTTGACGTCGCCGACCTGCAGCTTGGCGTCGATTGTAATCTGCTGTTGCACGGCAACAACAAACTTGCCGCTTGAAAACTTCTTGAAGCCTGGAGCTTCCGCTGTGAGTAGATAGTTGCCTGGGGGCAGGGCGGTGAGGGTGTAGCGTCCCGCGCTGTCGGCCTCTGATCTAAGAGAAGTACCGCGATCCTGGTCGGTGACAACGACCTTTGCACCGCCGACGGCGGCACCGGAATCGTCGGTGACGACTCCGCGAATGCTTGCTGTGAACGACTGGGCCCACATACTCGTGGCGAGCAGTGCCACAAGGCCAGCCGACTGGGCTAGTTGATTGAGCTTCAAAAGATGACCTCCCTGAATTCGTTAACAAAGTGTTAACGGACTCAGGCATCTTATAACAGCTTTTTGGCTAGCGCAAAACGGTAACGGTGAGGGGAGTGCTTTGTTGCGCGTTCAACAGAGACCGGATCTGAACCACATTGAGCCCGGGGCGAACGTCGGCCGGAATCTGCGCCACAATTTGCGTGGGAGAAGCGGAGATGATGGGCAGCGGGATGTCGTTAAAGGTCACGCAGCTGCCGCCGAGAACACTGGGGAGCGGCACAGTATCAGCCGCTGCGGGTGCTGCCAGCGATGAGCCGTTGATCGTGATGAAGGAGCCGACGCGGAGGTTGGTGCTGCCGTCGTTGGCGTTGACGATGCCGCGGATGCCATTCGGAATCGCAGGAGCCGTTGCGGTGCTGGTTGCTGTGGTTGGAATCACAGTGAGCCCAGAGACGGTGAGGATGTAAACCGTGCCCCTGGAATCGACGGCCATCTGTTTGGCAGGCACGTTGATTTGCTGGGTGCTGCCGCTGACGAAGAACGCAGGGTTTTCGGGCAGGATGCCTACAACGCTTTCGGCCTGTGTCCGAATGTCGACCAGCTCAAGGGTTGTGCGTTCTTCGTCGCGAGTTGCAACGAATGCGGAGGTCCGAACCGGAGTTGTGGCGCGGATAAAACGATTGGCGTCCAGCGGCCACACTGAAAACACGTTACGGTTGCCCGCACTCACACTAATCTGAGTTACCTGGCCGTTTGGCCCCAGTTGGAATTGAGTGGCGCCAGGGCGCTCGACGCCGCCAATCGGGGTGAGCGAAGAGCCGAGAATCAAGCCACCTGCCAGGAAGTACTCTCCTCGAGGGCCGCCCCCAACAGGGGCTACGTAGCTGGCAAATGCATTCTGAAACACCGTTCGATTGGTGGTGTAGGCGTCGATCGTGGCATCGAACAGATAGCCGGCCGCTGTCGGGGTGCCTCCTACACTGGCCAGCAGCATCGCGAATTCGCCGTTTGGCGTCGCCGCCATGAAGCGGTTGCCGCCCACTGTGCCTTGCGTGTTGAAGACTCCGCCGCCCGGCCGGACTACTGCTTGATTGCCTAGCGTTCGCCACACATTTCCAGTGGTGGTGGTGAATTGCAGGCCTGCCAAGGTCATGGCCATGGAGTCGACGCTCAGCGCGTTGTTTGTTGCAAGGCGGGGCGTTGGCGGAAACTCAATATTGCCAACCGTACTCAGTGAGGAAAGGTCAATAACACTGATCGACTCTCCGCCAACGTTAGCCACATAAAGAGTGTCGCCATCGAGCGACATTGCCATCGTCTGAGGGAATTGTCCTGCTTCGATCGGGTCGAGGAATCGCTGCTTGGCCGTGTCGAACACTTCGATGCGGTTGTAGCCTGAGTTGGAAATGTAAACCCGGCCTCGCTTCTCGTCCAGCTCGATGTGGCGCAGTCCGCGCCCCGCGTTGATGCCATTGGTCAGCGTCGGAATGGGGAAGATCAGACCCCGTTGATCGCTCAGGCGGAAATTCATGAACACTCGAATGGTGTTGGGGATGTTGATCGCCTCCAGCGAATTGAGGTTCACTGGCAGAGCTCCGCCAGGGTTTGGGTTGTAAACGTTTGTGCCCGGGCGGCGCGTGACATTTACCCGACCGGGGTCCATCGTGAACGTCACGGAGGACGGTGCCAGTCCACTGTTGACTTGTGCGACCACCGCGGGCGTGAGGGCCGGCACGCTGAAGGTGAGCTTGCCCTTGCCGAGGTTTGAAATCTTCAGTGTGGCTCTAGCGATGCCTTTGTTGCATGGGTCTGTGGCGAGAAAGACTTGCGTCGCTTCCGGGTCCAGAATCGGATAATCAAACAGGTTACCGATCGGCAGCGTCAGGATGCCCGATTCAGAGATCGCAAAAATCTGCGCCCCGTCGGCAGTGATTACCATCTTGCCGAGAATCGACTCTGGAAGCTTAATGCCAAGCCGAACGCCGAGATTGGAAGCGTTGCCGATAAACAGCACATTCGAGGTCGGGCGTTGAGTGGTCATCGTCGCTGTGTAGTTGAATGCGGAATACAGTGTTTTGCCATCGGGTGAGAAGACGCTTCCGCCGAAATTCACGCCGTTGGGAAATCCAAAAATAGCGCCTGGCAGTGTAAATGGCAGATTTCCGGTGTTCATGATGCCCCGGACATTCATCGTTCCAAAGTCATACTGGGAAGAACCAGCCATGAACTTGCCTCCGTCGGGGGACATGGCAAGCACAGTTGACTGGCCCGTCACCGTGCGATTGCGCAAGATCGTGCCGCTGGCCACTTCGAAAACAAACATCGCTGTCTGCGCGCTGTTCGTGCTCTGATTGATCGCTACCATGCCCACGATGAAATTGCCGTCGGGTGTCGTGATGAGCTTTCCGGGAAAGGGCGTGGTTGGCCGCCCGAGGAAGACGTTCTGATTGATATTGCCAGTCGAGATCTGAGTTGGCGAAGGCACCGTGGTGAACTGCAGCGCCGCGTCCTGGCGAGGATCGTAAAGCAGCAGTGTCTGCGATTGATTGTTGATCCCGGTTCCCTGTGTCGTGATCAGAACCCGGCCGTCGGCGCCTACTGCAATGCCTTCAGGCCGCACGGGTAGGCTCAGTGTGTTCAGCACCTGATTGTCGCCCAGGCGAATGACGCTCACAGAAGTGGACGTTGCGTTTGTGACGTAGAGCGTGGCCGAATCAGGAGACATCGCGGCGCTTACGGGGAACGTGGCCACAGGAATTGGGTTCAGCAATCGCTTGTTGACGTAATCGTAAACATCCACTCGATTGGCGTTGGATCGAACCAGGTACAACAGACCTCGCAGTTCGTCGATCACCATGTCGCTCGGGGTTTCGCCGAGAGCGGTCACCGAGCCGAAGGTCCCGACCTGCGCCTGAGCATTTGGTAACAAGCCGATGAATAAAAACGAAAGAAGTAGAGTTTTGTTAATCTTTGCCAACAGAAATTGCATCCGCGTCTGAACCTAATGTACTCTAACGCGTCATGGCCAAAGAAGTTTCTTTCCCAAAGCGAAACATTTTCGACTAGCATGGGTTCTACGGATTCGACTGAGAAGCGCCTGAAGGTGACCAATCGCCGGTCTGGCCAATTGCTTGCTACCCATGCTGGCATCGCCAATACGAGTGCATTGCGCCGAAAAGGTTTGCTCGAGCACAGTTCGCTTGAGCCCGGAGACGGGTTGTGGATTGCACCCTGCGAAGCGGTGCATTGCTTCGGCATGAAATTTGCGATCGACGTGATTTACTTGAGCAAACAGAAGAAAATCTTGAAGATGCGTCCCAACATGGGTAAGAACCGAATTAGCTTCTGCCTTCGCGCCCACAGCGTGCTGGAATTGCCTGCGGGCACGGTTGAAGCGACGGGGACCCTTGTGGGTGACGAATTGGAGTTTGAAAAAGTATGAGCCGAGGCCTCATGCTTGCCTTGCTCAGCTTGAGCCTGGTTTCCTGCGCCCGGCAACAGTCTGGAAATGGATCGACGCTGGCCGTTTTCGACACGCAAGTCAAGAACGCGGTCAATATGGGCGATGGCGACCTTGAAATCCAGGCTCTGCGTAAGCGACTGCTGGATAACCCGCGGGACCTTACCGTGCGACGCCGTCTGGCTGCCAAATTCGAAGCTGCTGGTTACGGAGATCTGGCTCTTGAGCATCTCCGCATTGCAGCGGAACTGGCGCCGACTGACCTTGCCCTACACCTGGAATTGGTTGCGGCTCTCAAGGCTCAAGGCCTTGGCCACCAGGCCACGATGGTTTTGAATGCTGCGCTTGCCGCCGGAACTCCGACCCCGGCACAGCTCTCCAAGGCGGCGATCTTTACTGAGTCTTTGGCCGAGGCTGAAGCACTGCATCGCAAAGCCGTCGCCGCCGAGCCCCGCAATTGGGACTTCCTGAACAATCTTGCCTACAACCTGATCCAGCAGAAGCGGGCGGCAGAAGCCGAGACCCTTTTGCGGGATCTCCTGCGCGCGCGGCCTACACACGAGCATGCGCGCAACAATCTCGCCATGCTCTACGCAACCCAACTCCATCAACCGGAGGAAGCTCTGCTTCATTGGAAGGCGATTAGCGGCCCGGCCGCCGCACACAACAATCTCGCTGTAGCCTATATGGAACAGGAAAAATGGATCGAAGCGAAGGCTGAACTGGAAAAGGCTCTGGCTTTGCGCTTCCAATTTCCCGAGGCTATCCAAAATTTGCAAATCGTAGCCGCCCGTACTGGTGGTACTGTCACACTGAATTTGAATCGCGACAAGTCGCCCTCGGGCCTGTCAAAATTAGCGAAGGCAATCCGTCACGTCTTTATCGGCGAAGAAACGGATTCGGAAAAATCGAAATCTCGAAGGAGTCGTTCATGAATCTCTCAACCCTTATCAACAACACCAAGGCATTTGCCGTAAACCTGTGGAAAGACGAAGCAGGTCAGGATCTTGTGGAATACGCCTTGATCGTCGCCGCCGTAGGGTTGGCCTTGATCACCACCGTGAACCAGCTCACTCAGGCTGTCGTCAGCTTGTACCAGAGCATGACACAGGGTCTCGGCTCCATCGGTACCCAGCAGTAGTACAGCGGACGCGATCTCTTTGTCTTCCAAACTGCGCCGGTGGCTAGTCCCGGATATCGCTCTCATCCTTTCCGCCATCACGATGCTGTATTGCCTGACCTCATTTACAGGCATGCAGCTGCTTTTTCGTGATTCCGATACGGGATGGCACATTCGAAATGGTGAAACTGTTCTGGCTACTGGCGTTGTGCCAACCCAGGAAACGTACTCCTATTCGATGCCTGGCGGTGCCTGGTATGCCTGGGAATGGCTCGCGGACTGCTTTATGGCCCAAGCGCACATCCTCGATGGGATGAGGGGTGTTTTTCTCCTCTATCTAATCGTGATTGGAATCGTGAGCTGGTTGTGGTTCCAACTGGTTTGGGTCACGAAGTCATGGTTCCTGCTCGGAGCCTCTGCCACCTGGGTGATGCTTACAACCTGCAACATCCACTGGCTCGCCAGGCCTCACATGATGGGATGGATTTTTTTGCTGCTTGCGGTTCTGGCCGCCGAAAGAGTGCCCGCCAAATTGAATGTCTGGTGGGTCCTCGCTGTTTCTTTGACGAGTATGCTTTGGGCCAATATCCATGGCAGTTTCTTTCTCGCCTCAGGCATCTTTGTTGTCTATGCGGCAGAGAAGTGGTTGCGCAAGGATGAATCGTGGAAGGTGCTGCTTTCGTTTGCGGCCATCTCCATGGCCAGCAGCTTTGTGAACCCCTACGGCTGGCATGTTCACGCTCATATCATCGAGTACTTGCAAGACAAAGAGTTGCTCTCCCGCATTGGCGAGTTTCAGACCTTTAACTTTCACGTGGAAGGCGCCGAGGCACTTGTGATCGGAATGCTGATGGTCGCCGCCGGTATCAGCCTCAATGTAATTCAAGGCAATTATGCTCGTGCCGTGATGTGTTTGATTGTGTTTGCCGGCGCGCTGCGGTCGGCCCGCGGTTTACCTTTGCTGGCCCTGGTTGGAGTGCCTTTCGCGATCAGTGCGATCACAACCTTTCTCGAAGGGATTCCGGCGCTGAAGGGCGTCAGACAATACAACCATAATCTTCGTGCCATGGATTCCGGTTTTCGGGGCTGGTTATTGATTCCAGTGATCGTTGTCCTTTTCATAGCAGCTGCTCGTTCGCCGCTGTTTCCGAAAGGGGCCGGCTTCCCGGAAGCGAACTTTCCAGTGAGTCTTACCGCCAAGTTGGAGGGCCTGCCGCCTTCGGCCAGGATTTTCTCCAGCGATAAGTTCGGCGGATTCTTGATTTATCAATTTGCCGGGCAGCGAAAAGTATTTGTGGACGGTCGCAACGATTACTATGGCGCTGAGTTTTGTAAGAACTATCTGAATTTTCTGGATGGTAAGGCTGGGTGGGAGGCCTACTTGAATCAGTGGAAGTTTACCCACGCCTTGTTGCCAAAGGACTCTGCTCTTGCCGAGATCCTGAAGCTGAAAGGCTGGCTGGAATTAGGAAAAGATCCCGTGGCGATCTTGTTAGAAAAGGGCCCTAAATAATGGATCGGCAAAAACTGTTGTTGATTTTCGGTGGCGCCTGGGTGTCGGCTGCCTTGCTTACCTGGTTGCTTTACTCAGCAACCACATCGGCCAAGCAAGCCAAGCTGATCAAGGTGCAGGCTGCCGCTCGCGATTTGAGCGCGGGTACAAAACTGCGGAAAGGCGATCTCCGGCTCGTCGAGATCCCGGAGAAGGAACAGCCGCGTGGCGTCTTCGCCGACGAAAAGGCGCTGCTCGAAAAAACGTTGTTGTTCCCGGTTGCGCAGAACGAACCGCTCACCCAGATGAAGCTGGCGGCGGTGGGTGGCATTGAAGGCGTCTCAGCCACAATCCCCCCGGGCAAACGTGCGATCAGTATTCAAGTTACCGATTCCACAAGTGCGGCGGGGCTGATCCTTCCCCGTTCGCATGTCGACGTGGTCTTTACTCGCACTGGATCGATGGCCGAGGCATTGAGCAAAGTAATTCTTGAAGATATTGTTGTGCTCAGTGTCGGGCGTACGACAGAAGTAGCGACGACGGATCCAAAGGCCGCTGCTGCGGCGGCTGCAGCTCAGGCGCAGAGTTCCACAGCACAGCGCGCTATGACACTATTGGTGACTCCTGAAGAAGCCGCAAAGCTGGAGCTTGCAAAGAACAACGGCAAGATTGGCCTGGTTCTACGCAACCCACTCGATGCCAGTAAATTGAATCAGGAACAACCCATCTATGCCGATACGCTGGACCCCTATCTGGGAGCCCGCAAGGAACGGATGGCTAAGTTCAATCCAAACCTCCCCGGCATGGCCAAGACCGTCAACGACGACAAATCCTGGAATAATCTGACCGGTCAAAAGCCCGCGGTCAAAACCGAGAAGAAAGAAACAGAGCCTCCCAAGCCTCCGCAAAAAGTGGTTGATGTATTCCGCGGCGACAAGCACGTGCAAGAGGTCTTCGAAAAAGTCAAATGAAACAACCACTCGCGATGATGACTGCCCTTCTCGCATGTCTTGCACTCGTTACTTTCGGGCAGAGTACATCCAAGGCCATCAAGCTGACGATTGGCCAGGGCGAACTCGTTCAGTTCCAACAAGACATAACCAAGGTGGTTGTTGCCGAACCCAAGATTGCTGACGCGATTGTCGTCGGCCCTCGCGAGGTGATGGTCACAGCAAAGGGCAACGGGAAGACTACGCTGGTAATTTGGGAAGAAGGCATCGGCCCGGTCCGCTACGAAGTGCAGGTGCTTCTTGATCTCACACCGGACGAAGACTTCGGCAAGTCCATACAGACAGACCTGAAGAAAGAGCTCCCCGATGAGGCTATTCAATTTAACGGCAATGCGGAAACGATTGTTCTGACGGGTTCGGTGAAGAACGCTGATAACGCCAAGCGCGCCGCTGCGATTGCTCAAACACGCACTAAGAATGTCATCAATCTGATTGAGTTGCCGAAGAAGCCGGATCCTCGCCAGATCATGCTTCAGGTGAAGTTTGCCAGCATCGATCGCGCCGCAATGAGTGAAATTGGGTTCAACTACTTCTCTCGCAATCCGAAGATGCTGGGTGCCCTGTCAACACAGCAATTCCAGCAGCCTCGCATCAGCGCCTTGCAATTCCAAAATCAGGAATTCGCCAACACCACCATCAACTTCGCCGATTTGCTCAATATGTTCGCCTTTCGTCCCGATCTGAACATCGGCGCTACGATTCGCGCTCTCGCGAATCAGAACCTGATGCAGATTCTCGCCGAGCCGAACCTGATTACGGTGGAAGGAAAAGAAGCCAGCTTTGTGGCCGGCGGAGAATTTCCCTTTCCAATGCTGAATGCCACATCGACGGGCGGTGCCATTTCGCCTGTGATCACGGTGCAGTTCCGCCCCTTTGGTGTGCAGCTCAATTTCACGCCCACGATCAACGATTCTGGTGCGATTCATTTGAAGGTGCGGCCAGAAGTCAGCTCTCTCGATTACTCCAATGCGATTACGCTGCAGGGCGTTCAGATTCCTGCTCTCGTAACTCGCAGGGCAGAGACAGAAGTGGTTTTGAAGGACGGCGAAAGCTTCGCCATCGCAGGACTGATTGACAATCGCGTGCTGCAGACGATGGCGCGAATCCGCGGCCTTGGAGACATCCCGATTCTGGGGCAACTCTTCCGTAGCCGCAGCACCAAGAAAACGACGGACGAGTTGGTTGTAGTCATTACTCCCAAATTTGTACGCCCTGTTTCTCCCGACGAGAAGATTGACCTGCCGGCGATGCTTGAGAGTTTCCAGGCAAGCTCGCGTGAAATCAAGGCACTTAAGGACGCCAAGGGCAAAGGCAAGAAGGCTTCGGGCAAACCCCAGACAGTAGGGTCCAGTGGCTATCAGGAACCGGACAAGAAGAAATAGCAAAGGCTCGCAATCCGGCGCTGTGGCCCTGCACATGCTTGTGTTGCTGGGCACGGTGATGATTGTGTTCATGGGCTTTGCGTTCGACCTTGGGCGGCTCTATCTGAACCGTGCGGAAATCAAGACCATGGCCAATGCGATGGCCCTTGCCGCAGCCAATAACCTGATCGGCACGGAATTGTCGACAGCGAACGCTATTACCTCTTCCGCTGCCGCCGTGAGGACCTTTGACAGCCGGGGTAACCGCTACGACTTTGGCGGCATTACTCTGGGCGAGAGCACTTCCAATCTGACCAGCGAAATCCCTGTCCCAACTTTTTTCGACAATGTGGCCGGTGCAACCGGTGAAGGAGATGGCGGAGTGGGTGCTGAAGCATCCGGAGCCGCGGCGCGATTCGCTCGTGTCGAGATTCGAGCGGATGCTCCTCTTGTCTTCTTCGGACTCTTGTCGGTCGCTACAGATCGAAAGGTTCAGGTGGCAACCTCATCGGTAGCTGGCGTGAGTGGCCCTTTGTGCAGTGCTTGCGCCACTGAGCCAATTGCAATCGCAGCAATCAGCACCGAAGACACGGTCGATTTCGGCTTTGTTCGCGGAACTCGTTACACCTTCTACTACCAATGCAATGGCCAACCCTTACCTCAGCCATTAGGCGACGCTGCGACGCGCGTGCCGTATTTGTTGCTAAACCGGTACGACACGGAAGCTACTGTTTTTACCGGCGAAGATACGCAGTTGTTCCGCAGCGGCAATGCCGGGATTCCGCCGAATTCGAATCTGACTCGGGCCTGTTTCACCATTGGACAACCGGAACAGATCTGGGCCACCGCTAGCCCCAGGCTTTGTCTCCAAACCGCCCCAAACCCTAGCGTCCAGCAGTTTCTGTGTGGCCTCAATAACCGATTTGACGCAACGCTCTCTGAGCCGGCATGTGCCGCCATCGCTGATAGTGGCGCCGTCTCCCTGGCACCACCTGTAGATACCGATCTAACTGATGTGGAAGATTTCTCGGCCTATACAGGCAGAGGGCGACGCATCATCACCGTGAGCGTGGTCGATGGCTTGTCGGGAACGGCCGACATGAACGTACTTGGCTTCCGTCAGTTTCTTGTCATGCCCAATCCCGGCGTGACAAATCTCGCCCCCTCGGACGGCCCTGGAAGATTCATCGCCACATACATTGGTTATCCCGCTCCTCTCAAGCAGGGGCGTTTTGGTTCCTGCGGTGTCACCAGCGGACCAGGCAAGGTGGTTCTGCACCAATGAACCTGAGGTCTCGCAAGGGTACATCTCTGATCGAAGGGGCGATGTTCATTCCGTTCGTCATTCTGCTCTTGTTGGGAATGATGGAATTTGGGCGCATCACGTACACTTACTACCAGCTCCAGAAGATCATGTACGCGTTTGCACGTGTTGCGGGTAGCCAGCAGAACATCAACATTTGTGACGCAAACAATGAATTGCTGACGCAGTCTATTTCCGTTGCTCGCACCGGCACTGGTGATGCGTCCGTCGAGCCGGTTGTACTTGGGTTACAGGCATCGGATTTCAGGATTCGAGCAGAGCGGTACAACCCAGAATCAGATTCCATCGCGGAGTGCGACTGTTCTTCGAACGGGTGTGATACCTCGCAGGGAGGCAGTGCTCCAGACTACATTTTTGTTGACCTGGCCAATGGCTACCCTGTGACTCTGCGAATTCCCTTCATCCCCCAGGACCCCATCATCTTGCGGCCCAGTGTGCGGCTGCCGTTTGGGGGTAGCTAATGCGCAACCGACTTACATCGCAGCGCGGTGCCACTGCCGTTGAATTTCTTGTCGTTGGCATGACCATGGTTGTGCCGCTCTGTTTGGCGATGTTCTTTACCGCCCAGATTCTGTGGATCTGGCATAGCGCCTCCGAGTTGACCCGCATGGGGGCCCGCTACGCAGCGACTCATTGCTACCAGGGTGGTTCCAATGTCCGTAGCTATATGCAGACCAATGCACCCGCCATGCCGGATCGGGACCAGTTCGTGAGTGGATCCGCTGAGATCGTTGTGAGTTATTTCAGCCGCGGAACAGAAACCACCGAGCTTACCGAATTCAGCTGTGAATCCGAATGCAGCCTGGGTTGTGTGCCTGATGTAGTCAAAGTTCAAATTCGAAACTACGAATACCGCAATTTCTTGATTTACTGGGGAATCCCCCCGGTTCAGTTACCAGATTTTCAAACCACTGTCGCGATGGAAGGGGCCGGATGTGATCCCGACACCGGCACTTGCAATCCCTAAAGGAAACTTATGTCGATTACTTTACTGGTCGCCTCGACCGATGAAACTTTTCGTGAAAGCGTAAAGGAAAACCTTGCCAGTTTGAGTGGGGCCCGCGTCGTGGCGGATTATTCCGAAGTCAGTGCCAACTTGTATATTCGCATTCTGCAGGATGCGGAACGCCATCCTGACGCGGCATTGTTTATTGACCTCTCGAATGATCTGGATGGCTCTTTGCGGTCGCTCGAGAAGATCAAGCAGGCGATCCCCGATCTCTATGTGGTTGCCGCCAATCTTCATTCCGAAGGTGAGACGGTGATTGCTGCCCTTCGTGCTGGTGCGAACGACTACATCGTCAGCCCTTTCAAACGGCTCGACTTCCGTGAAGCGATGTCGCGTCTGGAACGCGCCCCGCGTCGCGATATCTCCGGGGGCAGCCGCCTTGGCAAGATCTACGCGTTTCTTGGCGTCAAGGGTGGTGTTGGAACCACAACTCTGGCAACCAACTTTGCAGGAGTACTCGCGCAGCGCAAGCAGCAGACTGTGTTGATGGACCTCGACTGGATCGCCAACGATGTTTGCATGCAATTGGGCGTCAGCCCGCAATACACGCTTGCCGAAGTGGGCGAGAATCTGGATCGCATGGATCAATCGCTCTTCGAGGGTTTTGTTACCCGTGATTCGCTGGGCTGCTATGTGGTGGGTCCTCCGGATGCCCTGGAGCATTCCGTGTACTTTAACGAAGCCATGTTCCGGGATTTCACAACCTTCCTGGTTGAGAAGTATGAGTCGATCGTGGTGGATTGCGGACGCATGATTGTCGATGAGACGGTGCTTGCCACGCTCCAGTCTGCCGCCACAATTTTCGTTGTTACGTCCCAGGAGTTTCCCGCGCTGCGCAACGCGCAACGCTATCTGGGCTTCCTGACCCGAATGGGCTTTACGCAAGATCAGATCAAGATCGTTGTGAATCAATATCGCAAGAAGTCTTCGAGCGATATTGCAACTCTGGAGCAGATGCAACAAACCCTGAATCAGCCTGTCTTCTACGGGATCCCGCAATCGCAGGCCGTTCTGCAGGCCATCAATAAGGGCCGACCCTTCGTAGCGGATCGTCAAGCAGCTGGTGACCTCGATAAGGTGTTCCGTGCCTTTGTGACCAAAGCTGTCGGTGGACGCCTGGCTGCGGATAACGCTTTGGGAAAGACTGCCTAATTTATGGGAACTCGCCCCATTCCACGGCCAGCAGCCCGGCCTACGGCCGGCGTCGATCGTTGGAATCACATCCGGACTCAGTTGCACGGAAAGTTAGTCAGTGCGCTAACTCCCGAGCAACTACGAAACCTTTCGAAGGACGGAGTGCGCGATCAGATCGCGACCGTCACCGACCGTTTCGTTCAAGAATCCGGGTTGCCGATGACAACCGTGGAAAAGGACCGGTTGATCGAAGAGGTACTCAACGAAGTCTTTGGCTTAGGGCCGCTGGAACCATTGATGAATGACGCTTCCGTTTCCGACATCATGGTGAACGGCTATGACAGTGTGTATGTCGAACGAGCCGGGCAGCTTGTTGAGACAGACGTTCGATTCAAAGATCAGGCGCACGTTCGCATGACCATCGATCGCATCGTGTCCAACATCGGTCGCCGTATTGACGACAGCTCGCCCATCGTAGATGCGCGCCTGCCTGACGGTTCGCGTGTTTGCGCAGTGATTCCACCGCTTTCGTTGATCGGCCCGGTGATGAGTATTCGTCGATTCGGCAAGAAGCTTCTCACTGCCGATGACCTCGTCAAGAACCAGACACTAACTCCCGGTATGCTTCAGTTTCTTGAGGCTTGCGTGCGTGCGCGCTTGAACGTTGTGATCAGCGGCGGCTCCGGTTCGGGTAAGACGACATTGCTGAACAACCTGTCGCGCTTCATCCCCGAAGAGGAACGCATCGTGACGATCGAGGACGTTGCTGAACTGCAAGTACAGCAAGAGCATATCGTGCGACTGGAAAGCCGACCCACGAATATTGAAGGCGCTGGCGGCATTGGTCAGCGTGATCTTGTGATCAACGCGCTCCGTATGCGTCCCGATCGAATCCTGATCGGTGAGTGTCGTGGCGGCGAAGCGCTCGATATGATGCAGGCCATGAATACGGGTCACGATGGCTCGATGACTACCTGCCACGCCAATACCGCAAGAGATGCGTTTTCTCGTCTTGAAACGATGGTGATGATGGCCAGCTCCGCCATCCCGGACCGCGTCATTCGCCAGATGCTCGCAAGCGCGGTGCAAGTTGTGATTCAGGTGCTCCGGCTGATCGACGGTTCGAGGAAGATCCTTTCCATCAGCGAAGTCACGGGTGTCGAAGAGGACTTTGTCGAACTGAAGGATATCTTCGTGTTTGAGCGCGAAGGCGTGGATGCGCGCGGCAAGGCAGTCGGCACATTTCGCGCGACTGGCTATCGTCCGCTGTGTCTGGACCGGCTGAAGGCATACGGCCAGCATGTGGATGACGCCATCTTCACCGAAGTATTGCGAGTAGGAGAAGCCGTCTGATGTTTCTCTTCGTCGCATTTCTTATCTTCAGCGCAGCATTGTTCGGTGCAGCCTACTATGCGTGGGTGACCCCACAACGCGCTGAGAATCAGGCCCTGATTGGGCGGTTGCGCGAGATCCGTTCCCGCGCCGGCACCCCGCGTATTCGGGGCGGTGGAGATTTGCTGCAGCAGCAGGAAGGCCTCAACGTCGTTGGAAAGTTCTTTGCATGGCTCGGCATTCAGCGTCGCTTGCAGAAAGTGATTACACAAGCGGACCTGGAATATAAGGCGGGCAACGTGCTCGTCGTCTGCGTAGTGTTGGCGGTTGTTACGTACCTCTTTTGCGGGCTGATCGGGATCCCGATTGTGTTGGTGAATATCACGATGGCTCTGCTGATCGGATACCTGCCCATCGCCTACATCAACTTCATGCGCTCCCGGCGCCTGGGCAAGTTCGAACACCAATTGCCCGAGGCGATCAATTTGTTCAATCGCTCCATGAAGGCCGGTCACAACATCCAGAGCGGGCTTTCCACAATCGCTGAAGAGTCTCTCGATCCGGTGAGGAAAGAGTTTAAGAAGCTGGTTGAAGAGCTGTCTCTCGGCTCCACCACAGAGACTGCACTCCACAACCTTGGTGAGCGCGTGCCGATCATCGACCTCAAGTTCTTTATAACGGGTCTCATCCTGCAGCGGCAAACCGGTGCCAACATGGTGGAGGTTCTTGAGAACCTTGCCGTACTGATCCGCGAGCGCTTGAACCTGAATGAGAAGCTGAAGGCCGGTACTGCGCAGCAGCGTTTTTCGGCGGCCATTTTCTGTAGCGTCCCGATCTTCATGGGTGCCATTTACGCTTTCCTGAAGCCGGAGTATTTCCGCCTTCTTCTGGAAGATGAAACAGGCAACATCATCCTGACTTACGCCATCATTTCCGAGATTATTGGCATCCTGATTCTAAAGAAGTTGTCGAGTCCGAAATTCTAACTATGATCACGATCCTCTACTTTTTGGCTTGTGCAATCACATTCTCGGCGATCGCCTGGAGTGGGCTGGTGCTGTTGCAGCCCAAGGAAGAGCCGCTTGGGGACCGTCTCGACGAACTGCAGAAAGCGGCCGGCGCGGCGACCGTCCAGCGTGGTCCCAAACGGCGTCTTGGCGGCGGATTCTGGGAGAGCATTCTTTACTTTGTGAGTGCTCTCGGCGGCGAAGACTTTCTGCGTGACATCGAAAAATCTCTGCGGGAGGCGGGTATCCGGCGCCGTGAGGCGACTGCGATGTACGTGTTGTTTAACCTCCTGGTCATGCTCGCGCTGATCGCGGGGGCACTCTATCTGCAGCGCGACGGTACGCTCACTGACAAACTGCTTGCTCTCATCGCACCGGTCCTGCTTGGCTATTTGCTTCCCCGGCAAGTTCTCTACCGGCTTGTCGCGCGCTACAAGGCCAAATTGCAGGAAGCTCTTCCGGACACCATCGACCTTCTCGGCATCGTGCTCGGTACCGGCCTTGCGCTTGATCAGGCCATGATCCGGGTCAGCGAAGAGATGCAATACATCTATCCTGAGCTGGCCAACGAGTTTTATACGGTCGTGATGCAAGTGAAAGCTGGTCAGGAACGCAGCCGCGCCTTTAACGCGCTCGTTCGGCGCACTGGCATTGACGACATCAAGAGCCTTGCGGCGATGATTATTCAGAGCGAACGGTTCGGCACCAGTCTTTCGAAGGCGATGAAAGTTTATGCGGACGAACTGCGTATGCGCCGCCGCCTCCGCGCGGAATCCGCCATCGCCAAAGCCGGCATCAAGATGCTCTTCCCGATCATCATCTTCATCTTCCCGGTGCTGTTTGCAATCACTTTGGGACCTGCTATGATCAGCGTGCTGCGTGGTCTCTCAGGAGGCATTGGACAGCCGAGGTAGAACTGATGCGAATTGCGTTGCTGACCACGATTCTGGCGTCCATCTGTTTTGGACAGCAACCTTTTCTGTTCTACGGTGGTGCGTATCACGCCGCCACATATGCCCCAGCAGGCTTGCCGAATGCCGGCTTACCGCGCGGCGGCCTCATTACAGTCTTTGGTAGAAATCTTGGTCCAGCTACAGGTGTTTCCGCCAGCTCCTTCCCACTGGGTACAACGCTCGCCGGCGTCCGCCTGCAGTTGCTGCGAGGAACACAAGTCGTAGACCTGTTTCCAGTCTTCGTTTCCGCCGGACAGATCAACGCGATTCTCCCCAGCACAGCGCCCACGGGCAGGAGCGTTTTGCGGCTCCAGTTCAACACGGCCACATCGAACATCATTCCAGTGGACGTGGTGCAATCTAATTTCGGTGCCTTCTCAATCAATTCCCGCGGCTTCGGCCCTGCCATCGTCACCAACTTCCAGGCGCAAGATAGCCAGCCCATCAACTCGCTGGAACAGGCAGCGCAGCCGGGGCAAGCGATCACGATCTGGGGCAGTGGCCTCGGTCCGGTTACTTTTCCTGATAACGTAGCACCCACGGCTGGCGAGGTTAGCTCCGATGTCACTGTTTATGTTGGCGGCATCGCCGCGCCGCGCCTCTACGCCGGCCGTGCGCCCTGTTGCGCCGGGCTCGATCAGATCGTCGTCACCATTCCTCGCGAAACCCCGCAGGGCTGTTGGGTACCCGTACAGGTGAGGGCCGGGGGGATTACTTCCAACACCACCACGATTGCCGTCGCCGAAAACCCCACGGCGTGCAGCGATTCGCGCAGCCGATTCTCACGTGTACTGCGAGAGGGGGGCAAGATGGCACGTTTTGTCACCACTCGTTCTGCTTTTCGTGTGGATGTTGCGATTCCCCAACCTGTCGACTTGAGTTTCGATTCCGTTATCGCCCAGTTTTCCGAATACTCCGCGAATCCTTTCGCCTGGCAGTTGTTCGATTCTCTACCCCCGGCCGGCTCTTGTGTCACTTACACATCCCGGGGAGACGCCACTGAATTCTCCTCGGCCCTGGCCGGTTTGACGGGCACACCCATCGATCCCGGTCCCACCCTTTCGATTCAGGCAGCCGCCAGCGCCGCCTTTACCCGGTTTGCCGGCCTCGCCAGCCTCCTTTATACAAACCTGAGTAGTGGCCTCCCACAATTTTTCCAGCCGAATCTTCCCGTTCGCATCAGCGGTTCTGGCTCTCCCACGATTCCACCCTTTGAGGTGCGCACAACACCCAATTTGACCATTCCCTGGACTAACCGCGACGCAAGCATGCGTTTTACCACTGGCCAGCCGATTTCTTTCACTTGGGCCACCCAACCGGAAGGAATGGTTCTTGCTGTCGGCTCTGGCTTTCTCCGCGCACGGAATTCCAGCGCTTTGTTTGCTTGTCTTGCCAGCGCGCAGTCCGGGCGCCTCACCGTGCCCGGCTACATCACTTCTGTTCTTCCGAGAGACCCTGCTTTCATTGAAACTGCCTCCAGCGTCCTGGCGCTGGTCTATGTCCCCAATCCCTTGGGCACCAGCATCCCGATTGCTGGAATGGAGGCAGCCGTCGTCCATCTCAACGCCGCAGAGCGGACTGTCCTTTTCCAATGAAGCACTTTCTATTGTCGTGTTGTCTCATTGTGATCGTGGGCTGCGGCAAAGATCCCACACGGGAAGTTTTCCGCGGGACGGAAAACGGCCTCGCGATGCAGAAGGTGATCACGACTTACTACGATCAAAGCGGCGATAAATCAAATCGACGCATTCGGTATTACACCTATAACGCGAGAACACGGGAATGGGTTTCATTTGGGCCTGAAAGGCCGCTTCGCGAAGCAGATACAGCAGAGGAAACAGAAAATCTTAAGCACTTTGAGGGACCTCCAGATGCTGCCCCGTCCGCCACTGTCGTTCCTCCGCACCGCATCTATCTCGCCAACAATGGCGGCCCAAATGCCATCATCGCCCTCGACGTAGATTCGCTGAACGAAGTTGCGCGTATCCGCGTGCCGTCCTTCATTGCCGCCCTTGCCGCAGCCCCCAATGGGCAGACTGTTGTCTACAACACCTTGAGTTCGGGCACCCCACAACTCATCGCTTTCGATGTGTTCACCAACACCCCACGGCGCACACTCAATTTACCTTCTACCGCGCAAGTCCGCAGCATCTTGTACTCTCCAGATGGCAAGCGCCTTTTCGTCGCCGACAGCCAACTCGGCATCCACATCATCGATCCCGCCCAGCTAACTCTCTTGCAGACTGTTCCCCGGCCCGCCGGCATCACTGAGCTCATCTCTGCAGCCATCAGTCCCAATGGCGACCTTCTGGTGGTTCGCAGCTCCGGCACGGCAAGCCTTTCTATCTTCGACATGACCGCACTCCAATGGACTTCCCCCGCCACGACAGGCCGCGTCGTCCTCCTCGGGGAACGGCCCTGCGTTTTCCATCCCCGCGGGCACGAGTTCTACTGCTCCAGCAGCGACGGCATTGGCATCTTTGACGCCGCCACGATGACTGGCCAGTCGAGCATCACGATTCCCCGCGGCGAGATCCTCTACCGCTTCACCACCTTTGAAGTTGGTGCCTACCTCCTGGTCACCACAGACAAAGCTGTACGCATGATTAGGCTCGATACTCGCACCGTCGAAGCCACCCTCAATCCCCCAAACGCCAATACTACCTTCACCACCGCGTATCCGGTCTCTCAGTTCTAGCGATACACATACCCTTAATGCGCCTCACCTGTCTTGGGCTCCTGCTCTCCACGCTTTCTTTTGCACAATCACTGACATGACTCAAAGGCCCGGTAGACGATCAGGTCTACCAGCGTGGCGCCGATGGCAAAGACATTTTCCTTAGCCTCAAGCAAGGGATCTTCCCCGTCCCGGGCTTCATCGCAAACAACCTCTTCAAGAAAGCGAGCGTTTCGGGACCAGTTTGTCCAAAGCGATGAAGGCCTTCGCCGACGAGCTCCGCATGCGCCGCCTCCTCCGCGCCGAATCCGCCATTGCCAAGGCCGGCATTAAGATTCTCTTCCCCATGATCATCTTCTGTCCGACCGGGCACATAGGTAACACTTCTATCCGGTCACATGGGTAACACTTAGTCTGGCAGATTTGGCTCTATTGAGGGAGGCAGAGGGGAGCCCCCATGGGGGCTCCCCTCTGCGGCGCGC
>Ga0194130_10000218_pt1 | contig 115405 bp, 107 predicted proteins | sample TA2KigsurfametaG_FD_160084 | JGI IMG/M metagenome (GOLD analysis project Ga0194130, IMG submission 160084) | Freshwater microbial communities from Lake Tanganyika, Tanzania - TA2015050 Kigoma 12 surface | ecosystem: Environmental > Aquatic > Freshwater > Lake | place: Tanzania: Lake... | reverse complement strand
CACAAATGTTCCAATGGTTGCTGTAATGACATCGATTCAAGGAAATTTTACTGTTTCAAATACAGGAACTGGAACACTTAGATATAATGCAAATACTCCAGCTTCGCCAACTTGTTCAATAGGAGGAAATATGGTAATATCCGGTGGTACTTTTGTTGTGTCAAGTGGTAGTTCAACCCCTACCTTTAATGTTTCTGGAAATTTCACTCAATCTGGTGGAACTTTAACAGAAACAGGATCAGGTTATGGTATAATTTCTTTTGTCAAATCATCAGGAAACCAAACTTTCAGTCAATCAGCTGGTACAATTGACAATACAATTAATTGGAACGTTGGGAATGGAACATCAACGAACACCGTTCAGCTGGGCAGCAATATCAATTTGGGAACGGGCACAGGAACTTTTACCGTTTTAGGAAATGCCTCGTTTGATGCAGGAGCCAATGTGCTGAGTGGAAATGCAGCTTCAACTTTCAATTCAGGAGCTACAATAATAACAGCCCATGCATCAGGAATAAATGAATCAATTGCATTATCCGGCACTAGAACATACAGCGCCTCAACCAACTACACATTCAATGGAGCCGCTGCTCAAGTTACCGGTGCGGCACTAACAGCTGCAAACAATATTACAGTGAATAACAGCGCCGGTTTGACCTTAAGCGCGGGTAGTACAGTAGGAGGTACCTTAACCCTTACTGATGGTACACTCTCGATTGGTAACAACACTCTTACCATCAACGGCAGCGTCAGCAGAACCTCCGGAACCATTAATGCAAGTTCAGGTACTATGGCATTTGGCAATGCTTCTAATTTATCCTTGCCAACATCACTTTTTACGGGCTCTATAGCCAATCTCTCTAAAACAGCAGATGCAGGAACACTAACTTTGAACGATGCGCTTACTACAGTTGGTAATTTGACCACGACAGCTTCTACAGGGGCAGTTATTTTAGCCGCCTCTAAACAACTCACCGTTACCGGCACGCTTACCAACAACGGTACACTAACCCTTGAAAACGGTGCAACTTTTAAACAAGGATCTAGTGTAACAGGTAGTGGTACTTATAATGTCAAGCAAACTTTGACTGATGGCGCTGGTTCCGGATCTACTTTGACAGGTCGTTATTGGTACATGGGTACGCCTGTTTCCTGTACCCGCTCTGTTGGTTTCGGAACAGCAAGTGATTTGAATAAAGTATGGTCATTTACCAATGGTGCTTATGCTACTGTTGCGAATGAAACTACGTTAAGTCCAACAACGGGTTATGTGCATCGAAGATCAGATAATCCTACTTTAACCTTTACAGGCACCAACCTATATGCACAAGACGTAACGCTTTCATTAAGCAACAATGCGGGAACTTACGGTGGTTGGCACTTGATTGCAAATCCGTACACGGCATATTTGGATTGGCAACAAGTGTATAATGCCTCTTATACGCTTTCTACAGCTATTTCGCCATCTTATTACATCCGTTCCTTTAATAGTTCTGGTAATGATGTCAATGCGCTGATTACCTACAATTCATCTACTGGTCTTGAATCAAATACTTCGTCATATAGCCTTGGATCTACTGGTTCAACTACTGCTCAGTATATTGCACCAATGCAAGCTGTATGGGTAAAAATTAATCCAACGTCTCCCTTATCTTCAACGGCAGGTCAATTAAGATTAGAGCGTGCTTTTACTTCTCACCAAACCGGCAATGTGGGCCTCAAAAACTCAACGGTATTCCCGACCTTAGTAAGAGTAAACTTGGTGGATGGTGCGCGCTTTGACCAAATGTTGGTTTTTATGAACCAGGACATGACCAACGGCGTAGATCAATACGACTCCGAGAAAATGTTTGTGAGTGGTGCGTCACAGATTTACACCATGGCAGCAGGCAAGAAGCTTGTGATGAATGGCATAAAAAACAACAAAAAGAAGATTTCGGTCCCACTTTATTTAGAGCTACCAGAAAGCAAGGTCTACAACCTCCAACTTGCTGAATACATTTTAGAAGATGGCCTTATTTTACTTGAAGACAAACAAGAAGGCATTATTCAAGATTTTACCATTAATGATGTGTATGCTTTCTATGCCAATAGTGGTGTATTATCAAATCGTTTTGTTTTGCATTTCTTTGCTCCTGATAACGGCGTCACGGCCCAAGGCCCGAGCAATAGTTGGCTAGAGAATGAAACAAGCTACACCGAAGGTGGGCAAATTGTGATAGCAGCAGACGGTAAAGGCAAAGTTCAGATTACGCTTGATCAGCCTCAAATCGATAACAATCAAGCCACGGTACATGCCATAGACGCCAATGGAAGAATTGTATATAACGCAATGCTCGAAGGCCTGAATTACGAATTCCAATTGAATGTTCCGTCAGGAGTTTACTACCTCATGGTACAGTCCGGCAACTTGATTGAAAAGAAAAAAGTGTTCATCCAGGAATAAGCGCCATATGAAAACTTCACTCAACAACCATACAAAACAGCCTTTGAAGAAGCCTTATGTTGCGCCGAAAATGGAGCTTGTTCAACTTGATACGGCAATCTCATTAGTTATGAACTCACCACCGCCTCCCAACCCGGGAATGCCGCAAATGCCAAATATGCCTGAAGGTTACATTCAAAAAATCTTTAAATTCGGCTGGTGAAGCCGCAAGAAGGGACAGCATTTTGGATTGAATGGGTAAGAACTGAGCTTCTGAATGGACGCACAGTTGAACTTACAGCAAGAGGATGGAGCATGTTCCCATCATTGTGGAGGGGCGCATTATTGGGCATATCTTTCGCATCATTTGACCATTTAGAAATCGGCAATCTCATCGCTTTTGAGCGTAGAAACAAAGCGGTGATGCATCGGATTATCCACATAGAGAATCATTCTTCTGGTATACGCATTCAAACCCAAGGAGATTCAAATCTCAAACCCGATGAATGGATCAACGAAGATCAGTATTTAGGCAAGGTAATTGCCATCAACCAAAATAAAGTGCATAAGGCCATTAGCGCTAAAAATTCAATTGCACATCAAAGAAATTATATCCTAAAGCAATTTGTACTTTTTGCTGTGAGTCCGTATCGTTTAGCGCGTCGTTTTTTGAAGTCTCTTTAGATTCAAAAGTAAATATGGGCCTTGGCCGAAACGGTTTTGTAAGTATTTTTTTACAGGAAAAAAATCATAGTAAGTTAAAATCAAACTTTTAATCAAACCGTTTTTAGGTTTTATTCTGATGAGTAGCCGCTTGCAGCGCAAAAGGAAAGGTAGCTTTTCGCCACTCAAATTGTGAACGAAGAAATTATCGTATTTATTATGGACTTCGAGTCTAAATTGTTCAGTTCTTTTCAAGAATAATTGTAGCTCCCCGATTTTAGATTTTAAGTCCATAGGAGCAGTGACTAATTCGAAATCAATATTCCACAAATCTTGAATTTGTGCTGCCTTCAGCGGGTGCAAGGATTCAAAGTGCTTTAGGGTGTGTAAAATCAAAAATAACTCGCTATTTTGGCGCGTTAATAAAGGGATTTGTAGGTTCTGATCTTGAATTTTTTCGTGTTGGTTGCGCTCAAAATCCCATTGTAAGGCGTGTTCCCTTGCCATTGCTTTGGTATGAATATCAATCATGATTGCTCCCTTGTTTGCCAAAAGCGGCGCATGCACAGGCAGCCATTTTTCATGCCATCTCGATTTATATACATGTCGTTTTGTAGTGTAGCCTAGTTGTGTGAGGATTTGTTCGAGTTGGTCGAGGTTGCTGGGATCGATGAGTAGGTCGATGTCCGAAATTTGGCGTTTTTTCAGTGAAATTCCGTATCTGAAATGGAGGTCCCAGCCTTTGAGTACGGTATGGGCAATGTTCGCCTTTGTGAGGTGGTCACTTAATTCGAGCAGGGCTTCTTTAAGGAGGGTGCTATGCAATAAAATCCGTTGTTGGTAAGCTTTGATTTTTTGGAGAACAAAAGCGGGAAAGAATTTTTCGGCGAGTTCTGGATAGGGCAGGAGGTAGCCAGCTAAATTGGTCGCGATGGCGCGTTCCAAGAAATAAGACCAGTTAAAATGCGCAGGGATCTGTTCGAGAAGGGTTTGAGTCGCTTGTGACGAACAGTTTGGGTGGCTGAGTTTTAGTAACAGCTCGAGTTCCGGACCTAAGGCTGCTTTACTCATTTGTTTTGATAAAAGCGATAATTTCACTGGTTGGCACCACACCTAGCTTAGCGGCGGTAATATCTTGAAGTAAATTTTCAGTAACTGAACTATGATGAAGTAGGTGCTTTGAGTCGTAACCATGATGAATGGTAAAAGCGAGCAGCTGGGCAATGGCTTTTGCACCGCTGAGTTTTTCAATCGTATTTTGTGGGCTGTGAAAAGGAAAGAAAATATGGTTGAGAACTGCACTTTTGGGAACCGCGCGGTAGTACATTGGCGTATTGTGAAAGCGCCAGCTGCCATTTGTTTCTTTTTTAAGCAGTAAGCGGTCGTCATTTATGATTTCTGCACCATTATTTTGCCAGATGTTTGCCATGGTGCTTTTGCCTACACCGCTAAATCCTGCAAAAATCCTTCCTTTGCCACTTTCAATAATTCCTGATGCATGGATCAATAATAGTTGTTCTTCTGTGGTGAGCACATACCACATTAGTGGCGCCATCGGATATGCCAACGGATGCAGTACCTCTTCTTTTTGGTGGGCTTGGCGCTGGCAATAAATGGTCCAAGTTTTTTCTTGGTCATTGTATTGTGCTTGTTGCTGCAAGTGGCTGTGTTCTGGATGATACACCAAAAACCACCTGCCGTTTTCTGTATCGACGATCTCCCAAAGTAGCTGCTCGTTGTTTTTTGCTTGGTAGCAATTTTTTATAATTTCAAATGATATAAAGCCCTCATGGATATAAACTTTCCTTGCATCATCAGGGGTTTCAAGGGAAAGGAAATCTTCAAAGCCTGTTTCAAAAATGAGTCCGCACACACTTTGATTGTAGAGTGTAAAGTTATACCCAGCTACGCAAATACTGCCATTTGGCTTCATTTTTTACAGGTATATTGGTAAAGCGCTGTAATGAATTTTTGAAGGTCTTCACGTAAATTCTCCTCCTCAACTTCAAATTCATTTAAAATTTGATTTTGTAAAGCGGCATATGTGATTTCTGGATGTAAGGCATCCCAAATATAGGCACCTAGCTCATTGAGTACAAGGTACTGATTGAAATCTGCTACATTGTCTTTGAGCGGTATGAGTAGGAGCTCCTCGCCGGTATGTTTACAAACAAAATGTGTTTTGCCTTGATTGATTTCTTTGAGGAGTGAATCCATTTATTTCATACGCGACTGCGCATTGAATTTTTTGTAGTTCAAAAGTGCTTTAAAATAGAGTTCGGCTCCGCCGATGCCACCAGTGGCTGCATTGAGTTTTGAGGTGTTGGCGTCAAAAGACAAACCAAAGCGGAACTGAGAAACTTTCATGCCGAAGCTGGCCACCACTGCATCGCCGTGTCGGTAGTAAACGCCGTAGTTGACGCAATTTGATTTGTTGATGCCGGTTACTTTAGATCCTTCTTTGATGGTGTTTTCAAAAGTGACGCCAGCGGTGAGACTGTTGGTGTTGCCAGTTCTAAAAAAGACAAAGTTGGGTTGGATGCGGAAATCTGGGTTTCGTGTAGCGAGGTCAGCACCACCTTGAATAACCATTTGCATATACATTTTGTCGCCACTGAACGACCAAGCCATTTTAGGCTTGATAAGGTGATTTAAGGCATAGCCAGCATAAAATGATGAACGGCTATTGATTTGATGCTGGAAATAAATCCCGGTTCCGAGATCCATGGTGGCGTACGATGCATTGATGCTGTTCTCTACAGCAGTAGCAGGATCGAAAACCGAACCATTCCATTGGTTTTCCCAGGTTTGCCCAGATCGGTCAGAAGCTTGTTGGATAAAGCCAGGCGCCAAACCAATGCTGAGTTTGTTTTGACGGTCTAGTGCTAAAGTGTAGTTCAATGGTAAAGATACGCTGAGCGTGGTAAGGTTCGCAGTACCAGATTGGTCGCTTAATACGCTAAAACCAACGCCAAAATTGTTGCGATTTGCCAAGCCCTCTTCTTTGATTTTGAATTCAGCATTGACAAAATTGCTACGGATGCCGACACCCATTTCAGGGACGGTGAGCCATTGGGAGCGGTGATTGGCAAAGAAACTCATATCGCTAGAGCCAGTTGCAACTGCCCCAGGGTTATAAATCATTTGAGACTGAGACCAATTGGAAATGATGCGGTCGTGTTGTGCTGTTGCGCTAAAAGTTGCTGCAAGAGCTAAGGATAAGAATACGTTGCGTTTCATGTGCTTATCTAAAAAGGGTAACGTTGCCTTTGCGCGAGCCAGAACGGCCGTCAATGGTACGGAAGTTTAAAATATAGGTATAAGTTGCAGGATTCATCGGCTTGCCTTTGTAAGTGCCGTCCCAACCTTCTTTGACGTCGGTAGTTCTGAATACTTGTTGGCCATAGCGGTTAAATACGCGAAGGTCAATTTCAGCTAATGCGCCACCTTCTTCAAAGCCATTGGCAAAATTGCCGTCGGCATCGACGTTAGTAAGGACTCTGAAATAGTCGTTTTCGTCGTCGCCGTTTGGCGAAAATGAATTGGGTAATTCGATTTTAACTTGATTGGCGAAGTTAACGGTTACCAAGACGGTATCGTAGGCGAAGCAGCCGTTGAGACCGTACTGAACAACATAATAAGTTGTATAGAAAGGCGTAACGGTAAGTGAATCGCCGGCAATACAAGCAGTACAACCTGGTATGCTGTCTGCACTTACACCACTTGGGTACCAAGTGAGATTGCCGCCAAATGGTGCACCTTCTGCATACAAATACGCTTCTTGGAACATGTCGATGGTGGTGTCAGGGATCACTAGATACACACCATTGAGTGTATCTGAGAGCGTGCTTGTCACGGTTGGCATAGGCAATACCGTGATGAAATTTGTAATGGTGCTTACGGCACCCTGTGCATTGGTGGCAGTGAGGGTAATTGCGAAAGGACCAGTTGTGCTGGCTGTATTGAAACACACAGGGCCAGGATTTTGCCCAACAAATGTCGATGGGGTCCCATTTTGAAAGGTCCAGAGGTAGGTGAGGTCGTTACCGGTGGAGTTGTTAACGACATAAATGCAGTCTCCTTGACAAATGATGCCGTCTGGGTCAGAAATAGTGAAGTTTGCTGAGGGCGCCTGTGCATAGCTCAGCCATGCAAAACAAGAGGCGAAAAATAATGTAAAAGCTTTCATACGCTTGTTAAAGTTGTACAATCATACGAAAGTACGGAAAAAAGTTTCAATTCGTGCAAATCTTAGTGCCTCATCATTACAAACAGCTCTTTTACCGTCGCACAGTCGTGCGCTCTAAAAATACGCGCGCCTTTCGTATAAGCCAAGGTGTGCAGTATACTCGTCCCATTTAGTGCCTCGAGAGGAGCGCAATTTAAAATCTTGGTAATCATTGATTTTCTAGAAACCCCAATGAGCAGTGGCGCCCCAAGTATATGAAGGTGTTCTATTTTTTGCAGAAGTTCATGATTCTCTTCTAGGGTTTTGCCGAAACCAAAACCGGGGTCAATGATGATGTCAGTGCAGCCATGCGCTTTTAATTCAGCTATTTTCTGAGATAAAAAGGAAAGTGCATCGCTAACGATACCTTTATTTTGTAGACATGAACCAGCTTTGTTGTCAGGGGTGGCTCTATTATAATTTAAAACATACGGAATTTGATGTCGACTAAGCACTGCAAATAAAGTAGGGTCGAATTGTCCGGCAGAAATATCGTTGATCAGGTCAATACCTTGGTCGATTCCAAATTGAGCTACCTCACCGTAGTAGGTGTCGAGCGAGATTAAGGTTTGGGGAAATTCTTTTTTGAGTAGCGAAATGGTTTGATCTAAACGCGCTAATTCTTCTTTAGGGCTATTAATGGCCGCACCAGGTCTAGTGGAGCTGGCACCGATATCGAGTATGTCGGCGCCTTCAGAAATCATTTGAGCCGCCTTTTTTAAAATGTCATCTATTGAAACAACACGGCTTTTTTCATAAAAGGAGTCGGGTGTTATGTTCAAAATTCCCATTATCTTTGGTTGGCTAAAATCGTGGAGTTGGCCTTTGATATTCAAAAACCTACTCTTCTGAAAGACACCACCAAGCTCCTTAGATGCACCCATGACACAAACACAATTAGAATACGCAAATGTAATGACTATTTGTCGAGAGATTTTTGAAAAAAAAACACTCGATTACGGCCTTTCTTGGCGCATACTGCGCCCAAGCTCACTTACTGACCAGCTTTTTATCAAAGCGCAACGTATCCGAACCATCCAAGAAACTGGAAAAAATCTTGTTGGCGAGTCTTTCGAGGATGCTTTTCAAGCTATTGTGAATTATTGCATTATGGCCATTATTCAGGTTCGCGAACCCGCCGATATCCTAGATCAAATGCAGCCAACCGACGCCATTGCCCACTACGATCAAATTGCAGCTGAAGCCAAGGCACTCATGGAGTGTAAAAACCACGACTACGGCGAGGCCTGGCGCGATATGCGCATAAGCTCACTCACAGATCTCATCCTCTCTAAAATATTGCGCATCAAACAAATCGAAGACAACGCCGGTGAAACTCAGGTTTCAGAAGGGGTAGAAGGCAATTACTTTGACATGCTCAATTACAGTGTATTTGCCCTTATCCATTTACAGAATTGTTAAGAGCCTGTTAAACTCTACTCGTAAGACACACATGCACTTAACTTAGACCTAAACTTTAGATATGCATCCAGCAGAACGTTATTTACCTTGGAGCATCCGCATACTTATTGCAGGGCTTTTTTTGGTGTCGGCCTATGGCAAAATTTACCCAGATCCTTCGGCTTACGCCACCATCTCTATGTTTGAAATCAAGCAGTTGTACCCGCTTGGTTTTTCAATTGAGCTTGCCAAAATATTTTCAAGGGCATTAATAGGCGTTGAATTTGGTCTAGGTATCTTGCTATTATTTCCTTTTGATCTCAAAAAATGGGTAATCCCAACCCTTATTGCCATGCTCGGTATTTTTGTGGCACACCTCAGTATAGAAATTTTAACAACGGGCAACAAAGGCAACTGCGGTTGCTTTGGTGCGCTTTTACCCATGACTCCATTAGAAGCAATTATGAAAAACGTTCTCTCCATTGGCCTGTTGGTCTTGTTGATCAAGCGCTACGGCGCCCAATTACCTCAAAAATCGAACATTTGGTTTCTAAGTACTATTTTAAGCTTGTGCATGTTACTTATGTTCATTTTTGTTCCTACGTACAAAGCAGCCACAACAACGTCAGCAGCACAAAGTCAGGTTTCAGAGCCAATAGGAAAGGGAAATGAAGTTACTCCTTCAAGTGACACAATACGCGCAGTCAAGACCCCAATTGGAAAAGATACGACGAAAGTTCAGCCAAAAGAGCAAGGCCCAAAAATGAAGAAGTCTGGGTACGAAAAACATTTTGCCAACATCAATCAAGGAAAAAAGCTTCTTTGTTTTTTTGCACCAAGCTGTGATCACTGCCGTGCAACCGCCAAACAACTTACTGCCTTAAAAAATAGCACCCCGGATTTTCCAGAAATTCAAATTTTATTCATGGACGAAGCCGCCGAAGAAATCCCTGCATTTTTTGAGTTTGCTGGGGCTTCTTACAACTATAAAGTACTCGACATCATTGAGTTTTGGGGTGTTTTAGGCGGCAATCGCGATGTGCCAGGGGTGGCCTACTTGTGGAATGGCAATCTCGTCAAAATGTATCATGGTCCTGAAGGCGCTGAGGCTTTCAACAAAGCAGACTTGAAAACCCAGCTAGAAAAGAAGAAATTGCGCTAATAAAACGCGTATTTTCGTTCTATGCGAAAACAAATCTTAGCTGCCAATTGGAAAATGAACCTCACGCAAAAAGAAGTTCATTCCTGGATTGCCGACTTCCAAACCAAGAATTGGAATTCCGAACAAGTTCAAGTGCGGGTGTATCCGAGCGCCATTTATCTCAAAGATTTTACGACCGCTCAGGTACATTGTGGTGCGCAAAATGTATTTCACGAAGTTCGCGGCGCCTTTACCGGAGAACTTTCCGTTGAGCAACTTCAAAGCATTGGTTGCCAATCTGTTTTAATAGGTCATTCTGAAAGACGCGAATTATTTCAGGAAAGCAACGAATTAATAGCGCAAAAGGTTAAGGCTTGTATCAAAGCATCCTTTCCATTTGTTTTGTGTTGTGGCGAGCCGCTTTCAGTACGTAAAGCCCAAACCCAAGAAGCATTTATTTTAGATCAACTCCAAAAAAATCTCGAGCATGTTAGCCCAGACCAAATAGATTTGCTCGCCATTGCTTATGAACCCATTTGGGCAATTGGTTCTGGATTAAGTGCAAGCGTCCATGAAATTACGGAGATGCATTTGGCCATCCGCACTTTTTTAATGGCTCGATTTGGTGAGGCAGGGCAAAATGTTTCTATTCTATACGGGGGCAGCGTCAATACCGCCAATGCCGCCGCTATTTTTAATTGTGCAAACGTAGATGGTGCGCTCGTAGGAGGTGCATCTTTGGACGTGGAAAGCTTTTATGAACTTTGGTTAGCTCTTTGCGCATGAATTACTACGAACTTACGCTGAAACTCTCAGCTTTTGACACCTGGCACGACATCTGTGTAGCCTATTTAGCCGAACTCGATTACGAGAGTTTTGTAGAAGAAAAACCTAGCCTTAAAGCGTATATTCAAGAATCGTTGTATGATGGCGGAGCTTTACAAGCCTTATTGAAGCAATTAGCGGCACAAGATGCGGGTATTTTGGGATATAACCTCACGTTTTTACCACAACAAAATTGGAATGCCACCTGGGAGGCGCAATTTGAACCCGTTTTGATTTCAGAACAGCTGCGCATTGTTGCACCCTTTCATGAATTACAACCTTTTTCAGGTATAGAGATCAAGATTCTACCCAAAATGAGTTTTGGAACTGGTCATCACCAAACCACCCATCTCATTTGTGAGCAAATGTTGCAAATGGATTTTCAAGCAAAAAAAGTCCTCGATATGGGTGCCGGCACCGGGGTTTTGGCAATTCTAGCAGAACATCTTGGTGCGCGTTCCATTACGGCCATCGAAATCGAGGCGTGGTCTGCTGAAAACATACTTGAAAATGTTGCACTCAATGGTAGTCAACGCATAGAGGCTATTCATGGCGGTGCAGAAGCAATTGTTGATGACGATTTCGATATCATCTTAGCCAATATCAATAAAAATGTGTTGTTGGCTCAATTGCCAAAATACGGTGCTGCCTTGTCTGCGGAAGGCTTGTTACTTTTAAGTGGCTTCTTCGTTACCGATGTGGCTGATTTACAAGCGGCAGCAGCTGAGGTCGGTTTTGAGCCGAATGGTGTCTTTGAACGTGAAAACTGGGCGGTTTTGCTCTTTAAAAAACGCAAATGAAAAACAAACTCTTCTTTCTTTTTGGCTTTGTTTTGCTCCTGCAAACAATTTTTGCCCAAACCTTTCCTGCAGACCGCGATAAATTCGTAAAAACTTGGCAACAACTCGTTACTGACGACGGCGCACAAGCCTACCTCAAAGACCAATTGCCTCAATTGGTCAAAGGTTCTACACTTAATGACACCCAGTTCAAAAAAATACAAGATTATTGCAATCAATTGAGTGCAAAAGAGGTACCTGTTTACCCAGATCTCTATTATTTTCTGCAAGCCAGTATTGGCATTGTTCAAAATAAAGTACAACCAGATCTGGCCAATCCTTGGTACAAATTTGTCACTGATTTTGCTGCCAATCCAGACGAGCAGTTGACTAAATTTTTGGATTTTTCCGTCGATTTATTTCGTTTCAACGCACTTTACAAGGAAGCTTATTTTTCTTGGGTGCTTAAAGGAGGAACTTTACGCTGGGTCGAGGGCAAAAAACTTTATTTAGATGCCAGCGGGGTCTCACTCAAATGTATTTTGTATGACGACGACAAAAAACAAGCCGATTCAATCGTGGTATACAATACCTCCGGAACCTTTGATGTGCTGACCAAACGTTGGGAGGGCAAAGCGGGTACGATCACTTGGGAAAAAGTCAATTTACCCAAAAATGAAACATTTGCAACCTTGCGCTCCTACAAAGCAGACCTTACTACCGCTAAGTTAAAAGTGGATACTGTTTCTTTGTCAACGCCCTATTTTACGCAGCCGATCCTAGGAAAACTTACTGACCTCACGCGCAGCGATTTAACCGAAGGGGAGTCGGCACCACAGTTTGTTTCCTATGAGAAAAGATTACAGATCAAAGAACTGAGACCTCAAATGGATTACGAAGGCAGTTTTACCCTCCAGGGCGCTGACTTTATTGGTCAAGGTGCAATAGGTAAACCAGCTAAATTATTGTTCAAACGGGAAGGCAAAGTGCTTTTTGAGATTCGGGCAGCTGGTTTTCAAATGTCGCCACAACAGATCTTGGCGCGAGGTGCATCGGCCGTTTTGCATTACAAAAATGGTGATTCGCTCACCATTCAGGAATGTTTCTTCACTTTTGATGAAAAGCAACAACAATTGCGCTTGGCTGCTGCGCAGCGCGGCACCGACTACCTGCCGTTTGTCGATACTTATTTCAAGTTATATTGTTATGCACCTGTATTGACTTGGAAAAAAGGCAGCGCCGATCCGTCTTTTACTTTTGATATCGGCACCGCCCAAGAAAGGAAATTAGCGCGTTTTGAATCCATGAATTATTTCGATAAAGCTCTTTACAGCCGTTTTGCAAGTGCTGGCGCCAACGACCCTTTTATGCAATTTTCAATATTGGTTGATAAACAAGGCAAAACAGTTTTCACCGAAGGAGAATTAGCAAATGCACTCAAAAAAACGATCGATCAGATCAAGCCCTTGCTTGTCGATATGGCCAATACCGGATTTTTATTACCTGATACACAGCCTAAAAAATGGCAGGTAAGTCCAAAATTATTGGCCTACGCGGCTGCAGTTCAGGGTAACGGAGACTTTGATAATTTGCGCATTGAATCCGATTTGCGTAAGGTCAAAGAAGAAGCATACGCAAACATAGATCTTGCCAAACAAGAGCTGGTACTCCGTCACGTAGCGCAAATTACGCTCTCTGCAGCCCAACAAGTCCGTATTTTTCCCGATACGACCGTCGTTTATATGTATCAAAACCGAGACATCGGCTTTTCTGGATGGCTCAAAGCGGGTAAGTGCGAGGTGCAAACCGCTTATGCTAAATTTGACTACGAGAACTTTTTAGTGAATTTACTCACCACAAAAACGACCGGTTTTCGGGTAAAACCCTTACGCAAAGAAGACGGCACTGAGAACATCGAGTTATTAAGTCGTTTGACGGGTGTCAGAGGCACGCTCTACATCGACGAAGCCAACAACAAGGCTGGAAAACCCAGCACGCAAACACACTTTCCGTTGCTGCAAACTGTAGCACCTTCTAAAATTTATTACAGTGACCGCTCTATTTTGAAAGGCGCCTATGATTCGACGCGTTTTTACTACGAACTTGCAGCTTTTGAGCTCGATAGCCTAGATAATTTCGTTGAGCAAACATTTTTGCTCAATGGTGCACTTTATTCAGCAGGTATTTTCCCGAAAATACAACAACCTGTGCGCATCATGAACGATTACTCTTTGGGTTTTATCACAAGCGCTCCAGCCGAGGGATACCCTTTCTATGAAACCAATTCCAGATATAAAAATCAAATTTACTTGTCTCATAATGGGTTGCAAGGTGCCGGCAGCATTGACTTTTTGCATACAACTGCAGTTTCTAAAAAACTCACTTTTTTACCCGATTCAACCATCGGTTTGGTCGCATTTAATGCACCTGAACAAAAAGTAGGTCAGCGTAGTCCTGTCGCTAAATCAGAAAAAGCTTACATGAGCTTTGAGCCTCGTCAAGAACGCTTGCGCATCGTTTCTTACGGTGACGAACCCTTATTGCTTTTCACAGAAGAAGTTTTGGTGAGTGGAGAAATCCGTTTAGATAAAAAGGGCATGACCGGTAAAGGAACGCTGTTTTACAAAGATGCCCAACTTGCAGCCACCGATTTCAAGTACACAGATGTCGATATCTTTTCGGACTACGCAGCCTTTGCTTTGCGCAATAAATTCTCGAGTTATGGTGAAAACCCACTTGCTATACAGTCCGATGAGATGAAAGCCCATATTAGTTTTGCCAAGCGTATTGGTGAATTCACCTCTAACGGTACCAAAAGAATCATGTTCCCCGCCAATGAATATTATTGTCAGATGGATAAATTCACTTGGTTCATCGATGGCGAATCATTAGACTTCAAGAAAAACAAAGGGGGAGAAACTTCATTTGAGAGTGGGGCAGACCTCGCACGCAACAATTTCTTCTCTACCAATTTAAAACAAGATTCTTTGCAATTCAAGTCCTTGAGTGCCAAATACGACCTCAAAACCCAGCTTATTTTATGCGATGCCGTTGAGTACGTGCAAGTTGGTGATGCGCGTATTTTTCCAGATTCGTCTAGGGTGCGGATCAGAAAAGCTGCTGCCATGGACACGCTCAAAAACGCACAAGTACTGGCCAATTACATCACGAAGTTTCACCGTTTTGAGCAAGCAAACATATTTATCGGCGGGCGTTTGGCTTATAACGGAAGCGGTGTCTATCCATATTTCGACAGGGATAGCACCAAAAGCTTGATTAAAATGAATACGATTGCCTATGTACAGACCAAAACGATAGCCAAAGGCGATATCCCTGATGTCCAGGATTTCAGGCTCAGTGCAGAATTTGCCTATTTTGGAAAAGTACAAATTGAAGCGTCTAATAAAGGCCTGATTTTAGATGGTTCTACAAAACTCGCTCATCCTTGCCAATACGATAAATCATGGATGAGTTTCAAAGATACAATTTACGCCGATCGGATTCAGATACCGATTCCGCAACAACCGACTGATGCCAAAGGAAGAAGCTTGGCGCTTGGATTTTTGTGGCGCAGCACCGAACGCAGCGATAGCTTGCGTATTTATCCGGCCTTCCTTTCTGTGAAAGAGGGGCAAGAAGATCCGAATATGTTTAGAGTCGCGGGTTATTTGCAGTACGACGAACAAAATAAACGCTTTGAGGTTGGCTCAAAAGCACGTCTGCTTCGTATCGATACCATCTCCAATTTATTGGTTTTAGATATAGAAAGCTGTAATTTACAAGGCTACGGTCAAATTGGCCTTGGCGTTCAGACAACAGAAATCAATATAGATTTGTATGGCAAAATTAGTTACGACCGCGAACTTAAACGAACGCGAATAGCCGCAAATGCTAAAATCACGATGCCTCTGGACAATGCTGTTTTTGCAGCGATGTCCGAGCAATTTAAAGCCAACGAGGGTGCGCCAGAATACAACATCAAAAAACCCATAGACGCTTTACAAAGAAGTTTGATTGCGTGGTCTAATCCAAAAGATGCCCAGGAAGTTTTCAAAGATTTTGACGAAGAAAAATTGAAGAAAATGCCAAATTCTCTCTCTGAGTCCATCATCCTTAGCGGTATTATTCTTGAATCCTTTGGTTCCGATAAACCAAGTGCCAAAAAGCAAGATAAAGGCCTTTTGAGTCAGCAACAACAAGTAGGGCTCATCGCGATCAACGGAACAGCCATTGCGCAGCCACTCACTTTTACACAAGCCTATGTGCAGCGTTTTGGTCAAGATGCAACTCCCGGATTTTATTGGTCTATGGAAGCTTTTGACGGTACGCGTTATGTATTTGAGTATGCGCAAGAAAAGAAAGATGGCAATTTAGCAGTCTATTCGTCCAATGTCAAAATGATGTCGGCAATAGATGGGATCAAACCAGATAAAAGAAAGACCAAAAACTTTAATTACCAATCGACTGACGAACAAGCTGCATCAGTAATTTTAGCTAAATTGCGTTCCTTATCTTTAAATAAATAAAATAATGTTGCTCTTAATCGTCTGCTTTGGCGCTTATATTTTAGGATCAATACCAACGGCAATCTGGCTTGGTAGATATACAAAAGGTATCGACATCCGTGAGCATGGCAGTCACAACGCAGGTGCAACCAATACTTTTCGGGTTTTGGGTAAACGAGCCGGATGGACCGTCCTGTTTATTGATGTTTTCAAGGGAACACTAGCGGCTAATTTACCTCATGTTTTTCCAGATTCCTTGTTTTGGGAATACAAAGATGAGTTGCTTATTTTGCAACTTATCGCGGGTTTTATTGCTGTTTTTGGTCATGTTTTCCCTGTATTTGCAAATTTCAGGGGTGGAAAGGGCGTTGCTACTTCACTTGGTATCGTACTCGGCATCAATCCGCCGTCAGCCGCAGTTTGTCTTAGTATTTTTTTATTGGTGTTTCTTACTACACGCTACGTATCGCTCGGAGCCATCATATCAGCGCTGTGCTTTCCAATTGTATCCTATTACTTCATTCACGACGATACCCGAATCATGATTATTTTCACTGTAGTCTTGGGTGTATTGGTGATTTGGGCCCACAGAAAGAATATCGACCGCTTGTTGAAGGGGACCGAAAACCGCATGAACATTTTTACTAAAAAAGCGTAAGAGAACAGGTTGTTCTCAGCATTGTGAATCAGAAATTTATTTCTTCTTTATTTTTTTTAACTGTTTTGCTTTGGCAAACACAGCAATGTTTTGCTCAAAACCAATCTAGTGTAGAGAAACGCGCCGACCAAGCATTTGCAAAGAAGGCCTATGGTACAGCTCTTGTAGATTACCGCCAGCTCTTGGCCAAAGACCAACAAAATCCAAAATTCAATTACCGCTACGGCGTTTGCATTTTTGAAACAGAAAATCATTTTGCAGCTGCTAAATACTTCGATGTCGTGCTCGGTATTCAGCAGGTTCCAGACCCATTGCTATATTATTACAGGGGCCGTATTTACCAAGAAAGTTATTTTTTTAATGCTGCAATCAAAGCATATGAGCAGTACCAAGCTTTGAGCGTGAACCAAAAGGATAAAATAGACCTGAGCAAGCAAATTAGCGCGTGTCAAAGGGCTGTAAATGAGGTCCAAGGATATGTACAATTACCTTTAAAATCGCTCTTGTCAACAGAAAGCACAAAGTTTTATGCTCAGTATAAATTCGCTTCTGACGATTACACATTTTACCAGGCGCCTGAATTGCATACCAAGAACAATCAAAAATTCGGACACATCCCAGTTTACGCCTACAAACGCGGTATGAAGTACCGTATTTTAGCTTCGTATGGCCCCAAAGATACCCAGCTCGATTTATACTTGCAGCGCAAAGATGCCAACAATAACTGGGGCGAGGCGCTACGCATCGAAGGCGGAATCAATACGCCGTTTTCGCAAGAATCTTTTGCCTTTTACGACGCAGAAGCGCAAGTGATTTATTTCACCTCTGATCACAACAGTATCGGTGGTTATGACCTTTACAAGGCCAATTACGACCTCAGTTCCAATATGGTCAGTGACATTCAGCGAATGGCTTACCCTTATTCGAGCCCAGCCGATGATTTATTTTATGTTGTTGATCGCAATCTAAACCAAGCCTATTTTGCAACCACCCGTCAAGGCCAAGTAGGGCAATATGAAATTTACACCCTAGACGCTGAGCAAGCGCCCAAACCTACTTTCGTTTTTGCCGGAAATTTTTTCAATGAACTACTTCCGCAGTCAAAAAGCCTTAGTTTGCAATTTACAGACCTAGAAAGCGGCGTTGTATACGGGCCTTTTTTGAGTAACGAAGACGGTGTTTATCAGGTGGGGATCCAACAAAACGGAACTTATTTACTTGGGGTGAAAGTAGAGGGAGCCTCTCAAATATACAACACAAGATTTGAGGTTCCCAACTTAAAGAATCAGACTACCCTGCAACAACAAATTCGATATTTTGCTGATGAATTTGGAAAAGAGCAGTGGCAAGTACGCAATTTATTGATTGAGGCAGATCCCGAGCAGCAAATGACGCAGCTATCCAATATGCAGTTTTCAGCGGCTCGTGGGCAACTACTTCAGTCTGGTAATCAAGAGATCAAACCAGGAGCATTTTCTAGCACTAATATCGCCAAGGAATGGGGCATGCAAACTCAGGATACCGCAGCGTTCGTTGCGGCACTTACTGATTCTTTGTTTGCTGCTGAAGTAAGTCTTGAAAATCAGGTCCGCCTCATGGAGCTTTTGCGCCGCGACTTCCAACAACAACTCAGTGAGCGTGAAAGTATTTTAGTTGAGTTAGATCAAGTGCTAATGTCTGGAACCAATAAAGAAAACATACGAGCGCTTCAAAACCAACTCAAATCTGTTGAAGCTGCACTTGATTTAACGCAAAAATGGATTGCCATTAATCAAGAAGCGAATATCCCAGATTTAGTCTTGTTGGAAAAATTGCAAGAAATCAATGAGCGCAACCAATATTTCTTACTACAAAATGACACCCTAGGTCTAGTTGCCAATTGGACAGCACAAAAGTCTCAAATCAAGCAGTACCTACAAATCGCAGCTTTTGATGGCCAAAGCGCGCTTCAGGCAGCCCAAAGCACCCTTGATTTACAATTGCGACAGACCATCAAAGAAGAATCTGCAATGCAAACACAGATAAGTCAAATTAATCAGCAAATCAAACAGTTACAGACCGATCTGCCGTTGCAGTCCAAAAAAGAACAAGCCCAGACCCAAGTCCGCATTCAGCAATTGCAAGTCCAACAACAAGATTTAAATCGTTTAAGTCAACAAATTGCGGATAAACGCGCCGAGCAGGTTGCAACGTTAGCCATTTTCAACCAGCCAGAACGCATCGGTCAGTTCATCGAAAATGCCGACAAACAAGCGTTGCCAAATGCAAGTTTGCAGGCCAGTTATGAAGATTTAGTAGCGGAATATGCGCAACAAGAAGTTTTTGCGGTGCAAGTGAAGTCGAAGTTGAATTCAAACGAGAACCCGGTTTCAAATGAGAATCCGAATTTGAATCAAAATAATGTAGCGCAGGAAAATCCAATTTCAAACGAGAATCCGGTTTCAAATGAGAATCCGAATTCAAATCAAAATAATGTAGCGCAGGAAAATCCAATTTCAAATGAGAACCCGGTTTCAAACGAGAACCCGAATTTGAATCAAAATAATGTAGCGCAAGAAAATCCAATTTCAAATGAGAACCCGGTTTCAAACGAGAACCCGAATTCAAATCAAAATAACGTAGCGCAAGAAAATCCAATTTCAAACGAGAATCCGGTTTCAAACGAGAACCCGAATTCTAATTCAAATCAAAATAACGTAGCGCAAGAAAATCCAATTTCAAACGAGAATCCGGTTTCAATCGAGAACCCGAATTCGAATCAAAATAACGTAGCGCAGGAAAATCCAATTTCAAATGAAAATCCAACTTCGAATGCGAATTTGCAAAGGATCGATGAATTTTTAAGCGCGATTGAAACACTTTCAAATATACCAACAGATGAAATTTTAGCGCTTCCTCAAATCGAGCGCTTGTCCATGTCGAATCAAGCGCTTTTAACGCTTGATAAAGAACTAGAACTGCCAGCTGACCTTGAAGGAGCATCTGAAATGAAACAAAATATATTGCGCAATGAGCAAGCACTCAGTACATATTTAGCATATGTTCAACAAAGAGCGCAGCTTGAAGAAACAAAATTAGCGTTGCAAGAAAAGCAAGTGGCAATTAGAAAAATAGAATTGAGTTTCTCGGCTGCAGACAAAGCGCTATTGTTAGGGCTTTTGGATGAACAAGAGCAACTCATTAAAGCACTTCAAAATCAACAACAAGTGCTGCTTTCCTTGCCGAAACAAGCCCAGATGGAAGCGTTATTAGAAAGTGCTTACTTACCTGGTGTAAGGGATCTAACGGCCTCAGCAAATACTTCTCAGCCACAACCATCATTTGTTTTTGCAATTCAAGAGCCTAAACCAGGCCAAAATTCAACTTTACCTGTTGGCTTGCCTTGCCCTGAAGGTTTGGTATTTAGGGTACAAGTAGGTGCATTTCGCAAGCCGGTTCCGTCAGACCGTTTTCGAGAATTTACGCCAGTCGATGGCCAAGTTTTAGCAAATGGGCTCACTGTTTACATGGCAGGATATTTTCAAAGTTCGGCGGATGCGCTTGCACAACAGAAAAAAATTAGAGCGCTTGGTTATACCGATGCATTTGTTGTCGCATATGATGGTTGTCAGCGTTTGTCTTTGGCCCAGGGGCGACAAAGAGAACCAAAAGCAACACTTTTTGCCGATCCAGGCCAAGGGTTGTACTATAGCGTACAAGTTGGTGTTTACAATAAGCCTTTGGCCAGTGCAGATCCGATAGGCTTGCCAGAACTCATAGAAGCCAAAACGCAAAAAGGACAATACCGCTATGCCAGTGGACAATTCGACAACTTAAATGCCGCAAAAGCGCGCCAACAAGAAGCTGTTGCCAAGGGGATTAAAGATGCCTTCATCGTTGCTTATTACCAGGGGCAACGCATTGATTTAGCCACTGCCAAAACGCTTTCTAATGCTGGAATCGCTTTTACAACAACCAAAGAGCAACGTCCAACCCAGCCAACTGGTATTTCTATTGCATTGCAACAACAAGTGAAAACAGCTGTGCTTCCGCAAATTCAAACTGTTATTCCACCAGATCCTGTGGTTCGTTATGAGCGCAAATGCGAAGATTGTATTGCCGAACTCTCAAAGTTAAATAGGGTGGGCATCTTCATTTATGACCCAGAAAAAGAGATGATCTATTCAGGAATTCAAAAAGAATCTGAATGGACTGTCGTACAGCAACTTTATCTTAAAGATTTGCGCAAACGCAATGCTACTTTAAAAGGCAATACCACAAGTATGCGTATTGAAGGTCAAATGATTGGTGATTTTGCCGATTGGTTGCTGCGCCAACAAAACCCATACGCCATCAAGCAAACGCTTCAAGGATTACAAATCGATTACATTCAACAAAGGCAGTAGCTTTATTGCGCTAAAAGTTGTTGGAGCACTAAATCAATTGTTTGTGTTCTGGCATTTGGCAGTGGTCCGAGTGCATCTAAATACAAGACCTTCAATTGGGAATCGAGCAATACGTATGTCGGAGCGCCTGTCCAATTGAGTTGGCTGCGTAAAATCGCAGTAGTATTTAACGCTGTTTTTTGCCATTTGGCGCCTTCGAAAGCTTTGTTGTCGGCGTTAGTCCAAGCTTGTTCGGCAGGATAAAATGTCAGAATTTGAACCTTGCCATTGTAACGGGTTGCTAAGCGCTTCAGCGCAGCGAGTTCAGCAATACACTTTTGGTTGCCCGGAATATAATAATGGAGGTAAACCAATTGGTTTTTTTCAAGTTGAAGATTCAATTCAGACAGTAATTTACTATCCAATATTTGGCCTGCACTCAGTTTACTTTTTTCCTTATAAAAATGAGTACTCGCACTTTTGAATGCCACCTGTTGGCCAGACTGTGCTAAATCAAGAAGCATTTTCAAGGCGATTGTCTTAGGTACTCTTTTGGTTTGCTCGCGTTCCAAGATGAGTTGTAAGGCAACAAATTCAGCCCATGCCTGATTGTAGATTGATGGGTCTTTTTGCAAGCACGATACAAGTGCATAGGTGTTTGCGGTTTGAAAAGCGAGTTCAAGTTCTTGACGCAAGGCCTGGTCTAATTGGGCGTCATATGCTTTGTAGAATAACTTGGCGTATTCAACGAGTTTGGGTTGGGTATAATCAACACTATCGGTTTGTAAATAGAAATTGTATTTATCTTCTTTAGAAGGGCCACCAACTACCGAAAAGTTATCGATGGTGAGTCCAACGCTATATTTGATATAATCTCTCAAAAACGGATTCTCTTCATTGCCATATACGGCAGCGGTTTCAGCTTTGAAAGCGAGCACTTTTAGAATGAATTCATTGCTTCGGATATCCTTGAGCTGATAAATGTCGGCGATGTAGTTGTCCATCCAGGCTTCAAAACCAAGAATTTGGTAATTAATATCATTGCTATCTAGTTTATAGAATAGCAACTCGATGTCCGATTGTGTTTCTGTATATGTATTGGATTGGGCTTGTTCTGGCAGTTCAATGAGGTAGCGCGTTTTGGGTTGAACATAAAAAAGGCCGCAATTTTGTTCATTGCAGATTTGCAGGGTGGTAATGGCTTTGAGGTCAAGTTGCACTTTGAAGATCCCCAATGAGTCGGGTTCCACATTTGCGAGCAATGATTTTTCTTGACTCAGGTGATTTCGAAGTTCATAAACTTGTAATGTTGGGCTCTTCCAAAAGGAAAGCCCAAGTATCTCTACCTGTGCACTGAAGGCTTGGATAAGAACAAATGAAAATATGAGTAAGCAATTGCGCACTTGCATCAAACGAGTAATTCAGGTCGGGTTACAAACGGACTGATATCAGCACCATTTTGATACATTTCTCTGATGATGCTAGAATTGAGCGCACTGTGCGCTTGGGCAGTCAAGAAAAAAACGGTTTCTATGCCGGAAATGGCATGGTTCATATGGCCAATACTGCGTTCGTATTCGAAATCTTTGGCGTCTCTTAGGCCGCGTACAATATGCGTTGCTGCGATGTCCTTGCAGAATTCAACGGTTAATTTCTGGAAAGAGCCCACTCGTACACGCGGCTCCGTTTCAAAAAGTGCGGAGATGTGTGCTATTTTTTTATCAGTATTGAATAGTCCTTGTTTCTTTGAATTGATGCCGACGCCGATGACGACCTCATCAAAAAGATGCAGTGCCTGATGCACTATTGCTTCGTGCCCTTTCGTAAAAGGATCAAAGCTTCCTGGAAAAAGACAGCGTTTCATGAATGGTGCTTAAAAAAACTAAAATAAACATTTCCAAAGTTGCGACAAGCATCGAATTGTGGAAGCTTAGAAAAATCGTGTTGTTTGCTGTGTTCGATAATCAGCAGTCCGTCTGGATGCAATAGCGCTTTTTCAAAAATAGTAGCAATCAGTTCTTCGTGGAAACCCAAATGATAAGGTGGATCAGAAAAAATGAGATCGTATTGCACGTTTTTGGCATTGCGGCAGTAAATGACACAATCCGATTTGTAGACCTGCATTTGGGCTGAAATGCCTAAGGTCTGTAAATTTTGCTTGAGGTATTGTACACAGCGCGGGTGGCTATCAATGGCTAGTAATTCTTGCGCACCTCTACTCACAAATTCAAAGGAAATATTACCAGTGCCTGCACAAAGATCGAGCACTTTGATGTCGTCTAAATCGAGCATGTGCTCAAGCATATTGAAGAGGCCTTCTTTGGCGAAGTCTGTCGTTGGCCTAGAGGGAAAACCGGGCGGTGTAGCAAAGCGCTTGCCTTTTAAAGTACCTCTGATGATGCGCACAAAATTTGTTTATGGTAAAACGTACTATTTTGAAATTGTGGAATGTAATTTTCAAAATCTTTGAACTGCTTGAGTAGGTCTAGTAATTCTTCGGCGTTAAATTGTGAAGTCGAATCGAAAATCAATAACGGAAGAGGTGTCGGAAGTTGGCGTTTTTGTTGTTGGGCCAATAAAAAATAGAGTATGTCGGCAACTTGTTGGTAGTCATTGGTGGTGGCCCCTTGCAATTTACCTTGTTGAATTGCGAACAATACAAATTGTTTTTCTTCAATAAACACCGATACCTGGCTTTGAGGTCCATTGTGGAGGCAATATTGAATTTGTTGGCCCACAGCATGTTTTATTTGAACCGATTGTAATTCGTATTTGGCGTAGTCATATAGCCACACAGGAATGCTGAAAATGATAGCTATACCGGCGTTTTCAATGAGCTGATAACTCACATGGCAATTTGGATGCGCCTTACCATGATTGAGCTCATAATAATGTTCCAATTTGGTAGGATCAAAAAGTGCAATTGGGAATAAGGTGTAATCGGATCCAAACCAAATGAGTTCTTTTAGTGTATGTTCAACGAGTGCCTCTTTGATCGCGGTTGTAAGGTGATCTCTTGCGAAAGGTTTGGAGAAGTCAATGGCATGGGTGCTGTGCAAAGGCTCAGTTGAGCCTGCATTAAGAATTTGCAGACGCGTATCCGAAAAGTGCAAGACAAGTTGCTTCATGGGTTGTTTATAAGTCTTTTGATCAAAGCCTGTTCTACAAAGCTACAATATTTAATTTTGTTAGAAGCCTTAAGCTGCCCCGATGCCTGACAATCTCCAGTTTACCAATGACCAGCAACAAGCTTTTGCGCAGTTTCTTGACTTCTTGCGTACGGCTCGGCAGCGTAAGTTGTGGGTGCTCACCGGCTATGCAGGTACTGGTAAATCAACTCTAGTAGCTCATATTGTGCAACAAATGCAGCAAGAAAAACTGGGTTTTAAACTATTGGCACCAACAGGCAGAGCGGCAAAAGTACTCTCTAATTACGCCGGATTTCCGGCAAGCACCATTCACCGGCATATTTATTTCTCTGGCGGGGAATTCAGCACCCAACAACTCACTTTAGCCAAAAATCTTCATAAAAACACGCTTTTTTTTGTCGATGAAGCTTCTATGTTGGCTGCTGCACAGCCTTACGAAAGCAATAATGTACTAGAGGATTTACTCAATTATGTGTATAATGGTGAAAATTGCCACCTTATCTTTATTGGAGACCCCGGACAGCTGCCTCCTGTTGGTCAAGAAGACAGCATCGCATTGCATCCACAAAAATTAGTAGAGGCCTACAATTCCATTGAAATTTGGCACAGTCATTTGTCTCAGGTAGTTCGGGTTGATTCCAGTTCATCTATTTTGACTGCTGCTACCTTTTTACGAAATAAAAATTCTTTTGAGCTGCCTTTGTTTCCACCTATAAGTAACGACAAATCGAGCAACGTCAGACGCATTCAAGGCGGAGAATTTCAAGATTGTCTGGAGCAATCAATGGCCCAAGTTGGTTCAGATGAAACGATTTTGTTGACGCTTGCAAACAAAAGGGCCAATCAGTGGAATCTTGAAATCCGTAATCGCTTGTTTTACCGGGAAGAAGTTTTAGAAAAAGGCGATTTATTAATGATCGTCAAGAACAATTATTATTGGCTCGATCCGAGTTCAAAAATGGGCTTTATTGCCAATGGAGAACTCGCACGTATCGAGCGGGTACGCAAATTTGAGGCTTTTTATGGTTTTGAATTTGCTAGTCTAGATTTGCGTTTTGTCGACTATCCCGATTTAGGATCAGTCAATTGTTTGGTTCACATTCAAAGCTTACTTGAAGAAGGAGCCAACCTCAATAGAGAAACGCTTAAAAAGTTGTTTTACGCAATTGAGGCCGAACATGCGGATATTAAAAACAAGCAAAAAAGGTATAGCGAGGTCATGAAGAATCCGTATTTCAATGCACTCCAAGTCAAATACGCCCATGCGGTTACCGTGCACAAAGCACAAGGCGGTCAGTGGGCTCATGTCTATATAGATTACGGATTTTTACCAGAGGAACGTAAAAATCAATCCTATTTGCGCTGGCTTTATACAGCACTCACTCGAGCAAGTGAGCAACTTTATTTACTCAATTTCCCCGACGATTTTTTTACTTAGCCCAAGCTGAAAAAGCTTTTTGCTGGCTGGGTTGTAATGAATTGGCCACGCTTAGTTCATGACTCACATAAAAATGGCGGTCGACTTCAGGAATAAAACGCTCTAAAAATTGGCCATTTCGCTCAATGAGTAAGGTTTTATTTTGATTTTCAAAGAAGGCCAGCCAATTGTCAAGTGAGGGGACAGCGCGTTTGCCGTTGACGCCCAAGATGAGGTCGCCAGTGGCCAAACCACCGGTGTCGGCAGGTGAGCCCGGATAAATCGAAATCACTTGCCATTCCTTGCCATTTGCTTGAATTTTGAGGCCTAGCCGAGCTTCTGCATAACTTTTACTGGGCCGTTGCTTGAGCTCGAGTCCGAAAAAGTCCAATGCTTCTTGAATTAAGGCTTCGAAGGCATTTGTGCCTTGTACGTAATCTTTGAAAAACGAGGCAAAAGAAAGCCCGCTGAGGTTTTCTAGTGCATTTTGGTAATCTTCGAGCGTATAGCCTTTTTGGGTGACGCCAAAGTCAAAATAGAGGCTTTTGATGACCTGTTCGAGCCCAAATTTATTGTTTGTAGCTTGGCGCAATTTGAAATCTGTATAGAAGGCCAATAGACAACCTTCAGTGTAAATGGAAACCTTGCGCCCTGGTGCCCCAGGGGTGTAGCCATCTAGCCATGTATCAAATGAGGCTGCGCCAACGCTCATGGAGAATCTACCTGGATTATCGAGGTGTTTTTGAACTTGTTTACTGAGTTCTTTGAGGTAAAGTTCGATGCTAAAAACACCACTTTTTAAGAGATAGAGGTCGCCCATGTAGGTCGTGATGCCTTCGTAGATGAATCCACTTCTTGAATAATTTTCTTTTTTAAAATCGTAAGGTTGCATTTCTGCCGGACGCAAAGCTTTGATATTCCAGGCATGGTAAAGTTCATGAGAACTGACACCCAATAATTCCGTGTAAAGACTTCCAAAAATATCACAAGAAGGACCAAGGGCAATCACTGTCGAATCGAGGTGTTCTACCCCATGGTAAGCTGCATAAGGAAGCGCTTGGATTAAAAAAGTGTAAGAAGCACTTGGAAATTCTCCAAAATCTTGAATTTGTCTTTGGGTGAACTTTTCAAAATCTTGAAGCACTCGCTCCCAAGGTATCATTTGCTGATCATTGAAACAAATGTGAAAATCAATGCCATTGACCTGATAGCTGCGACGTTCGATCCCTGCACTGCAAATGAAAGGGCTGTCGGCAAGCTTATCAAAATCAGAGACCAAGCATGTATTTGTTTGATCGAAGTTCATGGCTGATGCAATTTCCCAATTTGAAGGAATATGCAGTTGGACTTGATAATTTTGGCTCGGCAGAGCGGCATCATAAAAAAAGCAATTGACCGGATTGACGTAAAGTTGCTTTGGGTCTAAAAAAGAAGAACCTGCATTGAGTTCTGCTGCGTAGTAGCTATATTGTATGGTGATTTTTGCGTGTCCTTCGCATTGTATACGCCAAGTATCTTTGCTTGTTTTTTCGAAAACGAGCATTTCGTTTTGCTGGCCAAACGCCTTGAAGCCTTTGATGTTTTTGGCAAAATTACCTAATTCGTAACGACCTGGTCGCCAACTAGGTAATTCCAGTTGCATGACAGCTGAATTTGAAGTGTTTTCAAATACAGCTTTGAACTGGATGTATCGCTGCTGCGCTTGTTCACAAAAGACATCGTAGCGTACCATGTTTATGCGTAAAGTTCAGCTTGCAGTTGGGTAATTTTGTCGTCGGCAAGGTAGTCGTCGTAAGGCATCATTTTGTCGATGATTCCATTTGGCGTGAGTTCAATGATGCGATTGGCGACTGTACTCACTAGTTCGTGGTCATGAGAGGTAAACAAAAGCGTGCCATGAAATTCTTGCATGGCATTATTGAGTGCCGTAATAGATTCTAGATCGAGGTGGTTGGTTGGCTCGTCCATGAGGAGTAAGTTGGCTTTGGCCAACATCATTTTGGAAAGCATACAACGCACTTTTTCTCCTCCGGAGAGTACGGTTGCCATTTTCATGGCTTCCTCGCCGGTGAAAAGCATACGCCCTAAAAAAGTGCGCAAATAAACTTCCTCTCGCTCTTCGTCGGTGAGGGCATATTGACGTAACCAATCGATCAAACTTAATTTGGCTTCAAAAAAGTGATGGTTGTCGTTGGGTAAATAGGCAGTAGTAATGGTGGTCCCGTATGTGAAAGCGCCGGTGTCAGGCTTGAATTCACCAGCCAAAATTTCAAAGAAGTTGGTGAGCGCAACGGAATCTCTGGAAATAAAAGCAATTTTATCGCCTTTATTGACCGTTAGGTTAAATTCTTTGAATAAGGTTTTACCTTCCGCCGTTTTGCTGAGGTTTTCAATACTTAAAATTTGATTTCCAGCGTCGCGGTCCTGATGAAAAGTAATGCCTGGATAGCGGCGAGATGAAGGCTTGATTTCTTCTAAATCAAGGTTGTCGAGCATCTTACGACGCGAAGTAGCTTGTTTGGATTTGGCGGCATTGGCAGAGAAACGCGATATAAACTCCATGAGTTCCTTTTTCTTTTCTTCTGCTTTTTTGTTTTTGTCTGCGCGCTGACGCAGGGCAAGTTGAGAAGATTGGTACCAGAAGCTATAGTTTCCTGTGAACATATTGAGTTTACTGAAATCGATATCACAAATGTGCGTACAAACAGTATCTAGGAAGTGACGGTCGTGGGACACAACGATGACCGTATTGCGAAAATCAAGCAAAAAGTCCTCTAGCCAAGAAATGGTTTTCAGATCGAGGTCATTGGTAGGCTCATCTAAAATGAGCACATCTGGATTGCCAAACAGCGCTTGTGCTAACAAAACCCTTACTTTGAGGTCGTTGGACAAATCTTCCATGAGCATGTAGTGCTTTGATTCGTCGATACCTAAGTTGCTGAGTAGGGTTGCGGCGTCTGTTTCTGCGTTCCAACCTTCTAAGTCGGCAAACTCGCCTTCGAGCTCCGCGGTTTTCATGCCGTCTTCGTCTGAGAATTCTTCTTTGGCATAAAGTGCGTCTTTCTCAACCATGATTTCAAAGAGGCGTTTGTGACCCATGATTACCGTCTGAAGTACTTGGTTTTGGTCAAATTCAAAGTGGTTTTGCTTTAGAACTGCCATTCGTTTGCCAGGTTCTAGCTCAACGCGACCTGTTGTGGGGTCTTGGTCACCGGTGAGGATTTTTAAGAATGTGGACTTTCCTGCGCCATTTGCGCCAATGACACCGTAGCAGTTGCCGTTGACAAATTTTACATTGACTTCGTCAAATAGGACGCGTTTACCGAATTGAAGGGAAAGATTGGTTACCGAAAGCATGTAGCAAATTTTTGCGCAAAGATAGGCAAAAGAAATCAGCTATTGGTGCAAGTGTAGACGAATGCAGGAGGGAGGTTGAGTGCTGTGTAGTCAATTTTTACCACTTTGAAAAAATGTCTGTAGAGTTTTTGAAGCCCACGTGAGTACTGAAACTGAATCAGTTTACCGTTTTCCTGTAAGTTATTTTTAACTTCAACTAGAATGTTGTTGCGCAGGGCCGAAGGAAAATTGGAAAGTGGCAAGGAGGATATTATGTAATCTGCTTTGGGTAAATTCAGACGTTGCAATATTTGAGTGATTTGGTCAGCTGAGCCATGAATCAGGTGCAAGTTAGGTGCTTTAATTTTCTCGTGGAGTGCATTGTAAAAAGCATCGTTGAGTTCAATGACAACAAGCTGTGTATGCGGCTTAATTCTACCGAGTAATTCTTTGGTAAATACGCCTGTACCAGGGCCCAATTCGATGATGACTTTTGCTTGTTCAAAAGAAATTGGCGCCAACATTTTTTTGCTTAAAAAGCGAGAGCTTGGCAGAACCGAGCCGACCATTCTGTTCGCTTTGAAAAATTCTCTAATAAAGGACTTTCTGGACATTAGTCTTGAACAAAAGTGCCTTGTGCGCCGCGAACGACACCAAGAATTTGACCTTTAAGTGTTTGGTCTTTAAAAGGACTAAAACGAAGCTGTTCAGGTCGCATGTTGTAAACATGGGGTAACTCAGGATCAAAAAATGTGAGTTCGGCCTGAGCGCCAATTTCAATGGGGGTAATTGGTATGTCTAGGATTTTGCGAGGTCCATTATTGAGCGCCGTTAAAAAGTGGTGAAGGGCCTCTGGTTTTGTGGTGAGCAGCGCAGCAAAAACGGTCTCGAGCTGAGGAGCGCCAAAATGTGCCAAATCAAATTCAAGTTCTTTTTCTTCAGGGTCAGAAGGGCGGTGGTCGCTGACGATGGCGTCTATGGTGCCGTCTAGGACGCCATTCCATAAGGCAGTGCGGTCATGAGCCGTCCTGAGTACAGGCAAAACTTTGAAACGCGCATCGAAACCGAGCATTTGTTCTTCGGTGAAACAAAGGTTCATGACATGAACATCGGCAGTGAGGTCAAGGCCATCTTGCTTTGCTTTTTTGACGAGTGCTACTCCTTCGGCAGTACTGAGTCCTGAAAGATGCATTTTGCCACCAGTATAGGCTAGTAAACGAATATTGCGTTCAATTTCGATTATTTCAGACAAATGTGGGTCGGCTTTGAGTCCAGTGCGGGTAGAAGCCAAGCCTTCATTTACCTGCGTATTTTGGCTCAAAGAAGTATTTCTAGAGAGCAACGCAATGCGTCCTCCGAAATCTTTGGTGTAGAGCAGAGCACGTTGTAAAAGGCCCGCGCTAATGCCGTGTGTGTCGTCAGTGAAAAGTCTTACGCCTTGTTGGTAGAGTTCGTACATTTCGGCAAGTTCTTCTCCTGCTAAACCTTTTGAAACTGCGCCGTTGACCCCAATTAGGGTGGTGCTGTTGGCGCCCTGCGCTTGCAAATAGGCCACAACCGATTTGTTATCGACTACCGGTTGGGTGTTGGGCTGTACATAAACTTGGGTATAGCCACCAGCGCTAGCGGCATCCAAACCACTGGCTACTGTTTCCTTGTGTTCAAATCCGGGATCGCAAAAGTCTGCTTTGAGATCAACAAAGCCGTTGGTAATGCACAAATGTGGAGAAGAGACTGTAATTGACTCGGAGTTATTGCTTGGAGTTCCAATTTGAGTTATGCGCCCATCTTCGATAAGGACATCTTGTTTTTGTAAATGCCAACTTGAGTTGGGGTCTAGAATGAGTGCGTTTTTTAGTTGAATTTTCATTTCCACCATTTTAACAATGCGAGTTCGGCTAATAAAAAGAGTAAACCAAAGATAAGTAGCCAGCGCCAATAAGCTGTATTTGAATCTAGTTGCACTGTTTGTAAGCTTTGACCATTATTCACCTCGTTAAAGGTACAATTTTTTATACCGTTATTTTCAAAATGATCCAATAATTGAGACCCGTTGAAGCAAGATAGCTCAGATTCAGATCGGTTATAATTGAGCGCTAGTTTGGCAAGTACCTCCGTACTACGCAAATCGTAATGTCCTGCCTTCAATTTTTCAAGTGCCGCGCTACCGGCAAGTTGAATAATGATTTGATTGGGTTTGCTCAGGTGTTGAACAATGAATTCGGTTTGTGCAGATTTAAGAATTAAAGGTGCTTCCTGCTGGTATTGGGCCCTGATTTTTAGCTGGACATCTTGTCCGAGTACGGCGTAGGGTGCAAAGCGTTTGCCAGCAAATTCAGCGCAACGCAACAATATTGTTGGGAATAAGGCCTGATTGACAACACTGCCAAAAGATGGCTGAAGTGCAGCCGTCCAGAAAAACGCGCTAGTGTTGGCCCTCATAAAAAGTGCTTGGCCAGATCGAAGGGTCAGTAGAGGTGTGGCGCTGGTTTGATTTTGATTATTTACGGTGTATGCTTTTTTAAGCATTTGTATATTCAGGCGTTCCTGCTTTTTTTCAAAAATACCAACAAAAAACGGATCGTTGTCATTGATTTCTTGTAAAGACAGTTGTTGGCTTTGTGGGGCAGACAAAGTGGGAAGGCCGAGCCCTTCCAAAAGTGGGCGGTAGTCATTTGTGGCAATATTTTCTCCTGGAATTATTAAAATACGTTGGCCATTTTGTTGTGCTTCTAGTAATTCGTCAGTGAGTCCACTGGTGATTTCATTTAGCCCATTGAGGACTATTAGGTCGCAATCTTGGAGCGCGCTGGCATTGACTTCGCTCGCTGACACACGGTTAATTGTGTAATGCGGTTCAACGGCAAAGGCTCTGGCCACAGATGGACTTGATTGAGCATCTTCGATCAGATAAATCGTGGTTTCTTTTGGTACTTCATAAGTAAAATACCAAGTATCGTCGAAATGTATTTGCGCATCGCTGAGCTGCACCAACCCTGTAACCAGGCCGCTGTTTGTTTCGGTATATGGAAAGCTAACAACTGAAGACTGGTTATCTTTAGGCTCTACAAAAACGGTTCGGCTGATGTTACCGATTTCAACTTTCAGCTCTAATCTTTTTTGTTTGATTTGACCGAAGTGGCGCACGCGAACTTGTAAGGTTTGTTCGGTCTTGATTTGTTGTGTTGGCTTGGCAAACCAAATACTATCAATGTAGGCGTTGTGATTTTGTTGTGCCTTTAATTGGTAAGCAAAAAAGGATTGGTTACCAGAGGGACTTTGAGCCCGGAGTTGGGCTTGACTTTTTTGAAAATCAGAAATGAAAATTTGTTGAATTTTTCCGAGTTTTTCGTGTTGAATTTGATGTTGTTTGATGCTTTGTTGCTGCCAATCGAAAATGGTTTGGAGCGAACGCGGCAAGGCGTATAATTCCAGTTGATCGATGTAATTAAGTGCAGCAGCCTTGCTCACAAAGCGTTGTTCTTCGTTTTGCAACAGATTGCTACAAATCAAAACACGCGTATCTGGTTGCAGTTTGGTAATGATTCTTTTGGCGAGTTCGCGGCCTTCTGAAAAAAGTGTGCCTTCTGTTCCGATGGCACTCATTGAAAACGAATTATCAAGATAAATTAGAACTGCGTTTTTACCATTTTTTTTCGAGGCATTGGTATTGCGCTCCGGCTGCGAAAATGCAAATACAATAGCACTAATAGCAAGCAACCTGCTGATTAATACCAGCAGGTGCTTGAGTTTTCTTGTGCTTTGCTGCTCCTTTTCTAAAAACTGAATGAAGCGCAGCGATGAAAAATAAAGGGTTTTACGTTTTCTAAAATGAAAAAGATGAATCGCAATAGGAATAAGTAACAAGAAAAGGAACCACAGGCGTTCGGGATGTACAAATTCCATATTAAAAAGGCTTATCCTTTCAAGGCCTCAAGTCTTGTTTTGTATTCTTTGGCTTTTTCGATGTTCCCGAGTTTCATGTTGGTTTTGTACAGGATATCGAGAATGGCTTTGTCATCGGCGTTTTGGCTAGCATATTTTTCAAGTGGTTCGAGGGCTTGCTTGAATAAATCCATCGCTTCGGCTTCTAGTTTAGCTGCTTTGGGGTCTTTGTAGTCCAATTCTACACCGGCATTGCGTTTTTCAACAGCTAAATTGTATAGGTGAGCACCAAGTTGGTAAAGTGCTTCGTTGTATTTGGGATCAATTTCGATTGCTTTTTTAAGTGCAGCAGTGGCTTTATCATTCTCTTTTTTGTCCATGTAAGAGGTGCCCAAAACATAGTACAATTGTTTGTTGAGTGGATCGAGCGCCAGGGCTTTGTTGATGTAGTTCTCTGTGGCTGCGACATCGCCTTTTTGCAAATTGATATTCACCAAACTGATCAAAATATCGATGTTTCCCGGCATAACTTCGGAAATTCCGTTAGCAAAAGTGATCGCCTCGTCGTATTTTTTAGCGGCAAGTAAGTCTTCGACGGCGTAGTTTGCAGCTAATGAAGTATTGATTGCAGCATCTTTGAAGTCTTCACTGAGATAGCTTTTGATTTCATACGCTGTTAAAAAGGCATAGGCGGCATCAGCATATTTCTTATTGTTGTAGGCCACGATGCCTTGATTGAACATGAAATCAGCGCGGGCATTGATAAAACTTTGCGCATCGGCAGTATATGCTTTCTTTGGATCGTCGAGTACTTTTTTAAAGGAAGCAACAGCAATTGTTTTGTTTGCAGCTGTAGCAGCATTATCTAGTGGTGTCCCGGCGGTCATGGATTCGATATTGCTCACTTCATTGAGGCAATAATAGATTTCTGCACGATAAAGATGCATTTTGAGGTCTTCTGCGGTTTCGGCATTGACCGCAGCAAGGTCGATAAAGCTTTTGGCTTCAACAACAGTTTTTTTGTTTGCCGCGACTTCACCCATAAGGTTGTATTTGCGCATCAATAAAATGGCGTCAGTAACGTTCTTTTTTTGTGCAAAGGTGGCCGCACTCAATACGATGCTTAGGCCTGCAAAAAGGATTTGTTTTTTCATGTTCAATAGTTTATTCGCTTTGGGCTTCGTTGTTTTCAATTTCCGTGCCATTTTCTGCTTCGTCTTCATTTTCGATATCATCTTCGTCTTCGGAACGTGGCACGCGTGCAATGGCAGCTATTTCCGCATTGCCTTTGAGGTTGATGAGTTTGACCCCTTGGGCTGCGCGGCCCATTGTGCGAATGGTGTCTATGTGCATGCGGATGGTGACGCCCGATTTGGTGATGATCATGAGGTCGTCTTCGTCGAATACGTTTTGGATCGACAAGAGTTTGCCTGTTTTGTCGGTAATATTAAGTGTTTTGACACCCTTACCGCCGCGGTTGGTGATGCGGTAAACAGGTTCTTTGTCTTCGGGGTCGTTGAGGAAGGTGCGTTTGCCGTAGCCTTTTTCCGATACCACAAGTATGGTAGAGAAGATGTCCTCGACGCAGATCATGCCAATGACACAATCGGTAGGCGAGGTGAGGCTTACACCGCGTACGCCTGAGGCATTGCGGCCCATCGGACGAACGGTGGCTTCGTTGAAACGAATGGCGCGGCCTTCGCTGGTTGCCAATACGATTTCGTTACTGCCGTTGGTGAGTTTGGCCTCGAGGAGTTCGTCGTTGTCACGGATACCAATGGCATTGATGCCGTTTGAGCGCGGACGTGAGTACGCTTCGAGTGAAGTTTTCTTGATGACACCTTGTTTGGTGCACATCACTATAAAGTTGTTTTCAACGTAGTCTTTGTCGGTTAGGTCAAGTACTTTGACATATGCCTTTACTTTGTCGTCTCCAGGAATATTGATGAGGTTCTGAATAGCGCGACCCTTGGACGTTTTGTTGCCTTCTGGTACTTCATAGACACGCATCCAGAAACAGCGTCCTTTTTCAGTGAAAATCAAAAGGTAGTTGTGGTTGGTGGCTACAAATAAATGTTCTAGGAAGTCTTGGTCTCGGGTTGCCGAACCTTTGGAGCCCATTCCGCCGCGGTTTTGTACTTTGTACTCGGCCAAGTTGGTGCGTTTGATATAGCCGGCATGCGAGATGGTTATTACCACTTCTTCGTCGGCAATAAGGTCTTCCATGCGCATTTCGCTTGCGCTGTATTCAATAGAGGAACGGCGTTCGTCTCCGTATTTGTCGCGCACTTCAATGAGTTCATCTTTGATGATTTGCATGCGACGCTCTTCTTTGTCGAGGATGTCTTTTAGGTCGGCGATGAGTTTCATGAGTTCATCGAACTCGGCGCGCAGTTTATCTTGTTCGAGGCCAGTGAGTTGACGCAGGCGCATGTCGACGATGGCGCGGGTTTGGATTTCAGATAAGCCAAAGCGCGCAGCAAGTCTGTCGCGGGCGTCGTCTGGACTGGCCGAGGATTTAATGATTTCAATGACTTCGTCGATGTTGTCAGAAGCTATAATAAGGCCTTCGAGGATGTGCGCGCGCTCTTCGGCTTTGCGCAAATCAAAACGGGTTCGGCGGATCACAACTTCGTGACGGAATTCAACGAATTCTTGAATGAGGTCACGGACATTAAGCAAGCGCGGACGACCGTCTACCAAACAAATGTTGTTGACAGAAAACGAGGTCTGAAGCTGCGTAAATTTGTAGAGTTTGTTGAGTACAACATTGGCAATTGCATCGCGCTTGATTTCAAAGACAATGCGCATCCCGTTTCGGTCAGATTCGTCGCGGATGTCTGAAATACCCTCAATTTTCTTGTCATTGACCAACTCGGCGATCTTTTTGATCATTTCGGCTTTGTTGACTTGATAAGGGATTTCGGTTACAATAATTTGTTCGCGGCCGTTTTCTTCTTCGATTTCAGCTTTTCCGCGAATGACCACGCGGCCACGACCAGTTAAGAAAGCGTCTCGGACGCCTTCGTAGCCATAAATGATGCCGCCAGTAGGGAAGTCTGGTGCTTTGATGTATTGAAGGAGTTCTTCTGGCGTGATATCGTTGTTGTCGATATAAGCAATGGTGCCGTCTACGACCTCAGTGAGGTTGTGTGGAGCCATGTTGGTGGCCATACCGACGGCAATACCTGCAGCTCCATTTACAAGTAGGTTGGGGATTTTGGTTGGTAAAACACTTGGTTCTTGAAGTGAGTCGTCGAAGTTTGGACGAAAGTCGACAGTTTCTTTTTCGAGGTCGTCGAGCATTTCTTCGGCGATCTTGCGCAAGCGCGCTTCGGTGTAACGCATTGCAGCAGGGCTGTCGCCATCTACCGAGCCAAAGTTTCCTTGACCGTCGACGAGTGGGTAGCGCAAAGACCAAGGCTGGGCCATCCGGACCATGGTGTCGTAGACGGAGCTGTCGCCGTGTGGGTGGTACTTTCCGAGAACTTCACCGACAATTCTTGCAGACTTCTTGTAAGGACGGTTAGAAAATACACCGAGGTCTTGCATGCCGTAGAGCACCCTGCGGTGTACTGGTTTGAATCCGTCGCGTACATCGGGTAGTGCGCGCGATACAATTACAGACATCGAATAATCGATGTATGCGGATTTCATTTCGTCTTCAATGTTGATCTGAATGATTTTTTCGCCTTCAGCCATATTTTTGTGTTAGTCTATGCGTTAATTTATTTCGTGTCTCAAAATTAATAAAATGCCAGCCCTTACGCCTCACATCACTTAATTTTTACTAACAAAATGAACCTATAAATTGTGAATAAAAACGAACGTTGTGCGCAGATAAAAGTTATATTTGTCACAAGCAATATCAAATCATGGAAGCTAAATTTTCTCCACGTGTCAAAGACATGATCAGCTATAGTAGAGATGAAGCAGTTCGCCTCTCCAACGAGTTTGTTGGTGCAGAGCATTTGTTACTTGGTCTCATTCGCCTCAACGAAGGTACTGCTATTCGTATTCTCCAAGAATTTAAATTAGACTTAACGGCCCTAAAAGATGAACTCGAAAAAATGCTCTCTAAAACAGCTGTTCGTGAATTGGTTAATTTGAACTTACCGCTGCTCAAACAGGCAGAAAACATTATCAAACAATCCTATCTAGAAGCCAAAGAATTCAAACAAAGCATTATTGGTACCGAACACTTGCTGCTGACCATTTTACGCTACGAAGACAGCGTAGCTTGTCAAATATTAAATAAATACGGCGTTATGTACGAAAACGCCCGCGACGAATACGAACTTATGCTCCAAGACAAACAACAACCAAGTGCTGAGTTTCCTGGCTCAGGCCAAGAAGAAAACGAAGAGAATTTCTCGCAAGCCCAGCGCAAAAGCGCCGATCCCAAATCCAAAACACCGGTTCTAGATAATTTTGGTCGCGATCTCACCAAAATGGCCGAACTAGGCCGCTTAGATCCAATTGTGGGCCGCGAAAAAGAAATAGAACGCGTGAGCCAAATTTTATCGCGTCGCAAAAAGAACAATCCCATTTTAATCGGTGAACCAGGCGTGGGTAAATCTGCTATTGCAGAAGGCCTCGCGCTGCGCATTGTACAAAGAAAAGTATCTCGTATCTTATTCAACAAACGCATTGTTTCCCTAGATCTCGCTTCTTTGGTCGCTGGCACCAAATACCGAGGGCAATTCGAGGAGCGCATGAAAGCCGTCATGCAAGAAATAGAGAAAAACCCGGATATCATTCTCTTCATCGATGAAATCCACACCATCATCGGTGCGGGCGGTGCAAGTGGTTCGCTCGATGCATCCAATATGTTCAAACCCGCTTTGGCAAGAGGCGAGATGCAAGCCATCGGCGCTACAACCTTAGATGAATACCGTCAATACATCGAAAAAGACGGCGCCCTTGAGCGTCGTTTTCAGAAGGTTATTATAGAGCCAACCAGTATCGATGAAACCATTCAAATCCTCAACAACATCAAAGAGCGCTACGAAGATCACCACAGCGTGCGCTACACCGACGAAGCCATTGCTGCCTGCGTTAAACTCACCGAACGCTACATCACCGATCGCCACTTGCCAGATAAAGCCATAGACGCGCTCGATGAAGTCGGTTCAAGGGTACACATTATCAATTTAAACGTTCCCAAAGAAATCACCGACATCGAGGGTCAAATAGAGGCGCTCAAAGGCCAAAAGGCCGAGGTTATTCGCTCTCAGCAATATGAAAAAGCGGCTGAGTTGCGCGATGCCGAACGCAAGTACCAAGAAGAACTCGAAGCGGCCAAAACCAAATGGGAAGAAGAAGCCAAGAACAACCGGGTGGTGGTTACCGAAGAAAATGTGGCCGAAGTGGTTTCCATGATGAGTGGTGTTCCGGTTACCAAAATTTCAGAATCTGAACTCGGTAAACTCGTCAAAATGGCCGAAACCATCAAGGGCAAAGTGATTGGTCAACACGAAGCCGTTACCAAAGTGGTGCGTGCCATTCAGCGCAACCGTGCCGGACTCAAAGATCCCAACAAACCAATTGGTTCTTTCTTCTTTTTAGGCCCAACAGGTGTCGGTAAAACCCAACTTGCCAAAATTCTCGCTAAAAACTTATTTGATTCAGACGATGCGCTCATTAGGGTAGATATGTCCGAATACATGGAGAAATTTTCTATTTCTCGACTCGTTGGTGCGCCTCCAGGATACGTCGGTTACGAAGAAGGAGGGCAACTCACAGAAAAAGTGCGTCGCAAGCCATATGCCATCGTTTTGCTCGATGAAATCGAAAAAGCGCATCCTGATGTTTTCAATTTGCTGCTTCAAGTACTCGACGACGGCCACATGACCGATGGTTTGGGTCGAAAAATCGATTTCAAAAACACCATCTTGATCATGACCTCCAACATTGGCGCGCGCCAATTGGCCGACTTCGGAACTGGTGTCGGTTTTGGTACAAAAGCGCAGCAAGATGCGCAAGAGCAGAATGCACTCTCGGTGGTGCAAAATGCCCTCAGAAAAGCCTTTTCTCCTGAGTTTTTGAACCGTGTCGATGACATGATTATGTTTAAGTCCCTCAAGCGCGAAGACATTCACCTAATTATCGACATCGAACTCGAAAAATTACTGTTGCGCATTGGTAATCTAGGTTACCACGTCAGCTGTACAGACGCCGCCAAAGATTTCATTGCCGAGCGTGGTTACGACGAAAAATTTGGTGCGCGTCCCCTCAAAAGAGCCATCCAAAAATACATCGAAGATCCGCTTGCCGAAGAAATCATCAATGCCAATCTGCAAGAAGGCGACACTATTGTACTCGATTTTGAAAGTGGGCAAGACGCACTGAAATTAAGCATCGAAAAAGCGAAACCGAGTAAAAAGAAGGCGGATCCAAAAGCTGAATAGTTTTGGAAATAAGTGAAATCGAAGCGCTGATTTTAGCACATGCTAAAAAGCCTCATTTCACGGCTTTTCATCAATTTTTCTTGGAAAATCCAGATGTAATTCCCCTCTTGATTGCACTCGCACTTTCAGACAAAAAACATCCGTTACCAGCTTATAGCGCCTGGCTTTTGGTGCATATCGCGAAGACGAAGCCACAATTGCTCTATAAATTTCAAAATCAATTAGAGGAGGGCTTGTTGCAAACCACCAAGCACGACATCCAGCGCAGTTTGCTTGTGGTTTTACTTAGCTTCCCGCAGCATCAAAAAAACGCAGGGGCGTTGTTGGATTTATACTTTCAGATTTTTCAAAATGAAAATGTCAAAGTTGCAAACCGGGTATACGCCTTATATCATTTAAAAAGGATGCGCAAGAAATATCCGGAAATTGATATGGAAGTAAAGGCGCAAATTGACCTTATTGAAGCCTACAGTGAAATGAAACCAGCACTAAAGGTTGGAATACGTAATTACTTGAAATAGATTATTTTAATCTAGATCTTCTCAACTACTTCTTCGTAGGGAACCCGAATACGTTCACCCCAAATTCCGGGTTCGGTACCCAGCCCAACAGCGACCACCATATTGATTTGTGCCCGGTAAGGAAGTTTCAGGTAACTCTTGAGTCTTTTGGCGTCGAATCCTTCTAGTGGACAACTATGAAAACCTTCGGCAGCCACAGAAAGCATAAAAGTCTGGGCCGCTAATGCACAAGATTTGTGTGTCACTACAGAAACTGCCGATGCACCGCCGGCGCGGTAAAAAGGCTTAAACAAACCACCAACAAAGCTGATTGTCAGGCGAAGGGCAGCTATAACTCTCAATGGATCGGCTGCATAAAGCAAAGGCATTACCTTGCCGTAGTATTGCAGCATCATTTTCTGGGCTTTGGTAGGTTCGCCATTTATTTCCTTTCTCACTTGACTTAAGTGCCAATTCTGACGTGCTCTCCATTGGTCTGGCCGCGTCACAAAGACCACCAATTCTTGGGCGGTGCGTGCTGCAGATTGGCCAAGGCACAATGTGGCAACTTTTTGTTTTTCGCTAGCCGAATGGATCCAATGGAAACTCCAAAGCTGCATGTTACTGGAGTTAGGGGAGAGGATGGCCCGTTGTAGACTGCGCTCAATCACTTCGGCAGGTACCGGTACATTGGGGTCAAATTTGCGGTTACTGCGTCGAAATTCAATAATTTGTTGAAATTGTTCTTGAAGGCTCATGTTTATTTTTGTTTGATGGCGCTTACGGTGTAGCCTTGTTGTTTCAATAGTTCAAGCACGCCATTTGGACCGCCCAAGTGACCAGCTCCAACGGCAAAAAACGTACTTTCTTTTTGCATTTGCGCTGCCATTGGCGCTATCCAACTTTTGTTTCTGTTGACCAACAGTAGTTCATTAAATTCAGGATATGCAGCCGTCTCGGCGTTCATCAGTACTTGAAGTGCTTCGAGGTCTTCCTTTAAATAACAGGCAAGTAAGGTATCGAAGTTTTTAAGTTCGCTGTCGAGGTCTGCTTGGAGCATTTCTACTTGCGTTTGCATGGGCAGTTGGTCAAAGAGACTCAATTGAAATTGAATTGTTTCAAGCCCCATGGTGTTTTTATTCTTTTTCTTGGCCATTTTGTTGAATTCCATTTCGTACGAAGCCAGGTTGGTCATGCTTTCTTGGATGAGGATACTCGAAAAAAACATGGGCTTTAGTTTACTGCTGCGTTCAAATTTTGAAGCGCTCCATTTGAGGGAATCTAAACAATACATTTTGAGTTTGATATAATCTTGCTCGGGCATGTAATCCTGAAGGGTCTTGCCTTCCGGAAGCAGAACTTGTTGGGCCAAAGCTATTTTTTCGGCAGCGCCCATATTGAGGTCAACTTCCATAGCAAGGGTGGCCGAAGCATCAAAAGCGCGTTTTAGACTATTACTGAGCTCAAATTGATCTTTGGGTAACATGTGAATGGTGCCGTACAAGTAGGATTTTTGAGTGAGTCCATTTCCAGAGATCTCAAAAAGCAGTTGCGCTTTTGTAAATGGACTAAAAAGTAAAAAAGCGAAGAGGAGTTTTTTCATGTGCTAAAATTACACAATCTTTGGCCAAGAAATAAAAAACTGCTTTTTTGACACAATATGTCAGTTATTGTCTGCCAGCTTGTCCTAAAATAGCGGCTTGGTCTATTATTTGTCAGGCAGAAAGCAACGAATAAATTTGTAATTATGTCAGTCGATAACGAGCTACCTAACGAAGAACCAAACCTAGGTCAAGAAATGAATGAGGATCAAGTAACTCAAGAAAACCAAGAAAACAATGGCGATGAATTGGTCGATGAATACAGAGATAAATTTGTACTTCTTTCCGCTGACTTTGAAAACTACCGCCGTCGTACCAACCTAGAAAAGTTAGATCTTATTGTCTCTGCCAACGGAAGTTTGCTCAAAGATTTGCTGCCCGTGCTCGATGATTTCCAACGTGCCATAGCCAACAATGAGCAGCTCGACGATGTAGCCGCTTTGCGTGAAGGCTTCAAGCTAATTCAAGCAAAATTCAAACAAATATTGCTTTCAAAAGGCCTCAAAGAAATGGAAGCTAAAGACCAACTTTTTGATGCCGATTTGCACGAGGCTATTGCGAATATTCCTGCGCCAGAGGACGCTCTAAAAGGTAAAGTAATTGATGAGGTAGAAAAGGGCTATTACCTCAATGACAGAGTGTTGCGTTTTGCAAAAGTTGTTGTTGGACAATAAATAAAACATGAGTAACAAGCGCGATTACTACGAAGTGTTGGGCGTTAGCAAAAATGCTGATGAGTCCGAAATCAAAAAGGCCTACCGAAAATTGGCCCTAAAATACCATCCTGACAAAAATCCCGGTGACGCAAGTGCAGAAGAAAAATTCAAAGAGGCAGCCGAGGCTTATGAAGTCCTTAGCAATCCAGAGAAAAAAGCACAATACGACCGCTTTGGTCACGCCGGAATGGGTGGTGCCGGTGGTTTTGGCGGCGGCATGAACATGGACGACATCTTCTCTCAATTCGGAGATATTTTCGGTGGCGCATTTGGCGGAAGTTTTGGCGGCAGCCGAGGCGGCTCACGCGTTGTAAAGGGTACCAACCTTCGGGTCAAGATGAAACTCACCCTGGACGAAATTTCGGGCGGTGTCAAAAAGAAAATCAAAGTCAACAAATTGGTACAAGCCGATGGCGTTACTTTCAAAAGTTGCCCAACCTGTCAAGGTACTGGCCGTATAACTCGCGTAGCACAAACCTTTTTGGGTGCCATGCAAACACAATCAGTGTGTCATGTCTGTCAGGGTGCGGGTAAAAGCATTGATAAAAAGCCTGCCGACGCCGATGCACAAGGATTGCGCAAACAAGAAGAAATCATCGAAATTGAAATTCCAGCTGGCGTCGAAGATGGTATGCAATTGAGCGTTCGCGGAAAAGGAAACGCTGGGCCTTTCAATGGTGCCCCAGGCGATCTAATTGTAGTCATTGAGGAGGTCGCACACGACGAACTACGTCGCGAGGGTGAAAATTTGCATTACGATGCCTTCTTGCACTTCACTGATGCCGTATTGGGCGCTTCCATTGAGGTGCCAACAGTTGGCGGCAAAGTAAAGATAAAAGTAGACGCCGGAACTCAAAGCGGAAAGGTCTTGCGCCTGCGCGGCAAAGGTCTGCCAAGTGTACAACGCTATGGCACTGGGGATCTTTTTGTTCATTTGCACGTTTACACCCCAACAAACGTTAGTAAAGAAGAAAAAGTGATACTCGAAAAACTCCGCGATTCCGAAAATTTTGATCCTTACAAAGCGCAAAAAGACAAAAGCTTCTTTAGCCGCATGCGCGACATCTTCAGCTAATGAAATTCCTAGAGCTTGTCAAAGAGGGGCGCAATTCAGCAGGCCTTTATTTAGGCGGATTTGCCCTAATTGTACTGCTTTACATTTTGGGTAATCTCTTTTTACTACTCGATTTAAAATTCAATTTTCCCGGACTGCAATTTGATCCTGAAGATCCTTCGTTTATAGTCACATACGGTTCATTGCGTTTGCTTATCGGTATGCTCCTTCCATTTTTACTTGTTTTTGTTGGCTTGGTATTGTATTTAATTTACGCACACAAAAGACGTCTAATAAGGATTTTTACATCGACTCCCCAATTTCGTTGGAAACGCTTTTTTGGGTTTTGTACTTTTTTGCTCATTTTTTTCGGTGTATTCACCTTTCTCGAAGTTTTTATCTCTGGGGCAACAGATCAATTTACTTGGAATTTTAATTCGGCGTCTTTTTGGCCTTTATTTATTGTTGCGCTGTTAATGGTTCCCTTTCAGGCAGCCGCCGAAGAATTGATTTTTAGAATTTATGCCCTTCAAGGACTATATTTAAGGACCAGCAGCGCTTGGTTAAGTATTTTACTTAGCTCAATGATGTTTGCGTTTATGCATGTTTCTAACCCGGAAGTAAACACACTTGGACCTGGTATTCTTATTTACTACTTCATTGCTGGGGTGTTTTTGGCCCTCATCAGTATCCAAGACGACGGTACCGAACTTGCGCTGGCCTTTCATGTATTCAATAACCTTTTTGGCGTATTGGTACTCACGAGCGGTTGGCATGTTTTTCAGACTGAAGCACTATTTATAGACGAACGCCCATCTGGCAATTTATTGCTACATCTAGGTACTGGCTTACTTACTTTTTCATTTTTATATTTTCTTTTAGCTAAAAAATTAGGCTGGAAACCGCTCATGTCGTTGCGCTAGTTCGGATTTTTCTTAGCTTTAAGTCATGATTCAAATCGCTGAAGTTAGTAAATCTTATAACCGTAAGTTGGTTCTTGATGCGGTGAGCATGGAGGTCAATAAAGGTCATATTTTTGGCCTATTGGGTCCTAATGGCGCGGGCAAAACCACACTTATTCGCATTTTAAATCAAATACTTTATCCGGATGGTGGACAGATTTACTTTGAGGGTAAGCTATTAGAACCAGTCCATCTTCGGCAAATTGGTTACTTACCCGAAGAGCGTGGTTTGTACAAAACCATGACAGTGCGTGCGCATTTACTCTTCCTTGCCCAACTTAGAGGTCTCAGCAAGACGGAAGCAACTAAAAATGTCGACCACTGGTTGCAGCATTTCGATATCCAAGGCTGGCAGCTCAAACGCATTTCAATGCTTTCAAAGGGCATGGCGCAAAAAGTACAATTTATTGCCGCTTTGGTGCATCAGCCCAAATTACTGATCCTAGATGAACCCTTATCTGGTTTCGATCCGCTAAATGTAGAACTCATCATGAACGAAATCAAGGCGCTCAAGGAACAGGGCACCACCATTATTTTGTCCACCCACAACATGAAAAGCGTCGACGAGGTCTGCGATTACGCCGCCCTCTTACACAATGGCAAGGTGTTGGCCCAAGATGCTGTTCAGCAGTTACGACGCGCGCATTCTAAAGGGCTGATTGAAGTTCGGTTTAAGGGAAATATGCTCAGTTTTGCCAACGCTCTTTGGACCGACTTCACACTCCTCAGCCAAAAAGAACTCGAAGAAGGCTTTTTTGAATGCACCCTTCAAAGCAGAGGCGGGCGCAAGCTCAATGACCTCATGCGCAGCTTGCAAGAACACGTTCAAGTTGAGCATTTGTCTCAGATACAACCTTCAATGCAAGAAGTTTTTATTGATTTGATTTCTCAAAAAGCAGCCCAAAATGTCTAATTTATTCCTACTTACCAAAAGAGAAATCCAAGAAAGACTCAGTCAAAGGGGTTTTTGGTATATGCTTGTTTTGGGCCCAGTTGTGGTGCTCTTATTATTGATAGGTCTGCTCAAAGCAGCAGACCAAGGTAAGCAAGAGTTGAACGTCTTAATTGCCGACCCAGGTCAAATCATGTCTCATCGCCTCATGGCCCAAGAAGAGCAACAAATCCACTATTTTTTTATCGATGATTACCTTGAGCTTTCCGAATTCGAGAAAGGGAAAGCATACCAAGAATTTGATGTTTTGTTAGAGCTCAACGAAAAAGTGCTCAACAATAAAAAATGTTTTGTTTTTTTTCGAGACCAACTCGGCCTCGATGCCCGAATGCAACTTAAATTTCAGGTAGAGCGCCGCATGGAGGAACTTATTGCTGCCCAACACTCCAACCTTACCGAACAAGCTTTTAGACAAATCAAACAAGGTTTTATTTTCGATTTTCGGGATTTACAAGATCCTAAAAATGAATCCAAAGAAGCCAATGCATGGGCCGGATTCATACTCGGCGCTTTTGTACTTTTTTTCGTGGCGCTTTATAGCATGACCATCTTTCGCGCTACAGTCCGAGAGAAAAGCAACCGCATTGTAGAAGTTTTATTGGCAAGTGTGAAGCCAAGTCAACTGATGCTTAGTAAAATTCTTGGCATTGGCTTTATAGCGGTGCTTCAGCTGTTGGGCTGGATTTTATTACTCGGCTTTGGGTTTTGGTTACTTCAAGAGACTATTTTTCTCGACATCTTTGACCCAAGCAATTGGGGTCAAGATGCACCAGAGCGTTTGAATCCGTTGTCTGCTTTGGTTTTTGAACAGCTACCCTTCGCATCTTTGATTGTACATTTTTTACTCTTTTTTGTAGCGAGCTTTTTATTTTATGGTGCTTTGTTTGCAGTCTTGGGCGCGCGCAGTAGTGCCGAGGCTGATGGTCAGCAGTTTTTATTTCCCTTGCTGTTTTTAGTCAGTTTTGGCCTCTTCTCGGGGATATACGCAATCTATTTCCCGTCGAGTACCCTTACCGAAATACTCGGTTTTTTACCATTTAGTTCGCCGGTTTTGGTACTCATAGCATTGGCAAAAGGCCTAGGAATTGCTGCATATACCAATGTATTATTAAGTTTGATTATCTTGCTGGTTTGCGCATTTTCACTATTGGGCCTTGGGGCTGGTTGGTACCGCAAATCCATTCTTAAATTCTGAAAGATGCGCCGGGCGGTAATCGATTTGGGCACCAATACCTTTAATTTGCTCATCGCTGAAATGCCAACACGCGGTATACTTTTTCAGACCAAAGAAGGCGTTGCACTTGGTATGGACGGCATCAATGAAAATCGAATTGGCGAAGCCGCTATGGCACGTGCTTTTGCAGCCCTCCAACATTTCAAGCAATTATGCGTCCAATGGGAGGTCGATGTTATACGCGCTATAGGCACATCCGCACTGCGAGATGCCACGAATTCAGGTGAGTTCGTCATGAAGGTTGCTAAAGAATTAAATATTGAAATTGAAGTTATTTCTGGCCTGCAAGAAGCACAATTAATTTATAACGGGGTACAACTGACCCATGAATTTACAACGCCGGCCTTAATTATGGATATTGGCGGTGGCTCAACAGAATTCATCGCTGCCGATGCAAATGGCCCTTTTTTAGCACAGTCATTCGATATTGGCGTTTCGCGCTTGTTTCAAAGCTTTACTTACCAAGATCCAATGAGTGCCTCAGATATCGAACAAGTCGAAGCGTATCTCGAAGCGTGTTGCACTGCATTTTTCAAACAGCAGCTTCCAAATACCTTAATTGGTGCCTCTGGAAGCTTTGAAACCTTTTACGAACTCATCGAAGAAAAGGTATTTCAAACAGATGGTCAGGCCATAGAAGTCGATAGACAACGATTTGAACATATGCTCGATCGCATTATTGCTTCTACGCAAGCCGACCGCGACCGAAATGCGCATATCATACCAATTCGCAAGCGCATGGCTCCGCTCGCTGCTATTAAAACACGATGGGTTCTGCGTCGCGCAAAAATTGAACGCATTTTTGTTTCACCTTACTCTTTGAAAGAAGGCGTTTTATTTGGTCTATGAAATAATCTTAGTTAAAAATCGCTACCTTCAAACGTCTTCGAACTGTCAGAAACCATAGATTGGATGACTAAAATTTCATCTTCATTGAGGTAGCGCCATTGGCCAACCGGAACATCAAGTTGGATATTCATGATGCGGGTGCGCTTGAGCTTGCTGACGCGGTAATCTAAGTATTCACACATGCGGCGAATTTGCCGATTGAGGCCCTGCGTCAGGATGATTGTAAAGGTATGGCTACCTGTTTGCCTGACGACACACTTGCGGGTCCGCGTCCCTAAAATAGGAAGGCCATTGCTCATTTTTTGGATGAAATCTTTGGTAATTGGTTTGTTGACAGTTACCAAGTATTCTTTTTCGTGGTGATTGCGCGCACGTAAAATTTTATTGACGATATCGCCATCGTTGGTAAGAAATATAAGCCCTTCGCTTGGTTTGTCTAGTCGACCAATCGGGAATATCCTTTTGGGATGATTGATAAAATCAATGATGTTGTCTTTTTCACGGATGTGGTCGGTGGTACAAACGATACCGACTGGTTTGTTAAAAGCAAGATATATGAATTCTTCTTGTGGCGTTCCAATTGGTTGGTCGTCAACGGTAATAACATCGCCTTTTTGCACTTTGGTGCCCATTTCTGGAACCTGACCATTGATGCGCACCCTGCCTTGTTCAATGAGTTTGTCCGCAGCTCTTCTCGAACAATAGCCTACTTCACTGAGGTATTTATTGATGCGTATACTGTCGCTTGCTTCCATTTTGTGCAAAAGTAGCTAAATTCTATCAAGGACTTTAATTCCTAAATACAGAAGCGGGTTCTAATTTCGTAATCCTTCGAATTGCAAATAAAGTACCTGAAATACTGATCACGGCCGTAATGACAAAGAAACCAAACTTAAGAGCCGGTGAAAAAGTAAATAAGGTACCGGCGTTGGCGATACCGTTTCTAAAGCCTTCGATGAGTGTGTAGCCAATCAGGAATCCGACGATGGCATATAGCGAGGCCTGCATCAGGATAAGTTTGCGGATGTAACTGTTTGTGGCGCCAATGGCTTTAAGTGTGCCGTAGTCTTTGATGCGGTCAATGGCCGCAGAGTAGAGCGTAAGACCAATGATGATGAAACCAGAAATAAGCGCAAAAATGATGAGCGTGCCAAACGAAAAGGCAATGCCGCTGGACTTGAGTACGGTAATGATGGTTTGATTTTTAAATGCTGTAGGCATCCAGGCTTTTACCCCCGGAATATTGGCATTTATGGCGCTGACTACTTTCTGCATGTTTTTAGCGTCGTCTACTTCCACTAAAAAGGCCGAGGTTTTCGAATTAGCAACATTGCCTAAAAAGCGCGCGCGGTCGATGGTGGTGTAGGAAATAAGTCCCCCTCCAAAAGAGCGTGCTCCTTTGGTAAGGGCGGCAATGCGCACTTGTTTGTTGTTGAGCTCGAAGTAGTCACCTTTTTTTGGGTTGCCCAGCGCTTTGGCATCAAAATAATCTACAGAAACTGCTCCGTCCGAAATAAGGTCTTGGGGCCCTCCGTCTGTAAAAATACCTTGTTGGATGCCATTGAATTCTGGGAGTTCTACGCCGACAATACTGAGCCCCGCAGCTGTGCCGTCTGGAAAACGCGCTGCGCCACTGGCCAAAACAAACTGATGTGCCTTTTTAATGTGTGGTAAACTCTCCATTTCATAGCCCAGACGAACATCTATTGGCGCAAGTGCATTGACATTTTCTGTTTTGTTGTCGGTGACCCAAATGTAGCCGTCGTTGACCCGAACAAAATAGCACATAGCGTTGGTTAGGAAGGTGAAAATACCCGTTTGTTGTCCAACCAAGAAGATTGAAATAATGACCCCAAACAAAGCACCAACACTTTTGGGTTTGTCGAATCTGATAAATTTAAGAGCGGTTCGGAGTAACTGCATTTTTATTTGAGGCTAATAATGCATTCCACTCTACTGCCAATCAGGACGGCTTCTGGTTTGTCAATGCGCACGCGCACCTCGCGTACCCTGCGGTCTTCGAGGTTATCTGCACGGTCATTAAAGATGGATTTTTTAGACAAGTAGGGAGCGCAATAAACAACAGTTCCGGTGCTTAAACGTTCTTTGGTCCCTTGGATGTTGATGGCCGCGCGCTGTCCGTTTTTAACTTTCATGGCGAATAATTCATCGACTTCAGTTGTTGCGATGAGGTCACCTTTGGGTGCGAAATCGCCGAGTTTGTTTCCAATGGTAACGGTTTGGCCTTGTTTGACATCCCAATTGAGGACCATGCCATCGGCAGGAGCATAGATATTTTTTTTGTCAGATAGCTTCTTCGTGTAATTCAATTCCATTTTGGTTTCGCCAAGCGCCGCGTTTGCTTCAGCTAAGTCTGCTTTGGCGATGGTAAGTTCGGCTTTGAGGTTTTTGTAAATGTTTTCCGAATCAAAGGCGGCTTTTTGAGTTCCTGCCTGGGCATTGGCTAAGTTGCGGTCGCGGTTGCGTTCGGAATCTGCAATTTCAATCTTGAGTTCGAGTGCGGCAATTTTAGCTTCTAAGCTTTTGCTACGCTGTTGTTTGGTGAGCAATTTGGCTTCGCTTTGCTGGAGCTGCGCGACGTCGAGCGACTGGTCTAAAGTAAGGAGCAAAGTCCCCTTTTTTACAAATTGACCTTCTTGGACATGAATTTGTATGATTTTACCGGCGCTTTCAGAGCCAATTGGGCTAATTTTTGCTGCGGGTTCGATGCGGGCAACACCAATGATTTGATCAATGGCTTTGACTTTGTATTTTTCGAGTTTAACGGGTGCTTCTTTACCTCCGCAAGAGATTAGCAAGAGGGTTAAAAGAACAAGGGAGCTTATTTTGAAATACATATCAATGAATGGCTAATTTTTGAGTTAAATCGGATTTAGAAATTTCGGTGGCATGGCCTGCGTCTACTTCAATAATGCGGTCGGCATATTGCAACAACCTTGGGTCGTGGGTAACTACGCAAACCGCTTTACCGTTGCGCGCCAAGTTGACGAGTTCTTGCATTACGGTAGAAATAGAATTGGCGTCAAGCGCAGCGGTAGGTTCGTCGCAGAGCACAAGTTGCGGATCGGTAACGAGTGCGCGTGCAATAGCCACGCGTTGTTGTTGACCGCCAGAGAGTTGCTTGGGTAAGTTGTTTTTTCGATCAGACATCCCAACAAGTTCTAAGGCTGCCAGTGCCTTTTGTTTGGCAGCTTGTCTGGAAAGTTTTTTCAGCTGCAGCGGCATCATGACGTTGTCGAGGGCATTGAGCGGCGCTATCAGATTGAAACTCTGAAAAACAAAACCAATTGTATTCAAGCGCAAAGCGGCAAGCTCATTGGAAGAGAGCGAATTAATGAGCTGATCTTTGACCCATAGCTGGCCATAGGATGGGTAAATCACGCAGCCCAATAAGGAGAGCAGGGTGGTTTTACCTGATCCAGATGGGCCAATAATAAGTAGCAATTCACCCGATTGAATTTCTAAATCAATCGGCTGCAGCGCCACAATTGTTTGGTCTCCAACTTGATATTCCTTACCGACACCGGCTAATTTTGCAATAGGGTTCATGAAAAGCGAAGTAAGCGTTTGATCCAGGCCAGTTTACTTGAGGTATAAGGCGGATATTTCAAAGGTACTTCAAAAATGGTAGGCTTTTTGAAAACCGATTTGAAATGTGAAAAAGTATCAAAACCTGCTTTGCCATGATAGCTTCCGGTACCGCTCTGCCCAACGCCACCAAAAGGTAAATTGGGGTTGGTAATGTGCATAATGGCATCGTTGATGCACCCTCCTCCAAAAGAAAGCCGGTTTTCCCAAATTTTTTGTTCGCTTGGGTCATTGGAGAACAAATAGGCCGATAGCGGTTTTTCGTTGTTTTCGATGTGTTGTAAGACCGCTTCAAAATCTTGGTACTTAATAAGCGGAAGCAGCGGACCAAAAATTTCTTCTTGCATGACCAAATCATCTAAATTGACATCGCGCAAAATTGTAGGCTCAATGGTTCGGTTATTTCGATCAACTTTGCCCCCAAAAAATATTTTTTCTTTTTCAATCAGGCGTTCTAATCGTTCTAAATGGCGCTCATTGATAATCTGTACGTAATTGTGCGCATCGAGCCGATAATCGTTGGCTTCAATTTGGCTTTTGAACAGTTCCAAACAGGTATCGTAAACAGAAGCGTGCACAAAAACGTAATCTGGCGCAATACATGTTTGGCCCGCATTGAGGAATTTGGCCCAAACCAAGCGTTTTACGGCTACATTCAAATGGGCACTTGCTGTAATAATTGCGGGGCTCTTGCCTCCGAGTTCGAGTGTAACGGGTGTCAGTTGTTTGGCTGCGGCCTGATATACAATGCGCCCCACTGCAGGGCTACCCGTAAAGAAGATTTTGTCAAAGCGCTCAGCAAGCAATGCTTGCGTTTCTTCGATACCGCCTTGAACCACTGTAAATACTGCCGGATCAAAATATTTAGCCACCAATTCAGCCATGCATTGTGCGCAATTAGTAGCTAATTCGGAAGGTTTCAAGATGACCGTATTGCCCGCAGCCAGTGCAGCAATAGCCGGTGCCAAAGAAAGTTGGATAGGATAGTTCCATGCACCAATTACCAAACACTGCCCATAAGGTTCGGCGACTGTGTATGAACGACCTGGCAGATTCACCAAATTAGTTGTAACTCGGTTTGCGCGGGTCCATTTGGCTAAAGATCGCTGCGCTTCTTCGATATCCTTTATCAAAATAGCGACTTCAGTCAAAAACGCTTCGTGTTCGGATTTGCCAAAATCAGCATGAACCGCTTTATAAAGCTGTTGCTCATTGTCTACGAGCATTTTTTTGAATTGCTTTAATAGAGCCTTTCTTTCATGCGTTGGTTTTGTGCGTTGACTGCGAAAATAGGCCTGCTGTGTTTGTATAATTTCTTGAAAGTGCATGTGTAATGTGTGAATTTTGAATACTCGTTAGAACATTGGGTATAATAAAATGTTTGCATTTTCTTTATAAATGTACTGCAAACAAACTACGTTTGATAGGGAAGAATTATCTTTGATATAAATCCATATCTATGAAAACTACAAAAATCACCTATCATAAATTGCAAAAGCAATAACTTCATGCAAGAACAACCCAATAATCCGTTGCATGGGGTTAAATTAGCTCAAATCTTAGAAGAACTGGTCGAAAATTACGGCTGGGAGCACATGGCTTTTAAGGTCAATATTAACTGTTTTAAACACGAACCGAGTATCAAATCAAGTTTGGTTTTTTTGCGACGTACGGCTTGGGCCCGTAACAAAGTAGAGGCTATGTATTTGGAAATGATACGAAAAATAAATGATTAATGACTGAGCTCTCACTTACCACCCCTGCGCTACTATTTTCATCAATTTCGTTGATCATGTTAGCCTATACCAATCGCTTTTTGGCTTATGCCAACATTATACGCAATCTACATAGTGCTTACAAAAAGGATCCAAGTCATGTGTTAATGGCTCAAATAGCAAACATAAGAAAGCGCTTGTACCTTACTCGGTCAATGCAAATCTTTGGTATTTCGAGTCTTTTGCTTTGTGTGCTGGCTATGTTCTTAATTTATATTCAACAACAAACATTCGCCGTCTTCACCTTCGGTATGGCACTTGTCTTATTAATTGTTTCATTGGCACTATTGATTTGGGAAATACAAATCTCTGTAAAGGCATTAGAATTGCACCTTCAAGACATCGAGAAGTAGTTAAATTTCAAAATTCGTACTGAGCGCTAAACTTTCTCTACATACTGATGTTTATCTGACGTATACGTCTTATGGTTCGCTCCACTTTTGTTTTTAAACCTTATGAAGCTCCGGATCAAACACCGTTTGAGCGTCTATTTGACGTCTTTAGCGAACTCATAACACATACCTCTGGCGACGTTGAAGAGGCCCTAGACTGGCTCAAAATTATCGACGAAGAATACAAACTGAGTACCCCAGAATACACTTTAGACGACTTCGTTGAGGAACTCAAAAAACGCGGTTACCTCAAAGAAGAAATCCAACCAGATGGTAAGGGTCCGTTGGCCATTACGGCCAAAACCGAGCGCATATTGCGTAAAAATGCCATGGAACAAATTTTTGGTAACATCCGTAAGAGTGGTAGGGGTCAGCACAGTACCAAAAAGATCGGGCAAGGCGATGAAGCCACCGGCGAATACCGCGCTTTTCAATTTGGAGATGCTTTGGAGCGCATTGCTATGACAGAAAGTATTAAAAATGCCCAAATTCAAAATGGTATTTCGGATTTCGTCCTCAATGAACAAGACCTTGTAGTAGAGGACACCCACCACAAATCTCAAATGAGTACGGTCCTGATGATTGACATCAGTCATAGCATGATTCTCTACGGCGAAGACCGCATCACACCCGCCAAAAAAGTGGCGATGGCCCTGGCAGAATTCATTACCACAACTTATCCAAAAGATACCATTGATGTGTTGGTTTTTGGCAACGATGCTTGGCCTATTCAAATCAAAGATTTACCGTATCTAAACGTTGGGCCTTATCACACCAATACCATTGCTGGTCTTGAACTAGCTATGGATATCTTGCGCAGAAAACGCAATACCAACAAGCAAATATTCATGATCACTGACGGCAAGCCGAGTTGTTTGCGTTTACCCGATGGGCAATATTACAAGAATAGCAATGGGCTCGATCAATTTATTGTCGAAAAATGCTACAACATGGCTGCCCAGGCCCGCAAGCTGCACATACCAATCACCACCTTTATGATTGCCCGAGATCCTTATTTGCAATCTTTTGTAGAAGAGTTTACCAAATCCAATAATGGAAAAGCATTTTTTACGGGGCTCAAAGGTCTTGGCGAAATGATCTTCCACGACTACCAATCGAATAGAAAAAAACGAATTCAATAAAGCAATGCACGCAACCATCTCTACCTTAGGTCAGCTCAAAGCAGCTGGTTATGTCTCCAAAAGCATCAAAAATGAACTGCGCGATAACCTTATTGCAAAACTGCAGTCAGGTCAAGCCAGTTTCCCAAATATGCACGGCTATGAGCAAACTGTTATTCCACAGCTCGAGCGCGCTATTTTGTCTAAGCACAACATCAATTTACTCGGTTTACGCGGTCAGGGCAAAACCCGTATTGCTCGTTTACTTTTGAATTTACTAGACGAATACATTCCAGTGGTTTCGGGCAGTGAAATCAATGATGACCCACTGAACCCCTTGAGTCGGTTTGCCCGCGATTTGATAGCCCAACAAGGCGACCAAACACCAATTACCTGGTTGCATCGTTCGGAGCGTTTTTTTGAAAAACTTGCCACGCCCGACGTCACCATTGCAGATCTCATCGGTGATATCGACCCAATCAAAGCGGCTACCCTTAAGTTGACCTACGCAGATGAACGCGTCTTGCATTACGGAATGATTCCGCGTGCCAATCGTTCTATCTTTGTCATCAATGAATTACCAGATTTACAGGCGCGCATTCAGGTGGCTTTATTCAATATTTTAGAGGAAGGAGATGTGCAAATTCGAGGATTTAAATTGCGTTTGCCCCTCGATTTACAATTTGTATTTACGGCCAACCCCGAAGACTATACCAACCGTGGCAGTATCATCACGCCACTCAAAGACCGCATTGGATCTCAGATTCTGACGCACTACGCCGCAGATATCAAAACAGCAAAAAAAATTACGTCACAAGAAGCCGAGCAACTCGAACAAAGAGCGGTTGAGGTGTATGTTCCTGAACTGGCCAAAGACATCTTAGAGCAAATCGCTTTTGAGGCGCGTCAGAGCCCCTATATTGATTATAAAAGTGGTGTGAGCGCCCGTATGAGTATCACCGCATTCGAAAATTTGGTCAGTACAGCTGAACGTAGGGCCATTCTCAACAATGAGAATCAAACAACGGTTCGATACAGCGACCTCATTGGTATGCTACCAGCTATTACGGGTAAGATAGAGTTGGTTTATGAAGGAGAGCAGGAGGGAAGCGCGTTTGTGGCCAATCAGTTGATCGGCGAGGCAACCAAAACCTTGTTTTTAACTTATTTTCCTAAAATTGAAAAGCTTAAAAAACAGGAGCAGTCTACACCGTATGACGCCATTATAGAATGGTTCAAGTCCGTAAATGCTTTTGAATTACCCGACGAAGCAAGCAATCAAAACCACGATGCAGCTCTTTTGAGCATTGCGCCACTCATTTCTTTTTTGGAAACGTATCAGCCCAATTTGGAGCCCAAAGACTTGCCGTTTTTGATGGAATTTGTATTGTGGGCGCTTGTGGAATTTAAGCAGTTGTCTCAAACCAAAACAACGGGCGGCATCTCGTTTAATGATCTCTACAACGAATTGCTCAAGGGAATATAAGTTGATTGGACTCTTTTTTGGTGAAAAGCAGGGCCAATCTCGTGTTTTGGACGTTTCAATCACTGATTAGGAATCTCCATTTTTGGTTTTCAAACTCCAATTATTCACAACTGAATTCAACAGTTACAGGTACTTTGTAAAAGTGTAGTTTTTTTGTTTCAAGGCCTAAAAGGCATCGGGTTTATCTTATTTTTATTCGGTTTTAAAAGTTAATATCGATTGGCTCTAATTAGCCCTGCCTGTATACCCAATACAGTAAATGTAATCTGCTTTTCAAAACGGGTAAGGAACCTCAAAAAATAAAAAACCCGGCACTTGTCTGCTGGGTTTTTATCTGGTGACCCCGGAGGGATTCTAACCCACAACCGCTGGAGCCGAAATCCAGTGCGCTATACAGTTGCGCCACGGAGCCATTGTACACAAAAAAGGTACGGATACAAATCTAATACTTTCAGCCGATAATTGCCTAAATTTACATAATTAAAAACACTGACTATGTTCAAAAATTTACTTGTTGTCCTTGCCACTCTAACTTGGAGCTCGTCATTTGCTCAAAACTGGCAGTCATTCACGGATTCCATCCCAACCTTGTCCTCGCCGCGTGCATGTGATTTGAACAACGACGGCATCAAAGATGTGGTGTTTGGAGGTGGTACCGACGGAGTGTACAGCAATAATGGTATCATGGCCTACAATGGCGCTAATAGCGCGTTGTTATGGAAGCGACCTGCGCGTAACGAAGTGTTTGGCAGTGCTATTTTCAAAGATATTACCAACGATGGCGTCCAAGATGTGTTTATAGTGGGTCGGCAGGCGCAATTGCTGGCTATAAATGGGTCAAATGGTCAACTCATTTGGGATTATTTTCCTTACAATGTCAATCCTGCAGACAGCGGTTTGTATAATTTTTATAATCCGCAGTTTATTGCCGATGTGAGTGGTGACGGCGTACAAGATATTTTGGTGGCAAATGGTGGAGACCACGCCGCTCCGGTTTGGGATACCACGCGCCCACCTGGGCATTTGATGGTCGTCAATAGCATGAATGGCCAACTTTTGGCTAAAGCCGTTGTGCCAGATAGCGCAGAAACTTATTGTTCTGCATTGGTAGCCGATGTACAGGGCAACGGTACCCAATGGGTTTTGTATGGAACTGGCGGCGAAACGCTGGGCGGTAGTTTTTGGGCTTGCCCACTGAGTGCTTTACTCAATAATACATTGGCGCCGTCAATTGTGCTCATGACCGACCCCCAGCTGGGTTTTGTGGCGCCCGCTTCTTTGATTAAAAATGCGTCTGGACAGTATGACATCATTATTCAGTCTTATGGAGGCAAGGTTTCAAAAATCAAAGCGGCCAACTGGAGCACCGTTTGGAGCTACGATTTACCCAATACGGAGTCTAGTGCCGAACCTGTGATCGGTAATTTTACAGGTAACTTTGCGCCCGACGTATTCTTGTCATTGGCAAAAGGAACCAGCTCCTCTTACACCGACTATTACCAAGTCTTGCTCGATGGTGAGTCCGGTCAAGAGGTGTTCAAAGACAGTATTGGCTTGCTGCAATTTGCCTCGGGTAATGCAATTGACCTCAATAACGATGGCCGCGATGAAGCAATTCTCTCGGTTAATTACATGCAAAGTGGCGTATGGAAACACCGTTTGGAAGTCTTTGATTTTGTGGCACATACCATTCAACCCTTGGTTGGCCAGCAAACTGGTGTCAATATCGGATCTACCCCGCTTTTTACAAATCTGGATAATGACAACTTACTCGACCTCGTTTATGTCGTCAAGAAAGACAGCCTTAACCCAATGGGTTGGAAGGGCGTATATTTGAATAGAGTAGAACTCAGTTCAGTTTTTCCTAACGCTGGTTTGGCATGGGGCTCTTATCTGAGTACCCAAAACAATGGCGTTTATTTTAACCAAACAACCAATTGTGGTCCTGGTAGCATTTTGTCGAATGTTGCCGTTACGCAACCGTGGTGTAATGGCAGTTCTTCTGGAGCCATCATTCCAGTAGCTAGTCTAGGAACGGCTCCTTACACCTTTTTGTGGTCAAACGGAAGTACCGCCCCACAGCTTCAAAATGTTCCAGCAGGTACCTACACTTTACAGGTTACTGATAATGCAGGTTGCTATGAAATCTATACCACTACTTTGGTTGATCCATTTGTGATTACCTTTGGAGGTGTGGTGGCGCCGACCTGCCCTGGAGGCAGCAATGGTCAGGCGGTGGTAAACAGTTCTGGTTGCCCTTGTATGTTCAATACCTGCCAGTTTCTATGGGATAACGGCGTGAGTGGTAAAACCAATTTGTCCGCTACAGAAGGCTGGAATACCGTCACTATAACCCACACAAATGGTTGTGTGGTGGTAGATTCCGTTTTTGTGCCTTATGCTGCCCCAGTAGTTAATAGCGCAACCCTCCAAATGGTTACTTGTAATGGTGCGGCCAACGGCAGTATTGACTTGGATGTCAGTTTGGTATTTGCTCCTCAAACTTTTGATTGGAGCAATGGGGTTGGTCAAGCCTACAACGCCAATTTAAGTCCGGGTACTTATGATGTAACTGTTACCGACGCACGCCCATGTACGGCAACGTATGCGTATGTCATTACCGAACCTGATTTACTTGTGTCGAATTACAACGTTCAGTCGGTCTCTTGTTCGGGTCTTACAGACGGCCAAGTAAACGCAACTGCCACCGGAGGCAATGGTGGCTACACTTATCAAATAGGTTCGTTGGTCAATACTTCTGGTCAATTTAATAATTTGTCGGCAGGCACTTATGTTTTAATGGTAAATGATTCTCTGGGTTGTGTTGCCTCCAATCAATCCATTCAAATTGCCGAACCACTTGCCTTGACGCTAACCTTAAATGCTACATTGGCTTCTGGAGCTGGTAGCCTAGACGGAACGGCCTCAGCCACAGTTAGTGGTGGTGTTTCGCCGTATCAATACGCATGGTCAGGACCAAACACCCAGTCAGATAGTATGGCGGTTTACCTTGACGGTGGATGGTATACAGTGCTCGTAACTGACGCAAATGGGTGTAGTATTTCGGACAGCGTTTTTGTCGATGTATTGGGTTTGAATAACCCCACTGTAACAAACCTTGAAGTTTATCCCAATCCGAGTACTGGACTGTTTAAATTAAATCTAGCGGTAGTACAGCTCGAAGTATTCGATTTGCAAGGGCGTCATATCACTCATTTTAACGATGCACAAGAAATTGATTTAAGCCATTTGGCCTCAGGTACTTACCAGCTTGTATGTACCATTGACAAGCGTACGCAAATATTACGGGTAGTGAAACAATAACTTTTTGATTTGCAATTTATTTGCTTATTTTAGAGCAAACTATTGCTTGTATGAAACTGTTCCAAGCCCTTATTTTTGAGGCTATTTTTGCCTTGATTTTTTCGAAGGGGTTTGCACAACCCTTCCAAAACGACTGGCAACAATCCTACCAAAAAGCACGCGTTTTTATAGAAAATAAAGGACAATTTGATGCGTATCAAACACTTGAAACCGGCCCTATTGCTTACGCCATAGATTTTGGTTCAACGCGTATTTTTTTCGGAACCAAAGGTATTCGGTATTATTTTTGAGAGGCACGCCAAACCGCAAAAGAAACCCGCGATAGCCTTAGGGCGCTGTATGCAACTCAAGTCCCAATTTACAAAGAAAAGGAACAAATAGTCGGTAAGTTCGCTTTTAAAACGGATGCCTTTTCTATTCAATTTACAGGTCAAAATGAGGGTGTTGTACTCATGGGTAAGGAAATACAAGCGGCATATTACTCTTATCCTGAGGCCAGCGCTTGTCGTGCTTATCAGCGCTTGGTTTATCAAAATATTTATCCGTTCATCGATTTAGAATATACCGTACATCCATTAGATGGCCTTAAATATGCTTTCATTGTGCATCCCGGAGCTAATCCTGCACAGATACAATTGAAATACGACCGCCCTGTCAGCATGGATTTGCATAAAGATATCCTGATCCCAACTGCTTTTGGCCCCGTTCGAGACCACGCGCCTTTTAGTTTTCAGGGCGACACGAGTAGGGTAGTGGCTTCATGTTTTACTTTAAATGGACCAACCGTTGGTTTCCAAATAGGCGCATACGACCATTCACAAACTTTAGTCATTGATCCCTGGACCCAAAGTCCCAACTTTGCAACCAATTGGGATGTCGTATGGGAATGTGAGCGCGACGGTGCTGGCAATGCGTATGCACTCGGAGGCATCATGCCCATGCAAATTTTGAAGTACAGCGCTACTGGCACTTTGCTTTGGACTTACAGCACGCCCTTTGACACCTCCAATGTTTGGTTGGGCACTTTTGCTGTAGACAACGCAGGTAATTCTTATGTGACCGCTGGTTCAGTTGCTCAAATTCAAAAAATAAGCCCAGCAGGTGCTTTGTTGGTTAATAACCCGAGTCCTGGTGGCATTTTATCGAGTGCCGAATTCTGGACGATTGCCTTTAATTGCGATGAAACAGGATTGGTGATAGGAGGTACGGGAGGCGCGTTATTCCAACTCGATGCTGTAGTGTATAATGTCAATACCACAACACTCAATATCAGTAACCAACAGTTTATTTCCAATGGCCCCACCACTAGTATTCCACCCAATTTGGAAGAGGTAAGGGCTATTACCTCCGCGCCCAATGGAAAGTACTATTTCATGACCCACGACACAATTGGCTATCTCAGCGACAATTTTGGCGGCTGTCCGACGGGTTCAAGTTCTTTTTATAAAGGTCCACATGGTGCAGGGTGGGGATACAAATGTGAAAATTTCCGCTACGACAACGCGGGTATCAATGCTTTGGCTACAACCGCCAATCATCTATATATGCACCGCGGCAACGAAATTCAAAAACGCAGTTTGCAAGACGGGAGTTTGATACAGTCCAATGCCATTCCCGGTGGACAATTTGCAAGTGTATTTTTGGGCGGTAACCAAACGCGGTCGTAAGCGTGCATTCACATCTAAAAGCTGAATCTGGGCTCGGTTTAATTGGCATGCGCATATGACTTTACGGTTTCTAGTTTCTCAAAAGCGCCACAATTTCAGAGTGCCTTCGAGCTGCAATTTGGCTATCTGTTTGATTAGGGGAACTTATATTTTTTCTAATGATTCAGGCTCAACTAAAATTAAATTGATAAATTCGTGTACAAAAATTTACAATATGAAAAAGATTTTACTTGTTTTCGCTTTGTCAACTTCAGTTTTGGGTTTTGCTCAAAAAGGTAAAATGGGCGTACAATTCAATGCAGGAGCACACCTACTCAGCGAAGCTGGTACAGGTCTATGCTTCAATACAGCACTAACCTACAACTTTGTACCAAGCTTTGGTCTTAAATTAGATGGCGGTTTAGACCTCGTTGGTAATGACAACCTCAACCGACTTGGTTTACAGCTCAACCTCAATGTGGTTGCTTTAGCCAATAAAGATGCCAAATTTGGTTTAGAACTGCACGGAGGGGCTGCCTTACTCAACAACGGAAATTTCTTATTTAATGATACTTATTTACTCCGCGGAGACGACATGGTTGCCATTATGGCAGGCATCACCCCAAGCTATCGCATTTCCGATCATGTGCGAATCTTACTAGATGCAACCTATATGCCCAAGCTTTATAAAATTGACGGCAGCATCACTAAATACATGAACGCAACTGTAGGTGTTGCCTACAATTTCTAAAGCGTTTTCAACTCATTATAAAAGGACGAATAAATTCGTCCTTTTTTTTTTGACTTTAAGATTCTTTATCCAAAATAGAATTGGCCTCCTTGGTTTTTTGCAGTGCTGTAAAATAAAGAACCAAACTGATTAATAGAAGCACATGCGAAAAATCATTGCGGTCAAACCATTGATGTAAGTTGATTTTTTTATTTTGAATCAAGCCACTTGGTAGTAATAAAAGCGCAGCAATCCATAAGAATCTGTACCCAGAATGGATTTGGCGTTGGTAGCGGATGCCAACTATGACCAGTGAAAAAATTAAGCCAATACCACTTATTAAAGTGGGGATAAATAATCCTTTGCTTTGGTCAAAGGATAAGTCAACTCTCCAAAAAACAAGCAATTCTAAAGTAAAACCAATACCAAGAAGGAGTAGCGCACTTTTTTCAAAGATTTCTTTTTGTTTGACATTTGGCCATAAACTGAGCATGCCTTTTGTTAAAAAATAAGTGGCAACCATGCCAAGTAACCAAGATGGATATTTACCCCAAAGTCCCAAGTAATTGTACAAGAGATGACCAAAGCCACCAAATAGAAAACTCCAGCCAAATACGAGGTAGAAACGTCTCCAATTGGAATAAAAGTCGTTTTGCGGGTAATTGGTTTTGATTTTAGCGGCTAAAAAGAGAGCCGTTGAAAAAAGAATGAGGTCGCCAATCAAGGCGTTTGGCTCGAGTAAATCAAGTCCGGCAAATTGCCACTCAATTTTAGGGTAATCTTGACCAATCATTTACTATTTGCTTCGAATTTGTGCAAGTTGGCTCTGAGGATACGCTCAACAAGTACCGGGGAAATGCGATTTAAAATACTATTGAGCTTACCAATAAGTGTTTGTGTTTTTTTATATTTTCTTCTTTCAAGTAATGCCAAACAATCTTGGGCTACTTGATCCATAGTTAAAACTTTACCTTTTTGGCGGCTTTCCAAAAGTTGTTTGCTGCCATCGGCTGCCACTACTTCTTTGTTGTGTACAATTTCTGTCATAGCTACTTGAAGCAAGCCAATGTGTATACTATTTTGAAATTCTTCTATGCGCAATGATTCTACAAAAGCGGTGAGGGCCATTTTTGATGCGCTATACGGACCTAACCCAGGCAAGCCATGTATACCCGCTAAACTTGAAATAAAAACGATTTGCCCTTTGGATTGTCTTAATTGCGGCAAGGCATAATGTGTCGGATGCATGGTTCCAAAAACATTGCTCTTGAAAACTTGTTCTACAACGCTAGGGTGAAGATCTGCAACGTAGCCTCGACTAGAAATCCCTACGTTATTCACTAAAATATCAATTTGGTTAAATGATGCTATTGTGAACGCAATGAGTGCTTTGGCTTGATCTGCATCGGCAACATCTCCACGAAAATAAACCACCTGTGCTTCGATTTGTTTCAATTCGTCTGCAACCTCCTTTAAACGCTGTTCATCGCGGCCGTTCAATACAACTCGGGCGCCTTCTTGAGCCAAAGCAAGCGCAATAGCGCGGCCTATACCGCGGCTCGAACCAGTAACAATAGCTACTTTATTTAGGAAGCGTTTTTTTGCCATTTGCTGTAATGAATATCTGGGTGGTATTTAAGTGCTGTTAAGCTGTTGGTCCAGGCCATGATGACATGAACAATAAATGCGATCCAAATATTGCCTGCCATTAGGGTAAGAATACAAAGTAAAAATCCAAGTGGAGCTGCTCCAATGGTTTCGTCGAGGCCTTTGGGAATGTGCGTTGCGGAATACAACGCAACATTGACGGCAATTGCTAACCAAATGCCATATGCTTCAACTAGAGGAAACAATAGAATGCCTCGAAAGAGCAATTCGTATCCAAATAAATAAACAACCCAACCAAATAAATTCAGTCGAAAAGTCTTGGTATCCCAGAGGCGTGCCCGAATTTGTGGGTAATTGACTAAATTTTTTGGTTTTTTGGCCGAGAATGCAGCGAGTGGAATTAAGATTGCAGCAAGTGCAATACACAGCACCAAATTAAACAGCAGCGTATCTGCTCTGAAATTGAGCCCGTAATAGGCAAGGTCACGATTGGGTTCAGTTGTCAACAAAAAGAGTAGTGGAAACAAACCCATACTCAAAAATCCGACCCATTTGGTCATGTAAATAAAGCGCAACCAAGCGGTATCGTGGTTGTATTTTGAAAAATAGTAGGCTTTGATTTTTTCGGATTTAGAAATAAACCAAAAAACGACAAACCCAATTAAAGCTAGGTAAATAGGAGCAATTCCGCCTGACAGACTTGGTATTTGGTCAAAAGGAAGTTTCAAATAGGTGAACATGTCGTTTATTTTGGTAGGTAGCCATTCGCTTTATACCAAGAGATACAGTCGGAAATTGCAGTCTCAATTGGAGTGCTTGGTAGTAGCAGTTCGGTGCGGGCCTTTTGAGGATTATAAAATTGTTTAACACTTGCCATCTTGGCCATTGAATAACTCAATTTCGGAGTGCTTTTGGTAAGTCTAGCTAAAATAGAATTGAAAGCTCCAACTAATTTGATAAGAAACTCTGGAAATTGTTTGACTTTAAAGGGTTGTTCAAATACGACTGCAGCTCTCTTGAAAATTTCTCTATAATAGAGGTTTTCATTACCCACAATATAACATTCCCCTTCTCTGCCCATATGTAAAGCATTGACTGTTGCCACGGCTACATCTTTGGAGTAAACAAAATTTTTGCCTCCGCCTGCATAGCCGGGTAGTTTGTTTTTATAGAGCTCCAAAAACATACGTCCGGAGGTGGGGCCCGAATCAAAAGGACCAATCATGTAGGTCGGATTAACTAATATGACTGGAAATTGTTCTTTTTGGTATTTATCGAGCAAAAAACATTGCGCTTGGTATTTGCTGTCCATATAGTCCATTTTGAACTGATAACCAGTATAAGGTTGGTTTTCGTCACCTGGCGCTGTTTTAGTACCATGATTGAACGAATTGGCCGTGCCAATTTGCACCATTCGGTTAATTTGGTGTTTTTGTGCAGCAGCTGTTATGTTTTTGACGCCCTGTAGATTAACAGCATAAAGACTTTCGAGTCTTCTTGGCCAGATAGTGGTGAGGGCGGCAATATTGATGACGTACTGACAGCCTGCAATGGCTTGGTCCAAAAATTGGGTATCGAGGATATTTCCTTCTATAATTTCAATAGGTAAGTCGGCTAAAACATTGTGGCTTGATCCTGGTAAAATTTGTGCTCGAACTTGAAAGCCTTGAGATAGCGCTTCTCTTGTTACACTTGCACCAAGCATGCCATTGGCGCCGGTAATAAAAACTATTTTTGACATGTATTCAATCAAATAAAAGCAAAGATAGTATTTAAATAAGGTACAATGCTGTAATACTTGATATCGTTGTGAGCAAAAGAACAATGGTTTGTTCGGCACTCAATGCTTTTTTGACTTGCACTTCGGGCTTTTTAAGTGCCAACATGAGCAGGCGCAAATACACAAAAGCACCAATTACAGATGCAATCAAGGCCAAAACAGCAGTGTAAGGAATGTGCGGTACGGCCGACCATAGTAACGAAAATTTACCAAAAAATCCAGCCAGAGGTGGAATGCCAGCCAATGAGAATAAAGCCAATACCAAAGCTGCGCCAACAAGTGGGTTTTTCCAAGCAATACCTTCCCAATTAGACAGGTCATCTGAATTTTGATCGGCAAACTCATTGATGGTGACAAGTGGAATAGTTGCAAAAGCATATGCAGCAACAAACAAAAAGATATTGCTGTTATGTATATCAGCAAGCGCAAAGAGCATTAGGCCTGCGTTGGCAATAGAAGAATAGGCAATTAGTCTCTTAAAAGAAGTTTGTTTCCAGGCTGTGATGTATCCATAAAACATGGAAAGTACAATGAGAAGACTGATGAGGTCGATCCAGTAGAAATAGGAATCTCTGAAAATTTGCCCGAAGACGTTTACGATCGCGTAAATCCCAGTGATTTTGACAACAGTAGACATATACATCAGCACTGCATTCGAAGCACCTTGGTAGACATCGGGACCCCAAAAATGAAAAGGAACAGCTCCAATTTTAAAAGCGAATCCAGCGAGTAAAAAGAGACTGCCGATCATGGCCATTGGACTTTGCCAAATACCGATAGCAAGATTAGATTGAATTTCTACCAACTGAAAACTGCCTGTTGCGCCGTAAAGTAGTGCGATGCCAAATAACAAGATAGCAGAGGCAAAGGAACCCGTAAAAAAGTATTTTACAGCTGCTTCGGCTGAAAGTGCACTTCCTTTTTCAATACCAACTAATACGTATATCGGAATAGATAAAATTTCTAAACCAATAAAGAAAAGCATGAGGTCATTGGGTTGCGCCATCATGATAGCACCACACAAAGAGAAAAGCACCAAACTGAGGTAGTCACCGGTGTGTTCGTTTTCTTGGCGGTAGCGTTGATAACCTCCCCATATAGCAAGAAGTGTAACAATACAAAGCAAAATTACCACGGCACTTTGAGTTGGAATGTAAGCCGTATAAGCCGCCAAAGGCGATGTGTATTGACCACGGAAATAGGCAGCAAGTGCCGCTCCGGTAAGACCAAGACTCGAGATAACCAAAGCGCTAAGCGGTTGTCGGCGCATGCCTACAAATAAACCGAGTAGTCCACTGATAAAAAGAATGACAATACTATCCATGATACAAATTAAAGGGTAGGTTGAGAAAGACTATGTGCAACGAAATCTGTAAGGCATTGAGGTGACAATCCTAGGTATATAGCTGCAATGGAAAGAATAGCGAAAACGGTGATTTCCGACCAATGAAGATCTTCAAAAGATGTTACTTTGGTTGGTCCAAACATTGGGGCTTGGTAGGCCTTGAGCATATAAACGGCACCTAAGATGAGCGTGGCACTGGCTAAAATACCCGTCAGGTTGTGCGCGGCAAAAAGATCTTTAATCAAGAAAAACTCGCCTATAAAGCCGGCTGTGAACGGAACAGATAATGAAACGAAAGTGAGGACCCCAAACCAAAAAGCAAAACGCGGTGCAACTTTGGCAATACCGCCCAAACCTGTTAATTCTGCGGTACCAATACGGTGCTCGATAATACCTGCAGCTAAAAACAGTCCAATAGAGACAATACTGTGATTGACAATTTGAACAACAGCAATCTGATTGGTTTCGCCGTTTTGTAGCATGAGCGCAGCGGCAATAAGACCCAAGTGGCTCAAAGACGCGTAAGCAAACAAAGTCTTGAGGTTATTTTGGCGAATGGCTATTATTGCCCCATAAATGATTCCAATCAAGCCCAATACGATAACCGGCCAACGCCAAAAATCAGTAGCAATACCATTGAAAATGGGAAGTACCCATTTAAGTAAACCAAATAAGGCCATTTTTAGCATTATGGCCGAAAGCAACATGGTGCCAGCAACGGGCGCTTTGGTGTAAGTTTCAGCCTGCCAAGTATGAAAAGGAAAGAGCGGAATTTTAACGGCAAACGCCAGTAAAAAACCACCCATTAGCAAAGTACTTGTATTGCCGAGTGCATTGAGGTCGGCACTGAGTAAGCCTTCATAGGTTTGCTGATTGGTGGCATGCATCAGGCCAATAACAGCCAATAGCATGGCCAAAGAACCAAGTAAAGTATATAGGAAGAATTGTAATATTGCACGCGGCTTTTCAAAGTTACCAAACCAATACAAAATAAGGAAAATAGGCAAAAGCGTCAATTCCCAAAACAGATAAAATCCAAGGATTGTATTGGTAGTGAAGATACCCAATAAGCCAAACTGCATAAGCAAAGCAAGCGCCGTAAAGCGTATGTCATGAACGAGTTCTCTTTTGAAATTGCTCAAAAAGACCAAAAAGAAAACTGCATTCGTCAATAGCATCATGGTAAAACCAAGACTATCAATAGAAAAACGTACAAAGCGCAGCCCAAGGTCAATTAATATGGGTTCGTTTGACTTGAAATAACAAACGGTAACTGCACTTAAAGTCAGGGTGCTTATTGTGGAAATCAGGCCAAAAATACGCGTGAAATTACTTGGTATCCACCAAGCAATTAGGCTAAAAATGAGGGGTAAGAGAATTAGTGCCAAACCGAAAGTTTTAGAATATAATATGCAACAAAAGTGATCAGACCAAAAACCATCCAGAAGAGATAGTTACTCAAGAAACCTGTTTGCCATTTGCGGCTGAGATTCGCTGTATTGAGCACGCCGTCAGCGAGCGCATAGACGCCGTTTCGGAGCATTTGAATATCAATGACCTTCCCGGCAAAGTCGGAAAGTGCAAGTAATGGTTTGACAAAAATGCTGTTGTAGATTTCATCTACGTATAGCTTTTGTGCCGAAAGGCGTTCCCAGCCATTTTGCGCCTCATCAGCTTTCGCAATGTTGCCTTTTTTAGAATAGGTGAGGTATGCCCATGCGAATGCGCCAATTGCAATAGTACTGGCGAAAATCATAAGGGCCATAGACGTGGTAAACGGTAGGTGGGCGTTGTGTACTTGATCCAAGCCCATAGTTCCATGACTCAGGTAGTGGTCAAACCAATGTGCTGCATTCTTGAAAAACAGTCCAGGTAAATTGAGCAAGCCTCCAAAAACAGAAAGCACAGCCAATACAATTAGCGGTAGGGTCATAGAAGTACCGCTCTCATGAACTTTGCTTTTTAGGGTGTCGCCACCACGGAACGTGCCATGAAAAGTTAGAAAATAAAGTCGGAACATATAAACGGCGGTCATGGTAACAGCAAGTACCAAAACCACATAAATTGTTGGGTTGTGGTGAAGGGCTTGCGCCATGATTTCGTCTTTGGAGAAAAATCCAGATAAAAATGGAATTCCTGCAATGGCCATAGTGCCAATCAAAAATGTAAAATGTGTAATGGGCATCAGTTTGGCCAAACCACCCATTTGGCGAATGTCCTGTTCTTCGTGCATTCCGTGAATAACTGAGCCAGAGCCCAAAAAGAGTAGGGCTTTGAAGAAGGCGTGGGTGGTCACGTGAAACAAAGCTACGCTGTACGCACCGAATCCGAGCGCTACAAACATGAGACCCAGCTGAGAAACTGTAGAGTAGGCAAGCACTTTTTTAATGTCGTTTTGTCTGAGCGCCATAAAAGCGGCTAGGAGGGTGGTTGCCAAACCAATGTACATGATGATATCTTTGGTAGCTGGGGCCAATTCGAAAAGGAAATTAGATCGAACTGTGAGGTAAATACCCGCGGTTACCATGGTTGCGGCGTGAATGAGTGCCGATACAGGTGTTGGCCCAGCCATAGCATCAGGGAGCCAAGTAAATAATGGAATTTGCGCACTTTTTCCGGTGGCGGCAATAAATAAACACAAGGTAATGAAGAAAAGTGCACTTCCTTGTAAAACAGCGTTGTCTTGTAGGGCTTTGCCAATTCGGAGAAATTCCAAAGTTTGAAATTGACCAATGAGCATAAAAAGAGCCAATAATAGACCGACATCGCCAATGCGGTTCATGATAAAAGCTTTGCGCCCGGCTAAACTGTTAGCTTCACCCTTTTGCGCATCGTTGTAATGGAAGCTGATCAAGAGATAAGAGCACATCCCGACGCCTTCCCAACCGAAAAAGAGTACAAAGTAGTTTGAACCCAAAACCAGTATGAGCATCGAGAAAATGAAAAGGTTCAAATAGGTAAAAAACTTGTGGTATCCTTCGTCGTGGCTCATGTAGCCCATTGAAAAAAGGTGGATTAAGGAACCTATTCCCGTAATTATGAGTGTCATCCAAATAGAAAGAGCGTCAATCTGAAAAGAGGCATTGATGCGCAAGCCATCGAAATCTATTATATTGAACAGTTTCACAATTTGGGTGCCGTGCAATCCAGAAAAGAGGGTGGTGGCCAATAAAAATGCGATAAAAACCACACCTGTAGCAAGTCCGCCTACAAAAGCCTTTGGCAATTTTTTCCCAAACACGCCGTTAATGGCGAAGCCAATGAGCGGCAGGGCAAGTATGAATAAAAGAGTCAGGTCTTTAGCCATGATTAGTTTTTAAGTTGGTTGTACATGTCAATATCGATAGACTTGAGGTTGCGGTAAGCCATAATGATAATGGAGAGTCCGACAGTTGCCTCGGCGGCTGCTACCACCATGGTGAAAAAGACAAAAATTTGCGCATCGCCATTACCGTAGTAGGTGGAAAAAGTTACGAGCATGAGATTGACTGCATTGAGCATCAATTCGATGCACATCAACAGAACGATCATATTTTTGCGCGTCATGGCGCCAATTGCGCCAATGGTGAAGAGGGCAAAAGACACAAATAAGTAGAAGTCGAGAGAAGTCCCGATGCTAGAGGCTGCTTGCATGTTATTCGATGATTTGTTTTTCGCGTTTGGCTAAAAGGATGGCCCCAACCATTGCGGCAATAAATAAAATGGAGGTCAATTCAAATGCGACCACATATTTGGTAAAAAGTAAATTACCTAGTTCTTTGACCAAACCAATTTGGTTGTCTTGATGGCGATAAGATTGACCTAAGATAAGCGTTTCTTTGAGCGCGGTGATGAGCACCAGAAATAAAGATCCACCTGCAATAAAAGCAGCGAATTGTGCTCCTATGGTGGTAGTGGGTTCTACTTCTTTGTTTAGGTTGAGCAACATCAATACAAAAAGGAATAAAACCATAATGGCACCTGCATAGACAATCATATTGACTATTGCCAAAAATTGGGCATTCATCATGATGTACATCGATGTGATGAAAAAGAACGTTACCACGAGGTAAATGACGCTCCGGACAGGATGCTTACTAAGCACAACCATGAGGGCAGATGCAAGTGTAAGACTACCGAGAATAATGGAAATGATTTGCAAACTCATAGTTGTGTACGTTTACCGGTGTGTTGTCTTTTTGTGATGTCGATGCGTTCATCTAAGGTTTCGACAAGTTTGTCTTTACCGTAAATAAAGTTATCGCGCTCGAAATAAGTCGGGACAAGTCTGTCTGTTAAGAAAATCGCTTCTTTAGGACACGCTTCTTCGCAGAGACCGCAGAAAATACAGCGCAACATATTGATTTCATAGGTGGCTGCATATTTTTCTTCGCGGTACAGATGCTCTTCTCCACGCTTGCGTTCTTCGGAAGTCATGGTGATGGCTTCAGCAGGGCAGGCCACCGCACAAAGTCCGCAAGCGGTGCAGTTTTCGCGACCTTGCTCGTCGCGCTTAAGCACGTGTTGCCCGCGGTAAACAGGAGCAAATTCGCGAATTTCTTCAGGGTATTTGATGGTTTTACGCTTGCGTAGCATGTGGCGCAACGTAGTGATCATCCCGCTGATAATAGCGGGTAAGTAGGCTTTTTCCCAAAGGGTCATGGGTTTATCAGAAACTACTTTTTTGCGATTGGTAAGACTTTCCATAAGGTGATATCAATTAAAACCAGCCGTTTTTAAAGGCGATGACCAAACCAGTGATCAATAAATTAATTAGCGCAAGTGGCAAGAGGGTTTTCCAGCCAAGGTGCATCAGTTGGTCGAAGCGAAAACGCGGGATAGTCCAGCGAATCCACATAATGACGAAAATAAATAAGAAAATTTTGATGGCAAAAGCACCAATACCTAATATCGCCAAGGTGTTGCCGCTAAAATAGCTCATGCCCGGGAAATTATAACCGCCGAAGAATAAAATAGCCATGATGGCAGACGAAACAAACATGGAGGTATACTCTGAAAACAGGTACAAACCAAGTTTCATGGAGCTGTATTCGGTGTGGTAACCACCAACCAACTCAGATTCACATTCTGGAAGGTCGAAAGGTGCGCGGTTGAGTTCAGCTAAGGCACAAATAAAGAAAATTAAGAAGGCGACGGGTTGGTAGAGCACATTCCAAACACCACTTTGCTGTGCAACGATATCGTTGAGACTCAAGGAGCCAGAAATTAAAACAATGGTGATGGCTGAGACACCCATGGCCAATTCGTAAGAAATCATTTGAGAACTTGCACGAATGGCTCCGTAGAGTGAATATTTATTATTGGAAGCCCAGCCACCGATCATGATGCCGTAGACGCCAACGGATAGTACGCCAAAAACGTAAAGAATGCCGATGTTGATATCGGCCACCTGAAGACTGATGTCGCGGCCAAAAAGGTGAAGTTTGGGGCCCCATGGAACAACTGCACTTGTGATGAGCGCCGTAAACATGGCGAGTCCTGGACCGATAATGAAGAGCCATTTGTCGGCTTTTGCCGGAATAAAATCTTCTTTTAAGAACATTTTGACGCCGTCTGCAATTGGTTGAAGAATACCGAATGGTCCTGCACGGTCCGGGCCAACGCGGTCTTGGATCCAGGCGGCAAGTTTGCGCTCAAAATAGGTCATGTAGGCCGCTGCTCCGAGAGAAATCAGGAATAACAGAACAACAAGAATAGATTTTTCAATAAGCAATGCAGTATCCATTAGCCTAATAATTTGGGATTGTTATCGTTTTTGGTAGCGTATTTACCCTGAGAAATCACTGAATGGCGGTCAATTTTACGTGGGCCAATGAGGTTCCATTTGCTCGGATCTTTTTTGTCGAAGCGGCAATCATTGCAAATCCAGGCGGTTTTGTCTTCGATGGTTTCGACTTCGCCATATTTGTCTTTTCGGGCAGTCACGCGGAAAATTTCATTGCCAAACATCCAAACTACTGCTTTTCCGGAACATTTGTCGCAGGCACATTCTGCTTCGTAGGGTTTTAAAAACCAAACACGCGACTTGAAACGGAAGGTTTTGTCGGTAAGGGCACCTACCGGGCAAACATCGATCATGTTACCAGAAAAATCGTTTTCGATGGCGTTTTCGATGTAAGTTGAGATTTCAGCGTGTTCACCACGGTTTAATACGCCATGAACGCGTTTGTCGGTGAGTTGATTGGCAACCGCAACACAGCGATAACATAATATGCATCGGTTCATGTGTAATTTGATCTTATTGCCTATATCGATAGGGTTAAAGGTTCTTCTTTCTTCGCGGTAACGTGTTTTGGCAGAGCCATGCTCATATCCTAAATCTTGTAAATGGCATTCACCTGCTTGGTCGCAAATTGGGCAATCTAAAGGGTGATTCACCAATAAAAACTCAACCACGCCGCCACGGTTGTTTTGAACGCGCTCAGAGGTTTTGTTCTTTACGATCATGCCCTCCATAACGGCAGTCGAGCAAGAGGCGACCAATTTGGGCATCGGGCGTGGATCTGCTGTAGAACCAGCAGCAACCTCAACAAGACAGGTACGGCATTTTCCACCTGTACCAGGAAGTTTGCTGTAATAGCACATGGCTGGTGGAACAAGGTCCCCACCGGCTTGGCGGGCAGCATTCAGGATGGTGGTGCCTGGTGCTACTTCAATTTCGACATCGTCTATTGTTACTTTTATCATAGGACTAAGCTTCAAGCGGTGCTTGGATTAAACCATAATTTCTTGTTTGTGCTTCTTGTGGCGCTTTGACGTGCCATTCGAATTCGTCGCGGAAATGGCGAATTGCGGCTGCAACAGGCCAAGCTGCGGCATCGCCAAGAGGGCAAATGGTATTGCCTTCAATTTTTTTGTTGATTTCTTCTAAAAGCGAAATATCTTCGAGTGTCCCTTGACCGTGTTCTAAGCGGTAAAGCACTTTTTCCATCCAGCCCGTTCCCTCACGACAAGGTGAACACTGACCGCAAGATTCATGTGCATAAAAACGAGCAAAGTTCCAGGTATTGCGCACAATACATTGGTCTTCGTCAAAGACAATAAAACCACCTGAACCGAGCATAGAACCCGTCGCAAAACCACCGTCGGCTAAACTTTCATAAGTCATGAGGCGGTCGGTGCCGGCCGCCGTTTTGGTCACTAAATAGTGCGGTAAAATAGGTACAGAAGATCCGCCAGGAACACATGCTTTGAGTTTTTTACCGTTTGGAATACCGCGGCAGTAATCGTCACCGTAAATGAATTCTTCTACTGAAAGCCCGAGATCGATTTCGTAAACGCCCGGACGCACGAGGTTTCCACTTGCCGAAATGAGTTTGGTTCCAGTAGAACGCTCAATGCCGATTGCGGCATATGCTTCACCACCTTCATTGACAATAGGCACAACGGCTGCAATAGATTCGACGTTATTGACCACCGTAGGATTACCCCACAATCCTTTAACAGCTGGGAAAGGTGGTTTCATGCGCGGGTTACCGCGCTTGCCTTCCAATGATTCGAGCAAAGCAGTTTCTTCACCACAGATGTAAGCGCCTCCACCGGGCGTAACAACGAGGTCGAGGTCATAGCCCGAACCTAAAATATTTTTTCCTAGCATGCCATTTGCGTATGCTTCAGCAATTGCTTTTTCAAGAATGCGCAATATATACATGAATTCTCCGCGAATGTAAATATAGGAACGGCGTGCACCGAGCGCATAGCTCGAGGTGATCATGCCTTCGATGAGCAAATGCGGAAGTTTTTCCATGAGGTAGCGGTCCTTGAAGGTGCCAGGCTCTGATTCATCCGCGTTGCACACAAGATGGCGCTCAATGCCTTCAGGTTTTGCCAAAAATGACCATTTCATGCCCGTCGGAAAACCCGCACCACCGCGGCCACGCAAACCTGATTTTTTGACTTCTTCCACGATTTCGTCGGGGCTCATGGTTTTTAGGGCTTTTTCAACGGAGGCATAGCCACCGTGTTTGCGATAGACGTCGTAAGCTGCAATGCCAGGTACTTCGGCGTGTTCGATCAATAGTTTTCTTGCCATTGGTTATGATTTTGAAGCGGCGCGCATGGCGTCGAGCATTTCGTTCACTTTTTCTTTGGTAAGGCGCTCGTAAAACTGGTATTTACACATGAGCATAGGTCCGTAGCCACAGGCACCCAAACATTCAACTGTTTTAAGCGTAAAAAGCCCATCTTTGGTTGTTTCACCCACTTTGATATTGAGTTTTTCTTCGATGTAGGCGATAAGGTCATCGGAGCCAACTAGTTGACAAGGCCCTGTGCGGCAAACCTCTAAAACGTTTTTACCCACAGGGTCGAGATGGAACATGGTATAAAACGTGGCGACTTCGTATACCTCGATTGGTTCGATTCCTAAAATCTGAGCAACGCGGTTCATGGCGCCTACACTTACCCATCCGAATTCATCTTGAACAAGATGCAAGATGCTGAGGATGGCACTTTTTTGTTTTCCTTCCGGGAAGAGGCCGATGACACGATTGATTTCGGTCATGGTGTGTGCACTGAAATCTATCGGTGCTTCGTAAACGGCTTGTGGGTGATCTACTTTCATATTAGGCGTCTAGTTCTCCGGCAATAACGTTGATGCTGCTGAGGGTCAGAACGGCGTCTGAAATCGGCATGCCTTTGATCATTTCTGGATATGCTTGGTAATAAATAAAACAAGGTCTTCTAAATTGGAGACGATACGGCGTGCGGCCACCGTCGGAAATTAGATAGTATCCGAGTTCACCGTTCCCTCCTTCAACAGCATGGTAGACTTCGCCAACTGGTAATTCTGTTTCTCCCATCACAATTTTAAAATGGTAGATAAGGGCTTCCATGTTGTTGTAGACATCTGCTTTTGGAGGCAAGTAGAAGTCCGGTAGGTCTGCTTTGTAATCGCCTTCAGGTAAATTGTTATAGGCTTGCTCAATGATGCGTAAACTCTGACGAATTTCTTCTTGACGTACCATAAAACGATCGTAGGTATCTCCGTTTACGCCTACAGGAACGATAAAGTCGAAGTCCTCATAAGATGAATAAGGACTCATGACGCGAACATCGTAGTCTACACCAGCAGCGCGGAGGTTTGGTCCAGAAAAAGAATAGGAGAGGGCACGCTCTGCGGAGATTGGTCCAGCGCCTTTGGTGCGGTCCATGAAGATGCGGTTGCGGGCAAGCATGCTGTCGAATTCTTCAAAAGCCTTTGGAAAGGTTTTAAGGAACGATTTTAATTTTTGATGAAATAACGGGTTAAAGTCGCGTTCAAAGCCACCGATTCGACCCACATTGGTTGTTAGGCGAGCACCACTTAGTTCTTCGTAGAGTTCATAAATCTTTTCCCGTTCGGGGAAAGGGTAAAAGAAAGAGGTGAGCGCACCGGCATCGACACCAATAACGGAATTGCAAATAAGGTGATCGGCAATGCGGGCTAATTCCATGATGATGACGCGCATGTACTGCACGCGCTTCGGAATATCTACACCAATGAGTTTTTCGACAGTCATTTCCCAACCTATGTTGTTGATTGGAGACGAACAATAGTTCAGGCGATCGGTAATTGGTGTGATTTGGTTGTAAGGACGCCGCTCGGCTAATTTTTCAAAAGCACGGTGGATGTAACCAACGGTTTGCTCTGAAGAGATGATTTTTTCACCGTCAACTTTGAGGATATTTTGAAAAATCCCATGCGTAGAGGGGTGGGTAGGCCCAAAGTTGATAGTGGCAATATTGGCCGGATCTGCATTTTGCAATGCGTCTTTTAGGTCTTGGCTCATAGTTCGTTGTTGTTACGTCCAAAAAATCTGTCGTCTTTGTCTTCACGGGTAGCGTCTTCGAGCACGTATTCTTTGCGCATTGGGAAGTAATCCATGTCATCCATATTGAGGATGCGACGTAGGTCCGGGTGACCGTCGAAAATGATACCGAAAAAGTCATAGGTTTCGCGTTCCATCCAGTTGGCGCCAGCAAAAAGGTTGGTGATGGTTGCAATGTGAAGGTCCTCTTTTGGAAGATAGCCTTTGATACGCAAGCGCACGTTGTTTTTCCAGGAATGCAATTGGTACACAACAGCAAATTCTCGGCCCGCAGCCTCTGGGTAATGAATACCGGCTATGTTGGTCAGGTAATTGACGCTTAAAGAAGGTTCTTGCTGAAGCCATGCAATGACGTCATGAATTTTTGCTGTTGAAATTTCGACATTGAGTATGCCAAAAGTTTCTTCGTGGGCAAGTACATCTGCACTAAAAGCCGCCTGAATGGCCGCTAAATAATCTTGGTTATTTTTCTTGTCCATTGTCGATATCAATTTGGTAAGAACCGAGAAGGTGTTTGTATTCGTCAGAATAACGGCGTCTGTTGGATTCTTTTTTGACTAATTCATGAATATTCATGACGCCTTCAATGATTTGCTCCGGGCGTGGTGGGCAACCAGGAACATAGACATCGACTGGAATAATGCGATCGATACCTTGCAAGACTGAATAGGTATCAAAAATACCCCCCGAACAAGCGCAAGCGCCCACAGATAAAACCCATTTGGGTTCGGCCATTTGCTCGTAAACTGTTTTAAGTACCGGCCCTAGTTTTTTAGAAATGGTGCCAGCAACGATGAGCAGGTCGGCCTGACGTGGCGTGAAAGACATGCGCTCCATGCCAAATCGGGATAAATCGTAAGCACTGCCCATGGTGGCCATGAATTCAATACCACAACAAGAGGTGGCAAACGGCAAAGGCCAAACAGAGTTGGCGCGGGCTAAAGCAATAGCTTTGTCAAGGGTAGTGAGCTGGTAGCCCTCTCCGTTGATGGTTTCGAGGTCTTCTATTTTTCCCATTCTAATGCTCCTTTTTTATAGATATAGTAAAAACCGGTCAAGAAAAAACCGACAAACATAATGACAGCTAATAAACCTTCTAATTTGAGGTCGTAAAAATTAACGGCGTAAGGATAGAAGAATATCACTTCCACATCAAATAAAACAAAGAGAATCGCCGTCATGAAATAACGGATAGAAACAGGGAAACGCGCGTTTCCTTGCGCATCGATACCGCACTCAAAGTTATCGTCTTTTTTAGCCGAGCTGATTCTTGGAGTAAGTTTGTGTGTGACAAACAAAGTGAAAATTACAAAACCTGCTGCAACTGCAATTTGCATGAGGAGGGGCAGGTAGTTGGCACTAGAGGCTGTTTCCATTTGACTTTTTATTGAGTAACAATAGTTTCAAAACTTAGATTGTTTTGCGCCACAAATTTACCTTTTAGTTTGGTACTGACACAAAAAAAGCCGAGAAAATATTCCCGGCTTCTAATTTAGAATGCTTATAGATTACTTAAATTGAAAGCGCAATCCGAGATTTGAAAAATTCCCTGCGCTAAAGCTGGTGCCAAGACCGGCAATCTGATTGATATTGACGCCAGGTCTGAGTTCTGCGTAAAGGTGAATAGGCTTCCAGAATTCGCGTTTTTTGCCTACTTGAAAATCGATCCCTAGCGGAGTGTAGATACTCATGCCAAAGCCGCCTTTGTTTTCGAAGGATTCAGTTTCGAGGGTCCCTCCGTCGTAAAAGAGATCATTAAACATTCCGTATTCTAACCCGTTTCCGTACGGAGAAACCCTTTGGTGAACTGTTGTTGTGGAGTTGTAGCTCAAGCCAAAATTTACACCTATTCCGCCGTAAAAACTCCAGCGCTTTTCTGCTTTGTATCGAAAAATCAAAGAAGCGTCTAGGCGCAATTGTTCTTGAGCAAATTGCGCGTTATAGCTATGCGTACTAAACGAGTCAATAAAGAACTGTTCACCAGTCTGAGAACTTGTTAGCGTATCCACTCGAAATGATTCGGTGTAAGAACCCCCAGTGGCGAGCGCATTATTTTGTTTGGTATGCATAATCCCAAAGCGTAAGGTAGCTTTTGGCAACTGTTTAAGTTCTAAACCAACACTTAAAGATTGAGATTGGCCGGGGATGTTTAATAAAAACTGAGGGTAACTCTGGTAGGCACTCAAATCTTGTGACAAAATACTGGAATTAGGCGCTAGGGTTTGAAGGTCCGCCAAAGAACTATTTGTTTGCCCAAAAAAGGCGCCAGACTGAAGATAGACTTCTTTGATTTGAACTTGTGCAAAAGCGCTTAAGCATATGAAACAAGAAAGTGTGAAGATGATTTTTTTCATGGTGTTTATTTTGTTCGTCTAAATGACGAAGTTGTCAATTTATTGTTACAAGCTTGGTGCTTTTAAAATCATTTGCACCTTTGAATTGGAGAATATAGGTTCCATTCTTTAAATTCTCTAGGTTGATTTTATCTCCGGGTGCAATTGTACCATTTTGAATATGTTGACCATTCGCATGGTACAGATCAAAAATGTAGTCTTCATTTTGATCCAATATTTGAATAGCGCCTGAAGTCGGGTTGGGGAATAAGGTAATATCGTGAGGTTGCTTTACAATAGTCTCGATCAAACCAAGGGTTGGATCCATTGAAACGCCACCATTGCCGTTGATGACCCAGTTTCCAGGATCTATGCCAATGGTTCCAACCAATGTCCCAAAATTAATAAGGTGGAATAATTCGGTATTGTTTGCGATCGAAAAACGCACAATAGTATCGGCTTGCCCTTGGCGCAGAATGCGCAAACTAATTTGGTTTGTAAATGTAGGCGTTACGTTCGGCATAGAAGAGGTATGCGAAATTTCAATGTAAAGATCGGTCCCTACCTGATTGTATTGAACTTGATAAGTTGGATAACCTTCGCCAAAATACCATTGCTCAAAAAAAGCATCGAGGTCGATATTGCAATAACTCGCTAAATGGTTTTTAAAATCAAGTCCGGTGGCTGTGCTATCGGCGAAAGTCGTTTGAAAATCTTGAAGTGCTGCAAAAAAGAGGCTGTCATTTTTGATGAGGTAGCGCAAAGTATGGATGATTCCTGCGCCTTTGTCATAAGACAAACGTCCGTTAAAAATGCGCGCCTCGTTGAGCGAATCCAATACCCAAACGCTTCCGCCAGGTTGTTGCATGACGCTCTGATGCACTTGCGTCATGTGGTTGATTTGTTCTCCTGGATAGAGCGCGGCAAGCATCAGGTATTCACCGTAAGAAGCAAATCCTTCATTGAGCCAGATGTCGCACCAAGAGGCGCAGGTGACGTTGTTGCCCCACCACTGGTGGGCCAATTCATGAGCAGTAAGTGTTTTTTCAAAGAAGCCTTGCGTGGTCATGGTTTGGTGTTCCATGCCTCCGCCAATTGGCGCCATGCAATGTCCATATTTTTCATCGGTAAAAGGATAGGGGCCGAATTGCGTTGCAAAAAGTTCGATAAAATCAGCAGTTTCATTGATTTCGTCTATGAAGTTGGGCAGGGTTTGCGGGTTGTCGTAGATGTAATTCTGAATTAATACTGGACCCGTGCTTCCTACAGGATTGGCATAGATGCTGTAATCGACATATTTGGCAACAGCTACTGAAATGAGATAGTAGTCTATCGGATGGCGGTGTTTCCATTCGTAGCGGGTAAATCCGTTTCCAAGCGGCACAATGGCTTCTAGGATACCGTTGGAGCCGGCTTTACAGGTGTCGGGTACTGTAATGGCAACAGCGCAAGAATCGGCTTTATCGGTGAGACTTTGCTTTACGGCAAACCATTCGTAGGCAGAAAAGGGCTCAGACAAAGACCAAACAACCTTATTTCCCCAACTTGGGGAGCTTCCGGCAGTAAGACCGCTTCCGCCAAGAGGGTTGGTTTGCGCGGTTGGAGGTGTTCCGGCATAGCTCACTTTGATGACAAAATTTTGCTGGGTGTTTGCGTTTACTGGTACTCGCACTTTGTTTGATACCCGAGTATAGCCAACCGCGATGTTGTTTACTTTAATTTCGCTGATAATTAAGGATTCAAATAACTCAAATAAGGCCGAATCGAGGTCTATTTTCGCTTTTGCATGGATTTCGACGCTACCGTTTAAGTAAGTCGAAACATTATTCATCTCAAGGTCCAAATTATAAAAATGAACATCGTAAAGCTCTGTTTCAGCAATTTCTGCGACAGATAAAGAAGCACTTTTGAGGTGTAATGGTTTACTTGCTTTTCGTGCTGCACAAGAACCTGTGTTGTCTTGTGCGGATAAATAAAAAGTGAGAAGGAAGAAAACAGGAAAAAAAACGTGTTTCATAGCTTGATAAAGTTTGAACGAAATTAAACATTCTCAGGGAAGTTGCTTTTGATTTTCGCTTAAATTATATTGGGCGCGTTGCAAGCACAACCTCAGCCATTTATTTTGGATTACGCTCTTTTTCGTCAAGATGGCAGGGCTTTGCGTTTTTCAAACTCGATGCTTTTTTTTTGTAAAATAATTCGATGAAAGCGTCCTCATTTTCTGGTGAAATCAAAAGCTCGTCGTATTTATTGTAATGAACAACTAAGCATTTCCAAGCGGTGCTCATTTTCCAGCCTGCATATAAGCCATTTGCGGCTTCAACTTTGCGCAAGGAGGCGTATGGAATACGTTTTTTAAAGCATAAAGTCTGACACAATAAGTCTTCTTCTAAAAAAGTGTAGCGTGTAGACTTCGGTAAAATCCAGATTATAAAGAGACACAAGAAAACCCAAACGAGCCCAAGACCTATGAATGCTTCTGTTTTTCCTTCAGAGAAATAAATGAGCGTGCCCACGCCTGCGTACGTAATAAAAACGAATGCGCAAACGAGCCAGATAAAAGCGTCTGTTTTGGCTTTGAAAACCATTCAATACTTTGCTTACCAGGCGAAAAGCGGCTTACCGCTCATGAGGTTGTTAACATCTTTCTTAACATCGGCCAAAATTTGCTCATTCGTGGCATTCATCAGGACGCGGTCGATGAGTGCCACGATCTGAGGGATTTCAGTTTCGTTGACGCCTCTTGAGGTGAGCGCAGGCGTGCCAATGCGTATGCCAGAGGTGACAAATGGAGATTCGGTATCGAACGGTACCATATTTTTGTTGACCGTGATGTCTGCAAGTACAAGTGCGTTTTCGGCATCTTTACCAGTAATACCTTTGTTGCGCAAATCCAGTAACATACTGTGGTTTTCGGTGCCACCTGATACAATGTTGTAGCCTAAACGAACTAATTCTTGCGCAAAAACAGCCGCATTTGTCTTGACTTGCGTCATGTATTTTTTGTAAGAAGGGTCGAGGGCTTCGCCAAACGCAACTGCTTTAGCCGCAATAACATGCTCTAGTGGCCCACCTTGAATACCAGGGAATACGGCTGCGTCTAACAAAGCACCCATAGATTTGAGGTTGCCGTTGTTCCAGCGCAAACCGAAAGGATTTTCAATGTTGTGACGCATCATGATGATGCCACCGCGCGGGCCACGCAGCGTTTTGTGAGTAGTAGATGTGACGATGTGGCAATGTTCGAGTGGGTCGTTGAGTAGACCTGCAGCAATAAGACCTGCAGGGTGGGAGATATCAGCAAGTACCAATGCGCCAATTTCGTCGGCAACTTTGCGGATGCGTGCGTAATCCCAGTCTCTTGAATAAGCGGAAGCGCCACAAATGATCATTTTGGGGCGTTCTTTTTTCGCGGTTTCTTCCATGAGGTCGTAGTCTACCAAACCAGTTTCTTTATTGACGCCGTAGAAAAAGGGTTGGTAAAGTTTACCCGAAAAATTAACGGGTGAACCATGGGTGAGGTGCCCACCGTGTGAGAGGTCAAAACCTAAAATTTTATCGCCTGGTTGCAAGCAAGCTAAAAATACGGCTGCATTGGCTTGGGCACCCGAGTGCGGCTGCACGTTAGCCCATGTTGCCCCGAACAACTGACAAAGTCTGTCTATGGCGAGTTGTTCTACTTTATCTACAACTTCGCAGCCGCCATAATAGCGCTTTCCAGGAAGACCTTCGGCATATTTGTTGGTGAGTACAGAACCCATGGCTTGCATGACTTGGTCACTCACAAAGTTTTCAGAGGCAATGAGTTCGATGCCGTGAAGTTGTCTTTCTTTTTCTGCTTGAATCAGCTCAAAAATAGCTTGGTCTTTCATGTTGTTGTTTTAAAGTACAAATATCGGAAGAATGCTAAAATAAGCGCCTGATTTGGTAAAGAGAATGTGTAATTTTTGCTGCTGATGAATTAAAAATACCTTCTTGAGTCAGTGTATCCATTCGGACTTGCCCTGATGCATGTAAAATTTGGTCTTCTGGTCCAATAATGCCTACATGATGTATGCGCCCATCCGCATTTTTGAAAAAGGCGAGGTCTAGCATTTGGCGCTCTTCAAACGAGATCATTTGTCCGTGGGTAGCTTGTTGATATGCATCGCGTGGCAGATTGAATTGGAGCTGTCTGAATACATTTTGAACCAGTCCAGAACAATCGATACCAAAATGAGATTTCCCACCCCACAAATAGGGCGTATTGAGAAAAGATAATGCGTAGGACCAGCAATCAGAAGCCACTAACTCGTTTTGAATTTGGTAACAATAAGAACCAATTTCAAATTCGGCCTCAGTACCAACAAGAGCGCCGCCACTTAAAAGCTGTGGTCCCATTGGCCCTTGAATAAATAGGGTAGGGCTCATGGCATATCTAAATTGGTCGAGCCAGCGACGTAATTCTTTGTCCGTGAGCGGAAGGACTTGTTTGTGGTCAATAAAACCTTCGTAGCCATCGAGTATACTTCGGATCTTTAACCAAGGTTGGCTGTACTGAAGAATTTCGATGGGCTCTCCAAAAAGCAATTGGGTACATTGTTCTGAACTGTCTTTAGCTTCGGTTCTGACAGGTATGGCCGAAAGCGCACAAAAGGCATGGCGCTGTTGGGCTTCAATCCATTTGATTTTCTGACTCATTGCTTCAAAATTAGCATTTTCAAGTCGATATTTGACTAATTTTATCGCATGAATCAAGGACGCAAGCCCCAAATCCTCATCACCAACGACGACAGCATTAGCGCAGGCGGAATTGCGGCGCTCATAGAGGCGGCTCGCCCTTTTGGGGATTTATTAGTTGTGGCTCCCGATAAACCGCAATCAGGAATGGGACACGCCATCACCATTCACGACCCTATTCGCTTGGCCAAAAGCCACTTGTATTCAGGAGTGGAAGCTTATGCATGCAGTGGAACACCAGTGGATTGTGTCAAATTAGGCATCTATGAATTACTTGGTGCCAAACCAGATTTGATTCTATCCGGCATCAATCACGGTGAAAACTCATCAACGAATGTTTTGTACTCTGGCACCATGTCAGCAGCCATCGAAGGTGCCATGGAAGGAGTGGCTTCATTTGGGTTTTCTTTAGCTGATTTTTCGGCAAATGCTGACTTTTCTGCGGCTCAGTTTTATGTCAATTACCTACTAGAGCAGTATTTTCAAAAGGGTTTTGCGCCTTCCATCTGTTTAAATGTCAATGTGCCCAAATTGCCGTTATCCGAAATCAAAGGATTGCGTTTTTGTAAGCAAGCCCATGCCTATTGGGCCGACCGTTTTGAAAAACGAAGCGATCAATTTGGTAGAGACTACTTTTGGCTTACTGGAGAATTTGCAGACCTCGATCAACGTCCAGATACCGACTTGCACGCGCTAAAAGAGGGTTATGTAAGTGTCGTCCCCACCCAATACGACCTTACAGCCTATGCGCACCTTACTCAATTTAAATCTTGGGAATCATGAAAAAAAATTTAAACGCTTCCTTCTTTACAGGTTTGGCAATTGGCGTCTTTTCTCCACTCGTCTTGCTTCCAATTATCGTCTTTATTCTCTCTCAATCATACGGCCAGAGCTTTGCTTATCTATGGAGTCAAACCTTGCGTTTTCCGGAGTTCATGAGCCGTTATTTATCTTTAGCTCTAATTGGGAATTTGGGTTGGTTTTATTTCTTTTTGAACCGTGAGCGCTATTTTCACACGCGTGGAATCATTTTTGGGATGTTGCTATATGCGCCATATATGATTTACGTCAATCTTGGACGCTTATTTTAACGCGAAACCTTGGAAAAAAATAATCTTGTCTATTTTGTTTGCGGTGAGCCATCCGGAGACCTACACGCTGCCAATTTAGTTGCAGCATGGAAGCGCGTTAACCCGTCTTTGACTTTCAAAGCATGGGGTGGAAATCGCCTGTCCGCTGAAGGAGTTCATCTTGACGCCCACGTTAGCTCCATGAGTTTTATGGGTTTTTGGGAAGTCTTTAAAAATCTCCCGCTTATTCGCAAACAATTTAAACAACTCCAAAAAGAATTATTGGCACAAAAGCCAGCGCTTTTAATTTTGGTCGATTACCCGGGTTTCAATTTGCGTATGGCCAAATGGGCTCATGATCACCAAATCAAAGTCCTGTATTATATTTCTCCGACCGTTTGGGCATGGAAACAAAACCGCGTTTATACGATCCAGAAATATGTCGACCGTCTGTACTGCGTGTTGCCTTTCGAACCTGCCTTTTATGAGCGCTTTGGTATTCAAACCGCTTATTTTGGACACCCTTTATTGGATGAAGTCGAGCGGTATCGTCAAATGAGTCATTCACTTCCATGTTTTGAGAAACCCATTTTGGCCCTGTTGCCGGGTTCAAGACCGCAAGAAATACAAAAAAAATTACCACTAATGCTAGCAGCTGCAAGTGCCTTTCAGCATTCTCATCAAATTGCCATCGCATGTGCACCAAATCTTTCGCTTGCAACCTATCAATCTTATCTCAAAGATCAGGACGTATACTTGAGCACAGGACACACCTATGATTTACTGAGTAAAAGCGAACTCGCATTGGTTACCTCCGGAACAGCAACACTAGAAACGGCTCTATTCAAAGTGCCGCAAGTAGTGTGTTACAAAAGTTCAGCGCTTTCTATTTGGTTGGCTAAAAAATGGCTTCGAATTAAATATATTTCGTTGGTAAATCTCATACTAGATCGGGCCGCTGTACCTGAACTCATTCAAGATGATTGCACTGTTGAACAAATGCAAAACGAATTGAACCAATTGCTTATGGGTCAGCCCGGTCGACAGGCCCAACTTCAAAGTTATGAGCAACTTGGTGAGTTTTTGCAACAAACAGGAGCAAGCCAGCGTATTGCCCAATCAATGAATACTTTTTTGACTGCGTGAGACTCCTTTTTCTTTTCTACCTGCTCTTTTGTTTTCATACGCATTATTGCCAAACCATTCGGGTGCGCATTTATGATGGTATCAATGCCAAAGAACTTCAATGTGTCATTGGGAGTGGAAATTATTTATTAGCGGCTAACCAGCCAGATGGCAGCACCAAATATATCGCTCTGAACACACTTGCTCAGGGTCGTTTTAAAATTAGTGGTTCACAGCTACAATTTGTGCAAAATGGTAACCTCATTTTACAAGCCAGTCAATTTGAATTGATACAACAAAATAGGGAAGATTTCATCAACTGGTCTATTCCAGCAATTTCGACCAAAACAAGAGCTTATGAGGGTGATTTTGAACTTTCTTTGCGAAAGGGGCAAATCTGCTTGATCAACAGAATAGAACTTGAAACCTACCTCGAAGGGGTAGTGTCTTCTGAAGGTGGAAACGGTCATCAAAAAGCGTATTACCAAGCCCAGGCTATTATTTCCCGTACCTATGCGCTGTCAAATGCCGAACGTCACCAAAAAGATGGTTTTGCGCTTTGCGATCGGGTCCATTGCCAAGCATATTTGCACAAAAGATCTGGGACCGCACTTATTGACTCGGCTGTATTCCAGACAAGCGCAATAGTCTTATTGGATGCCGATAATCAATATTTTCCCACTTTCTTTCATGCCAATTGTGGGGGTCAAACATGTGCTCCGCAAGAGGTATGGAATGAGCAAATCACGGGTCTTCATTCCTTTAAAGACACTTTTTGTATTCACACCAAACAAGCCACTTGGGTCAAGCGTATACCTATAGCTACTTGGACTTCCTATCTTGTTGAAAACTATGGGTTTCCACTGCAAGATTCAACAGCTTATGCCCTTATGCAAAATTTTCAAAGTACAGATCGCTGCGCATTTTATTTACATCCGGTTTATGGCATTCCAATGCGCGACCTACGAGAGGCATTTAAACTCAAATCGAGTTATTTTGATGCTGAGGTTATTGGCCAAGAAATAGTGCTGCATGGAAGGGGATTTGGACACGGTGTTGGTTTATGCCAAGAAGGCGCCATGAATATGGCTAAACAAGGTTTTACCTACGACCAAATTTTGCGCTTTTATTATTCTGGTGCGCATTTATCAGTCTCACCTTGACAAATAGGCTTATTTCTTGGTAATTACAAAAATCTCCTCGTCATCTTTTTTGAAAAACTTTTGAGATCGCGCGTAGGCCTCTAGATGATCTTTGTGATGTAATTTGTAGAGTGTTTTTTTGGTTTGCCGCAATGCGCTGTCCATTTTAGCATCTTGCACTTCAATTTGACTTAATTTTTGTTTTTGGCGAACAAGCGTAAAAACATCCCAGTCGTCGAGAAATAAAAAGTAGATACCAAACACAATAGAGGTCAGGACATATTTATTTTTAAGCCACGTTGGTATTCTTCGCATAGATTATTGCTCGGAAAAACTATTGTATTTTTTTTCGTAGAATGCAATCCATTCTTGGTCGTATTCGAACCATTTTTCAGCTTTTTTTAGCATTGGTCTGACATTAACCGTGCTGTTGTCTCTTTTAATGAGCGCTTGCGCACTCAAGATAAGACCTACTCTTAAGGCGTCCTTGTCGGCTTGGGTCCAAGACTCAAATTCTTTGTCTGTAAGATTGAGTAGGGCAGGAATTTCGGTCTTCCAAATAAGGTTGGCTGTTTTGGCATCGCGGTTGTTGTAACGAACGGCGGCTGAAATCAATTGAATGCCCATTGGGTTGCGTGTGATGGTGCTGTATGACTCACAAGCATCTAAGATTTCCGCGAGTGTTTCGGCTGTTTTATCCTTGCTTTCATTGCTGTACACCACGGGATAGCCATCTTCTTCATCGAGGACGTAACGCACGCCGTTGTTGAGTAATTCTAATTGAAAACCATTCAGCCACATTTTGTGAATAGGCATTTTAAATACGCCGTTTTCATCGCGCTCGATTGCTGTGGCACAAGCGGTAATTGCCTCCTCGAATGGATCTTTGATCATCGGGTCTTTGAGGTCTTTGCGATAAACACCATAAAGGCCTTTGGCGAGGAATATATAAGGTGTTGGATCGTTGGCGTATTTTTCTTTGACTGTGTAGTCTCCAGAGCGCTTTACAAGCTTGATAAAGTTAGAATCTGCGTGCAACTGAGTAAGTTCATCAAGGTTATTGGTTACGGTAATGAAATTATCGTTGTCTACGGAAAGGTCAAATTCTTCTTCCTCAATTTCACCATTTTTTAGTGTCTTTTTAACTGCATAAGTAACATTTAAGGATACTGAATAATTACCAACTCGTTTGAAACTCAACTCGATGATATCGCTTTTTTCGTCACCTTTTACAAATTCCCAATCTTTACCTTTGACTCCAGAAATGACCCATTCTGTGCCCACTTTTTTGGTGCCTGCTGGCGTAAAAACACTACGTAATTCAACAGAAGTATTCCCGCCCTTTTCATCGTCAAGGGTAATTACGCGCTTGGATTCGCGCATTTCTAGGTTGGGCTTTTGACCAAAAAGTTGTAAGCTGATTGCCAAGCTAAAAAGGGTAAGAAGGGCAAATTTCATAATTGTGGTTTTGACTGTTCTAAATAAAACGAATTCTCTTCGAAATTAATAAAATTTATTGATGGCTCTTGATCAATAGTTGTAAGATTTCTTGGGCGGCCAATGCAATCTTTGTGCCAGGACCATAAATACCAAAAACACCAGCTTCAAATAAGTAGTTATAGTCTTGTTGCGGAATGACACCTCCTGCTACCACCATGATATCTGAACGACCTGCTTTTTCTAGTGCTTCAATCACTGCAGGTACAAGTGTTTTGTGACCAGCTGCCAAGGAGGAAACACCGACAATATGCACGTCATTTTCGATAGCTTGTTTGGCTGCTTCTTCTGGGGTTTGAAAGAGGGGTCCGATATCTACATCGAAACCGATATCGGCAAAGGAGCTAGCGATAACTTTGGCGCCACGGTCATGCCCATCTTGCCCCATTTTGGCAATCAAGATACGTGGTCTTCTGCCTTCGAGTTGCATAAATTCCTCTAGCAACAATTTGGCTCTTGAAAAATCTGGATCATTCATAATTTCTTTGGCATATACACCACTAATACTACGGATTTTGGCTTGATATCTTCCGAACTCGGATTCAAGTGCACTTGAAATTTCACCAAGTGTGCAACGGGCTTTGGCGCAGCGCACTGCAATTTCGAGTAAATTTTCATCGCTCTTTACCGCACTACTTAATTCTGAGAGTAGGCCTTGAACTTCTTGCTCATTACGCTTCGATTTAAGTAGATTTAGGCGCTCGATTTGTGCGTTGCGCACCTCAGTATTGTCCACCTCTCTTATTTCGATATTGCTCTCCTCGGCCGTTTGATAGCGGTTAACCCCAACAATGGTGTCATGACCAGCATCTATCCTTGCTTGTTTTTTAGCGGCAGCCTCTTCGATGCGCATTTTTGGCAAGCCAGTTTCTATCGCTTTGGCCATTCCGCCCAATTGTTCTATTTCTGTGATGAGCTCCCAAGCTTCTTCAATGAGTTCTTGGGTTCTTCTTTCCAAGGTAGCGCTACCTGCATATGGATCAATAAAACGCGTGATTCCTGTTTCTTTTTGAAGGTAAATTTGTGTATTCCGTGCAATTCTTGCAGAGAAATCCGTAGGTAAAGCAATGGCTTCGTCTAGTGCATTTGTGTGTAAGGATTGCGTACCGCCGAGAGCAGCCGAAAGCGCCTCCAGACAAGTTCGGGCTACATTATTAAACGGATCTTGTTCTGTTAAGGACCAACCCGATGTCTGACAATGGGTGCGCAAGGCGAGTGATTTATCTGATTTTGGATTGAAGTCCTTGACAAGTTTGGCCCATAACACTCGGCCAGCTCTGAGTTTGGCCACTTCAGTAAAATGATCCATGCCTATTGCCCAGAAAAAACTTAAGCGGGGTGCAAATTGATCGATTTCTAAACCTGCATTGAGGCCTGTTCGAATGTATTCAAGACCGTCTGCAAGCGTATATGCCAATTCAATTGCTGCCGTGGCTCCAGCTTCGTGCATATGATATCCGGAAATCGAAATTGAATTGAATTTGGGCATATGAGCCGATGTATATGCAAAAATATCCGCAATGATGCGCATGGACGGCCCAGGGGGATAAATATAAGTATTGCGTACCATGAACTCTTTGAGAATGTCATTTTGAATGGTGCCGCTCAATTGTTCGGTAGGCACGCCTTGTTCGTTGGCACTCGCAATATAAAACGCCATGATGGGTAAAACAGCACCGTTCATGGTCATCGAGACGGACATTTGATCGAGTGGAATTTGATCAAAAAGAATGTTCATGTCTTCAATGGAATCAATTGCGACACCGGCCTTACCTACATCTCCTAAAACGCGTTCATGATCTGAATCGTAACCGCGGTGAGTGGCTAAATCAAAAGCAACACTGAGACCTTTTTGTCCGGCGGCTAGATTTCTTCGATAAAAGGCATTGGAGGCTTCTGCAGTTGAAAAACCTGCATATTGCCGTATGGTCCAAGGTTTTACTAAATACATAGACGCATACGGACCGCCTAAAAAAGGAGCAAGTCCTGAACGGTATTCAATAGTAGATTTTGGAATCCGTAAAGCGGACCAATCTAATTCATGGTAAGGTTGGAGAACGCTTTTAGTCATTCGAGGAGATTTTTTCGAAAATAATATATGGAAAACCGTATGCTTCAGGAATTTGACCCCAAGTGGCTTGTGGAGCAGCAAACTCGTTCATGTAGCCGTTGATGCCAATTAAGGTGTCTTGACGTTGCGCAAAACGTTTTAAGCTCGTAGTACGTGCTTTTAAAATGTTATCTTGAATGCGTTGTGCAGCGGCTACTCGATTTGAATCGAGGTCGCAGAGTAAGTTCCAGCTTCTTTCAATGAGTAAGCTGCTCATTTTTTCAATGCTGTAGGCCCCACTCAACGGTGCAGTCAAGGTGCCAAGGTGCGCTTCTTCTGCCAAAAGATTTCCAATATTGAGCGCCATGCGTCTGGAAAAATCACCGGAGCCCGTGGCGCTCAGTGCATCGTAAGGTTGAGTGCAAAGATAGTCGGTACCACCGAGCACCCCGCTTAAGCTTTCTGTAGAAAGTCTCAGTAAATTGGTATACGGATCAATAAGGCTTTTATTACTGAAACCAGTTTTGGAAATAATTTGTAAGTCTAATTTACAACCGTTCAATTGAGCAAGTTGGGCAACGAGCGTTCGAAAAGCCATTAACTTGGCAATTTCAAGTAAGAATTCAGATCCCACACCAAATTCAAAATAAATGGTTTGAGACAATGGCTCATTTTGGAGTTGTTGCTGAAGCTCGAAAAGTCCAACAGCTAATTGCGTAATACAATTGGCGCCTACTTGTTGTAAGTCAAAAGTGCTGTGATAATTTTGATGATCGCCATATGCGAACAAAGGCCTAACGTGCGCTACTGCTTGGGGATCAGCGGTTGCTTTGAAATGTTGAAAGGCGGCTTCGGTTCTAAAAACAATCAAACAAGATATGTAAGGTGTTTCTATTGCTTGGAGTAGGGTAGGCCAGTTTGTCGAATGATCGGTTTGGTCAATAAGAATTGCATCGGCACCTTGCATGAGTGCTTGTAAAAAATATTGATTGTTTTCTTTTTCATTTGAAGCACTACCATACACGATCCGTTTCCAGTCGCTTGGCTGATCAATATTTGGTAATAAAGGCTCAGCATCTAGTGCTGTGAGTGAAAACTCCAGATCTTCTGACTCATTCGAATAATTTAGTAAGTCTACATTTTCTTTGAGCTCCTTATGTAATTGGCGCTGCCAATCTTCAATAGAGTGTGGCGAAAATGGAATGGTTACTTGCGTCATAAAAATTGCTGTCCTCAAATATACTGAATCCTTTGTTTATTGCAGTATTTACGTAGCATGAACTCATAAGCGTCAGCTAATTTTGATTCATGATTTCACGCCTATTCTATGTTTTCATCACAATCATTTTTACCCAACCCTTTTGCGCTCAATCCATTTGGTCCACCTCAAAATTAGGATCCTCATTTGGTTTGTTGGCGCTCGATCAAAATCAGCAAAGTATCAATCCAGCTGCTTTCGCTGTCCAACAACCCAAGTCAATTACCTTTCAACTTGATTTTCCCGTAGCGCTTTCCGATGTAATGTCCATGCAGTTTCAGGCCAACTATAAATGGCAAAAAAGCTATATTTTTCATGAATTACGCGGTGTTTTTCATTCCGCCCAAACCCGCTATCATTTGACCAATGCTTTTGCACTTCCGCTCAGTGCACAACTCCAATTCGGAATTGCGCTAGAAGGTCGTCTTTTCATTCAGCCCAACTATTATGGAAATTTCTTTAAGCTTAGTTCTAGGATGGGCTTATCCTATCAATTCAATCCGCAACATTATTTGTCTGTAGTGCTTGAGGACATCGCTAAGTCGCAAATTCAAACCCTCCGTTTAGAACATTTGTGGTGCATTAGCAAGCAGCTACAATTTGCACAAGGCTTAGGTTGGAATGCTGCACAGCGGCCTGTCATATATCTTAGTTTGGTTCAATACTTTGGTGCCTATCGGATTCATTTTGCAGTGAATTTACCAACGAATCATCTTCAATTAGGTTATACACATCGCCTAACAAAAAATTGGAACTATCAACTAACGCAATCATGGCAAGTTGGTATTGGTTATTTAATTCAACTCAATTTCACGCGAAAATGAGTCGTTGCCTTTGTTTAATTATTTTTTTGAATGCAAGTATTGCGTTTGCTCAATTGACGCCACAACAATGTATCATTGAAAACAATCAAATTGTATTGGCCCCTCAGGAGCTTGAAGTTCTATATTCCTATGGACTCATAGATAGTTTAGAAATGCAACAATTAAAAGTTTTCTATTTTGCCGGTGGCCAAATTTTTAATTTATATCAATTGCAAGGCTTGCTCAGCAAAACAGACCCCGTCAAACTACAAGCGCTTTTGCCTTTTTTATTGTTACCGGCTCCTAAATTAAGTACAGCGCTTGCACATTTTGATGTCTCAACCCTGCAATTCAAAGCCGAATTAAGGGTCTTGCCCCCAAGTTTTCAAAACCAGCAACAGCACTGGTCGGTTTCTCAAGACACCAATTATTTGGGCTCGCCTTTCTCCTGCGATTGGCGCTGTCAATTGTCCGTATCCAACTGGCGCTTTGGAAGTCATATTGCCAAAGATGCCGGTGAGCCTTTTTGGCACCAAGGTAAAAATGGGGGTTTTGATTTTCTAAGCGCTTTTGCAGCTTGGAAAAACCCTAATAACCTTCGGGTCTTGAGTAAAATGCTATTGGGTTCTTACCAATTACAATGGGGGCAAGGTCTGCAGTTATGGACCTCCCGAGGTTTGGGCAAAAGTATAGATTTACTTCAATTGGTAAGGAATCCACAAGGTTTACAGCCTTATCAGAGCAATGACGAACAGCGCTTTTTGCAAGGGGCTGCCATACAACTTCATAAAGCGCCATATGAATTGTTGCTTTTCGGATCTTATAAATTCACTGACGCCAAATCGCCAATTGATTCAAATCAAGTAGAGTTTAACTTTTCTTATACCTCAGGTTATCATCGCACGGCTATGGAAATTGCCCGCCGTCGCTTGCTTCAAGAACAGCTCCTTGGAATAGCATTCAGCAAAAGCGGTTCGGTGTTTCGGTCTGGAATCATGTTGCTCTATCAACAGGCCCGGCTGCGTTTATCAATAGCCGATACCTTAGACAGCGCTTTTCAAATGATGTCCGCTCAGCTTTTAAGTACAGGCCTTTATGCGCGCGGAACTTGGCGGCAATTCTATTTTTATGGAGAGGCAGTGCTATGTAGTCATCAGCAATTTAACTTAAAGCAACAGAGTGCAATAAACTTGGCGCTGGTTTATTTTTGTGACCCAAAAATTGAAATTGGGATACACCTTAGAAACTACGGATCAAGCTATAAAGCATTCTATGCCAATCCAATTGGTAATAGTAGTTTGGGCGTCAATGAGCGCGGACTCATCATGCAGTATAAATGCCAACTACGGCGCTATACAGTTTTGAGGTTGTTAAGTGAATGGACTACACAGCCATTTATCAATTATAACTCTAAATTCCCTGTTACCAAACACGAAATCCGTTTGCAATACGCGCACCAATCTAGTCGTAAAAATAGCTTTGATTGTCAGGTGGCCCGACGATCCTTAAACGCTTTGTCGTCTATTTGGCAAGCGCAATTCAACCTTACACTTCTGCCATTGAAAGGCCAAGAATTGGATTTAACAGCGCAACTAAATTTCAATGATATAGCCAAAGAGGTGTCGCTAATGATGGCATTGGGTTGGCGCTATTCTCCCATGAACAAAGCCCTTCGCTGGGAATTAAAGTACGGTTTGTATCAAAATAACTTGAACGGGTCAACAATGCTGACGCATTTTTATTTACTTGGAGTGGGTTCCCAAACATTTGCTTTAAATGGTGTTGGTGCCTTTGCATTGGCAGCCTTACGTTGGACTATAAATACCCATTGGCAAGTGCAGTTACATGGTATTTACAGCACAACATACACTATACCGAATAGGCAAAAGATTCAAATTGGTGCATTATTTCGCTATCAATTTTAATTTTTTTTCAAAAAAATGTACCAAAACAAAAAATGTTGCGTTATCCCGTAAAGAGGACTGCAAGCCTCTTATGCTAAACTCCTTAAAACCAAAAGACTATGCCTCTCCAACTCTCCCTTCAGCAGCAGTCTTTTCTTCATGAAGAAGAAAAGACTCAAATTAAACGTGCCCAACAAGATCCACGTTTTTTTGCGCCGCTATACGAGCGCTACCACGATGCTATTTTTCGTTACGTCTACCGAAGGGTAGACGAGGAAGAACAAGCGTATGATATTACGTCAAGCGTTTTTGTTAAGGCTCTTCAGGCTTTACACAAATACGAATACCGCGGCTTGCCATTTTCCGCTTGGTTGTTTCGCATTGCCAAAAGCGAACTCTATCAGTCTTTTCGCGACCAAAAAGCAAAACGAACTGTAAGTATAGACAAGGTCGTGCTCAAGCAAGTTATTGAAGAGTGGACCGAAGACTATACCGAACATGATAAAGCTCGCCTTTTGTTGGCTTTAAAAGACCTCAAAGAACAACAACTCCAGCTTGTTGAAATGCGTTTTTTTGAGAAAAGGTCTTTCAAGGAAATTGGTGAAATCTGTGGTTTGTCTGAAAACAATGCCAAAGTCAAAACTTTTCGTGCGGTACTTAAACTCAAAGACATTTTCCATCAAAAAGAATAAATATGATACAAATTCTACTCGATCGCAAAGAGCCATCTGCTAAAGAAGTCCGCGCGCATCAAAATTTCGAAGAAATTTTAGCAGCACACCGTTACCAGCAGCAAGTCAATAACCCCTGGCGCTATTGGTTATATGCCACAATTGGTTGCTTTTTGCTCTTTCTTGTCTAGATCGCTGCACTTAAAATAGTTTGTACATTTGTGTATGTACAAGCTCATTCGCTCGATCCTCTTTTTATTTGATGCCGAAAAAGTGCATTATTTAGTAATGCGCCTGTTGCGTTTCATTCATTCGTTTGGTCTACTTCGCACGTTTTTTAGATCCATATATGTTGAATCTAACTCCAAATTACAAACTGAATTTCTTGGCCTAAAGTTTCCAAACCCAGTTGGTTTGGCAGCTGGCTTCGATAAAAATGCACAAAATATTGATGCGCTTGCAGACTGTGGTTTTGGCTTCATTGAAATTGGAACTGTTACGCCAAAAGCGCAGCCAGGTAACGATAAACCGCGCTTATTTAGGCTTAAAGCCGACGAGGCAATTTTAAACCGTATGGGTTTCAACAACGAGGGTATGGAAGCAGCTGTCAAAGCTTTGAAAAAGCGCAAAAACAAACACATCCTTATTGGCGGCAACATTGGCAAAAATAAATGGACACCCAATGAGGAAGCCACTTCAGATTACCTCCAATGTTTCGAAGCGCTATTCGATTTTGTCGATTATTTTGTTGTCAATGTTTCCTCCCCAAATACGCCAAATTTAAGGGCATTACAAGAGAAAGAACCTCTGCAAGCACTTTTGCAAACTTTGCAAAATGCCAATAAAGCAAAGTCCAAACCTAAACCCATCTTGCTCAAAATAGCACCTGATCTCAGCGAAACTCAAATTGATGAAATCATTGAAATTGTAGGCTTAACAAATATTTCCGGGCTCATCGTTGCCAACACCACCATTTCAAGAGCGCAACTTAAAACACCCGCTGTACAAGTAGAAAAAATGGGTGCAGGTGGTATTTCAGGAAAACCAATAACAGTTAGGTCTACAGAAATGATACGCTACATTCATCAGCAGTCCAGTGGCCAAATTCCAATGATAGCCGTTGGTGGTATTCACAGTGCTCAAGATGCCATCGATAAACTTGAGGCAGGTGCTCAACTTGTTCAGCTATATACTGGTTTCATTTATGAGGGTCCCGCGCTTGTTCGTTCAATCAATAAGGCTCTTCTCAAGAGAGTTCAGCCATGAACCATCACGCAGCTACTATACAAATAACGGAATGTCCGCGCGATGCCATGCAAGGCATCAAAGAATGGATTCCTACCGAGCAAAAAGTTGCTTATCTCAATGCACTTTTGTCTTGTGGCTTTGACGTACTTGATTTTGGTAGTTTTGTTTCTCCCAAAGCCATCCCTCAAATGCAAGATACAGCGGCTGTACTCTCCGAGTTAGTCGATAGCCCAACCCAATTACTAGCCATTGTAGCCAATACCCGAGGGGCTGCCATCGCTTGTTCTTATGAACGGATTTCTATTATTGGTTATCCTTTCTCCATTTCTGAAACGTTTCAGTTGCGCAATACCAACACAACAATTGCCGATTCAATTAAAAACCTTGCTGAAATTGCCGAATTGTGTGCACAACATAGTAAGAAGTTGCGGGTTTATCTTTCCATGGGCTTCGGTAATCCATATGGCGATGTATGGTCGCCAGAACTAGTTAGCAATTGGGTCAAAGAGTTAACGTCACAATTTGATATCGCTGAATTTGCACTTTCTGATACGATTGGTTGTGCTACTCCGGACAGCGCTAGACAATTGTTTAGAACTTTAATTAAATACTTTCCAAAATTTAAATTTGCTGCGCATTTACATGTGAAGCCAGGATACGAAGCCCCCTTAATTCAAGCCAGTATTGACGGAGGCTGTTTGCATTTTGATACGGCCATTGGCGGCTTTGGTGGTTGCCCCATGGCCAAAGACGAACTCATAGGTAATTTAGCCACAGAAGCGCTTCTGGGATATCTAAATAAAAATGCCCTTTCGCATGCTATTCAAATCAATCAACTAAATAAAGCGATTGCGCTTTCTACTTCAATTTTTTAATCATGCGTAACAAAAAAGCAATCTTACTCATCTCGATATTGGTGCTTGCAGCCATCAGCATCTATCTATGGCGCAACCAAGCTGAACCCCAAGCATCTTCTATTAAAAAGAAAGTCGACCAAACAAAAGGTGTATACGTCAGTACCGATTTCAATACCAACACGTTTTCCACTAAACAAGAAGCGGCGCTTCTCAAAAACTTGCGTCTTTGCGACAGCACCAGTCAATGGAGTGAAGACGAAAACAGGCCTTCTTGTACCCCTAATTTTTTCAGGGTTTTCCCTCTTAGAAAGGGATTAGATATAAATCAAGGTTGCATGGTATTGCTCAAAGCAGGCGTTAATGGTTTTCCGGTACGCCGTTTTGTCATCTACGAAAAAGAAGGTGAACAACTCATTCAAGCCAATGGCTTCATTGGTTATCCTATAGAGTTTAGACCAAAAGCCAACAATTACGACGATGTTGTCATTCGTTTTTTTGAACGATATGAGGGCGAGAAGTATTTTTACAACTGTTTATTTACTTGGAAGCAGAATCGTTATCAATTTGTCCGTTGTGAACAAATCAATGACGCCAATATCAAGCCTGAAAAACAAGCAGATGTTTCTGCTGAAATACTACAAATTCTCAATGAAAAACAGCTGGTTTTTTAAATCGATGTGTGCAGTCATTTTGCTGAGTGCTTGCATCAACGGAGAGCAAACGTACCGTGTTGACCACACTTTTCTTTTGAGCGGTGGCAATAGCAAGGTCTGGATGCTCAAAGGAACGCAAATGAATACTAATTCAGAGCTTAAGAATAACGCTTGGGGCGAAGTCTTGTTTGTGTTTTACCTAACTGGTGAAGTGTTGGTTGGCTCTTTTGGCGACTTGGATAGAGGCACTTTTGATAAAGGACGTTTTAAGTACTTCGAAAGTAAGAACGAACTGCTGATTTCAATTGCAAATGAACATTGGGTTTTTGAATTAGAAAATCCTTCTGATGAAGGAATAGTGCTACAAACAAAAAAAGGCAAAAATCTAGCATCCTTAATGCATTTGGTACCTTTATCTCTTCCAAATTAAAAATTTTCAAAGGCGCCGAGGCCAAATAAAGCGAAGTCATATTTAGCGGGGTCATTTGGATCGAAAATTCGGAGTTGATCAATGAGTTCTTCATTGGTTTTCCAATCATTTTGTGTGCGCTGAATAAGGCCTAATTTACGTGCAATGTTGCCGGTGTGTACATCCAAAGGGATATAAAGTTGTGCTGGAGAGATTTGCGACCAAATTCCAAAATCGACGCCTTTTGCATTGGGACGGACCATCCAGCGCAAAAACATCACAATTCTTTTGGCCGCTGATCCACTGGCAGGGTCAGCAACGTGTTTGTGTGTTCTGCGCGCTAACGCCGGAATGAACCTGTTTCTGAAAGTACAGATATGCTCATATAAATTTGCTTCTGTATTTGAAGTCAAAAAAGCTCTTTCGAGATCACCTTTTTGGTAACAAGCTTTAAGGCCCAAAAGAAATCCATTAAGGTCATTGCGATTGAACGTTCTGTGGATGAAGTCAGGACAAGAATTATTTTGATAGTCGAGTACAAATTCGTGCGGATGATCTCCGAGAATTTGAAGTAATTTTTCGCCGCTTTTAATGATGCTTTTGCGTTGCCCCCAAGCTATTGTGGCCATCAAGAAGCCCACAATTTCGATATCTTCTTTTTTTGTGAAGCGATGCACTATTGAAATTGGGTCGGATTCAATAAAAGAAGGATGCTCGTATTGAAGCGCTTTGTGGTCCAAAAAATCTTTGACTTCGGACGATTGTAGTTTAGATAAAACGTCCATCTTGCATTCTAAGGCAGCGATCGGCCATTTCGGCAAAGGGATGGTTGTGCGTTACAATCACAAAACTTTGTTTGAATTCATCCCGAAGTTCAAAAAACAATTGATGCAGCGCATTTGCATTTTCGGTATCTAGGTTACCTGAGGGCTCATCGGCCAAAATGAGTGCGGGCTGATTAATTAAAGCCCTAGCCACGGCAATGCGCTGTTGCTCCCCACCAGAAAGTGCATCGGGCTTGTGTGCTTTTCTTTGGGTTAGTTTGAAACGGTCCAAAAGGACAGCAGCGGCAGCAAATGCATCGGTTTGATTTTTACCTGCAATCATGGCAGGTAAGGCAATATTTTCGAGTGCTGTAAATTCTGGGAGTAACTGATGAAATTGAAATACAAAACCCAGACGCTGGTTGCGAAAAGCTGACAGCCCTTTTTCATTGAGTGCAAAAGGATCTTGACCTTCTATAACAAGTTGTCCGGACGTGGGTCTGTCTAGGGTGCCTAAAATCTGGAGCAGCGTTGTTTTACCCGCGCCAGAAGCGCCAACAATGGAGATGATTTCAGCTGCGCCCACTTGTAAATCGACTCCTTTTAAAATGGCGAGTTCGCCATAATTTTTAACTATACCTTTGGCGACAAGCATCAGGATTTGAGTTTGATTGTGTGACCCATTTTGTCACGCTTGGTTTGCAAGTATTTTTCATTGTGGATGTTACTTTCGATCTCTAAGGCAACATTTTCTACGATTTCCAGACCATAACCGATAAGACCGGTGCGCTTTTTGGGATTGTTAGACATCAGTTTCATTTTGCGAATACCAATAGCGCGCAGCATTTGGGCGCCAATACCGTAATCGCGTTCGTCAGGTTTAAAGCCCAATTTTTCATTGGCTTCATAGGTGTCAAGTCCTTCTTCTTGTAATTTGTACGCTTTGAGCTTGTTGAGCAAACCAATACCACGTCCTTCTTGATTCATATAAACGATTGCGCCTTTGCCAGCTGCGTTAATGAGTTCCATTGCTTTGTGTAGTTGTGGGCCACAATCGCAGCGGCAACTGCCAAAGATGTCGCCTGTAAGACAAGAAGAATGCACGCGCACTAAGACGGGTTCGTCTTCTGTCCAGGTTCCTTTTGTAAGTACCAAGTGATCTTGATCGTTGCTTTGGTCTTTAAAGGCGCGTAATTGGAAGTCTCCGTGGGTAGTTGGCATTTCTACATGAACCTGTTCTACAATAAGAGATTCATGGGCAATGCGGTACTTGATCAGATCGGCAATACTAATAATTTTTAGATCAAAGCGCTTGGCAATTTCACGCAATTGTGGCAAGCGAGCCATAGTGCCATCTTCGTTTAGAATTTCTACGATGATGCCAGCCTCTTCGAAACCGGCTAAGCGCGATAAATCAACGGCTGCTTCGGTGTGTCCCGCTCTGCGCAGTACGCCCCCTTTACGTGCGCGCAGCGGGAAAATATGGCCGGGTTTGCCGAGTTCTTCTGGTCTAATTTTTGGATCGATCATAGCCAAAATTGTTTTGGCGCGGTCGTTGGCAGAAATTCCTGTGGTGCATCCATGACCAATGAGATCGACGCTAATTGTGAAAGGTGTTTCGTAGGCTGCAGAGTTGTTGCGTACCATCATTTCAAGGCCGAGTTGATCACAGCGTTCTTCACTGATTGGCGCACAGATGAGACCGCGCCCGTGCGTTGCCATAAAGTTGATCAGTTCGGGTGTTGCGTTGCGCGCTGCGGTCAGAAAGTCTCCTTCGTTTTCGCGGTCTTCATCATCGACGACAATAACGACGCGTCCCTGCTGGATATCGAGAATGGCTTCTTCTATGGTATGGAGTGTGTTTGACATAAAGAAATGCTTACGTTGTTGGAATGAGATGTAAAGTATGTAGTAGGTAGTTCCAGAACTTTTGTACAGATGAAATTTGAACACACTCGTCTGGAGAATGTGCTGCTCTGATATTTGGGCCAAAAGAAATCATGTCGACCCCGGGGAGTTTTTCGCTGAGCAAGCCACATTCGAGGCCAGCATGACACGCCTTGACTTTGGGTTCTTCGCCATACATCGCAATGTATTGTGCTTTCATGAGTTGCAAAATGGAAGAGCTGGCATTTGGTTTCCAGCCTGGATAATCTCCAGACTGTTCAACACTGGCACCCATATTTTCAAAGGCACAGCGCAAGGTCATACTGACTTCTTTTTTGGTGCTTTCAACAGAACTTCTTTGTAATGACTGCGTTGTGAAGGTTCCATTTTCAACAATAACGCGTGCCAATGAGGAAGAGGCTTCTACCAAACCTTCGATGTCGGGGCTCATGCGGTAAACACCGTTATGAACCGCACAAAGGGTATTTAGAATTTTATTGGCTTCTGTGGCAATTAAGGCTTTTTGTTCACAATGAGCCGTTTTGTATTGAATTTTAAAATGGGGTTCAATGTGTTCATATTCTGCCTTTAGTGTCCTTGTAAAATCATCAATAAACGCTTTTGCCAGATTCAATTCTTTAGTGGCAATAAACGCGCTAGCCTCCCTAGGAATGGCATTGCGTAGGCTACCACCATCGAAACGCAGTAACTGAAAATCTTGGCTTTGTTGGAGGTCCCAAAGTAAGCGTGCTAACCATTTATTGGCATTGCCACGGCCTTTGTCGATATCCATACCAGAGTGACCTCCTAGCAAGCCACTGATCTGAATTTCCAGAATGTTACTCCCGGTTGCTATTTCTTCTTGTTGATACGCGTAACTTGTATTTGTATCGATACCGCCTGCACAACCAACTGAAAGTTCATCGTCGTCTTCGGTGTCTAGGTTCAGCAAGATGCTGCCGTTTAACAGTGACGGATCCATTTTTTTAGCGCCGGTCATGCCTGTTTCTTCGTCGATAGTAAAAAATGCCTCTAGCGCAGGGTGCGCAATATCTTTGCTTGCCAAGAGTGCCATAATGGCGGCCACCCCAATACCGTTGTCTGCGCCGAGCGTTGTGCCATTTGCACGGACCCAATCGCCATCAATGCGCATCTCTATTCCTTGTTGGTCAAAATCAAAAACAGTTGTGGCGTTTTTCTGATGCACCATGTCGAGGTGACTTTGTAAAATTACCGTTTGTCGGTCTTCCAGACCAGCAGAAGCAGGTTTTTTGATAATGACGTTTCCAATTTGGTCTTTGTGGGTTTCAAGGCCAATCTGTTGCCCGAATTCCAGCATAAAAGCAATGATGCGTTCTTCCTTTTTAGAAGGTCTGGGAACAGCGTTGAGAGCGCAAAAGTGCTGCCAAAGCGCTTTGGGTTCGAGGTGGGAGAGGTCCATGATTATGGAAATTTAGGATATTGTTGGAAATTTGGATCGCGTTTCTCTAAAAACGCATGTTTGCCTTCTTGTGCTTCTTCTGTTAAGTAATAAAGAAGGGTGGCATCGCCGGCTAGCTCCATAAGGCCATGTTGGCCGTCGAGTTCGGCGTTCATGGCGCGTTTAATCATGCGAATGGCTAGCGGACTGCGTTTCATGATGGTTCTTGACCATTCGACTACTGTGTCCTCTAACTGATCCAAAGGAACAACTTTGTTAACCATTCCCATTTTTTCGGCTTCTTCGGCTGTATACTGATTACACAAGAACCAGATTTCGCGCGCTTTCTTTTGACCGACATGGCGCGCTAAATAAGAGGAGCCAAAGCCGCCATCAAAACTTCCAACTTTAGGGCCTGTTTGGCCAAAGCGTGCGTTTTCTGATGCAATGGTGAGGTCGCAAACTACGTGCAAGACATGACCGCCTCCAATGGCATAGCCGTTGACCATAGCGATTACTGGTTTTGGTAGTGAGCGTATAGCTTTGTGCAGATCGAGAACATTTAAGCGAGGCACACCATTTTCGGAAATATAACCACCAACACCTTTTACGTTTTGGTCACCACCTGAGCAAAATGCTTTGTCACCGGCACCAGTTAATACCACTACGTTTATGTCTGTGCGTTCGCGACAGATGTCCATGGCGTCGAGCATTTCAAAATTGGTTTCTGGTCGAAATGCGTTGTAAACCTGCGGTCTGTTGATCATAATTTTTGCAATGCCCTCGAAAAACTCAAATTTGATGTCTTGGTAGTTTTTGATGCTTTGCCAATTTCTTTGAGACATATGTTGTAAAATTGATTCAATACAAAGATAGAACATCCCAAAGGATGGAAGGTTTATTTCGCAAGAAATTCTCTTCTTTACACAAACCAAATGTAAGCGTTGCATTTTGATTTTGAATTGACTTAAGTTATGTAATCGATGCAACTTTTTTTTATGAACATCCGTCAATCTACTGAAGCCCGTTCGGACAGTTCAATTTACATTTGTCTTATGAAACAAAACTACTTGTATTAATCCTAAACCGGTCCTCGGACCATTAAAATGCAAGTTGTATGAGTAATTATTTGGGTGCCCGCATTCGCGTGGCTTTTGTAGATGCTGATGTCATTTTTAGATCTGGCCTGCGCGCCATGCTCGAAGCGCGAAATGACTTCGAATGGGTAGGAGAGGCCTCGTCGCTAAGCGACTTTCGGGCGCGTTTTTCAGGGGTAGGTGTTCAAGTCATCATGATCGATGCTTCTTTACTAACTGAACTCGATCAGGTTTATGTTAATTTTTGGATGTCCGCTTGGCCTCATGCCAAATTTTTATTGCTCGTCCCGAATTTTAAGTCGGCAATGGTACCGCTCTACCTTAAATGGGGTTTTCATGGAGTGGTCAATAAGTTAAACATGCAAGAAGAGGTGGTCGCCGCTTTTCGGCAAGTTTTTTTTCAGCAGGTTTATGTGCATCCCAATACCAAACGTATGTTAGATGCCGAGCGTAAAACCATTAGAACGCTTGAGCGCATCACGGCCAGAGAAATTGACGTTATTCGCGGCATTTGTCAAGAAAAAACTTGTAAAGAAATCGCTCATGATTTGCAGATTTCTCCGCGCACGGTAGAAACCCACAAAATGCGCATCATTGAAAAACTCGACGTGCGCAATACCGCTGGCATCATTGTGCATGCCGTACGCTTGGGTATTATACCTTAAATGCTAAGGGGTCTCAAATCAAAGCTATCGAATTTCTATTTCATCCAAAAACAGCCAAGGCGTGTTGCCAGCGCCTGGCTGTCCTTGCGGAATTTCGGAAAGCCCGGTGATCACAATATGAATCTGCTTGACTTTTTTATCCTTTATTGAAATTTCGATAAGTTCATCAGTACTGTACCCATCTGCAATGCCATTGCCACAACCGTACTTATTTAATTGAATAAGATAGGTTTGTGCTGCCCAAATCCAGCTATTCGGGTCGTGGAGGGTATGTATCCTGATTTCTTTGACCCTGATGGGCTTTTCAAAAATGATGTCAAAACTCACACTATTCGAATCAAAGCCTAACCACTCGTTGCCTTTCCATGGGCGGGCACCCAGTTGGCCATCGACAAGCGTAAGGCTGCCGTTATCGTATTTTGGACTTGGTGGTATTTGAAATTCAATTTGTGCACCCAAAGCTTTGTGTTGAATAATGTTAATTTTTTTGGGTGCTAAGTTGCTGCCTTGTTCCACCTCAAGTTGGATATTTTGAGTTTTCTTTTTGGCTGCAGGAATACTTGCAAATACTTCAGGTGATGCAAGCGTTCCTTTTGCTGGCATTTTTTGAATATTGATTCCTCCGTTTTTTTCACGGGTAGTTTTAAGTTCTGGTTTGAGCGCTGCTTTAGAGAAATTCACATTTTGTTTGCTTAGAAATGGGAAGTGAAATCGCATTAATGTGGAAAGGAATTTATCGTAAGGAAGTTTGGTTTCGGACCATAATGTTGTACTCAGGGCAATTGCGCGCGGGTAGGTCATATATTCGAGTTGAGCCATATTGGGAATGTACTCTGTCCAGAGATTACCTTGTGCACCTAGCACGTATGCGGCATCGGCAACACTCATCTCGGCAGGAATCGGATTGAATGCGTAAACACGGTCAAGTGGAGTATAGCCGCCAATTGCGAGCGGCTCATCGGAACCTCGGCCTTGATAATGATCAAAATAACAATGTGAGCCAGGGCACATGACTACATAATGCCCTTGGGCCGCCGCGGCTTTACCACCTTCGTAGCCGCGCCAAGACATAACGGTTGCATTTGGAGAAAGCCCTCCTTCTAAAATTTCATCCCAACCAATCAGTTTTTTGCCTTTTTGCGTCAGAAAAGCATCCATGCGGCCAATGAAATAACTTTGCAACTCGTGTTCGTCGTGGAGTCCATTTTCTTTGATAACCGACTGACATTTCGGGCATTCTTTCCAACGGGTTTTGGGCGCTTCATCGCCGCCAATGTGTACATAAACAGATGGGAAAAGTGGCAAAACTTCTGTCAAGACATCTTGCAAAAACAAAATACTTTCTTCTTTGGCGCAAAAGATATCGTCAAAGATTCCCCAAAGGCCTTCGACGCCTTGTGCTTGGCCGGTGCAAGAATATTGCGGGTAGGCCGCCAATGCTGCTCTGGCATGTCCGGGCATTTCAATTTCTGGAACCACCTCGATATAGCGCGCACCTGCATAGCTCACAATTTCTTTGATTTGTTCTTGGGTATAAAAACCACCGTAGCGCGTTTTATTATAAGTTCGAGGCTGGGTGGTGTAATGATTTTCCAACGTGGAGTCGCGCCAAGCACCAACTTCGGTCAAAAGCGGATATTTTTTGATTTCGAAGCGCCAACCTTGGTCGTCGGTGAGGTGCCAATGTAGGGTATTGAATTTGTAATAGGCCATCAGGTCAATAAAGCGCTTGACTTCTTCTATAGTAAAAAAGTGTCTTGAAACATCTAAATGCAAGCCGCGCCATTGAAATTGAGGGTAATCTTTCACAAAACACTTTGGAAATACCAGCTGACCATCTTCCATTTGAACCAATTGCAATAATGACACCCATGCATAAAAACAGGAAGCGTCGGAAGAATATGAAATGGTGATTTTATCGGCAATATTGATCGAATAAGAATCTTGCTTGACGTTATTGAGCTTTTTAAACTTCACCATTGGGTTTTGTACAAACGGGGTCACTAGGATCTCGTTTGCCCAAAGACTGTAATCTTTTATGGCCAATGTTAAATCTGGAGTGATGCCAGAAGGGTCAATTAACAAAGCGCCGCTACTGATGAATTGTCCGTTGGTGGTTTGAAACACTGCCGGAGTTGGTAAAATAGGACAAGTTTGGGCAATAGATTGGCCATAAAAAAGACCAATTAAAAAAAGGAATTTCAATTTTAACATGCCTTAAAATTAGTGAATTCAAACAGATGACTAACTTTGTCCAAAGATCATTTATGAAAGTCTACAATAACATTCTAGAAACGATAGGAAATACGCCTTTGGTGCGCATCAATAAATTGGCCAAAACCATTCCTGCGCAGGTTTTTGCAAAAGTAGAAACGACCAATCCGGGAAATTCTGTCAAGGATCGGATGGCGCTCAAAATGATTGACGACGCCGAGAAAGCAGGAATTTTAAAGCCAGGTGGCACCGTCATAGAAGGCACTTCTGGAAATACCGGAATGGGTTTGGCTTTGGCATGTATCATTAAAGGTTATAAATTAATTTGCGTTCTCAACGACAAGCAGTCTAAAGAAAAAATGGATATTTTGCGAGCGGTCGGCGCAGAGGTTGTGGTATGTCCGACAGCTGTGGAGCCATCTGATCCGCGTTCTTATTACTCTGTTTCGCGTCGTTTGGCTACTGAAATTCCGAATTCTTGGTACGTGAATCAATACGATAACTTATCAAATAGAATTGCACACTACGAGCAAACAGGCCCCGAAATTTGGGAGCAAACCGAGGGTAAAATCACACATTTTATAGTTGGTGTCGGAACCGGAGGTACAATTTCTGGTGTTGGGCAATACCTCAAAGAAAAGAATCCCAATATTAAGATTTGGGGCATAGATACCTACGGATCGGTATTTAAAAAATACAAAGAGACGGGCATTTTTGACGAAAATGAAATTTATCCGTATATCACAGAAGGAATCGGCGAGGACATTTTGCCAGCCAACGTTGACTTCGACGTCATCGATCATTTTGAAAAAGTAACCGATAAAGACGCTGCCGTTTACACCCGTAAACTGGCCCGCGAAGAAGGTATTTTTGTCGGGAATTCAGCTGGGGCCGCCATCAAAGGGTTACTACAAATGGGAGAAAAACTGACAAAAGACGATGTTGTGGTCGTCCTTTTTCATGACCATGGCAGCCGCTATGTAGGTAAAATTTTCAACGATGACTGGATGCGCGAGCGCGGTTTCTTGGAAGAAGAATTACTCACTGCCGGTGATTTAGTTACCAAGCATGGTAATAAACCACTCGTCTCTTTGTATGCTGAGGAATTGGTCTCTCATGCTATAGCCAAAATGCGCAATTTTGATATCTCACAGATCCCTGTCATGAAAGACGGTAAATTTGTTGGTTCCATCGATGATAGCCACGTATATCAATTGCTCATCGACAACCCAAGTTTGCGCGATGCACCGATTTCCTCTATCATGTCGACACCTTTCCCAGAGGTCAAACAAAATACTTCAGTAGAAGATATCTGCAAACTGATCTCTAAGCAAGTGCCAGCCGTGCTTGTTGCATTAGATAATGGCAAGTATCATATTTCTCTCGTTACGATGTCATCGCCGCAATGGCATAACTAATTTATCGAACCTGTGCGCATCATTTCTCTGGTTCCATCCTTAACCGAATACCTTTGGTCGCTTGGGTTGGAGTATGAGGTCGTTGGCATCACCAAATTTTGTGTGCATCCCAAAGCTTGGTGGCAACAAAAAACACGTGTTGGTGGCACCAAGAAAATAAATTTCGAAGCTATTTCAGCATTACAGCCCACGCTTATTATTGCCAATAAAGAAGAGAATACGAAGGAAGATATCGAGCAACTTCAGCAAAATTTTGAGGTTCTGGTGACTCAAATCGCAACTCTTGAAGAAGCTTTCTTCTGTTTACTAGAAATTGGTAAAAAAGTAAATAAGGAGTCAAAGGCCATTTCTATATTGAACGACATTCAATTGGCGTTTGGGCGTAAAATCCGAAGTGCACAGCGCGCCAAGTTTCTTTACTTCATTTGGAAAGACCCTTATTTTGTTGTGGGGCCAAATACTTATATACATTCATTATTGACTCATTTTGGTTTTGTAAATTGTTGTCAAATCGAACGTTATCCGAATTTAGAAGCGCTAGTATACAAGAACTTAAACAGTTCACTTTCACCTGATTATATCTTTTTGAGTTCAGAGCCATATCCTTTTGAAGCACAACATATTGCTGAAGTGCAAGCACTTTTCCCAAATTCCAAAATTGTGCTCCTTGATGGTGAGATATGTTCTTGGTATGGTTCAAGGATGCTCAAGGTGCCCCAATATCTAGAAGAGCTGATAAACTGAAAAGCCAATAAGATGATTTAAAAATCAAATAAGGTTGGCGAATCTGAAGCGGGCCTTGACTTTTCTAGATTGCGTTTTTTCGGCTTCTCTTGCACTTGTTTTTGTATGGTTTCTTGAACTGGAATTTCAGTTGCTGCCGGTGTTTGCAAAAGGTCTTGATGAGGCGGCTCTTTTTGTTTTGCTAAAAGCTTTAGTTGTGACTTAATGTTTTCGAGTTTCTCGATGAGTGCTGTGAAATCTGTAGTACCTTGGCGTATTTGTTGTGGATCTAATGAATCAGAAGAGGCAGTATCAGCTACAAGAACTTTTCCTTTTTGTTTGAGCGCTTTTTTGGCACCGTCTAGCGTGTAGCCTTCGACCTTCACAAAATGATAAATACGTCGGATTTGCTCGATTTCTTTGACAGAAAAAAGCCTATTTCCTTTTTTGTTTTTTTTCGAAACAACTAGATTAAATTCCTTTTCCCAAAATCTTAATAATGAGGCATTTACTTGAAGCATATCGGCTACCTCGCCAATGCTGTAATAAAGTTTGCTAAGTGGTTGATTTTCAGTTAAAGGCATTTGACTACTTGAATGAACATTCGAAAATAATTATTATTTTTGCAACGGCATTCAGAAAATGAAAATTATTCGCTCCCTGTTCTTCTTTTCGTTATTGTTTTGGTCTTTCGATGTAAAGTCCCAAACGGTTCCTGCCAATGATCCTCAGGTCGATGCTATTATCAATTATGCCAAGAGTTTTTTAGGTGTACCCTATCGCTCTGGCGGTACCACGCCTTCGGGTTTTGATTGTTCTGGTTTTATCAATTACATCTTCGGTAACTTTGGATTTGACTTAGTGCGTTCCAGCTATGGCCTAGCTGAACTTGGAACCACCGTTAAACTTTCTGAAATCCAACCCGGCGACCTCATGTTTTTCAAAGGAAGTAACGTCAATTCTACAAGTGTTGGACACGTCGCACTTGTGGTAGAGGTTACACCCGATGCCATTAAATTCATTCATTCGGCCAATACTGGCGTGCGCATTGACAATTTCAAAACATCGCAATACTATATTCAGCGCTACATTAAAACCAAAAGGTTAGATTACGGAACGCCATAAAATATTTATTTTCGCTTCATGGATACTACCCAACCCAATCAACGTCGGCAATGGTTATTTGTAGTGCTCGCTGGGTTGTTCGTCACCAATGCAGTTACCGCCGAGCTCATCAGCAATAAACTTATTGTAATTCCTTTTGAGGCGCACCTTTTTGGAAACAAACTTGGGCCATTTGTGACGATTGTTGGCATCCTTCCTTGGCCTGTCGTATTTCTGCTTACTGATTTACTCAATGAATTTTATGGTCAAAAAGCAGTGCGGCGCTTATCTTGGATTACTGCCGGCCTCATTGCCTATTGTTTTTTAATTGTTGGTTTATCTTTGGCAATTCCTGCTCATGAAATCAAAGGATCAAGGCTTGCCACGAACGAGGCTTACAACCTTGTTTTTGGCCAGGCACAAGCAGTAATTGTCGGGAGTATAGTCGCCTTTTTGGTGTCGCAGCTTTTAGATGCATATGTCTTCGATCAAATTAAAAAGCGAACAGGAAATCGTTTTATTTGGTTGCGTAGCACAGGAAGTACTTTGTTGTCACAGCTCATTGATTCCTATATTGTACTGTATATCGGATTTGTCTTACCCGGTGCCATGCCATTAGCTGCATTTTTTGAGGTAGCCCCGACGAATTACCTGCTGAAAATAGTTATTGCTGTAGCGCTTACTCCAGTTGTTTATTTGGGCCACTTTCTGCTGCGTCGATACCTTGATTCGCATATTTCCTCTTCCGCTCAACATTAAGTTGCCAGCATAACGCTAAGGCAGCTAACGCTCCACAACTAGCTGCAATCCAGATGCAGATACGCGCACTCTGGATTGTATTATTGTAAAAAAGAAAGGTTAGTCCTGAACCTACCAAAATGCCGATTTCTAATGCGATAAACATGGTGCCAGATCCAGTTCCTCTTCTTTGTACAGGACTTAGGTCTGCAGTCCAAGCAAAAAGCGTTGGACTCGAAATTCCGGTGGCCAATCCAAAAACGGTTGCAGCAATTGAGTAGCTCCATAGGTCTTTAGCAGCTGCTAATAGGAGCATACTAATAACGAGTAAAAAACAACCAATGAGTAATGTTTGTTGACGTCCTATTCGGTCAGAAAGCGATGAAAAAGCAAGCCGGATAACAATTGTGGATAGGACATAAACACCAAAGAAATATCCTTTGTTTTCAATTTTTAAGAAGTCAGATAGATCCGGTGTCAATACAAAAATTACACCTGAACTGATCGCTGTGAGCAGCATAACCAACGCCGCAGGTTTAACAGCTGGCTCTATTACATCATCCCATCTCACAAGTAATTGGCGACGATTAAATTGTTGAGGTGCAGGCAGCGTCTCTTTGATTTGGCTGGTAAGTACGAGCGCAAACACGCTAAAAAATGCTGCCGACATAAAGAGAACATCGTAATTTGAGTGCGCAAAAATAAAGGAACCAAGCGCTTGGCCAACACCAATTCCCAAAGAGATAAAAGTTCCCCAAAGTCCCATGGCTGCTCCTCTTCTTTCCGATGACAAAGAATCCGTAAGCAAAGCGGTTGCTCCGGTAGGGGCAAAGCCGGCGCTGAGACCGTGCAAAAAGCGCAACAATAAAAAAAGGAATAAAGAATGGATAAGAGGATAGCTTAAACTTACGCCGATTGCAATCAATAAGCCTATATATATACTTCTTTTTCGGCCAATTAAATCCGCTAGTTTTCCTGCGAATGGTCTTGAAATTCCAGCCGCAATTGAAAATAAAAAAATAATACTTCCTTTGAGATCTTGACCGCCTAAAAGACTGATGTACCCATTCATTTCTGGTAAGATCAAGTTAAAACTCAGCATGAAAAAAAACATACTGGCACTAAGAAGCCAAAAGTCTTTGGAATATTGTTTGAACATGGGCGCAAAAGTAGTTAAACCAAACCAACTCCCGATTGTTGTATGGACATGAAACGTATATTTGTTGTTATTATGCTCGGAAGTCTAAACGCGTGTGGTCAACAAGACCCCCAAGATACCAATTCAACTCATTCCTTTAACGGCCGTGCTTTGCCAGAAAATGTTTGTTATGTAGTGAATGGCGGCACCGAACGTCCCTTTACAGGTAAATACTGGGATCACCACGAAGAAGGAACTTACATATGTGTGGCTTGTGATGCCCCGCTATTTGAAAGCCATACGAAATACGAAAGTGGTTCCGGTTGGCCAAGTTTTTATGATGTCTTGACCCAAGGAAATGTAAAGAAAATCCTCGATCGATCGCATGGTATGGTCCGAACAGAAGTGCGCTGCAATAATTGCAACGCGCATCTAGGCCATGTATTTGAAGATGGTCCAAAGCCTACAAGTTTGCGCTATTGCATTAATTCTGCAGCGCTCAATTTTATCAGTCAAAAAGAAATGCAAGAAAATAAAAATGTTCAATATGCATTAGGTTCTAAAGAACTCGCAACTTTTGGCGCCGGTTGTTTTTGGTGTATCGAGGCTTGTTTTAAAGATTTGAAAGGGGTCATCTCTGTGGTACCTGGATATGCAGGTGGTCAAAAACAAAATCCAACCTATAAAGAAGTTTGCACCGGACAAACAGGTCATGCAGAAGTGGCTCAAGTTGTTTTTGATCCAGCGCTGGTTTCTTACGAAGAACTCCTTGAGGTATTTTGGTTCGTACATGACCCAACACAACTTAATCGTCAAGGCAATGATATCGGTACGCAATACCGCTCCGTCATTTTTTACCACAAAACAGCGCAAATGGCGAGTGCTAAAAAATACTTACAAAAACTGGAGGCAGAAAAAGTTTGGGACGCGCCGATCGTGACGCAAATTGTCGAAATCAATAACTATTTTGAGGCTGAGAACTACCACCATAACTACTTCGAGAACAATCCAGGAAATCCTTATTGTCAGAGTGTTGTGAGGCCTAAAGTGGAGAAATTCAAAAAAGTATTTGCCGAAAGGCTTAATTAGTCTTGCTCCGGGGCTAGCTTGAGTACAATGCCATCGATAGTCTCGTCTAAATGTATTTGACATCCAAGACGACTATTGGCTTTGACAAAAAATGCTTGGTCTAACATATCGAGTTCTGCATCGCTTTGCTCCGGTAATTCTGTATTGGATTCCAAATAACATTGGCACGTGGCACACATCGCCATCCCACCGCATTCTCCCTTAACTGGCAATTCGTAGGCCTTACATAGTTCCATGACATTCATGTTCATGTCTGTTGGCCCTTCGAGCTCGTGCACGTTTCCTTCTCTATCGATAATTGTTACTTTGATATCTGCCATAATACTTAGTTGTAAACGCGCAAAAGATTGTTTCCGTTAAATTGTGTTGCGTACTGACGCAAGCCAAAACTACTGCCGCTAACAGGTGAACCATCATACAATGAAAAAACCGCGTTATTACAAGAGTCAAGCAATTGTAAAAAGTTTTGATCATCTGGATAGAGAGCCAGCGGACAACTTGCATTTGGATCGGCAGGTGAGTGTCGGTCAAAAGCTACAAATTCATCGATACCTTTTCGGTAAACGATGATGCCTCTGGAACCGCCGTTGAGGTAAGTCCAACCCCCAACGCCTTGTAAATTACTATAACTAGGTAATTGAATATCAATAGTGACATCAACTGGTACAAACGGCACCGGATGCTGATTGAGATTGTTACACTTGGAAGAAAGTAACAGAACGCCAAAACACAAAAGCACAAGACTTTTCATATGACAAAATTAACTAAATTCATTCGCTCGGAAGCGCCTCGGCTTTTTCTTCCCATCTTTTATAGAGAAGATCGAGTTGATTTTTCTCTTGTTCGTAACGATTGAGAATACCATTATATTTTTGTTTGTCTTGGTAGTCTACAACACTTAATTCTTGTTCTAGTTCTAAAATGACCTTTTCTTGCTTTTCTATTTGTTGTTCTATCTGTTTAATTTCTCGCTGTAATTTTTGTTGATTTTTATCGATTCTCGGCTTGACCTGCGCTACTTCGACGCGCTCTTTTGTCACTTCCTTTTGCTTGACGATTTCCCCGGTCAAATTATTTTTTTGGGTCTTGTATTGAAGGTATTCATTCAAGTTGAAGTGATGAATTTGAACACCCTGATTTTCGATATCCCAGATCCGGTTACTCAGCCCATCTACAAATTCACGGTCGTGTGAGACAATGATAAAAGTGCCTTCATAATGCATCAATGCTTCTTTGAGCACTTCTTTACTTTGAAGGTCAAGATGGTTTGTGGGCTCATCTAGAATTAAAAAGTTAGAAGGGCTTAGTAACAAACAGCAGAGGGCAAGTCTTGTGCGTTCTCCGCCCGACAATACAGCAACTTTTTTATCGATGTCTTCTCCTGAAAATAAAAATGCCCCTAAAATGCTTCTGAGGTCTTTGCGTAAATCTCCTTTTGCGATGAGGTCAACAGTTTCAAAAATACTGCGTTCTGGATTCAATTTTTCTGCCTGATCTTGCGCAAAATAAGATATTTGAACGTTGTGGCCGAGATTGACCTGTCCGTCGTAAACTATCGAACCCATAATTGCTTTGAGTAGGGTAGATTTACCTACACCATTTGGGCCGAGTAGTGCAATTTTTTCCCCTCGTCCTACTGTGATAGAAACTTCTTTAAATAAACAGCGCCCCTCATAGCTTTTACCAAGCCCAACTACTTCAAGTACCCATTTTCCAGGCTGAACAGCTAGCGGAAAGCGCAACTTCAGGCGGGCTATTTGGTCTTTTTCGACGCTGATGCGCTCGGTTTTATCCAGTTTTTTGATTAGGGACTGCGCAAAAGCTGCTTTATTTTTTTTAGCTCGGAATTTTTCGATCAATTCTTCGGTGTGCTTGATGTCTTTGTCTTGTTGTTTTTTGGCTTGCTCTAAACGTTCGAGTTCTTCAGCGCGCAGTTCTTTGTATTTAGAATAGGCGTATGGGAAGTCAAAAATTTGTTGTCTAGAGATTTCGAGCGTCCGCGTGCTGACATTATCCAGAAATAAGCGGTCGTGTGAAATCAATATTACTGCTCCTTCAAACCGCTGCAAGTAACTTTCCAACCAGCTTATAGATAAAATATCAAGGTGGTTTGTAGGTTCATCGAGCAAAAGGATATCAGGCGTATTGACGAGTATTCGGGCTAGTTCTGCCCTCATCTTCCAACCGCCAGAACACTGTGAAATCAACTTTTGTTGGTCGTGTTCACTAAACCCAAGACCTTCCAAAGTGGCTTTGATTTTTTCTTCCCATAGATAACCATCCAAAACAGCAAATCGGTGATTGAGCTCACTCAATTCATCTAACAATGATAAATAGGATGCAGCGTCATAGTCTGTTCGTTTGGTGAGTTCTTCATTTATATGATCGAGCCTGTTGCGTATGGAGTTAAGCGCATCGTTTGAATAAAAGAGAAAATCATACACAGATCGCTCTGATTCGATGAGGATGTCTTGTGTCAAAAAACCAAACTTTAGTTGCTTTGGATGATGCACCGCACCTTCTGTTGGTTGAATACTACCAGACAATATGCGCAGTAAAGTTGATTTACCAGCACCGTTTTTACCCACTAAGCCAACCCGATCGCCTTTGTTGATTTGTAGACTTACGTTTGAAAAAAGATATCCTTGTGGTAAAAAATAACCAAGGCGCTCAAATTGTATCATGCTGCAAATTTAGCTCTTTCCTATTTAAATGAATTTAAGGCACGATTTTTGTCAAAACGCAACAAAATTCAATTTTAATAGTTATATTGTCATATTCTTATCAAAATTAACAATACATCATGGGTAGACCTCCAACCAAACCAGCCAGATTACGCAACGGATTTTACATCGAAGTAAAGTCGCAAGGATCAGCAGCTATTTTAATACGCAGAGATACCCGAGAGCAAATGCTTTTAGCTGCCGAAGACTACGCGCGCACTAAAAATGTAACCATTAAAGGAGAAATGCGCAATGACAAATGGATTGCAGAATAACTATCGCTTTTCTTTTTGGCTTCCGCTTTTTGCTGGTTTACTCATTCTGATTCCAGTTTTTATTGCCCTAGACCTTATCAATTTGGCAAAATGCAGTGGTATCATTGTTCTCATTTTGCTTTTAGTTGCCTTACGTAAATGGTTTACACTTGCGCGCATCAACAATAATCGGGTAGAACGCATTGTGTTAACTACTAACGACTTATATATGCTCAAGCAATTGCTTCCTGCCTACAATAAGTTGTCTAATGCAGATCAACGAATTTTAGCCGATCAACTTGGCTTGTTTTTGGCCGAAGTTCAGTTCAAAGGTAACTGGTCTCCAAGTTCTATTTTTAGCGTGGGCATTCTCTCTGTCTTAGCCTCTTGGCAAGAGGGTTATCAAAACAAACAGCATTGGGTTTTTTGCACAGCTGACACAGCAGCATTTTATATAGAAAAGCAACCATTTCAGCTCTTTGATTTACCAAGTGCACCAATCAATGCAGTAGATCTATCTACACTTCTCAAACACGATGCAGTCTTGCATTTTAAAAACGAAGTTTTAGCTGTCGTTTAAAGAATGCTTAAAATCAATTAGTTAGATTTTTAAGCTAAAAAAAATGAAATTTCTTTCAAAAAATCATTGCTAAACCAAAAAGAGTACATATCTTTGCACCCCGCAATTAATACAACGGTTGAATACAATTGTGGGTTTTTAAAATCCAAGAAGATGAGTAGGGATTGGAGTTC
>Ga0194130_10000212_pt1 | contig 116682 bp, 99 predicted proteins | sample TA2KigsurfametaG_FD_160084 | JGI IMG/M metagenome (GOLD analysis project Ga0194130, IMG submission 160084) | Freshwater microbial communities from Lake Tanganyika, Tanzania - TA2015050 Kigoma 12 surface | ecosystem: Environmental > Aquatic > Freshwater > Lake | place: Tanzania: Lake Tanganyika... | reverse complement strand
ACACGGGCGCGGCCCGCAATCTGACGATCATCCAGTGACGACGAGCCCGTGTCTTGTCACACGGGCGCGGCCCGCAATCTGACGATCATCCAGTGACGACGAGCCCGTGTCTTGTCACACGGGCGCGGCCCGCAATCTGACGATCATCCAGTGACGACGAGCCCGTGTCTTGTCACACGGGCGCGGCCCGCAATCTGACGATCATCCAGTGACGTTTGGTCTGGAGCGCCGGTCCTGCGGGGTCGGGGCTGCCCACGCCCCGTCGCCGGACGCTCGCTGCGGCCTTCCGGGCCTCCGCTCGCTCGCAGACGACTGCGCTTCGCCATCCATGGCTCCGCTGGTCGCCTGAACGCCGGCTCCCGGGGCATGGGCAGCCCCTCCACGTCGTGTGGAGGGTTTCCATGTCGCACTTCGGCGCCGGCATGTTCGTTCGAGTGATGCTCAGCGCATGTCGGCGGGCGTGAGGCCCTTCTTGGCGCCCTTGAACCCGAAGGCGGTCGGCTCGAACGGGCCGACGAGCGCCACGTCGCTCGCCGGGGGGATCGCGTCCTCGAGGCCGGCGGCCCAGTAGCAGGCGTTGACGAGCAGCCGCCGCGAGCCCGCGGCGACCATGTCGGTGGCGGCGCCGAGCGTCGTCGTGAACACGCGCCCGCGCGGGCCGCCGTCGACCGAGTAGGTCTTCACCCAGGCGATCGGCATCAGCGGCTCGTTCTTCGGCCCCTTTACCGGGGCCGCGTCGGGCGTCATGCCGTCGAGCACCTGGCCGAGGAGCAGCGGCTGCGAGTCGCCGGGAAGCGGCAGCCTGACGCCGTACACGTCGGTCGGGCCCCAGACGTCGCCGTCGGCGATCCCGCGGAGGATCGGGTGGGCGGCCCCGCCGGGGGCGATGACGCCGCGGGTGCTCTCCTTGCCATGGTGGCCGTGGTGGGAGATCCATTTCTCGCCGAGGACGAGCCGACCGAAGCCGTCGGCCCACTCCTGCTTCGGGCCGGAGTAGCCGTTGCCGTAGTGGGCGAAGGCGCGGTCCCCCGGCACGTTGAAGGCGTGGGTCGCCGTCCGCATGCCGACCACCGGCTTGCCGGCGCGGAGGTAGGCGTCGATGTGCCGCATCTGCTCGTCGGGGAGGTTGCGAAACCGCGTCGCGATCACACACACGTCGGCACGGGCGAGGGCGTCGAGGCCGGGGATGTTGTCGTTGGTGTCGGGATCGATCGCGCCGGTGGCCGGGTCGATGGCGTAGACGACGCGGCAGTCGAAGCCGTGGCGCGCGGCGAGGATCTTGCCGAGCTGCGTCAGCGCCTCCTCGCTGCGGTATTCCTCGTCGCCGCTGACGAGCACGACCCTCTTCCCCTTGCCAGGGCCGGTAGCGCCCTCGAGATCGAGCCACGGGTCGGCGCCACGGGCGACCGCCGCCAGACAGGCCACCACCACCAGTATCGAGCGCGACATGATCGTCCTCCCACGGCATCGCGGTCCCCGGCAGGGGGGCCGACGTCAGGCCAAGATACCGCTCACCACCCGACCATGCACGTCGGTCAGGCGGAAGTCACGCCCCTGGTGGCGGAAGGTGAGGCGCTCGTGATCGAGCCCGAGGCAGTGGAGGATCGTCGCCTGGAGGTCGTGCACGTGGACCTGGTCGCGGACGACGTGGAACCCGAAGTCGTCGGTCTCGCCGTGCGTCACCCCGCCGCGGATGCCACCGCCGGCGAGCCACATCGTGAACGCATTGGGATGGTGGTCGCGTCCCTGCGCGCGGCCGAGGACGGCGCTGGCCTCGACCATCGGCGTGCGGCCGAACTCTCCTCCCCAGACGACGAGCGTCTCGTCGAGCAGGCCACGCCGGGCCAGGTCGGTGACGAGCGCCGCGCTGGCGCGGTCGGTCTTGGCGCAGTTGCCGCGGACGTTGCCGGCGACGTCGGAGTGGCCGTCCCAGCCCTCGTGGTAGATCGTCACGAAGCGGACGCCGCGTTCGACGAGGCGGCGGGCGACGAGGCAGGCGCGGGCGAACCCCGGCTGTGCCGGGTCGCAGCCGTAGAGGGCGAGCGTCTCGGCCGACTCGCTCGCCAGGTCCATCAGCTCCGGCGCCGAGGTCTGGAGACGGTGGGCCATCTCGTAGGCGGCGATCCGGGTGGCGATCGCCGGATCGCCATCGAGAGCAAGGCGGCGCCGGTCGAGCGCCGACACGAGCGCCAGCGTCTCGGCGGCGACGGCGGCGTCGGTCCCGGCCGGGGGGGCGACGTCGAGGATCGGGGGACCGGAATTGCGGAACCGCGTCCCGGTGTGGGCACCGGGGAGGAAACCGCTCGACCAGCAGGCGGCCCCGCCGCTGATCCCGCTGCCGGTGCTCATCACCACGAACGCCGGCAGGTCGGCCGACTCGCTCCCCAGCGCATAGGTCACCCACGAGCCGAGGCTCGGCCTGCCCGGCTGGGCGAACCCGCAGTTCATGAAGATCTGCGCCGGGGCGTGGTTGAATTGGTCGGTACGGCAACTCTTCACGATCGCCAGGCGGTCGGCCACCGTCGCCAGGTGGGGGAGCACGTCGGCCAGTTCGGCGCCGCACTGGCCGTGGCGGGCGAAGCGGAACCGCGGCCCGAGCACCGCGGCGTCGGGGCGGATGAAGGCGTAGCGCTGGCCGCCGATGACGTCGGGCGGCAGCGGCTTGCCCTCGAGCGACGCCAGCAGCGGCTTGTGGTCGAAGAGGTCGAGCTGGCTCGGTGCCCCGGCCATGAACAGTTGGATCACCGCCCGGGCCCGGCCCGCGAAATGAGGCGGCCGCGGGGGAAGGAGCGGCGTCGCGGCCGGCCCGTCCGCGGCCGCGCGCGCCGCTCGCGTGGGAAAGCTGCCGGCGAGCAGGCCGGCCAGTGCCACGCGACCGAGGCCGAGGGGGATCGCGCCGAGGATCTGGCGGCGCGCCAGAGCCCCCCGGGTGTCGCCGGTCATCGCTTCACCACCGTTTCGTCGAGGTTGCACAGCGCCCTGGCGACGAGCGTCCAGGCGGCGCGTTCCGCGGGCTGCTCGCCGTCGCCGGCGACCGCCGCGGCATCGATCGCCCCTGAGGCGATCCGTCGCCGCCAGTCGGCGAGTCGCGCGAGGAGCAACTCGCGCTCCTCGGCGGCAGCCGGGCGCGAGACGAGCCGTTTGCAGAGAAGGTCGAGCCGCACCTCGTCGGTGGGCCCGGCCGCCGCCGCCAGGGCCCCCAGCGCCCGGGCGATCTCCATCACCATCGGATCGTTGAGGAGCGTGAGGGCCTGGAGCGGAGACGTCGAGACGTCGCGCCGGGCCAGGCAGGCTTCGCCGGTCGGCCCGTCGAACGTCGTCGTGAACGCGAACGGCGCGGTCCGCTTGTGAAACGTGTAGATGCTGCGCCGGTGGCGGTCCTCCCCGGTACTCGCCGTCCACTTCGGATTGCCGTAGGCGACTTCCGTCACCCCGTCCGGCTGCGGCGGACGCACGCCGGGCCCGAAACGCTTGTCCGACAGCAGCCCCGCGGCCGCCAGCAGCGAGTCGCGGATCACCTCGGCCTCGAGGCGGACGCGGGGCCCGCGGGCGAGGAGCACGTTGTCAGGATCACGGGCCGACAGCGCCGTGGAAACGGCCGAGTCTTGGCGGTAGGTGGCGCTGGTGACGATCAGCCGATGGAGGCGCTTGAGCGACCAACCGAGATCCTCGACGAACGCCACCGCCAGCCAGTCGAGCAGGTCCGGATGGCTCGGCGGCGCTCCCTGGAGGCCGAAGTCGTCGAGCGTGACCACGATCCCGCGCCCGAAAAACGCCTGCCACTGCCGATTGACCGCGACCCGGGCGACGAGCGGATGGCCCGGTGCCACGAGCCACTCCGCCAGCGCCAGCCGGTCGGCGGGGCGCCCGGCGGGCAACGGCGGCAGGAACGGGGGCACCCCCGGGTCGACCGGCTCGCGCGGCTGGAGGTATTCGCCGCGGTGGTGCCGGCGCGTGGTCCGTCGCCAGGCCGCCGGCCGCTCGCGGAGGACGAGCGTCGTCGGGCCGGCCCGCACCTCGGCCTCGAGGCGGCGGATCTCAGCGACCGGCTCGGCCACTTCCGCCGCCCCGGCGAGGAACCGGCGGACGAGGAGCGCCCGCGCGGCGTCGTCACGGTCGGCGACGGGGGTCGCGAGGACCGCCTCGGTGACGGCATCGTGGCCGCGGGCCCGGGCATCGGCCCGGTCGGTGACGGCGAGGCGGAAGCACCCCAGCGCGCAGGCGTAATGCCGCTCGAAGCGGAGCGTGACGGTGAGCGGCGTGCCGGGGGGGACGGGCTCGGCGAGCACGAACACCGCGGCGTGGGCCTCCCCCTGGCGGCCGTTGGTGGTCCAGCCACTACTCATCTCGCCGTCGAACGCCGCCGCGACGGCACCCTCGGCCCCGGAGAACGCGCCCTTGCCGGCGAACGACGCGGTCGCCGAGGCCACCGCGAGGCGCGCGTCACCGGCGGCAAACTCGATCTCGGAGAGGAAAAAATCCCCCTTCGGCCCCTCGTACCAGGTGAGGCCCGGCCCACCTGCCGGGAGGCTGTCGTCGGGAAGCACCTCGAGGCGGATCGCGCGCACGGCCCGCTCGGACGGCGGCAGGGCGACCGTGTAGACGTCGCTCTTCGCGACGTCGCCACCGGCGAGGACCGAGCCGTCGGCGAGGAGCGTGAGGTGGGGCGTCGTCGACTCGAGCGTCGCCGGCCGCACGACGTGCCAGTCGACGGCGGTGGCCGACTCGGCTGCGTTCCAGGCGGCGAACGCCGCCTCCACTCCGGCGCCCTCCCCCGCCGGACTCCCCGCGGGGGGCGCGGGCCAGCGCTGCGGCAGCGCCTCCCAGAGGGCCTCGATCCGGTGGTGGAGATCGGCCTGGCGCGCGACGTCGTCGGCCGCGGGGATCGTCCACTCCGGCTCGTCGGCGTTGTCGAGCAGCGCGAACAGCCGGTAGTAGTCGGTGTGGGTGAGCGGGTCGAACTTGTGGGTGTGGCACTGCGCGCAGCCGGTCGAAAGCCCGAGCCACGTGGCGCCGGTGGTCGCCACCCGGTCGACCAGCGCCAGCCAGCGGAACTCGAGCGGGTCGATCCCCCCTTCCTCGTTGATCATCGTGTTGCGGTGGAACCCGGTGGCGACAACGTCGTCGGCCGTCGCATCGGGAAGCATGTCGCCGGCGAGCTGGCGGACGGTGAACCGGTCGAACGGCATGTCGGCGTCGAGGGCGCGGATCACCCAGTCACGCCACGGCCAGATCGACCGCTCGCGGTCCTTCTCGTAGCCGTTGGTGTCGGCGTAGCGTGCCAGGTCGAGCCAGCGGCGCGCCCAGCGTTCGCCGTAGCGCGGGCTGGCGAGGAGCCGGTCGACGAGTGCCTCGTAGGCCTCTCCGGCCCCGGGCCCGGCGGAGGCGGCGACGAACGCCTCCACGTCCGCGGGCGTCGGTGGCACGCCGACGAGATCGAGGTGGACGCGCCGGCAGAGCGTCGCCGGGTCGGCGGCGGCCGCGGGGACGAGGCCCTCGGCGGCGAGGCGGGCATGGACGAACCGGTCGAGCGGATGGTCGGAGCCGAAGCGTGCCACCGGCAGCGGTGGCCGCTGCGGCGCCACGAACGCCCAGTGGGGGCGATACCCGGCCCCGGCCGCGATCCAGTCGCGGAGGATCCGCTTCTCGGCGGCCGACAGCGCGACCTTCGTGTGCGGCGGCGGCATCACGAGATCGGGGTCGGTCGCCTCGATTCGCGCCACCAGCGCGCTTGCCCCGGGGTCACCCGGCACGATCGCCCGGCTGCCGCTGCCGAGCAGCGCCGTCGCCGCCTCCGCCTCGTCGAGCCGCAGCCCCGCCTCGCGACCGGCATCGTCGCGGCCGTGGCAGCGGAAGCAGCGGGCGGCGAGGATCGGCCGCACCTCGCGCGCGAAGTCGGGCCCGGCGGCGAGCGCCGGCCCAGGGGCGGAGAGCATCAGGGCGGCCGAGCACAGGCCCACGAAGCGATCGAAAGACACCATCCCCCCATCCTACCAACGCCCGCACCGCTGCCCGGTCAGGGCACCGGCGTGTCGCGCGTGATCGTGAGTCGGTTCTCCCACACGGCGCGGTCGGCGGCGGCGTCGTAGACGAGGATCCGGTCGGCACTGCCAGGGGCCGGGGGCCGGTCGTGCGCCGGCAGCCAGCGCCGCAGCTCGGCGCACGTCGCGGCGTGCGCGGGATCGGCGGCGAGGTTGGTCCATTCGTGGGGATCGGTGCGGTGGTCGTAGAGCTCTTCGCTCGAGTCGGCATAGCGGACGTAGCGGAAGTGCTCGGTGCGGATCGAGTGGTTGCCGGCGTTGTGCGTCGTGATCGCCGGCCGGGCGCGGGGCGCGGCGGCATCGTGCAACTGCGGCACGAGGCTCGTGCCCTCGAGGTCGTCGCGCCGCGGCAGACCGCAGGCCTCGAGGAGTGTCGGGTAGACGTCGAGCAGTTCGGCGGGGCTCGTGACGCGGCCGCCGGCGGTGATCCCCGGCCCGGCGAAGACGAGCGGCACGCGCGTGGCGTCCTCCCAGAGCGTGTTCTTGCCGGTGATCCCCTTCTCGCCGAGGTGCCAGCCGTGGTCGCCCCACACCACCACGATCGTGTCGCGCGCCCGGCCGGACGCCTCGAGGCCGGCGAGCAACCGTCCGATCTGGGCGTCGACGAACCGGCTGCACGCCAGGTAGCTGCGGACGAGGTTGCGCCACTGCCCGGCGGAGCGGACCCATTCGAGACGCGGCTCGGGGAGCTCCCAGTGCAGGTACCACGAGAAGCGCGGCGTGTCGGCGCGGTCGTCGGCCTTGACCGCCGGGAGGATCGAATCGTCGTCGGGGAAGGGCTCGAACCACGCCGGAGTCGCGTGGCACGGAACGTGGGGGAGCAGGTAGCCGACGGCGAGGAACAGCGGCCGGTCGTCGGAACGATCGGCGAGCCGGTCGATCGCCCAGTCGGTCATCCGGGAATCCCCCTTCTCCTCGTCGGCGTGCGGGAACGCCCCCCAGTCCATCGCCGGATGGTTCCCCATCGGCGTCGGCGGGATCAGCTTCGCCTTCGGCTTCGGTCCCATTCCCAGCGGCGGCCCGACCGATTCGAACTCGACACCGTCGCGACCGTTGCCACCGTGGAAGATCTTGCCGACGGCGAGCGTCCGGTAGCCGTGGGCGGCGAAGGCGCGGGGCAGGCTGACGCGGTCGCGCCATTCGGGGAGGGCCCGGTACGACGGCCGCAAGCCGTAGATCCCCGTGGTTCCCGGCCGCAGCGACAACAGCAGGCTCGTCCGCGACGGGTTGCACACCGGCGCCTGGCAGTGGGCGTTGAGGAACGTCGTCCCCCGCGCCGCCAGCGCGTCGAGGGAGGGCGTCCGCGCCGCCGGATGGCCGCCGAGGTGGCCGATCCAGTCGTTCTGGTCGTCGATCGCGATCAGCAGCACGTCGGGGGGCCTGGCCGCCGCCACCGCCATGCCAGTCAGGGCGATCACGGCCAGCGCCCGCACTGCGGCCTGACCCCGCCGAGCCCCACGTCGTCGTTCCATCGCCACCCCTTCGCGGTCGTCGCGGTCGTCGATCGCCCCGGAGGTATCATGGCCTCGTGCGGAAGCCGCCGGCCAGCAGGTGCCCGGTGACGCCGCCGGCCGTTCACGCCCCGGAGCCCAGACCGATGGCCCTGTCCCGTCGCCGGACCGTCGCCGGCGCGCTGTCGAGCCTCGCCGCTCTCGCCGGGCCAGGTGCTGCGCTCGGCGCCGCGGAAGGGCGGCTGACGCTGCCGGGGGAGTCGTTCACGGTCACCGACCACCGCGCGTTCCTGTTCGCCGCCGCCGGTGAGGCACCCGCGGCGGGGCGCCGCCCGTGGATCCTCTACGCGCCGACGCTGCCCGCCTACCCGGACGAGGCGGAGCGCTGGATGCACGAGCAGTTCACCCGTGCCGGCGTCGCCGTCGCGGGGGTCGACACCGGCGAATCCTACGGCTGCCCGGCGGCACTGGCTGTCACGGAAGCCCTCCACGCCGAGATGGTGCGGCGCGGCTACTCCTCGCGGCCCGCGGTGCTCGGGCGCAGCCGGGGCGGGCTGTGGGCGGCGGCCTGGGTGATCGCCCACCCGGAATGGTCGGCAGGCCTGGGGGGCATCTACCCCGTCTACGACTGGCGGACCTATCCCGGCATCGAGCGCGCCGCGTTGGCCTACGGCCTCGCGCCCGCCGATCTCGCCGCAGCGGCGGCCGAGCTGTGCCCGATCGAGCGGATCGACGTCGCCGCACGCGCCGGCGTGCCGGTCTGCATCATCCATGGCGACCAGGACGCCGTCGTGCCGCTGGGCCCCAACTCCGCCCGCCTCCGCGACCGCTACGTTGCCCTCGGCCGGGGCGACCTCGTGTCGCTCGTCGTCGTCGCCGGGCAGGGACACAGCTTCTGGGAGGGCTTCTTCCACTGCCAGGAGTTGGTCGATTTCCTCGTCGCCCGGGCCCGGGCCGGCGCTGCCGCTGCTGATTGAGCCCGGGGCCGTCGCCCCCCGGCTATCGTTTCCCCCTCACCACATTCCCATGCCCCCGCGCCGACCGTTTCCCGACATGCCTTCGTTCCCGGAGCTCCCCGGCCGGATGCCGGGTCTGCCCCCGGCGGTGCGGCTGCTGATCCCGATCGCGATCGTCGCGGCGTTCGTCGCCGCGACCGGGGTATTCGGTTGCTTTTACACCGTTCCCGCCGACAGCGTCGGCGTCATCCAGCGGTTCGGGCGGGCCATCGGTCTGGCCGAGCCCGGCCTCCGCTTCAAGCTCCCGCTGGGCATCGACCGGGTGACGGTCCTGCCGGTGAAGCGGCAGTTGAAAATGGAATTCGGCTTCGCCTCGACGGGTGCCACCAATCCCGACCAGGCGTCGGCGAAATGGACGGAGGAGAGCGAGATGCTCACCGGCGATCTCAACGCGGCCCATGTCGAGTGGGTCGTGCAGTACGAGATCGACGATCCGATCGCGTACCTGTTCCACGCCCGTGAACCGGGACCGACGCTCCGCGACCTCTCCGAGAGCGTGATGCGCGAGGTCGTCGGCGACCGGACCGTCGACGAACTGCTCACGATCGGGCGCCAAGGGGTCGAGGTCGAGGCGATCGCGAAGCTCCAGGAGTTGGCGGGCGACCTGGATCTCGGGCTCCGTGTCCAGCAGGTCCAGCTCAAGGACGTGCTCCCCCCGACGGCGGTGCGGCGCAGCTTCGACGAGGTCAACCGCGCCCAGCAGGAGCGCGAGGAGATGATCAACCAGGCCAACGGCGACTACAACCGCGTCGTGCCCCGGGCCAGCGGCGAGGCGCAGCAGCGGATCAGCAGCGCCGAGGGCTACGCGATCCGCCGCGTCGCCGAGGCGGAGGGGGACGCGGACCGGTTCCGGCGGTTGCTGGCCGAATACGAAAAGGCCCCCGACGTGACGCGCCAGCGCCTGTACCTCGAAGCGCTCGCCGACGTGCTCCCGCGGCTCGGCGGCAAGGTGATCCTCGATGCCGACGCCCGGCAGGTCCTACCGCTGTTCCCGCTCCCCGGACTGACCCCCGGAGCAATGCCTCCGGGCAGGGCTCCGGCGGAGTCGCCGGAGCGGGCTGACGGCCCGGCCCCGGACCGGATTCCCGCGCTGCGGCGGAGGGGAAGCGAATGAGTCCCCTGCCACGCGATCGCACGCCGCTGGCCATCGCCCGCTGGCTGTTCGACTGGATCGCCTCGCCGGCCGGCGCCGTGACGCTCGTGGGCGTCTGCCTGGCCCTGGCGGCGACGGCCTACACCGTCGACCAGACCGAGCAGGTGGTGATCACGCAGTTCGGCCGGCCGGTCGGGCAGCCGATCAACGCCGACGACGACGCCAACGGCGCCGGGCTGCACTTCAAGCTCCCGGTCATCCAGGAGGCCCACCGCTTCGAGAAGCGGATCCTCGAATGGGACGGCCCCCCGAGCGAGATGCCGACCCGCGACAAGCTGTACGTCGTCGTCGACACCTTCGCGCGGTGGCGGATCGACGACCCGCTGCGTTACTACCAGAGCCTTCGCGACGAACGCAGCGCCGCCTCGCGCCTCGACGACATCATCGGCTCCGAGACGCGCAACGTCGTCGCCCGCCACGACCTCATCGAGATGGTCCGCTCCGACCGCGAGCGCGTGGTCGACCCCGCGGCGGTCCTGCCGACGGCCTCGGCAGGGGAGTCGACGGCGCGGCTGCCGCCGATCCGTTTCGGACGCCGGGAACTGGAGCGCGAGATCCTCGCCGCGGCGGCGCCGAAGGTGACGAGTTGGGGGATCGAGCTGCTCGACGTGCGCGTCAAGCGCCTCAACTACCGCGCCGGCGTGATCGACAAGATCTACGACCGGATGATCTCCGAGCGCGAGCAGATCGCCGAGCGGTTCCGCTCGGAGGGAGCGGGCGAGGCCGCCAAGATCGCCGGCCGCAAGGAGAAGGATCTTCGCCGCATCGAATCGGAGGCCTACCGCCGCGAGCAGGAGATCATGGGCGAGGCCGACGCCACCGCCGCCGGGATCTACGCGGCCGCCTACGCTGCCAGCCCCCGGGCCGCCGAGTTTTCCGCCTTCACCCGGACGCTCGACACCTGGCAGAAGACGCTCGGTCGAGATGCCACGCTGGTGCTCACGACCGACAGCGCGCTGTTCGACCTGCTCAAGCGGATCGACGGCGCCCCCGCACCTGCACCGTCGCCACCCACGCCCAACCCACCCACGCCCAACCCAATCACACCAACTCCAATCACGCCCAACCCAATCACGCCCAACCCAATCACACCAACTCCAATCCCGCCAGCACCGACCTCTCGCTCCCAGTCGCCACCATCCATTCCCGCCGAGACACCACCACCCTCGTCATCGTGACAGCGCCCGTCTCCGCTCCAGCCTTCCCCGAGGCATCGCCGATGACACACTCCTGCCTCCTCCTCTTCCCGGGACCCGCGTAGCCCCTCCGCCGTCGCCCTCGCATCGGCCCGTCGCAACTGTGTGCGGGTCGATGCGAGGGCAAAGGCGCGAGGGGCGCCCCCCTCTGTCGAGCCCGAGCTGAGGTTTGGTGCTCGGCGAATCGCGGAGCTACTCGAACAAGCGTCCCTGTTTCCCGATGGAATTCACCGCCATGCCCCTGCCTTCTCCCTGCCCGCACCCCGCGCGTACCGCACCGGCGCTCATGACCCTTCTCCTCGTGACCGCGTTGGCCCCGCCGGCCGCCGCCCAGACCGCCGCCGGCAAGCCGCGGTCCAAGCCCGCCCCCCCGGCTGCCGACGTCAAGCGGCTCGACGCCCAGATGGAGAAGGTGCGCGGCGAATTCCTCCGCGAGACCAACGAGCTGATCGACGCCTACGAGGAAGCGGGGCAATTCGAGCGCGCCCGGTTCCTGCTCGACGCCCTCCACAAGCTCGACCCGACCAACGAGGCGCTGCGCACCCGGATCGACAACCTCGCCGAGCAGATCCTCGAGTCGACGGCGTTCGAGATCGACATCGACGCCGCCAAGCCCTGGCAGCCGGTGGGCCGGTTGGCGAAGGACCAGGCGTTCCGGATCGCGGTCAGCGGCGAGAGCAAGTTCGTCATCAACGGCAGCGCCGGGCCGGCCGGGCTGTCGGAGGCCAATCCCGCCGAGGACCTCGTGTCGGGCGTGCCCCTCGGTGCGGTGATGGGCGTCGTCGCTCCCCCGGGGGGCGGCCGCGGTGGCGACAAGCCCCCCAAACCGTTCGTCGTCGGGGCGAGCGCCGAGCGCCGTGCCGAGCGCGACGGCGTCCTCTACCTGACGGTCAACGTCCCGCCCGGAAGCAAGGTCACCGGAAAGTTCATCGCCGAGATCAGCGGCGTCACGCTGCTGGAGTGAGCGCCGGCCGGCTCGGCCCGACCGTCATTCCGGCAACGGCCGGCCGCGCGTCTCGGGGAGCGCCCAGACCAGCACCGCGCCGACGAGGTAGATCGCCGACAGCGTCAGCCCCGCCCGCGGGAAGGCCTCGACGTCGACGCGGGCCGGATCGATGCCGCGGCTGAAGAAGGCGATCAGCGCCGCGGTCTGCAGCGAGCCGACCGCGGCGAGCACGCGGCCGAAGTTGAAGGCGAATCCCTGGGCGGTCGTCCGCACGGCGGTCGGGAACAGCTCCGGCAGCACGAGCGGGAACCAGCCGTAGAACCCGGCGGTCGTGACCGCGGCGAGAAACGCGGCGACGAGGAATCCGCCGCCGTAGCCCGTCGTGCCCCGGTAGAGCAGCGCGATCGTCGCCAGCGACGCCAGGCACAGTCCGGCGTAGACGATCCGCCGTCCGTAGCGGCCGGCGAGCAGGGCCACCGCGAGCGTGCCGAGGATCGCCCCGGTGCTGGTGGAGATCTGCGTCATCTCCTTCACCTGCCAGCCGGCCGGATTGCCGGCCGCGACCGCGGCACGGTCGAGACCGATCGCCCATTTCGGCAGCCACTGCATCGAGCCCCACGTGCCCAGCAGCGCCACACCCGACAGGCAGGCGGCGAGGATCATCGTCCGCACGATCGCGCCGCGGGCGGCCGGCGCGATCGCCCCGGCCTCCGCCGCGCGGCGCAGGTAGCCGAGGACGGGGAGGAGGAACCCGCCGAGCGACAGGGCGAAGCCGACCAGCGTGAGCACAGTGCCGATCCCGGCACCCAGCCGGGTCGCCACGCCGCCGGGCATCCACACCGCCACGATCCCGAGCACGGCGAGGCTGCCGACGAGCACGCCGACAAGATCGCGCGTCGCCCAGTGCGACGTGCCCCCGTGGGCCCGGGCCTCCTCCCAGCGCTCCGACTCCGGGACCGCCAGGCGGATGAAGAACACGAGCAGCCCGGGAACGGCCCCGGCCATCATCAGCAGCCGCCAGGCGTCGCCCCGGGTGAGCCAGTCGACGGTCGCCTCGGGCAACCCGGCGGCGACCAGCGCCCCGTGGGCGGCGGCGGCGATCCGCACCAGGAGGATGCTGACCAGCGCCACCAGCAGGTAGCCAGCGTTGGCGGCGGCGCCGATCAGGCCCGCCAGCAGCGGTCGCGACGCGTCGGGCCACAGCTCGCTCACCAGCGCCACCCCCAGCGCCCACTCGCCCCCCATGCCAAGACTGGCGATGAACCGTGCCGCGGCGATTTGCGGCGCCGTCGTGGCGAAGCCGCAGATCCCGGTGAACAGCGCGTAGGTGAGGATGCTGAGGCTCATCGCCCGGACCCGGCCGATCCGATCGCCGAGCCAGCCGAACAGCACGCCCCCGCAGGCGGCGCCGACGAGGAACACCGCCATGATCGACCCGAACCAGGCGTCCTTGACGCCGGCCGCCAGCACCTGCCCGCCGGCCGCCGCCTGGCCGGCCAGCAGATCCTCGAGGGCCCGGGGACCGACGAGGGGAAAGAGTCCCATCTCGAAGCCGTCGAACAGCCAGCCGAGCAGCGCCGCAACCAGCGCCGCGGTCCGGCCGCTCGCCCCCCCTCCCGTCCGCGTGTCGCTCATCAGCGTGGCGCTCCGCTGCCTCGGTGGAGGGTGTCCGGTCGCCACCGCGGCGGCAGACTACCCCGCGGCCGATGGCGCGGCGAGGGGCAGGACGCGGCACCGATCGACTCGACGACCGGTGAAGCCAGGGGGCGCGAGAAAGATCGTCGTCTGTCAGCCGCGACACTCGCCCTTGGCATGCGGGGCGCGGCGGGCGCTGGTGACCAGTGGCCCAGCCCCGACCACACCGATTGGGGTCAGGACATCAAGTAGCCCGTCGGCTCACGCCGGGGCGAGCACGACGCGGAACCCGCCGCTGAAGTCGGTGAACGTCGGGTCGTTCTTGTTGCGGTCGGCGGAGCGGCAGCGCGGCGGCTCGTAGCCCCAGCCGCCGCCGCGGAGGACCTTGGCCGTGCCCTTCGCCGGACCGACCGGGTCGGTGCCTCCGGCGAGCCGCGGGGCGTACCAGTCGGCGCACCACTCGTAGGTGTTGCCGTGCATGTCGAACAGGCCCCAGCCGTTCGGCTTCTTGGTCGCCACCGGATGGGCGTATTGCTCGCGCGCCAGTTCGGTGTTGCCGTAGAACCAGGCGTATTCCCCGATCCGGCGCGGGCTGGCGCCGAACGAATAGGCGGTCCGCGTTCCCGCGCGGCAGGCGTATTCCCATTCGGCCTCGGTCGGCAGCCGGTAGGCCATGCCCGCGGGCAGCCGGCCGGCCTTCTTTTCCGCGGCGGTGAGCGCCTTGCAGAACGCCACGGCCCCGTGCCAGTCGACGTACACCGCCGGATAGGCGGCGTTGCGCCCGACGCAGCGCTCCCCCTTCCACGGCTCGGTACCGGTCACCTTCTTCCACTGCGCCTGGGTGACGGGGGTGGCGCTCATGAAGAACGGCCGGGAGATCGTCACCGCCACCGCCTGCTCGTCGGCGTTGCGTTCCGGCTCGCTCCGCGGGCTGCCCATCGTGAAGGTGCCGGCGGGGATCGGCACCATCCGCATCCCGACGCCGTTGTCAAGGGCCGGCTCCGGGGCCGCGGCGCGCGGGCGGGCGCGGCGCCCAGTGGGCGTGCGCGGCGCTGCGGCCGCCCGCGTGGCACGCTTCCGCGCGCCGGCCGCGCGCACCGAACCGGTCCGTCTCGCGACCCGCTTGGCCATCGCTCGTCTCCCCGCGGCGACCCGGGCCGCGCCCGGGGGCGAGGTCACCCCTGCCCCGACCGATCACTATCCCCGGCGGTCGCCTTTCCGGTCAATCGCCGGCCGGACCGGCGAGCCTTGGGTCGTCGAGATCGAGACGGTAGAGGATCTGGTTGTAGTCGTGGCGCGGCGTCGGCGGCGGCGACGCGGCGAACATCGTCGAATACGTGCCCTCGAACAGGACCACCGGCCTGTCGCGTGCAGCGGCGGGCGATCCAGGGTATGATCGCAGTCATCTGGAATGCCGATCCTCGCTCGTGTCGTCGGTGACTCCCTGACCGGCCGTTCGCCCCGGCGAACGTCGTCAGGGTGGGTGTCAACGCCGCGTGATCTCTCGCCATCCCGGCTTGGTGGGCCACCACTCTGGCCCTTTTCTTCGCGGCCCGGAAACTTCCAGGGGTCGCCGGGATGTTCCCGAGAGGTTCGTGCATCATGGGTAAGAAACTGTACGTCGGCAATCTGAACTACCAGGTCACCAACGCGTCGCTCGAGACGCTGTTCGCCGAGCATGGCACCGTGCGCTCGGCGCAGGTGGTCACCGACCGCGACACCGGCGGAAGCAAGGGCTTCGGGTTCGTGGAGATGGCCGACGAGCAGGCCGCCAAGGCGGCGATCGACGCGCTCCACGACCGCGAGGTCGATGGCCGCCGGCTGGTGGTCAACGAGGCGCGTCCGCGTGAGGAGCGCCCGGGCAACCGCGGCGGCTACGGCGGCCGCCGGTAGTCGTCGTGGACCGCGCCCTCGATGGGCCCGGTCTATCGAGGCTTCGGGCCGCACGCGTCGCGGCCGGAGCGGGATTCCGTTCCGGCCGCGGCCGCGGCCCGTTGCCGTCTTCGCCTCCCGCCGCCACTCCCCGAGGTGATCGCGATGTCCGAGAAGAAATCGGTGCCCCCGAGCACCACCAACCAGCGGCCGCGCTGCCCGGTCTGCGGTCAACCGACCTACTCGCGCGGCGGTGCCCACCCGCAGTGCATGCGCGCGAGCAACGACCGCCTGCTCCGCGCGGCAATCGCGCCTGCCACCCCGGCTCCCGTCAGCGCGGCGCCGCCGGTGGCGCCTCCCTGACCATCCAGCCGACCGGTTGCGTCCAGGCCTCTTGTACCTGCCCTTCCCACGACGGGTCGGCGACCGGCAGCGACGAGGTGACGATCGCCCGCACGTAGAGCTCGTCGCCGCCGAGCGTGTATTCCGCGCGCGGGCCGGTGGCCGTCGCCAGGACTTCGCCGATCCGTTCGGAATGACGCGTGCGCAGCCGACCGAGGTTTTTCCGCGCTGCCGGCTCGAGTGAGTCCGGGTCGATCGGCGTGCCGGCGGTGTCGACACCCCGGCGCGTGCCGATGAAGCGCACGGTGTAGGTCGCGCCCGGGTCGGGCTCAATGTCGACGACCAGCCGCCGCGCCGTGGGGTCGAACGCGACGTCGCGGAGCGTGACGCCGGTCGAGGCATAGGCGTCGCCGGCGGCGAGGGCGGCGACGATCTTCTCGGCCGTCAGATGGGTGGCACGGACCATCACCCAACCGCGCCCCGGATGGGAGCCGCCCGGCTTGCCGTGGTAGGAGTGACTGTCGTCGGTGGCGATGCCGATCAGCGGCGGGGCGTTGAGATCGACCAGCCGGATCGTGTTGGCGATGTCCCACAGGCGCTCCATGCCGGGATGGAGATCGTCGCCGCGCTGGTTGACGCCGGGGTGGCCGTTGTGGATCTCGAAGTGGCGTTCGAGGACTGCCTGGGCGAGGTCCTCCGCGGTGATCGCGTAGCCGTAGTTGGGATGGTTCAAGTGGGCGAGGATCTCGCGGCCGGCGCGCTCGGCCTGGTCGCGGACGGCACGGAGATTGGCGTTGATCGCCTCGACGACCGTCCGGCCGCCGGCCGGCGCGATCGGATCACGGACGTTCGTGGCGTTGATGTGGACCGGCACGTTCTCCGCTTTGTCGGTGATCTCCTCGGCCGGGATGAGGATGAACCGCCCGCGCTCCTCGACGAGCGAGCGGAATTCGTCGAGCGGCTTGAGGCGGATCTCGCCGTCGTCGCCGGTCCCGCGCCGCTCGACCCAGGCCGGCCCGAAGCGCTCGAGGTACGTGGCGACGACGTCGGTTCCCGCCTTGGCGCGGAGCGTGCGCTCCTTGTCCCAGCGGATCCCCTGCGAGAGCACGTTGTGGTCGGACAGCGCGAGGAAGTTGTAGCCGTGCGTCCGGTACCACTCGGCAACCATCTCGGGGAAGTCGTCGCCGTCGCTCCAAAACGTGTGGGTGTGGAGATTCCCCCTCACCAGCGCGGCGCGGCCGTGGCCGGCACCATGTCGTCGGCTGCCGCCGGCCAGGCCAGCACTGCCACTGTCGCCACCGCGCCCCACCACCTGCGACCGCCCATCGTCGGCACCTCCGTCGCGAGTCTCCAAGGCCCGGCTCCGCGAACCCGTAGCGCAGGGAGAGTGTAGCGGCCGGGACCGGTCGCCCGGCGCCCGGCCACGCCGGTACGATGGAACCTCCGGGCCGCGGCGCCCGGCACGGCCGACACTTCGGAGAGCCAGCGATGCCCGCGATCCGCGAGGGGGATCCCGCCCCCGACGTCACGCTCACGTTCGCCGACGGCACGCAGGCCCGGCTCGCCGACTACCGCGGCAAGCGCGCGGTGGTGATCTTCTTCTATCCCAAGGACGGCACGCCGGTGTGCACGCAGGAAGCCTGTGCCTTCCGCGATTCGCACGAGCGTTTCCTCGCCGCCGGCGCCGAGGTGATCGGCGTCAGTTCCGACTCGGCGGCCAGCCACCGCGCGTTCGCCGCCCGCCATTCCCTCCCCTACCCGCTCGTCGCCGACACCGACGGCAGCCTGCGCAAGGCCCTCGGCGCGCCGAGCATCCTCGGCTTCGTGCCGGGGCGGACGACCTACGTCATCGACCGCGAGGGGATCGTGCGGAAGGTGTTCACGGCGACGTTCGCCTCCGACGCCCACGTCCGCGAAGCCCTCGCGGCGCTCGGCCTGGCCGCCGCGCCGCCGGGCGCCCCTCAGTAGGCGGCGACGACCTGCAGGCGCACCAGCAGGCCCGTCTGACCGGCCACGAAGCCGGTGCGGTTCTGGCCGGCCGGCGAGTGCTCGAGCCAGGCGGCGTCGCCGGTGAAAAACAGCGAGTCCTTTCCCGGGAAGAAGAACCGGTGGAAGCCCCCCCCGAGCTCCGATCCCGACCCGTACGCGCCGGTGACGTACGACGCGCGGGCATAGATCTCCGTCTCGCGCGGAACGACGAAGTAGCCCCCCTTGATGAAGCCGCCGAACGCCGACGTCGACGCGATCGGCAGCGGCCCGGTGCCGCGCAGGCCGCGCAGGTCCTGGAAATAGATCTCGCTCGACACCCCGATGCCACGGTACTTCCACGCGCAGTCGAGCGCCGCCAGTGCGACGTCGTACGACGTCAGCGTGACGCCCGGGGCGAGCGCGCCTGTCGTGGTGATGATCGTGCCATCGGAGAGCCGGATCGGCGAGTTTTCCACCGCGTCGCTCTCCGCCTGGCTGCCGCTGCCCAGCGCGTAGGTGTAGCAACTGCCGAGGCGGATCGCGGCATCGCGGTGGTCCTGGAGCTCGGAGTAGCCGCGGCCGAAATCACCCCACGGCTCCCACCATGCCGAGGCCGACCAAGCGAAGCGGTCGTTGAGGGCTTCGGGGATGAGGTTCAACGTGTTGAACCCGTTGGCGATCATCGCGTGGTAGAAGAGCCCCTCGGCCGGCGCGCCGGTGATCCACACGCCCTGGCTGAGACTGGGACGGAAGAACGTCGTCGCCATCGTCCGGTCGGCACTCTGCAGGGGCGCGAACGCCGTCTCCAGCCACTCGCGCGACCCCGGCACCTTCGACTGCCCGGCAAACACCTCGACGGCGTCGCTGAACTTGTAGCTCAGCCAGAAGGCGCGAAAGCCGATCGGCTGGCTGGTGACGGAGTTGTAGTCGATATTGAGGAGATACGAGAGATCGGGCGCCAGCGCGTTGCCCGAGAAGATCAACCGCCCGCGCGGGATCCCGAAGTAGTTGGAGTTGACGATCGGCACGACGGTGCCGGCGGCATCGGTCCACGACGGCTCCGACCGGGCGAAGCCGTTGTAGCGAAACATGTTCTGATTACGGATCCGCAGCGAGAAGGGCGTCGCCTCGGGATCGCGAAGCCGTCGCGGTAGTCGACGAAGTAGCGCCCGCCGCCACGGCTGCTGGGCTCGCAGCCGTGGGGCCGGCTGCTGGGCTCGCAGCCGGTTCCCGGGCAGTCGGTGCACGACAGCCCGGGAACGATGGCTCCGAGGTCGTCGGTCCCCCAGTCGTCGGCCACGACCGGCGCGACGGGCTCGACGCCGGCGTCGAATTCCCCCTGCCCATCTGCTGCGACCAGTTCGTCGGCAACCGGGTCGGCCGCCGCGGCGAAGGCGCTTGCGAGGATCGCGAGCACCGCGACCACGACCGCGCCGCACCCCCTCGCCACCAGGCGACGGGTCGGCGAGCGTGCACGGCGCGCGAGTGGTGCGATCGGCATGGCGCGGCAGTCCTCCCGCGTCGGCCATCCGTCTCGCCGGGGAAGGCGTGGCAGACCGGGTAAGTCGCGGGGAAAGCGCGGAGCTTCCCCGGATGAGGAGACTCTCCTCCGGGCTCCTCATCGGCTGACCGTGCCGATCGGGGCGAGAAATCCGGCTGGGAAAGGCTGGCGGACACGCCGCAGCCCCGCTGCCCACCCGACGCTGGCGCTGTCGCGTGCTCCTCAGTCGCCGCTGCCGAGCCGGCTCCGCACCACTTCGAACGCCGCCACCGCGCGCTCGAGATCGTCGCGCGAATGGGCCGCCGACACCTGCGTGCGGATCCGCGCCTTCCCCTGGGGGACGACGGGGTAGGAGAAGCCGACGACATACACCCCCTCATCGAGCATCGCTTCGGCCATCCGTGCCGCGGCCGCCGCGTCGCCGACCATCACCGGCACGATCGGGTGGCTGCCCGGCAGGATCGCGAACCCGCGTGCCGCCATCGCGCCGCGGAAGAAGCGGGTGTTCTCCTCGAGCGTGTCGCGCAGCGACGGTGAGCGTTCGAGGATCCTGAGCGCTGCCAGGGCCCCGGCCGCCACCGGCGGGGCGACGGTGTTGGAAAACAGATACGTCCGCGAGCGCTGCCGCAGCCACTCGACCAGCTCGCGGCGCCCCGACGTGTAGCCGCCGCTGGCGCCACCGAGCGCCTTGCCGAGCGTGCCGGTGAGGATGTCGATCCGCTCCATCACGCCGAACTGCTCGTGGGTGCCCCGGCCGCGCTGGCCCACGAAACCGACGGCATGGGAATCGTCGACCATCACCAAGGCGTCGTGCTCGTCGGCGAGCTGGCAGATCGCCGACAGGTCGGCGAGGTAGCCGTCCATCGAGAACACGCCGTCGGTGGCGATCAGCCGGTAGCGGGCGTCGCGCGCCTCGACCAGCCGGGCGCGGAGATCGGCCATGTCGTTGTTGCGGTAGCGCAGCCGGCGCGCCTTGCACAGCCGGATGCCGTCGATGATGCTCGCGTGGTTGAGCTCGTCGGAGATGATCGCGTCGTCAGGCCCGAGGATCGTCTCGAACAGCCCGCCGTTGGCGTCCCAGCAGGAGTTGTAGAGGATCGTGTCTTCCATGCCGACGAACCGGGAAATTCGCTCCTCGAGCTCCTTGTGGAGCCGCTGCGTCCCGCAGATGAAGCGCACGCTCGCCAGGCCGTAGCCCCACTCGTCGAGCGACCGGCGCGCCGCGGCAACGACCTCGGGATGGTTGGCGAGCCCGAGGTAGTTGTTGGCGCACATCACCAGCACGTCGCGGCCGTCGGCGACGCGCACCTTCGCCCCCTGCGGCCCGGCGATCACGCGCTCGGATTTGTAGGTTCCCGCCGCGCGCATCGCCTCGGCGTCGGCCGCCAGCGCTTCGTAGAGCGACTCCCGGCTCATCCCTGCCTCCAGTCGAGGATCACCTTCCCGCTCCGTCCCGACTGCATCGCCGCGAACCCCTTCTCGAAGTCGGTGAAGTGGAAGCGGTGCGTGATCACCGGGGTGATGTCGAGGCCGCTCTCGACCATCACAGTCATCTTGTACCAGGTCTCGTACATCTCGCGACCGTAGATCCCCTTGATCGTGAGCATGTTGAAGATCACGGTGTTCCAGTCGATCGCCACCGGCTCGGCCGGGATCCCGAGCATCGCGATCTTCCCGCCGTGGCACATCACGTCGAGCATGTCGCGCAGCGCCGCCGGCGAGCCCGACATCTCGAGGCCGACGTCGAACCCCTCCTTCATCCCCAGTTCGCGCATGCAGTCGGCGAGCCGCCCGGTGCGGACGTCGAGGGCGACCGTCGCCCCCATCCGCCGGGCCAGTTCGAGCCGGTCGGGATTGACGTCGGTGATCACCACGTGGCGGGCTCCGGCGTGCTTCACCACCGCCAGCGCCATCAGGCCGATCGGTCCGGCCCCGGTGACGAGCACGTCCTCGCCGAGGACGTCGAACGACAGCGCGGTGTGGACGGCGTTGCCCAGCGGGTCGAAGATCGCGGCCACGTCGCGGTCGATCCCGGGGGTGTGGTGCCAGACGTTGGTCATCGGCAGGGCGAGGTACTCGGCGAACGCCCCGGGACGGTTGACACCCACCCCCTGGGTGTCTTTGCACAGGTGCCGCCGGCCGGCGAGGCAGTTGCGGCAGCGGCCGCAGACGACGTGCCCCTCCCCCGAGACCACCTCGCCGATGAAGAAGTCGTGGACGTTCGACCCGACGGCGACGATCTCACCGACGAACTCGTGGCCGACGACCATCGGCACGGGGATCGTCTTCCGCGCCCAGGCATCCCAGGCGTAGATGTGCAGGTCGGTGCCGCAGATCCCGGTCCGATCGACGCGGATCAGCACGTCGTTGATCCCGATCTCGGGAATCGGCACGCGCTCGAGCCACAGTCCGGGGCGCGACTCCCGCTTGAGCAGCGCCTGCATCGTGTCCATCGAAGAGTCCGGCGGGAGGGAGTGGCGGCCGGGCGAGGGCCGAGGTGGCAGGGTATGCCATCGCCCCGGGCCCGCTCCAGTGGACTTCCTGCGCCGGCCGTCCCGCGGCCGGAATGGGCCATGGATGGCTTTGTCCACGATGAAGTCAGAAAATGGCGTCGGCGCACCACCGGCCGGCGGCTGGTAGGGATCCGGCGGCGAGAACACGAACCGCAGATCGCGCTGCTCCTGGTGCTTCCAGACGCCGCCGACGTGCTGCTGGCCCGGCAGGCCGAAGAACGTCGTCTTCGCCTTGACCTCCGCGCCGATGAAGATGTCCTGGTTGAACAGGTCGCCGACCTGCATGAAGTCGGCCGTGCGGTTCTTGGGATTCATGACGAACACCGACATCCCACCCCACTCGCGGGGCGAGACGATCCCGGCGGTGAAGAACGAGTATGGCAACCCGAGCAGGAACATCGGGTTGGCGATCAGCGCCTGGTTGACGAATTGGTCGGTGCCGTCGCCGGCGGCGTGAACGTGCCCGCGTTGAGCGACACGTTGCCGAATTGGCCATACCACTGCTCGGCGCGTTGCAGCGGCGCCTGCCGTGGCATCGGGAGCCTCCTCGAACGTCGTCGGCGCCGGGTCGTCGGGCAGCAGGTCGATCGAGTAGGAAAACGCGTCGCGCTCGGTCATGGCCGGCGCGTCGGGCTCGCCATCGCCTCGGGCGGCGACGTCCTGGGCGGCACCGGGCAGCGCCGCCACCACGAGCACGAGGAGGGTGATCGACAGCACTGCGATCGCCGTGCCGATTCGCATGATGGCAACGCAGAGCCCGCGGCAAAGCGAGTGGAGTCGCGGAGGCCGGCGGATCCGCTTCGATGAGGTTCGGGGCAAGGTGCGCAAGCCGGGGAGCGGGGAAACTCTCGCGCGGACGTTCCTCCTTGACCGAGGCATCGCCTCCGCGACTGGTGATCGGCCGATCGGGCCGTCTGCGTCAGGAATTCAGTCGCCATGCCCCGTGCTCGATGACCACCCGGCAGCATGATGCCTCGAGAGTCGTCTTTCCCGGCCCCGCACCCCAGGCGGCTTGTGACGCGGGGTGACCCCGGGATAGAACCCGTTGGATATCGTGCCGGTTTCGCCCCCGCTGTTCCCGCGATGTACCGTCACCCCAGTCATCGTGCCGCCCTGCGGGCCGGCATCGCTGCCGCGCTGGTGAGCGGCATCGCGATGCCTGGGCCATGCACCCGGGCGGTCGTGGCCCAAGTCGCGGCGGGGTCGACGGCGTCGGCGGCGGCCGACGTTGCCGCCCCCGCTGCGGCCGATTGGACGCGGCGCGGATTCTGGCAGACGCCCGAGGGGCAGCCGGTCTCCGACGGCTGGCAGTTCGAAGACGGCGAGGTCCGCCTCGTCCGCCCGCACGTCGGCGGCAACATCCTCTCGCCGCCGCTACCGGCGCACTTCGAGCTCCACTGGTCGTGGCGGATCGAGAAGGGGGTCAACACCGGGCTCAAGTACCGGGTCCGCCGGTTCCCCGGCCCGATCTTCGAGGACCGGTTCCTGGGCCTCGAATACCAGATCATCGACACCCCGCCGGGCGACGGCTCGAAGGGGTCGACCGCGGCGATCTATGACCTCGTCGAGCCGCTGCGCGACAAGGTCCTCCATCCCCCCGGTGAATGGAACACCGCGTCGGTGATCGCGATCGGCGATCGGATCGAGCACCATCTCAACGGCCGGCTCGTCGCCACGGCCGACCTCTCCGGCCCGGCCTGGGAGACCACCGTGGCGTTGAGCAAGTTTCACGGCTCCGCCGATTTCGGCCGCCCCGGACCGGGCGACCGCGTGATGCTCACCGACCACGGCGGCCGGGCCATCTACAAGGACTTCCGGTTCGTGGCCCATCCCGCGCCGTCCCCCTCGCCCGCGCCGCGGACCGGTCCGTTTCTCGCCAACGCCACCCGCAACGGCTGGGCCGACCAGTCGAGCATCGTCATCTGGACGCGCACCACGCGCCATCCGGAGGCGGTCGCCGACGGCCCCGCGTTCGTCGCCATCGGCGAGACGCAGGCCGGCGAACTGGCGCGGCAGACCGACGCCACCGCGCTCGAGCGGGCGCAGCTCCCGCCCGGGGCCGCGCTCGACACGATGACGGGCGCCGTACCGGGGGCACCGGGGCAGGTGCGCCTCTCGTACTACCCCGACCACCAGCGCCTGCGGATCCGCCACACCGACTGGATCACCACCGCGGCCGAGCGCGACTTCACCGCCCAGTGGCGTCTGGAGGGGCTCGACTCCAACCATCTCTACCGCACGGTCGTCGAGGCGCGGACCCCCGCCGGGGAGCCCGCCGCGGTGACATGCGGCACGTTTCGCACCGCTCCCCGGGCCGATGAGGCCGCGGCGCTCGTGTTTTGCGTCACCACCTGCCATGACTACGGCCGCCGCGACGACGGCCCGCGCGGCCACAAGATCTATCCGGCGATGGCGGCGCTCGGGCCGGCGTTCGTCGTCCATGCCGGCGACATCGAGTATTACGACAAACCCGATCCCTGGGCATTCACGCTGCCGCTGATGCGCTTCAAGTGGGGGCGGCTGTTCGCCCTGCCGTCGAATCGCGATTTGTACGCCCACACCACCAGCTACTTCCTCAAGGATGACCACGACACGCTCGCCAACGACACCTGGCCCGGCCGCACCTACGGCGCCGTCTCGTTTGCCGAGGGAGCGCGGCTGTTCAACGAAGAGCAGTTCCCGGCGCGCGTGCCGCACTGGGCCACCGTGCGCTGGGGCCGCGACCTGCAGATCTGGCTCCTCGAGGGGCGCGACGAGCGCAGCCCCAATCCGCAGCCCGACGGTCCGGAGAAGACGATCCTCGGAGCCCGGCAGAAGGCCTGGCTGCTCGAATCACTCGCCGCGTCGGACGCGCCGTTCAAACTCGTCGTCAGCCCGACGCCGATCGTCGGCCCCGACCGGGCGGGGAAGAAAGACAACCATGCCAACGACGCCTTCGCCTGGGAGGGGCGGCAGTTGCGCGACGCGTTCGCCAAACTCCCGGGCGTGATCGTCGTCTGCGGCGACCGCCATTGGCAGTATGCGTCGACCGACGCCGCCACCGGTCTGTGGGAATTCGGCTGCGGGCCGGGCAGCGCCTTGCACGAGCTCGGCTGGCGCGAGGGGGACACGCGCCCGGAGCAGCGCTTCCTCCGTGTCGCCGCCGGGTTTCTCTCCGGCGAGGTCGCCGGCGACGGCCCGCCCACGCTCACACTCCGCCACCACTCCGTCACGGGGGAGGAACAGAGCCGGTTCCAGTTTCCGCGCGACTTCGCTGCCGCAAGCAGCGCTACGCCGGCTCGGCCGTAGAGGAGCTCTCCACCCACACGCCATGCACGTGCCCGACTCACCTTCCCCACCGCTCGAGCGGAGCATCGGCCTGTGGCAGGCGACGGCGCTCAACGTCGCCAACATGGTCGGGATCGGCCCGTTCATCACGATCCCGCTGTTCATCGCCGCGATGGCGGGCCCGCAGGCGCTCGTCGGCTGGGTCGTGGCCGCGGTCCTCGTGTTGTGCGACGGGCTGGTGTGGAGCGAGCTCGGCGCGGCGATCCCCGGCAGCGGCGGGTCGTACCACTTCCTGTCGCGGATCTTCGGCGGCACGCGGTGGGGGCGGCTGATCCCGTTCCTGTTCATCTGGCAGTTCGCCGTCTCCGGCACGCTCGAGATGGCCTCGGGGTACATCGGGGCGATCGACTACCTGGCATACATCCGCCCCGACCTGGCCGACTGGCCGATCCCTGGCGGGCCGGCCACGCTGGCAGCCGTCGCGGTCCTCGTGATGACGGCCGTGCTGGCGCGGCCGATCGGCTTTCTCGGGCCGTTGAGCATCGTCCTCGCCATCGGCACGCTCGTCACCGTGTCGGTGGTGATCGTCTCCGGCCTGTTCAACTTCCGCCCCGAACTGATCACCTTCCCCCCCGATGCCTTCCGGCTCGACGGCCGGTTCTTCACCGGCCTGGGGGGCGCGATGCTGATCGCGATCTACGATTACCTCGGCTATTACAACGTCTGCCATCTCGGCGACGAGGTGGTCGAACCGGGGAAGACGATCCCTCGGGCGGTCGTGATCTCGATCGCCGTCGTCGCCACGATCTACCTGTGCATGAACACGGTGATCATCGGGGTCATCCCCTGGCAGCGGGCGATGGCGTCGCAGAACATCGCCGCCGAATTCATGGAGACGATCTACGGCCGGCCGGTGGCGGTGGCGTTCACCCTGCTCATCCTCTGGACGGTGGCCGCCTGCCTGTTCGCGATCCACCTCGGCTACTCGCGCGTCCTCTACGCGGCCGCCCGTGACGGCGACTTCCTCCCGGTCTTCGCCCGGGTCCACCCGGTCCACCGCTACCCGTGGGTGGCGCTGCTCGGCCTCGGGGTGCTGACGGCGGTGTTCTGCTATTGGCCGCTGCCGAGCGTGATCGACGCCGCGGTCACGGTGCGGATCGCGATCCAGTTCATCGGGCAGATCATCGGGCTGCACCTGCTGCGCCGGCAATTGCCGGCCGAGCAGATGCCGTTTCGGATGTGGCTCTATCCGCTGCCGAGCCTCGTCGCCCTGGCGGGCTGGCTGTTCGTGCTCGGCACGTCGAAGGTCGAGGCCATCACCCTCGCGGCGGCCGTGCTGGCATCGGGAGTGGTGGTGTTCTTCGTGCGCGACCAATGGCGCCGGCGGTAAGTCTGGAAAGTAGCCGCCACAGTCCATGACCAGGAGCCATGCATGACGACCGCGTTGCGAAGAGTGCCCCGTCGATCGACTCCCTGCGCGATCATCCTCGCCGCTCTCTTGGTCTTCGCGCAGGCGCCCCCCGCGGCGCACGCGCAGCTCCTGCCCACGACCGGCACCGTCGCATCGAGGCTCGGCCCGCTCGAACTGGAAAACGGCTACCCCACCGATGCCACGATCGTGAAAGTCTTCGACGACATCGACTATCAGCGGGCCTGCCAGGCCTACCTCTGGGCCCTGCCGCTGATGGCGATGCAGCAATGGCAGAGCGAACACTTCGCCCGGTTCGGCGCCGGCAAGCTCGACTACGTCGACTACCTGACGTTTCAGGACAAGCTCGGCCTCCTGACCGCCAACGCCACGACGCCCTACATCATGGCGTTTCCAAACCTCAAGGAGGCTGGCCCGCTGGTGTTCGAGGTTCCCGCCGGCCCCACGGCAGGTGGCTTCACCGATTTCTGGCAGCGGCCGATCACCGATTCCGGACAGACCGGCCCCGACAAGGGCGCGGGGGGCAGGTATCTGATCCTCGGCCCCGACGATCCCGAGATGAAGCCGGAGGGTTATTTCGTCTTCCGGTCACCGACCGTGAACGTCTGGTCGGCCCACCGCGTGCTCGATCCCGATCCGGCCCGAGCCAGGCAGCTCATCGACGGCTTGCGGATCTATCCCTACAGCCAGCGCGACCGCCACGCCCCGACCCGTCACGTATCGCCGGCGGGGCGCCGGTGGAGCGGCGAACAGCCGCGCGGCCTCGCGTATTGGGAGGGTCTCGCGAAGATCATCGAGGAGGAACCGGTCCACGAGCGCGACCGGATGATGATGGGAATGCTCCAGCCGCTGGGCATCGAGAAGGGCAAGCCGTTCACGCCGACCGAGCGGCAGAAGCAGATCCTCGTCGACGCCGCCCGGACCGGCGAGGTGATGGCCCGGGCGATCGCCTACCGCAAGCGGTTCGAAGGGGCGAAAGTCTGGCCGGGCAGGAACTGGGAGATCTCCCTGTTTCTCGCCGAGACCAACCAAGAAGCCCCGCACCACACGCAGTTGGACGAGCGCACGAGCTGGTTTTTACGAGGCGGTCGGCGTGTCGGTCGGGATGATGGGCCGGGCGGTCGGGGTCGGCCAGGTCTACCTCGAGGCCGCGAAAGACGCTCACGGCCGCTGGCTCGATGGTGGCAAGACCTATCGCCTCACGGTTCCCAAGGACGTTCCCGTGGCGCAGTTTTGGTCGGTCACCGTGTACGACAACGAGACCCGGTGCTTCGTCGACACGGGTGTTCCACCGGATCGTTCGTCGCGCGATGCGATCGTCACCAACTCCGACGGCTCGGTGACCATCACGTTCGGCCCCGCGGTCCCCGCCGGCACGCCGGAGAGCAACTGGATCAAGCCCCTCCCGGGCAAAGGCTGGTTCAGCTACTTCCGCCTCTACGGCCCGACCCAGGCCTACTTCGACCGCTCCTGGGTGCTGGCAGACATCGAGGTGATCGAGTAGGCGGGAATGGCAGCACCGCGAGGGCCCCGCCCATCGATGGCATCCGGCGTCGGGCTGCGATGACGTTCGAAAACGAATCAGAGCGGCAGGAATTCGACACGATTTCGCATCTCGTCGGGATGCATCAACGAAGCGATCACGACGAGGTCCCGGATCGCCGCGCCGATGGTGATCCGCAACTGATGAGCGTACACCATACCGGTGAACTCTCGACGGGTCTGCTGCCATGCCGCCGCCAGCGCCAAGAAATCCCTGTCCTGCGTGAATATGACGCGGTCGAGGTCGGTCGCACGTTGCAGAAGAAGTTCGTCGTCACGGTCGGCCATGCCGTCCGTGTCCGTGGTCAGTACGTCGATGCCCTGCTGCCGCACGCCGACAGCGATCGCCCGTGGCACATGGTGGTCGAAATACAGCCGGAGGCTCACTGCCGCCCCACGTGCTTCAGTCTCTCGCGCAGCACGGAGGGTTGCTGTGCGCCGGCGATTCGATCGACGTCCGCCAGTTGCTGGGCGATCACGGCGTCAAGGGCCTCACGATGATCGTGGTAATACGCCAGGGCGGTATGAATTTGCCCCATCGTCAGGTGCGGATGCTGTCGCTGGATGTCGTCGGCATCCCAATGATGGGCGAGGCTGTCGAGGGCAATCTCGACGACTTTGGTGCGCGTGCCTTCGAGATAGGGCACACCGTCCGCGCTCAGTGCGATGTGCGGGTAGGAAACGGTCGCCATGGTCGTGCTCCTCCGCCGGTCAATCCTCTGCCTCAAAACCACGCTGCCGCCTGTTCAATCGGCGATTCGGCAGCACGTCGCTCGACAACCTCGCGGACCGGCGAAACCAACTAGGCCCGGAAGGATTCGAACCTTCGACCAAGGGATTATGAGTCCCCTGCTCTAACCGCTGAGCTACGGGCCCGCGGCCTTGTTGTACCTGTTTTGCGGCGCTGCACCACGAGGCCCGCGCGCGGCCGATGGCCCCGGCTCACTCGCTGCCGCGGAGCACCTTGACCCACTCGACTTCCAGACGGAACGCGCCCGGCTTCTTGTCGCCGAGCATGAAGCCGAAGCCGTTGATCTGGTCGGGGGCGACAGGGCCCATGCCGGGCACGATCCGGCCGAACGAGGTCGGCTCGAACCGGTCAAGCGGCACGTGGATCTCCTGCCACCGGTCTTTCTCCGTCGCCACGACGGCCCGGTAGGAAAACGCCATGCGCCGGGCCGTGGTGTAGATATTGACCATGTATTCGCGGCCGTCTCCCTTGAGGCGCATGACGAGCGTGTCGCCCGCCGCGATCCCCAGCGCCATCGGCTTGGTGCGCACCGACGCGAAGCCGCCGTTGTTCTCGAGCGACAGGTTTCCCGAAAACTCGAGCGATTTGGTCTCGGTGATCCTGAAGCGCCCCTGCGAACGCCCACCCATCACGCCGTCGTTCACCGCCTGCCACACCTGCCCGGCGTCGGGAGCGGCAAAGTCGAGAAGCGGAAGCAGGGCGCCGTCGCCCGCGAGAACCCCGGCAAACAACGTCAGCGTTACCGACAGCATCTCGTGCATCGCCACCCCTCCGGAGGTCATCGGTCCTGCTCGAGCATACCGGGGGCGCCCGATCAAACGGGGTGACGGCGAGCCCTCGGTGGCCGCTGGGCGGCCTCGGGGCGCCGATCGCGGTATCGCTGCCGATTACAATGGTGGCTGGAGTCGGGGCGATGGCCCACTCCCGTCCCCGACGCCCGTGACGATGACGACCGGCGCGGCACGGCCGGACTCATTCGATCAGCGACCGCGGAGAGTGCGGTCGGCGACCCGATCCCGAGAGCGTGCCATGACCTCTTCTGCCGAGGCTGCCCGCGAGCGGCTCCTGATCGGGTTGGCGCTCGATCACCTCTGGACCGAGACGATGGGCATCGATCCGAGCGACACGAAGGAGGGGCCGCTTCGGCTGGTGGCGACCCTCCTCAACCGCGAACGGGTGGCCTATGCGCTGATCGGTGGCGTGGCCATGCAGATCCGCACGGGCGAGCCACGGACGACGCTCGGCATCGACATCGCCGTCCCGCGATTCGACGATATTCCGCGTGCCGCGCTTGTCGCCGCCGGATTCGAGCATAGGGGCCGGCATGCTCACAGCGACACCTGGCAGGCTCCGGCAGGTGGTTCCGGCAGCCTGCGAACGACGGTGCGGTTTTCGGCCGACGATGTGGGGATCGCCGATGCCGTCAGTCGCGCCGAACCGACGCATCTTGCCGACGGACTGGTGATCCGTGTGGCGACACCGATCGACATGATCGTGCTCAAACTCGCGGCAGCGGCCGAGCCGCAGCGACGGCCGAGCAAGCGGCAGCACGACATCGCCGATGTCGTCGCCCTGCTGGAGGAGTATCCGCACCTGCGCGACGCGCCCACGCTGGCGCGGCTCCGCGAGGTGAGGTCGTCGCTCCTGTCGCTCGACTGAGGCCCGGTCCGCGCGATCAGCCGGATGCCGATGCGTGGCCACGCCGTGATGTCAGGCAGCCCCCGAGGAAAATCGCGATGGCCGCAGGAGCAACCGGGCACGTCCGGCCGATGCGCGCGATCCTGTCGCGTGGCCCGGTGATCCCGATCGTCACGATCGACGATGTCTCCGTCGCCGCGGCGCTGGCGCGGGCGCTGGTCGCCGGCGGGATCCGGGTGATCGAGATCGTGTTGCGGACGCCGGCGGCGTGCGCGGCTGTCGGCGCGATGCGGGCCGCGGAGCCCGACGCCGACGTCGGCCTCGGCACGCTCCTGTCGGCGGCCGACGTCGAGCGCGCCGTCGCCGCCGGGGCGACGTTCGGCGTCTCTCCCGGGCTGACCCCCGAGATCGCCGCCGCGGTGAACGCCAGCGCGTTGCCCTTTCTCCCCGGCGTGGCGACGCCGAGCGAGGCGATCGCCGCCCGCGCCCACGGCTTCCTCGAGCAGAAGCTGTTTCCCGCCCATGGCACCGCCGGGATCGCGTTTCTCCAGGCGCTGGCGCCGGTGCTCCCCGACGTGGTCTTCTGCCCGACCGGCGGGATCAGGCGCGAGGACGGCGCCGCCTACCGGGCCCTGCGCAACTGTCCGGTCGTCGGCGGCTCATGGGTCACCCCGGCCGAACTGATCCGCGTCGGCGACTGGGACGCGATCACGGCGCTCGCCCGCGCCGCGTCATCCAGCTGACCCCCCGAGCGGCCCCGACACGACAATCGCAACGATCGCATCACCCGCCACGTCATAGCCCCGCCACGTCATAGCCCCGCCACGTCATAGCCCCACCACGTCACAGCCCCACCACGTCACAGCCCGCCCCCGGCACAGCCCCACCACAGCACAACCCAACCCCGCCCGAGCGACACCACCGCCGAACGACATCCACTCACTCTCCGTGAGCCGCACCGACCTGACCGCCCCCCCATCCCGCGCCCGATCCCCCGCGCCCAGGGACCCGCGAAGCCCCTCCGCCGTCGCCCTCGCATCGGCCCGTCGCAACTTCGTGCGGGTCGATGCGAGGGCAAAGGCGCGGGGGGCGTCCCTCTGCAGAGCCCGAGCCGAGGCTCCCCGCCAACCGACCGATCGCCCGATCCCCCGCGCCCAGGGACCCGCGAAGCCCCTCCGCCGTCGCCCTCGCATCGGCCCGTCGCAACTTCGTGCGGGTCGATGCGAGGGCAAAGGCGCGGGGGGCGTCCCTCTGCAGAGCCCGAGCTGAGGCTCCATAACGACTGACTGATCGGCCGTCACCCGCGTCCCTCTGCACATCCCGACCCGCGGCTCCCCTCACCTCATCAGCCGCCACCGCGATTCAGCCGACCTGACCACAAATCGCGAGGTACGATCCCGTTGGCGGCCTGCGCGGCCTGCCGTCGCTCCCCGCAGGCCCTCCGATGCCCTCGCTTGCTTTCCTGCACCGCCGCCACGCCATCCTGCTCGCGGTGCTCGCGCTCCTTCCGGTCAGCGCCCGCGCCGCCGAACCGGCCCCCACGCCCGCCAAGGAATACTCGCTCGACGACCGGCTCGACCCGGCGGTGATCTACCGCTACGACCCGCTCACCGAAAAGCTCGCGCCGATCGCACGCAAGGACCTCAAGGCCGGCCACATCTACCTCCGCCCGGGGCCCTCCGGGGGCAAGCACATGTGGAGCCGGTTCGACGAGAGCGGCGACTTCCGCTACGAGCTCGGCCCCGGTTCGTCGTTCCCGGTGCGCCTGTTCGATCCGGTGGCCGACCAGGAGACGCGCCGCAAGGCGCTCGAGAAGCGCGCCCCGGAGCTGGCCCGCCGGCTGGCGACACAGGGTGCCCGCCCCTCGCTTCGCCTCGACGAAAACAACCGCTGGCGGCTCGATCAGGCGACCAACTCGGGGCGGGTGTTCGACCTCGCCACCGGCGAACGCTACGAGTTGCAGCTCGGCCGCCCCGTCCCGGTCTTCAACACCGGGGGAAACTCGTGGGCCTGGACCGGCAGCGGCTACCGCTCGACCACCGTCGGCTACGGCGGCGCCGAGCCGGTGATCGACGATTCCTGCCCGCCAGCCTGCGCGGTCGGCATCTGCCGGCCGTGAGCGCCGCCCGCCCCGGCTACGCCCTCACCTCCCAGCCGTCGCGGTAGTGCGGCCTGCCGATCAGCTCCAGCGCCGCGGGGTTGTCGAGGATCGCGCCGCTGACGGGATCGCAGCGGACCACCGTCGAGGTCCGGTAGGCGATGTTGCCGAGGTGGCAGAGGCGCGTGCTCTTCTGCCCCTCGTCGATCGGGCTGTTGAGCGTGGCGGTGCCGCGGACGGCATCGAGGAAGTTGCCGATGTGGGAGGCGTCGCCGGTGCCGACCACGGAACTGGTGCTCATCGACGTCTCGACACCCTTGGTGTCGTAGATCACCCACGTGTCGCGGTTGATGACCATCGATCCGCCGTCGCCGTAAAACACGATCTCGGCCGGCGGCTGCTCCACCGGCCGCGGATGGCAGGAGCTCTGCACCCACTCGCAGCCGGCGTGGCCGAAGTCGTAGACGGCGGTGCCGGTGTCGGGGGTCTCCTGGGCGTCGGCGAAGGCATAGCGGCCGCCGGTGTAGCTGACGCGCAGCGGATGCTCCGCCTTCAGCCCCCAGCGAAGGATGTCGAGGAAGTGGATGCCGTTGTTGCCCAGCTCGCCGTTGCCCCAGTGCCAGAACCAGTGCCAGTCGTAGTGGGCGAGTTGGCGGATGTCGTGGCGCGGGTCGTCGGGCACCGGCCCCTGCCACAGATCGGCGGCGAGACCGGCGACCGGGGCGCGCGGCGCGCCCACCGGACCGCGCGAGGCATAGTAGAAGCCGCGGCCGAAGCGCACCGTGCCGATCGCACCGGCGTGGAGTGCGGCGATCGCGTCCTTCATCCAGGTCCGGCGCTGGTTGCCCATCTGCACCTGCTTGCCTGATCGCGCCGCCGCGGCCACCAGCCACTCCCCCTCGCGGATGTCGTGGCTCCCCGGCTTCTCGACGTAGACGTGCTTGCCCGCCGCGAGGCACAACAGCGCCGCCGGGGTGTGCCAGAAATTGGGCAGCGCGATGAACACACAGTCGAGCTGCGGGTCGTCGAGGCCGGCACGGAAATCAGAGAGCCCGCGGCAGGCCGCCGGCTGGCTCCCCTCGACGCGCTTCATCGCGGCGGCCAGGCGGCGCGGATCGACCTCGGCGAGCCAGGCAATCTCCACGCCGGGCAGGCCGAGGAGCGTCTTGATGTAGGCAGCGCCACGGCCGAGGCCGACGATTCCGACGCGCAGCCGGCGCGGCTCGTCGGCGGCGGCGTGGCTGCCGAGGGGCACGCTCGCCGCTCCCAGCGCCGCCAGCCGCAGCAGCGTGCGGCGCGGAGAGATGCCGAAGCTCGCGGATCCACGGCGCGGGGACGACATGGCGAATCCTCCTCGGGGGAACCGTCTCGATGGACAGGGGCCGTTCAGGCGGTCTTGGCAAACAATCCGTACGTGCGCAGCGTGCCGTCGGCCAGCGCCACCGCCACCTGGCGCCCGTCGGGGGAGAGGGCCAGACTGCGGCCGTTGGCCGGCAGCTTGAGGGCGTGAAACTCGCCAGCCTCTCCCGGCCTGAAGAACCGCAGCCAGCCGCCGCCCCCGCCACCGGCGACGCTCACCCAGAACCCCTGCGGGTGCCAGGCGACGCCCCAGCAGACCCCCTGCTGTTTGTCCTTCGGCTCGAGGAGCAGGGCCTGCTTGCCGTCGGCGTGGTCGAGGAGGCAGACCGCCGGATGGCCGATGCCGGCGAAGGCATTGGTGACGGCGGTGATCCCGCCGACGGCGAGTTGGGCGCCGTCGGCGCGAAAGGCGATCGTCCGCGCGCCGCCGATGTCGGCGCGAAACTGCGTGTCGTATTTCCACAGCGCCTCGGCCCTGCCGAGGTCGCGGACGGGGGCGCCGGCGGCGTCCCACTCCTTGAGAAACCCCTTGAGGTCGCACGACACCAGCCGCTGGCCGTCGGGGTGCCAGGCGACCGCGTAGACGTGCGACTCGTGACCGGGGCTCGTGGCCAGCGCTCCGCCGTCGGCGCCGCGCCACAGTTTCACCGTCCGGTCGTTGCCGCAGGTGGCCACGGTGGTGCCGTCGGGGCTGACGGCGAGGCCGCGGAGCCAGCCGTCGTGGGCGGTCACGAGCCAGGCCGCCGCGGCCGGCTCGCCGAGCGACCAGGCGACGAGCCGGCCGTCGTAGCCGCCGGAAAACAGACGCGTCCCGTCGGGGGAGAATCGCAGCGCCCACGGCCAGCTGTCGTGCGCCGGCCCCGGCAGGTCGGCGGCGGCGCCCATGGCGGCGGTGAGGCGGTGGACGGTCGCGTCCTCTGCGGAAAACGCGATCCACGCGCCGGCCGGATCCCAGGCGCAGCCCACGAGCGGCCGGCCGTGCTTGTGGCTGGCCGTCTCGTGGGTCGCGGCGGGATCGATCGGCGCGGGATCGGCCATGGCGACCTCCGGGGCGTCAGGCGAGCAGCTCGGTGATCGGCCCCTTGGCCGGGTCGGCGATCGGCAGGTCGCGGCCGCCGACATGGAAGCTCCCGGCGGAATCGACGCCGATGGCGCGGAGCACGGTGTGAAACACATGGCCGTGATCGACCGGCCGCTCGATCACCTCGGTGCCGTCGGTGTTGGTTTTCCCGACCACGGCGCCGCGCTGGATCCCGGCACCGCCGAGGAGGATGCTCCAGCTCTTGCCCCAGTGGTCGCGGCCGTAGCCGGCGTTGATCCGCGGCGTGCGGCCGAACTCGCTCATCACACAGACCAGCGTGTCGTCGAGGAGGCCACGCGTGGCCAGGTCCTCGACGAGCGTCGCGAACGGCCGGTCGAATTCGCCGAGCTGCTCGACGTGGAAGTCGAAATTCTCGAAGTGGGTATCGTAGTTGGAGTGGTTCACCTGGACGAACGGCACGCCGTGCTCGAGCAGCCGCCGGGCCATCAGGCAATGGCGGCCAAACTCGCTCCTCCCGTAGCGGTCGTGGTCGCGCTCGGGCTCGAGGGAGACGTCGAACACCTGCCGCCGGTCGAGGAGGTCGAGGGCCTGCTCGTGCGAGAAGGTGTAGGCCTCGGTGTCGGCGGTGCGCCGACGGCCGGTGAACCGCGCGTCGAGGCGGGCACGGAGCGCGGCGCGGCGCCGCTCCGCCTCGGCCGAGAGGCCGGCCGGTCGGTCGGTGAACGCCGGCGGCTTGGCATCCTCCATGATCACGCCGGCGTAGCGCGGGCCGAGGTACGAGGCATTGCCGGGGCCGCCACCGGCGCCGCGGATGAGGACGTGGCCGGGGAGAGGGAACTCGTCGGCCAGGCAGGCCTTGGCGACGACGGCGCCCAGATCGGGCACGTCGAGCGGCGCCGGCTGGTCGCGCCCGCTGAACATCTCGCGCTGGCCGCGGCCATGGTCGTCGGAGCCACCGGCCATCCCGCGCACGAGGCCGAGGTGGTGCATCTGCCGGGCGGTGAACGGCAGCAGCTCGCTGACATGGATCCCCGGCACGCTGGTCGGGATCGCCCGGAACGGTCCGCCGGTCGCCGTGCCCGGCTTGGGATCCCAGCTCTCGAGCTGGCTGACGCCGCCGTGGAGGAAAATCTGGAGGACGCGCTTGCCGCTGCCGGCGACCGTGCGCGACAGCGCCGGCCGCGCGGCGATCCCCCCGGCGGCCGCTGCGGCCATGCCCCCCAACAGCGCGCGCCGCGAGAGGCGGTGGGCCGCCGAGCCGCAGGCAGGGCTGTCGAAGGCTGGCATGGCGACGTCTCCGCGGAGGTCAATGATTGAAGCGAAACTCGGCGCTTGCCAACAAGGCCCACACCAGCTCGGCGATCGCGGCCGGCCGATCGCCCCCCCGGTCGGCGAGAAAGCGGACCAGATCATCGCGCTCCTCGGGCTCGGCAGGACGGGAGAGGATCGCCAGCACCACCTCGTCGGTGACGGCGCCGTCGTCGGCCAGCGCCACCAACCGGCCGACGAGCGACCCACCCGACGGCGCCAGCCGATTGGCAAGGTCGGGAGCATTGCCCAGCCACAGCGCCTGATTGACCGAGGCCTGGAACTCGCCGGCGAGCGGATCGCCGTACAGCCCGGCGACGGTGTTCACCAGGCCCGCCTGCTGCGACACCGCCCCCACTTCGACGAGCACCGCGCGGAGCCGCGGCGCGATCTCGGGCGCCGCCGACCGAAGCACCGCGGGGGGCTCCTTGTCGAGTGCGGCAGTCGCCGCCGCCCGGGCGGCCTCGTCGGCCCCAGTTGCCGTGGCCAGCGACAGCGCCAATTGTTCGGGAGACAGCGCCCGCACGCGGGCCACCTGCCCGAGCGCCGTGCGGCGCTCGTCGATGCTCGCGGCGAGCGCCGCCGCGCCGGCCGGGTCGGTCGCGGCCAGCTCACCGTGGCGGAGGATGTCGGCGGCCAGGGCGAGGCGCAGGTCGATCCGGGCGAGGGCGGCGCGGGCGTCGCGCCAGGCGGCGGCCGCCGCCAGCGCCGCCCGGTCGGCGGCGGCGCGCTCCGCGACGGGGAAGCGCTTGGCCAGCACCTCGTCGAACGCCGCGCGGGCGGCCGCCAGCCCCCCGCGGGCCGCTTCCTCTTCGGTGGTCCGCGCCGCCAGCACCCCCTTCGCCCCCTCGACCACCGGGGTGAACTCGACGCTCCGCGCCTCGATGATCGCCGCGGCGCCCGCGAGGACCTTGTCGTCGGCCAGCAGCTTGGCCGCGGCGCCGGCCTGGCTCGCCGCGGCGGCGAGGGCGGACGCCTGGGCGGTCTTCGCGGCCAGGTCGTCGGCAGCCCCCTTCAGCGCCGTGGCGGCGGCGTCGGCCGCGGCGCGGGCCTTGTCGCGCGGCTCGCGCAGCGGCGCGGCGGCGGCCACGGCCGCGGCATCGGCGTCGAGCAGCGCCTGGCGGTGAGCGGCGGCCGCTGCCTGCGCGGTCGCCAGGGGTAAAAGCGCCGCCTCGGCCGCCGCGCGCTCGGCGGCGAGGCGCTTGGCGAGCGCGTCGAGCCCGGCCGGGTCGAGCGGCGGGGGCACGACGCTCCGCTGGTAGGTCCGCGACAACGCGATCCCGCGGACGAGCGCCCGGACGTGGAATCCGTCGGCGCGGAGGCGCTCGGCGAGGAGGGCGAGGACGTCGGGATGGACCGGCGGATTGTCGGGATCGTGGCCGTCGAGCGGATGGACGAGGCCGCGGCCGAAGAGATGGGCCCACAGCCGGTTGGCGAGGACGCGGGAAAACTCCTCCGACTCGACGAGCAGCCGCGCCAGCGCCGCGCGGCGGCCGTGGCGGGCCACCCCGCGGACGTCCTTGGCCGGCGCCGTCAGGTAGGCGTCGGCCGCCTCGGGGAGCGGCTCGTCGACGAGCGCGGGCCCGGCGGGGACCCGGGGGCGTACTCCCTTGACCGACTCCTTGGTGAACACCGACGTGTAGTCGACCTCGCCATCGGCCTTCTCACCGACCAGCGCCGGCTTGTCGGCCGCCGGCTTGAACAGGCTGCTGCGGTCGACGAACGCGCGGAGCGCATGGTAATCGTCCTGGCGGAGGTCGGCGTTGTCGGGGTGGTCGTGGCACTGGCAGCACTCGAGGTCGCGGCCGAGGAACACCCGCCCGATCGAGCGCGTCAGCCGCAGCGGATCGACCTCGCGCACGAGGAGAAACGTGGCCGCGGCGTGGGGCAGCGGCTCGGCGCCGTCGGCGGCGATCACGTCGGCACAGATCTGGTCGAGCGGCCGGTCGGTGGCCAGCGCCGTGGCGAGCCATTCGCGCCATGCCGCGGCCTCGCCGCCCGCCCCTTTGCGCTCCAGGAGCCAGGCGTCGAGGACCAGGGCCAGGTGGCGGGAGAAGGCCGGCCCGTCGAGCAATTCGTCGACGAGTCGGGCGCGCTTGTCGGCGGCGGGATCGGCGAGGAACGCACGGACGCGGTCGGCGGTCGGGATCGTGCCGGCGAGATCGAGGTGCACCCGGCGGACGAATTCGGCGGCGGCGCACGGCGCGGCGACCGCCCCGACCGCCTCGCGCTCGACGATCGCGTCGATCGCCGCGGCACAATCGGGCGGCGCGGGGACCTCGGCGACGGCCATCGAGCCGAGTGCCAGGGCGATGGCCGCCACGGCGAGGCGGGCCCCGCGGTTGCCGACGGCGAACCTGCTCGACGGCCTGCACCCCATCGCCACCCTCCCGGCTTCCGCCGCACTGCACGGCTTCCGGCGACCCAAACCCTACCCCGGGGTGGATGTCATCGCAACGCCGGCACCTCGGCCGCCGGGGCCAGCGGCCGGTTTTCGGAGACGGTGTCGATCCGCCCGTCGCGGAGCCGGATCACGCGCCGCGCGCGGGCCGCGATGTCCTCCTCGTGGGTCACCATCACGATCGTCCGCCCGGCATGGTTGAGGGCGTCGAGGAGATTCATGATCTCGTGGCTGGTGGCGCTGTCGAGATTGCCGGTGGGCTCGTCGGCGAGGATCACCTGCGGGTTGTTGACCAGCGCCCGGGCGATCGCCACGCGCTGCTGCTGGCCGCCCGACAGTTCGGTGGGGCGGTGGCCGAGGCGCCCGCCGAGACCGACCAGCGCCGCGAGCTTCAGGCAGCGCTCGCGCCCGCCGGGGAGCGGCGGGCGCTGGTAGGACAGCGGGACCTCGATGTTCTCCACGACCGACAACTGCTGGATGAGGTTGTACGACTGGAAGATGAAGCCGAGGTAGCGGCCACGGATCCGCGACAGCGTCTCGTCGTCCATGCTCGCCACGTCCTCGCCGGCGAGCACGTAGCGCCCCGTCGTCGGCCGGTCGAGGCAGCCGAGGAGGTTGAGCAGCGTGCTCTTCCCCGACCCCGACGAGCCCATGATGGCGACGAAATCCCCCTCCAGGAAATCGATCGACACGCCGTCGAGGGCGCGGACGTCGTGGCCGCCGAGGCGGTAGACCTTCGTCACCTTCTCGACGCGCGCCACCACGCGCCGCTCGCGCGTGACGGACGGCAGGCCCGTGCGGCCGTCGTCGCGGAGCCGTCGGTCGTCACTCATGGCGCAGCGCCTCGATCGGGTCCATCGCCGCGGCCCGCCGCGCCGGGTAGATGCCGAAGATGATCCCGACGCCGACCGAGATCGCGAACGCCGCGATCACCGACCAGGGGGCGAGGCGCGGCTCGAGGTTGCGGATGTTCGGGGGCAGCGCCGACCAGACCTCGGGGAGCAGCGTCTGGATCCCCTGCCGCAGCGCCGTCACCGTCGGCCCGCAGAGGAACCCGAACGCCACCCCGAGCAGCCCGCCGGTGCCGGAGAGGACGACCGTCTCCCAGAGGAACTGCTGCACGATCTCGCCGCGCGTCGCGCCGAGGGCCCGGCGGATGCCGATCTCGCGCGTCCGTTCGGTGACGGTGGCGAGCATGATGTTCATGATCCCGATGCCGCCGACGAGCAGCGAGATCCCGGCGATCAGCACGAGGAGCACGTTGAACATCGCGCGCATCGTCTCCGCCTGCTCGAGCAGCTCCTTGGGAACCACGACCGCGTAGTCGACCGTCTTGTGGTAGCGCTCGAGGAGGCTCTTGATGACGCCGGCGGAGGAATCGACGTCGCGCATCTCGTCGACCACGGCGGTGATCTGCGACAGCTCGACCGTCTCGAGCTGCGTGCTCCCGGCGCGCATCGTGAACACCCGGTCGCCGATCCGCGACCGGAACGTCGACAGCGGCACGTAGACGTCGCGGTCGTACTGCCGGGCATCGAGGCTGCCGCCGATCGCCGCGGCGGCGTTGCGGTCGGCGGCGACACCGACGACGCGGTAGAACTCCTGCCCGACCTGGACCGTGCGGCCGAGCGGATCCTCGATCGGAAACAGCTTCTCGGCGGCGCGGTAGGCGAGGACGGCAACGTTGGCATAGCTCTCCATGTCGAGCTCGGAGAGCGGCCGGCCGCGGGCCATCCCCAGCCGGTTCATCGTGAAGTAGTCGGGCGTGCAGCCGATCAACTGGGCGTCGATGAATTGCTCGCCGCGGCGGACCTCACGGCTGATCTCGCGCATCGGGACGGCGCGCTGGAGCGTGGGGACGTTGGCGACGATCCGGTCGAAGTCCTCGCGGAGCAGGCCGTAGGCGATCCCCATCCGGCCGCCCGCCTCGCGGCTCGAGCCCTCCGAGGGCTTGATGCTGCGGACGATGATGCTCGTGGCGCCGAGGTCCTTGATCTGCTGCTGCGCCTGCCAGCTGACCCCCTCCCCCATCGCCACCAGCCAGATCACGGCGGTGACGCCGATGAGGATCCCGAGCACGGCCAGCGCCGAGCGCAGCTTGTGCAGCATGAGGCTGCGGAAGCCGAGGCGGAGCTGCTGGAGGATGTTCACGGCCGTTGCCCCGGCGACGCGGGTGGAGTCGTCAGGCGCCCGGCGCGCCACCCTGAGGAGCGCCCCCCGGAGGCCCACCGCGACGCTGCCCCCCGGCCGGGCCCTCGGGCCGCCCGCCACCCGGAGGTCCGCCGCCCGGAGGTCCGCCACCCGGAGGTCCGCCACCCGGAGGCCCGCCACCCGGAGGCCCGGCAGCCTCGGGCCGGGCGCCAGCGCCGTCGCGCTTCCAGCCGCCGGCGCCGTCGGGGCGGCCGTTCGCTGCCGAGGCGCCGTCGGCCGGATCACCGAGCGCCGTCCGCGGATTGAGGACGACGACGTCTCCCGGTTCGAGGCCGGCGGTGATCTCGACCAGCTTGTCGTTGCCCTGGCCGAGCGTCACCTCGCGCCGCTCGACCGTCTTCCCGGTCCGCACGCCGCAGACGTACGTCCCCCCCTGCTCGAAGACCGCGGCGACAGGCACCGCGAGCACGCCGTCGAGGTCGGCGACGACGATCTCGACCTCGGCGGTCAAGCCCGGGCGGAGCACGCCCGACTCGCCGTCGATCTTCACCTGGACGACGTATTTCTTCACCGTGCTCATCCAGTTCGACTGCGGCCGGTTGGCGACGGTGGACACCGTGCCGTCGAACGAGCGCCCCTGGACGCGGATCCGCGCCTTCATCCCCGGCTGGATGCGGTCGACCTTCGACTCGTGGACCTCGACGTCGGCACGCATCCGCGACAGGTTGGGGAGGCGGATGATCGTCGTCCCCTCGGTGACCTTGGCGCCGTTCTTGATCTCGCTCTGGGCGTCGCGCGTGCGTTCGTTGGCGTAGATCACCAGCCCGTCCTTGGGTGCCTTGAGAACGCACTTGGCCAGCTGCGACGTGAGCCGCTCGAGCTTCGCCTTCTCGAGCTCCAGGGCGGCGTTCTCGGCGTCGCGCTTGGCCTCCATCGCGTCGCGCCGGCTGGCCAGCTCGGTGATCATCTTCGGCTTGGCAAACCGCTCGAGGACGTCGAGCGCGATCTCGGCGGTGCCGAGGTCGAGCTTGGCCCGGTCGACCGCCGATTTCTGCGCGTCGAGCTGCTGCGGGGCGATGTAGCCCTTGCGAAACATCTTCTCGCCGTGGGCGAGGCCGTTTTCCGCCGCCTGGAGCCGCTCCTTGGCGGCCGTGACGTCGGACTTCGCTTTGCGGAGGTCTTTTTTGTAGGTCCCTTCGGTGTATTCCTCGACGGCGATCTTGGCGGCCGAATAGTCCTTCTCGGCCTGGATCCCCGCCGCCCGGGCCTTCTCGAAGGCGATCTTCTGCGCCGTCACGCTCTCCGAGAGGGTCGAGCTGTCGAGCTTGACCAGCTCCGTCCCCTCGGTCACCTGGGCGCCGTCGTCGATCAGCCAGATGATCGTCGCCCCGCCGGCGACACCGCAGACGATGTCGACGTTCTCGTCGCTGACGAGGCTGCCGTCCTCTGTGACCGAGACCCGCATCGGCCCCCGCTCGACGGTGTGAGTGAGCAGCTCGTCGACCGCCGACCCCTCGCCGGTGCCGAGCCGGGCCATCGCCCACGGCGCGACGGCCGCCAGCCCGCCGATCACGCCGGTGGCGAACAGCAGCCGCCAGGGAAACCACCCCCACCGGCGTGGTGCAGGCTCGGCGGCGGGGGCGTGGTCGCCGAGGATCCCGGCGATCGCCGACACGTCGTCGGCCGGGGCGACCGCCCCACCCGGGCGGGGCGTGGACCGTGGTTCGATGATGGTGGACATGACAGCGCGGGCTCCACGGCGGAATCGGCCGCCGACCGACGGCCGGTCTCGATTGTACGGCACGGCGCGGCCGGTGGCCTCAGCCGCCGGGGAAGCGCGGCAGGCGGGGCAGGCGCAGCGGCAGCCCTGACGATCGGCTCTCGGGCGCGGCTGCCGGCGGCGTCGCGCCGTCTTGGGAGCCGCTTTGGGAGGTGGGGGCGGCAGCCGGGGCATCGGCAGCCGGCAGGGGGGCGGCCTTCGCATCGGCGGGGGCGGCTGCATCGGCGCGGCGCGGGGGGGGTGCCTTCACCTCCTCCAAATGGTCGAGCCATTCCTGCGGCACTGCCGGCGGCAGCGGCATCTCCTCCTCGCGGGCGCGCTCGGCACAGTCGAGCGGCTTCTCGATCCAGATCCCGTCGTCGGTGAGCTCCATCACGCCGAGCTGCTGCGACAGCGCCGCCTTGGTGGCGTAGTAATTGATCCAGATGCTCGTCAGCGCGTCCTGCGAACTGCGCAGGTCGTTGAACGCGAAGATCAGGTTGAGCGTGGCGGTGGGGCCGAGCTGGCCGGCGGTCGGATCGACCTGGGGCGTGATCCCGTCGGGGCCGGGCATCGGCGGCGGCGGCGCCGGCTGCGAGAGGGTGAGCCGCGTCTGGTCGACGCGGCGGATGGCGATGATCACGGCCCGGCGCTGGGTCTCGAGGTTCGCCTTGTCGAGCGCGAGCTGGCGGAGCGACTGGCGGATCGCGAGCTTGATCCGGTCCTCGTACTGGATCTGCTGGCGGCGGACCTGCTGGTAGTCGAGGATCGCCTGGCGAAAATTGTTGCGCTCGACGAGCCGCGTGAACGGCGCGTCGAACTGCAACCCGGCGGCGAGGCTCCCGGTCGGGGCGCGGAACTTGGCGGGGTTGTTGCCGGTGGTGTTGATGCCGCCGTCGACGACGACCTCGAGCCCGGAGAGCAGCGCCATGGCGTTGAACTGGATGAGGCGCCACTGGTCGACCAGTGCCGCGCGGTTGTTCATCCAGTCGAGGCGGTTGGCGCGGGCGATCTCGAAGGCGACGTCGGGGTCGAGCGGCTCGAAGTCGATCGTGATCGCCTCGACCCGGGCCCGGGCCTGGATCAGCGACATCTCGTCGACCGAGGCGGCGATGTCGGTGACGAGCTTCACGAACCGGTCGGCCGTCTTGCGCAGGTCGGCGTCGGAGACAACGCCGCCGAAGCGCTCCATCTCCACCTCGTGCTCGTCGATCCGGCGGAGAAGCTTGGCGAGATCGTCGCCGAGGAGCTTCATCTCGCGGGCGAAGGTGTCGCGCTCGGTGGGGCGCATCCCGGCGAGGCGGCCGGCGGTGTTCGCCGTCGCCCGGGAGAGGTCGTCCTTGACCTCCGCCGCCTGGCGCTCGACACGGTCGCGGAGCTCGCCGAGGCGGGCGAGGCTCTCGGTGATCAGCTTGCGATCGGCCTTCGCCTCGGCCTTCTCGGTCGCCGGGTCGGCCTTCGTGGCGGCGTCGGCAGTCGTGTCGGTGCCGGCCTCGGCAGCAGTCGGCGCCGTGGCAGGGGCCGGTTCCGTGGGAGCGGTGCCGGCCGGGGCCGGCGCGGCGTCGGGGGCCGGCAACTCCTCGGTCGCCGCGGTGCCGGCGGCGGCTTCATCATCGCCGTCGTCGGCGCGCGGATCCTCGGTCTCCTTGAGCGTCTCCTCCGCCCCCACGGTGTTGGTGGCGAGGAACGTCCCGATGTCGTTCTGCAGCTCCTGGAGTTGCGGGCTGATGAACTGGAACGGCTCGATGAACGTCTCGTCGAGGGCGATCGGCGTGTCGGAGGGGATGCAGAGGATGTTGACCTTGAAGCTCTCGAGCTGGTTGGTGAGCGTGGTCTTCGCCTGGAGCAGCCCCGCCCGGTTGGTCTCGACGCTCTGGCGGAGCTGATCGACCTGGTCGAGGCCCACCAGGCCGCCTTCGAGATTGGCATCGAGCAGCGCCAAGGCGCGCTCCTGGGCGGCGAGGTTCTGCTCGGCGTTGCGGACCTGCTGGCGCAGCTGGAGGAGTCCGAAGAAGCCGCCGACGTTGCCGGCACCGCCGCCGGCAAACCCCGCGCCGCCGGTGCCGCCGCCACCGACCTGGAGGCCGACGCCCTGGCCGCCGAAAAACACGCCGCCGAGGTTGCCGAAGCCACCGATGCCGGTGCCCGTGAAGCCGGTGAATCCGGTGCCGCCGAAGAAGCCGCCGCGGCGCTGGAGCTGCTGCGGGGCGCCCCCGCCGAACGCCACCTGGAGGAAGAACCCCTGGCGGTAGAACTGCAGCGTCCGCAGGTTGGCCAGCAGCGCCCGCTCGACGATCGTCAGCGGCTCCAGGGCGATCGACCGGCCGGCGCGCTGGAGGAGCGGCTGGACGAAGTTGAAATTCACCAGCGAGACATTGTTGTATTTGTCGGGGCCGGCGAACTGCCACATCACCGAATTGAGGAGGCCGACGGAGAGCGTGCCGGCGGTGGCGAAGTATTTCCGCGCCTGGAGAAACGAATCGGTCGTCCACATCGTCGACGCCCCGGCAGCGTTGAGCGGGCCGCGGTTGGCGTAGGCGGTGGTGTTGCCGCCGAACAGCTGGACGTCGAACCGGAAGCGCTCGGTGCTGACGTCGAGCGCCGAGAGATACAGCGTCTCGAGCTGGTCCTGCCAGTCGAGCGAGTTGAGGTACGCCAGGCGGACCGCCGTCGGCAGGTCGAGCCGGATCGCGCCGGCGGCGGTGATCTCGGCGAACTCACCGACCCACTCGCGCCAGCTGCCGTTTTCGAGGTCGGTGCGGTCGCCGTTGGCGTGCCAGCGCGGCCAGCCCGGCTTGCCGTCGACGCAGTGCATGTAGCGGTGCGACGTCGGATCGTCGGACGGCATCGGCGGGAAGATCTGGCTGTACTCGTCGTAGAACCGGCTGCGCGGATCCATCCGCACGGTGTAGTTGAAGGGGAGATTCCAGCGCGGGTCGCACGACTTCTCCGCCAGCAGCGTGCTCACCTCCCGGTCGGCCTGGAGGTAGTAGCGGCCGCGCGTGCAGCCGGCGGTCCCGGAGACGGCGACAGCCGCCGCCAGGACGAGGCGCAGGGCGATGAAACGCGACAGCGGCATCGGGCGTGCATCCAGGCCCCCCTGGAGACTCCCGGGGTCGGCAGACCAACAGCGCCGGACCGGACCCACACCGGGAAGATCGACCGCCACGGCCGCCCGGCTTTAGCGATCCTGGCGACTGGAGAAATCGGGGAATTGCTGCCACCTGGGGGGTCTTGGTGGAAAAACCGCCACCCTCGACTCACCCGGCACGATCGATTCGACCGATAGGGAAAGAAGAGTTTGCGTGCCCTTCCCTGTCGTGATCCGCCGAGTCGAACGACCCATGAACCGGACGGGACGATTGCCGCAACAGGGCTGGGTGGCGCTCGTCGCCGCGCTGGCGTTGACCGCGGCACGGGCCGCCGACGATCCGCTCGGGTATCCCGCGTCGGCAACCGACCCGACCGCTGCCGACGCCAGCGGGGAGGCCGATTCCGCCGCCGAGCCGTTCTCGATCCCCGACCAACTGCGGCCGCGCGGCGGCGTCGATCCGGCGCGGGCGCCGCCATTCGAGGACGGCGATCCCGAGCACCGCCTGTCGTGGTTCGAGGAGCCGTTCGGGCCGTCGCCGTGCGACCGCAACCTCGTCGATCCGGCATGGATGGGCCCGGGGGAATACGCCTACCACAAGAGTCCGGGGCAGTGCTGGTGCACACGCGACCACACGCGGATGTTCCGCATGGGCTACATGGGCACGCTCTGGTCGAGCATGGAGCTGCTCCTCTGGGCGACGTCCGCCGACTCCTTCCCGGCGCTGGCCACCGCCAGCCCGGCCGGCACGCCCCCTGCCACCGCCGGCATCCTCGGCCAGCCGGGCACCGCCACGCTGTTCGGCGGCGGCGACGCCCTGGGGACGATGCGCCCCGGCGGGAGGTTCACCGTCGGCGTCTGGTTCGACCCGCGCCAGCTCGACGGCATCGAGGCCAGCTATCTGGAATTGGCGCTGGCGCGCCACGGCGGCACCTGGGGCAACGCCTCCGGCGCGATCCTCGCCCGCCCGTACGTCGACGCCGTCACCGGGGCCAACGCCGCCGTCGTCGTCCCCGCGCCCGGCGCCTTCCCCGCCGACCCGGCGCTCCTTTCCCAGTCGATCCAGGTCGGCAGCACGAGCCTGTTCAACGGCGCCGAGGTCCTGCTGCGGCATTCGCTGGTCTGCGACCTGTTCCACCGCCGCTACCTCGTCGGCGGCTACCGCTACTTCGGCCTCATCGACCGGCTCGGCATCACGCAGACCAACGTCATTTCGACCGGCACGCCGGGGGGCTACCCGCAACTCTCGATCGGGAGCCGCGACCAATTCGACGTCGTCAACCAATTCCATGGCGGCGAGTTCGGCCTCATCGAGCGCTGGTGGCACCACCGCTGGGGCCTGATGGCAACCGGCAAGGTGGGCTTCGGCGGCACCGGGATCTCGAGCGCCGTCAGCGGCCTCACCCAGGGGACGCAGACGGTCCTCAACGCCGACGGCACGACGACCGCGACACTCGTGTCGAGCACTCCCGGCGGCGTCCTCGCGCAGCCGACCAACAGTGGCAACCGGTGGTCGAGCGCGTTTGCCGCGGTCGGCGAGGTCGGCGTCGCCCTCGACTACGCGCTGCTCCCGCAGCTCCGCTGCTCGGTGGGCTACACCTGCATCTGGTGGTCACAGGTCGCCCGCGCCGGGGCCCAGATCGACCCCACGGTCAACCCGACGCAATTCCCGCCGGGCACGCTCACCGGCCCTGCCGCCCCGGCGTTCGATCTGCAGACCACCGACTTTTGGGCCCAGGGCCTGACTCTCGGGCTCGAATACGTCTTTTGACGAGACACCATGGCCCGATCGACCGGCGCGGCGTCAGGTGCGCTGGAGCGACTCGACCGCGTTGATGTGGATGAGCGCGCAGATCACGCTCCGATCGTCGTCCGGGTAGTAGACGAGGACCTTCGTCTTCATCAGGAGCACGCACTCCGGATGACGGACCTCGTGGCTCTCGCCGTTCGACAGCCGGATCACGAACGGCTCGAACGGCTTCCGGTGGATGTACTCGCGGATCGTCTCGGCGTTCATCGAAGCACCTCGAGATAGGTCCCCGCCAGGCTTGTCAAACCTTGGCAGGCTGTGGGCTCTGCATGGACGGGCGTTCATCATATCTGGCTGGCTGCCCGGTTTCAATCGACCCTGCCCCGCCCGGCCCGGCCGCAGCTCGCCCGCGGACCAGCGTCACGTGGCGTCGATCTCGCGCACGCCTTTGCGCCCGCGCAGCTCCTCGACCGCGCCGCGGATCATCTCGCGCAGCTGGCGCGCCGTCGCGATCGGAATCGCGCGGATCACGAGCCGCGGCGTGGTGACGTCGGAGGCGACAACCTCAATGTCGCCGAGCGCGAACGGGCGGAGCCACCACGGCTCGGACAGCCGCGTGTCCTTCACCCGGTAGAGCTCGAGCTCCTCGGTGACGCGCGAGAAGACGCCGCTGGTGCGGCGGAGGCGTTCGTTGGTGAGCTCATAGCGGGTGCAGAGCACCACGCACAATCGCCACAGCGCGAAGATCACCGGCACGAACAACCAGCACAACGCGATCGCCAGGAAGAACCAGGGGAGGTTCAACACCTGCGACGGCCGGCCGCGCCACACGGGTGTCTCGCCGCCTCGCGGGGCAGCCGCCGTGGCCACCGGGAGCGGCGGCGGCCCGGGGGCAAACAGCCCACGCACGCTCCGCGCCGCGACCCACTCGGCGAGCCCCGGCTTCCAGACGAGATCGTCGGGGCCGAGCCGCCCGGCTGCGGCGAGCGCCTTGAGCTCGGCCGGTTCGACGGGGCCGGCGCGTGTGCCGTCGATCGCGTAGTGCCACTCTCGCGCCATGCCCGCGTTCCCCGCCCGCCGGCCCGCCGCGGGCCCGCCATCCTGTCGCGAGGATAGCAGGCCGCGGCCCGGCCAGCCGGGCGGGCACGCACGAAACCGATCAGGCCCCCGCGCGCCCAACGCCGGCTCACTCCCCGCGGAGCCGCCGGTATTCGTCTTCGGTGGCGTTGAGGAGATCCTCGTCGGCGACCACCTGCTCGAGGAACGGACGGCAGGGATAGCCGGTGGCGTGTTCCTCCTGGAGCGACCGGGCAAAGCCCCCCGCGTCGATGTCGGCGAACACCTCGCGCATCATCGTCGCCATCTGCTCGCGGTCGACGGCCAGTGCCCGCGTCATCCCACCGAACGCGGCGGCGTAGCCGTGGGCGCGCGTCGAGCGGAGGAAGCCGTCGGCCGCCATCTGCGCGAACGTCTCGCTCATCTCGCCGGAGAGATACATCTCGAGCAGCAGCCCCAGCGGCGGCAGCCCGGCCTCGATGCCGACGTGGAACGCCGACAGGACGGCGGCCCCGAGCCAGGGCCCGAGCGCCTGCTCGACGAACAGGTCGAGCAGCGCCTCGTCGCGGGCGGTCATCCCGAGGCCCCCGTGGCGCAGCGACCCGCAGGCGCTGGCCAGCGCCAACAGCCGCGGCCAGGCCCGGCCGCTGGCATCGCGCTCGACGCCGACGTAGCTCAAGTACCCGCGTCCCGACAGCGTGCGCTCGCGGATCGCGTCGCCCCCCATCCGCGGCGCGAATAGCGCCACGTCGATTCCCGCCGGCGGCGCTACGAGATCCCAGGCCAGGACGTAGCCCGAGGCGAAGACGAGCGTCGCCCCCGGCTCGAGCGCCGCCATCAGGCCGGGCATCAGTTCCGGCTGGGCCTCGTCGGGGAGCATCACCAGCGCCACGTCGGCGGCAGCCGCGGCGGCCGCGAGGCTCTGCGGCACGAAGCCGTCGGCGGCGGCCCGGGCGCTCGACGCGGCGTCGTCGCTGCCGACGACGATGCGGGCGGCGGCGGCCGCGGGCAGGGCATCGCGGAGGTTCAGCGCCAGCGGCCGGCCGAGGAGGCCGTAGCCGAGCAGGGCCACGGTGCAGTCGGCGAGAGCCCCGGGATCGGCGTCGGAATCACGGTACAGGCGGTGGCGACGCGGGGGTGCATTCACGGTGGGCCTCGCGGTAGGCATCGAGCAGCGGATCGACGAGCATGATGAACTCGCGCAGGCGCAGGGGATTCATGCCGCGGACGTGGATCTTCCCGGCGAGGAATGCCGCCCCGAGCGAGCGCCGTCCGAAGGCCGCATCCTCGAGCGTCGCCCTCGGCATCCGCACGACGAACGGCGGCGCGCCGCCGGGGGGGGCGACCTCGAGCCCCGTCGCGGTGGCGCGGAGATGGAGGCGGCCGTCGACGTCGGGGAACTCCCAGAGGATGTCGGGCATCGCGGCGGCGAGCTGCTCGCGCTGCCGGGGGGTGAGCCGGCCGTCGAGCAGCGCGATCATCCTCGCCAGGATGGCAGCGAACGACGGATCGGCAGTCGGGACGGAATCGCTCGGCATCGCGGGCCACCCGGGGAGCATCGGGCGGCCTGGCGGCGCGACCGAAACCGCGGCGAGCCTACCACAGCCGGTCATTTCCAGACGGCCTGCGGGCGCGGGATCGCCGCGGTACAGGCACAGTCACAGGCACAGGCCGCGCTGACCATGGCGGAGGAACCGCCGCTCAGCCGCCAGGTGACGCCACGGCCGCGAGGTGGCCGGTGTCGTTGAACGCCTCGAGCTGCGGACCGGGCCAGCGCAGCAGCGTGAGCGACGCATTGGCCAGCGCCGGCAGGCGGGTGAAGGGGCGCGTGACCGCTGCGGCCAGCAGCGCGTCGGCATTGCCCACCAAGCTCCCCAGCGCCGCGGTGAGCAGGCCGCCGTGGGCGACGACGACGATCGTCCGCGCCGGTCGCAGCGCGAGGCTCTCGAGCGCCGCCCGCCCCCGCGTTGCCAGCGCCCCGCGCGACTCGCCACCGGGGATCACGTAGTCGGGGTCACCGGCCTGCCACGCGGCCAACTCGGCGGGGAAGCGCACCGCGAGGTCGGCCCAGAGGTGGCCCTCGAAAATCCCGGCGTGCAGCTCGGCGAGCCGGTCGTCGACGGCGACGGGGAGCCCGAGCGCCGCGGCGATCACGTCCGCGGTCTGGCGAGCGCGCCGCAGAGGGCTCGACCAGACTTCGTCGATCGCGTCGGCGGCGACCAACCCTGCAGCCCAGGTGGCCACGGCGGCAGCCTGCCGTTCACCCAGCGACGACAGGGGCACCTGGGCCTGACCCTGCACACGCCCCGCGGCGTTGGAGACGCTCTCGCCGTGGCGCACCAGCACCTGCCGCATGGCGTCGCCGTCAGGCGGGCTCATGCTGCGCCGCCCAGACGGCCGCCTGGGTGCGGTCCTTGAGCCCCATCTTGCGGAGGATGTTTTGAACGTGCTCCTTGACCGTCTCGACACTGATCGCCAGCGACGAGGCGATCTCCTTGTTCGGCAGGCCGAGCGAGATGTGCCGCAGCACCTGCTGCTCGCGCGGCGTCAGCCGGCCGGAAGCCGGCCCCGTCGACTCGCGCGCATCGAGCTGGGCCAGGAACGCTGCGTAGCGGCTCCCCTTCCCTGGCGGCTTGCCGGCAGCGGCGTTCTTGATCGTCGTCACCAGCTCGTCGGCGGACAGCGACTCGAGGAGATAGTCGGTCGCCCCGGCGGCGTGGGCCCGGGCCATGTAGGTCGGATTGTCGACGGCCGACAACACGAGCAGCTTCGCATCGGGCACGGTCGACCGCAGCTTGCGGACGACGTCGAAGCTGTCGACGCCCGGAAGGATGGCGTCGATGAGGATCACCGTCGGCGACAGCTTCCGCGCCATCGAGACCGCGTCGCGGGCATGGTTCGCCTCGCCGATCACCTTGATACCGGAGCCCTCGAGCATCCTCAAAAGCCCCGCGCGGATGACGGGCTTGGGGTAGGCGACGAGCAGCGAGAGCGACTGGGCCATGGTGGTTTTCCGTGGGGAGGGGGAGACCCGGAGCCGGACGGGAGAGACGACCGCAGAATCACCGGGATCGTTGTCCCGAGCCCACGGGTCGGCGTCTCGCGGTCGGGACCGCCGTCAGGGGGAGACGATACGCTAACAATCGCTGATCGGCAGCGGGACGGCCATGCCCCTGGGATAGGATACGCTGTCGAAAGGGGTCGGTCGACCGGCTGGGTGGGTTTTGCGACAAAATACGGTCCGTTCACCACCCCCCATCGGAAGGAACACCTCCAAGGGGTTTAGTGATGCAATCGCGAGACAGTCTGGTGCGGTCAGTGGGGATGGCCCTCGGTCTGGCGCTCGCCGCGAGCACCGGGTTGTCCGGCGAGGTGCGGATCACCCCCGACATCGTCTACGGCCACAAGCACGGCCTGGCGATGACCTGCGACATGTTCCGGCCGGAGACGGATGCCAACGGCGCCGTGCTGCTGTTCATGGTCAGCGGCGGGTGGTACTCGGCCTGGATGCCCCCCGACCAGGCCCGGCCGATGTTCGCGCCGCTCACCGACAAGGGCTACACCGTGCTCGCCGTCCGCCACGGCAGCAGCCCGAAGTTCACGATCCCCGAGGCGGTCGACGACGTGCGCCGTGCGGTCCGCTTCGTGCGCCACAACGCCGCCCGGTTCGCGGTCGATCCGGAGCGGATCGGCGTCTTCGGGATGAGTGCCGGAGGACACCTGTCGCTGATGCTGGCGACGACCGGCGACGACGGCGACGAGTCGAGCGGTGATCCGGTGCTCCGCACCGGTGCCCGTGTCAGGGCGGCCTGTGCCTGGGTGGCACCGACCGACCTCCGCCACGTCGTCTGGAGCCATCCCGACCATCACAAACAGTACGAGCGTTTCCCCGCCCTCGACCTCGACCAGGCAGAGGCGGCGCGGATGTCGCCGTTGCTGGCCGTGTCGCGCGACGACGCCCCGGCGCTGTTGATCGCCGGCGGCCGCGACGAGCTGGTCCCGCCCGAGCATTCGCGGAAGATCCACGATGCCCTTGCCGCCCAGGGAGTCGCGTCGCGGTTGGTGGTCCTCGAACAGGCGGGGCACGGCTTCCAGGGGCAGGACCTGGCGACCGCCGTGACGGCGATGGTGTCGTGGTTCGACGACCATCTCGGCCCGGCTCCGGCACCACCCACCGCGGCACGAGAAACCCCCTGAAAGAGCCGTTCCGCCGTCGCCCCGGGCCGGCGCGGCCCGCGCGCCGGCGGGGGGCTATTCCGCGGCCCGCGCGGCCGCGTGCGACGGCCGTGGCGTCGGCTACACTTTTCCTCCACCCCTGCCGATCGGCGCCGCCGCCGTGAAGCAGTGCCGCGGCAGACACCGCCGAGGACCCGTCGCCCCCAGACCTGACCGGCGCTCCGCCGGCCGCAGCCCCCGAGGATGCCGATGACCGCAGAACCCTATCGCCGGATCGACGTGACGAAGGTTGGCAAGGTGGAGATCGCGAAGTTCAAGGACAAGAAGATCCTCGACGAGACGGCGCTCGACGAGATCAAGGTCGAGCTGCTGCGGCTGATCGCCGACCGCCCGGGGCTCGACCTGCTCCTCGACTTCGGCAACGTCGAGTTCATGTCGAGCGCCGCCCTCGGCCTCCTCGGCACGATCCACCGCAAGGTCGGCACGACGCTCAAGGGGCGGCTGAAGATGTGCAGCATCCATCCGCAGATCTACGAGGTCTTCAAGCTCACCAACCTCAACAAGCTGTTCGCGATCCACAAGGACGCGGCCGAGGCGATGGCGAAGTTCACCTGAGCGGCGGCGGTCGCGGCCCGTGGGTCGGGCCGGATCTCCGTCAGCCTTCCGCCCCCGGGACCTCGCCATGGCCTCCGCCGACTCCAGCCCTCCCCGCGCCCATCGGCCGGTCGACGTGGTGATTGCCGAGGACAGCAAGATCCAGGCCAAGCTCCTCGAGCGCCGGCTCACCGAGGCCGGCCATGCCGTGCGCTGGGGGGCCGATGGCGGCAAGGCCCTGGCGCTGGTCCGCGAGCGGCGGCCCGACATCATCATCTCCGACATCGAGATGCCGGAGATGACGGGCTACGAGCTCTGCAAGATCGTCAAGACCGATCCCGATCTGCGCACGATCCCGCTGATCCTCCTGTCGTCGCTCGGCGACCCGGTCGACATCATCCGCGGGCTCGACGCCGGGGCCGACAACTACGTCACCAAGCCCTACGAGCCGGAGTACCTCCTCGGCCGGATGGACTCGCTGCTCGCCTCCCCGCTGGCGGCCGCCGATGCGACGGCCGGCAACGAGATGGAGGTCACCGTCGCCGGCCAGACCTTCAAGGTCAACGCCGGGAGGCAGCAGGTCCTCAACCTGCTGGTGTCGGTGTTCGAGAACGCCGTCACCAAGAACAAGGAGCTGATCTCGACCAACCAGTCGCTGTCGGTGGCACGCGACCAGCTCCAGAAAGCCAACACCGAGCTGGTCGCCGTCAACGAGCAGATCGAGCGCAGCAACCGACGGATGACGCGCGACCTGCACGCCGCCGCCAAGGTCCAGCAGTCGCTCCTCCCCCAGGCCGCGCTCGACATGCCGGCGACCGCGTCGGCCTGGCGCTACGTGCCGTGCAACGAGCTGGCCGGCGACTTCCTCAACATCTTCGCGCTCGACGACGAGCACGTCGGGATGTTCGTCGTCGACGTCAGCGGCCACGGTGTGCCCAGCTCGCTGCTGGCGGTGACCGTCGGGGCGTTCCTCACGCCGCGCGTCTCCGACACGTCGCTCCTCCTGCGTCCGTCGCCCGACGGCGGCAAGCCGCTGGTGGCGGCCCCGGCCGAGGTGGTGACCCAGCTCAACAACCTGTTCCAGGCCGACAACCAGGCCGGGCTGTACTTCACGATCGTGTACGGCATCCTCCACGTGCCCAGCGGCAAGCTGCGCTTCGTGTCGGGGGGCCACCCGCCCCTGCTCCACGTCCCGAAGACCGGGGCGCTCAAGCTGTTCGAGGTGGAGAGCTTCCCCGTCGGGTTCGTGCCCGACGTCGAGTTCGCCGAGGAGACGCTCCAGCTCGCCCCGGGCGACCGCGTGATCCTCTACTCCGACGGCGTGCCGGAGGCGATGGACGAGAAGCTCGAGCAGATGGGCAACGAGCGGATGACGGCGCTGGTCGAGTCGCTCCGCGGCGACTCGGTCGACGTTAACGTCGTGCGCCTGCTCGAGAGCGTGCAGGCCTGGTGCCAGCCGAAGGGGCCGCTCGACGACGTCTCGATCCTGTGCCTGGAGTGGGCGGGCCCGGCGGCGGGGTGATGGGAACCAAGGCCCCAACACAAGCAGACCGGCTCACGCCCCGATCATATGAGAAAACACTCGCCGCACGTCGTTTTTCTCATATGATCGGGGCATGGGTGAACTGGAAGATTTCATCGATCAGCAGCGTCTGAACGGCCGGGCTTTCTTCACGAAGCCCGCGGCACTGGCGGCACTTCGGCAATCACCCAAGGCCTTGCAGGCGGCGGCTTCACGGCTGGCCAAAAAGGGCCGCCTCGTGTCCCCCCGCCGAGGCTTTTATTTGATTCTACGGCCCGAGGATCGCCTCCTCGGCGCCCCCGATCCAGCCCGTTGGATCGACCCGCTGATGGCGCATCTTGGGCTCGACTATCGGGTGTCGCTGCTGAGGGCCGCAGCCTTCCATGGCGCCGCCCACCAAGCCGCCATGGTCTTTCAGGTGATTTCGCCGCGGCAGCTTCCGCTCATCGTGATCGGCCGGCATCGGATCGAGTTCCTCTACCAGACGGCCGAGGCCTTCGCGCGAACGAACCAGCCCGCGTGGCTCGATCGCCTCAAGACCGACGCGGGGTTTGCCAAGGTCGCCGGCCTCGAACTGACGCTGCTCGACATGTGCGGCTATTTCCACCGCGCGGGAGGGCTCAATGCCGCGGCCCAGGCCGTGCACGATCTTGGAGACAAGGCCCGCGGCAGCGTTCTCGCCGCCGCAGCCAAGGCCTACGACAACACGGCGGTGCGCAGGCTCGGATACCTTCTCGAGCATTTCGGGTACACCCGTCAATCTCGATCTCTCGCGCAGTATGCCGAGCAGGCGAAGTCATTCACGCTGCTCGACCCGTCGCTCAAGCCGGCAGCACGACCGTTGGCCGCTTGCGAAGAGCGGAACAAGCCCTGGAAACTCACGATCAATAGTGACGTCGAGATCGACGCATGATCCCACGGGCGTACATCCAACACTGGACCGCTGCCGCGCCGTGGCCCGATCTCCGACAGGTCGAACAGGATCTGGTCATTTCCCGCGCCCTGTGCGATCTCTTCGCCAGCAGAGCAATCCGCGATCGGATCGCATTTCGCGGCGGAACTGCGCTTCACAAACTCCTGTTCGCGAAGCCGCTGCGTTATTCCGAGGATATCGACCTCGTGCAGACTCGAGCGGAGGCGATCGGGCCGGTGATCGACGGAGTTCAAGATGCACTCTCGTGGCTTGGGCGAGGAAAGCGGATTCAAGGCCAGCGCTCGACCGCGCTCATCTTCAGATTCACTCCCGAGGAGACCAGCGACCAGCCGCTCAAGCTCAAGATCGAGATCAACACCCGGGAACACCAGAGCCGGCATGGGCTTCTCGCCTATCCTTACGCAGTCGAAAGCGACTGGCACCGCGGGCGGGTCGAGATCATGTCGTACGACCGGGAGGAATTGCTCGCCACAAAACTGCGGGCCCTCCTGCAGCGGAACAAGAATCGCGATTTGTTCGACCTCAACGAGGCGCTGCTGCTGCCAGGGCTCGACCACGACCGGTTGATCGACTGTTTTCGGCACTACCTGGAACTGGAAGGACATCCAATCACCCGGGCCATCAGCGAGGAGCGGATGCTGCAGAAGCTCAACCGGAGCCTGACGGAAGACGTTGCTCCGCTGCTGCCAGCAGGGGTGATTTTTGACGAGGAGACGGCGATCGCGGCGTTTGGTCGAGTGTGGCGGCAACTCATCACCCGCATGCCGGGAGAGCCCTGGAAATCCTCGTCGGCGGTCATAGCCACGATCCGGGCGAACAAGATCCCCACGCTGCTCGACGGGATCGAGGACGCCGCAGCCTCGTGAGCGGATTCTGCTGCCCAAAGTTTCTGGGCCCCTTCCCCCGGGCCCAATCCAATCAGGATGCGGGCTTCGGGCAGGCCTGGTGCACGGCGGTGCTGCGGCACAAGGGATGCTCTGAACGCGCCTGCAGCCATGCTAAAAAAATCATAAACCTCCGTCATCAAGGGCTTTAGCAGTTATTGAGCCCTTCGGAGGACCCCAGGAAATTCGCAGACACCAAGTGTCTAGATCAGAATTGCGAGCTCGGGTCATGAGAAACAGCCTGAAAAAAGACCCGAGTTTTCACAGCTGCAACTCGAGTTGTTGACGGATCGACTCGGGTCGATATTTTGAACTCGAAGCGACGCCCGAGCCGCTTTGGCGAGGGGGCGCAGTCACAACTGAGGGTTGTTCAAATGGAATCTTCTGAATCGATCGATCGACTGAATACCACCGAGGGGCACATCGTCGCGGGAGTCTCCCTCGACACCCACCGGTTTCTGGGCCGGATGAAGGCCGCCCAGTTGATGCAGGTGGCGCAGGATCCTCGGCGGACCGAGGACGAGAAGCAGGTCGCGGCGGACGCCTCGCTCAGTGAGACCCGCAAGATCCGCGAGATGGTGCAGCGGTTGTTTGAGGGGGCGAAGGAGCGGAACGTCGGGCCCTACGCCGACTACCTCGTCGCCGTCCACAACGGTCAGAACGGGATGGCGCCGCCGATCATCCTGTTCACCAAGGAGAAGTTGAAGTGGACCAACTCTCCAGACGCCGGGGGCCAGATCCAGATCCCGTACGGAACCATGCTCATCGCCATCGATGGCGAGACGCAGTTGGCCGCCCGGTTTGAGGCGGCGAGCATGGATCCGTCCACGCAGGCCGCGTCAGTCCCGGTGATGATCTGTCACGGGCTCGACCTGACCTGGGCTCGTCAGGTCTTTCATGACCTGAACATGTGCGGCGTTCGGCCGAACGCCGCCGTGGGTATCTCGATGGACGCCCGGGATCCGGCAACGGGCATTGCCAGGACTCTCGAGCAGGAGGTCCCGTTCTTCAAGGACAGGGTCAACACCGTGCGGCGGCAACTGCGGAGGTCGGATAGGCATGTCGTCACGATTACGGCGCTCCGCGGTGCCTGCGTCACGCTTGCCGAGGGCATTGGCGGCGTGAAGCACGGGGCCAAGCCGGTCGCCGTGGCGGGAGATCTGAAGCACCTCACCGAGGTTGCGAAGGAGTGGTTCGGAGCCGTGGCCGAGGCGATCAGGCCAGCCATGGAGTTGAGGGATCAGTCGGTGGCCTCCGCGCCGGCGGTGCTGGCGGCCATCGGGGCGATGGGGCATTCCCTCGTCAACCTTCCGAACCGGCAGCAGGAGATGAAGCGACTGATCGACGAGCTGAAGTCGGTCGATTGGGATAAGGGCGAGCACTGGAACGGCATCGCCGGCAAGCTGAGCCCGAGCGGCAAGCTGTCGATCGGAGGCTCCAAGGAGACGGCGTATGCCGTTTACCGGGCCCTTACTGATCCCACTCAGCCCAACTATCAGCGGATCCGGGCCGGCGCTCTCGTGACCGCTTGAGGGCGCCCTTGCCCGCGGTCACGGAGCGGCGGCAGGCTGCTTGGGGGCCTGCCGCCGCTCCGGCCGGGAACACCCAAATCGAGGCCCACCCAGCGTTCATCGTCATATCGCCGCAACTCTTCCCTTCGATCACGCCGCTGCTAACTTGCGCTTTTCATAGAAGGGCACGTTGATTCGGCAACAAAGTGCCGCTGTTCCTAAACGCAGCCCGCCGTCCGAAGGCCCCTGATTCAGTCAATTCGATGGTTTTCCTGCCCCCCCGCCAGAGCAAGGAGTGCGTCTTCGGGCCGCCCGACTTCCTCGATCTCGGCAGCCGTGGGGTCGTCGATGTTGTCTCCCGACTCGGTTACCCTCGCGGGCTCGATCCAATGGATGGCGAGGGTCGTCCACGACCATTCCAGGCAGCATCCGATACTGGGGGCGCTGGCCCAAAAGTCGCCGGGCTCGGCTACCGCGCCGGCTTCGGGCGGTAATAGCCGCAGCCGGCCCCCTGGAGGCGCTCGAAGGTGTCGCACACCCCGAGCAGCGTCTCGGCGCCGCCGATGAACAGGCTGCCGTCGGGGCGGACGACGGAGCGCATCTGGTCGAGGATCCGCACGCGCGTCGGGATGTCGAAGTAGATGAGGACGTTGCGGAGGAAGACGATGTCGCAGGCCGGGATCCCCTGCCATGGCGCGGCGAGGTTGAACTGGCGGAACTCGACCAGCTTGCGGCAGTCCTGCGCGATGCTCCACCGCCCCAGCAGCGGCACGAAGTATTTCTGCCGGTAGTCATCGGGCAGGCCGCGCGCCATCTCGAGCGTGCCGTAGCTCCCCGTCCGCGCCTGTTCGAGGACGACGTCGGAGATGTCGGTGGCGAGGATCCGCACGCGCCACCCGGCGAGCAGCGGGCGGAAGTGCTCCTCGAGGAGCATCGCCAGGCTGTACGCCTCCTGCCCCGTCGAGGCGGCGGCCGACCAGATCGTCAGGTGCCGCGACACGGCGCGGCGCGCGAGCAGGTCGGGGAGGATCTTCCGCACCGTCTCGAACGGCGCGCGGTCGCGGAAGAACGACGTCTCGTGGGTCATCATCGCGTTGAGGATGTCGCGCTCGAGGGCCGTGTCGCCCCCCTGCCGCAGCCGCCCGACCAGGGCGTCGAGGCCGCCGCACCCGTGGCGCTTCACCACCGGAAGCAGCCGGGCCTCGACGAGATAGCCCTTCGACGGATCGAGGACCACGCCACTGCGCCGGCGGAGGAACTCACGGATGCAGGCGAAGTCGGCGGCACTCACCATGGCGTGTTGCTTTCCGCCACGGCCGTCACCGCGCCCGCCGCGACACGCGCAGCGCTACCTCGGCGCCGAGCTGCCCGAGGGGAAGCACGGCGTCGGCGAGCCCGGCACGGGCGACGTGGCCGGGCATGCCCCAGATCGTGCTCGTGAATTCGTCCTGGACGATCACGGCGCCGCCCGCGGCGACGATCGCCCGCGCGCCCTCGAGCCCGTCGCGCCCCATGCCGGTGAGGACGACGCCGAGCGTGCCCGCCCCCCAGACGGCCGCGGCCGTGCGGAACAGCGGATCGGCCGCCGGCCGGCAGGCGTTCTCCGGCGGCTCGTCGGACAGCTCCGCGACCACGCCGCCGTCGCCGCGCGCGACTTTCATGTGGCGCCCGCCGGGGGCGAGGAGGACGCGGCCGGGGGCGAGGGCCTCGCCGTGGAGCGCTTCGCGGACGTCGATCCCGCAGATCCGGGCCAGCCGCTCCGCCAACTGCGCCGTGAACAGCGGCGGCATGTGCTGGACGACGAGCACCGGCACCGGGACATTCCGCACGAACCCGGGGAGGAACCCGGCCAGCGCGTTGGGGCCGCCGGTCGAGACGGCGACGACGACCGCCGCCACCGGTTCGCGCGCCGCCCGCCGGGCAGGGGCCGCGGGGGCCGCCGCGGCCGCCACCGGCGCGGCGCCGGCCGTGCGGGGCACGAGCTGGCGGATCCGTGGCACGAGCTCCTCACGGATCCGCGCGGCGACGGCGTCGGCCGACGTCTCCTTCGGCTTGGCGACGTAGTCGTTGGCCCCGGCGAGGAGCGCGTCGATCGCCGCCTTCGCGCCGCGCTCGGTGAGGCTCGAGAACATCACCACCGGGAGCTTGGGATGCAGGGCGCGCAGCTCCCTGAGCGTCGTGATCCCGTCCATCACCGGCATCTCGACGTCGAGGAGGACCAGGTCGGGGGGATCGGCGGCGATCCGCGAGAGCGCCTGCCGCCCGTCGGCCGCCGTCCCGGCGACGGCGATTCCCGGCTCGGTGGCGAGCGTCGCCGAGAGCACGCTCCGGATCACCGCCGAGTCGTCGACGACGAGCACGCGGATCGGCGCGGCGGGTGCCACGACGCGCCGCCCGACACCGAGGCCGAGGATCACCTCGTGGAGGGCCGCGGCGGTGAACGGCTTGGCGACGAACCGGTCGGCCCCGGCCTCGAGCGCCGCGGCGACGCGCCCCGGATTCTGCTCCCCAGACACCATCACCAGCTTGAGCGAGCGCCAGGCCGGCTCGCGCCGCAGGCGGGTGATCAATTCGATGCCGTCCATCTCCGGCATGTGGAGATTGACGGTCACGACGTCGGGCCGGGCGATCCGGGTGAGGAGGTCGAGGGCCTCGCGGCCGTTGGCCGCCTCGTGGCACTCCAGATCGAGGGCCGCCAGCGCCCGCGCGAGGATCGTCCGGGCGGGCTTGGAGTCGTCGACGATCAGCGCGTTCACGGCGTCACCCCGCGTGGGGAGGGACCGCTTCCAGTATGCCCGCCTGCCCCGCGCCGCCAACCGCCCCCCGGTTGCCGGCGATCAGGAGCGGTATTCCTCCACGAGCTTCGCCAGATCGTGGGCCAGCCGGGCGAGCTCCTGCGACGAGACCTGGGTGTTGGCGGCGCCCTCGGCCGTGCTCTGCGCCGCGTGGGCGACCTGGCCGATGTTCTGCGCGATCTCGGTCGAGCCGGTCGTCGCCTCGCCGATGTTGCGGCCGATCTCGGCGGTCGTCACCGACTGCTCCTCGACCGCCTGGGCGATCTTCGTCTGCAAGGCGTCGATCTTCTCGATCACCGCCACGATCTCGGCGATCGCCCCGACCGCCCGGCTCGTGTCGGCCTGCATCGCCTCGATCCGGCCGGCGATGTCCTCGGTGGCCTTGGCGGTCTCGCGCGCCAGTTCCTTGACCTCGTTGGCGACGACGGCGAATCCCTTGCCCGCCTCGCCGGCGCGCGCCGCCTCGATCGTGGCGTTGAGCGCCAGGAGGTTGGTCTGCTCGGCGATCGAGTTGATCACCTTGACGACCTGGCCGATCTGGGCGCTGGAACTGCCCAGCTCGTCCATCGTCCGGCTCGTGGCCCGGGCCATGTCGACCGACTGGCGGGCGACGGCGGCGGCGTCCTGGGCGCTCTTGGCGATGTCGTAGATGTTGGCGACGAGGCTCTCGACCGACGTCGAGACGGTCTTCGTGCTGCTGCTGACCTGCTCGGCGGCGGCCGACACGAGGTTCGCCTGCGCCGTGGTCTCCTCGGCCGCGGCGCTCATCTGCTGGCTGACGCTCGTCAGCTCCTCCGAGGCGCTGGCGAGGGTGTGGGTGTTGCCCTTGATGCCGTCGACGAGCGCCGCCTGGCGACGCGCCGCCCGGGTGAAGCGGCCCGCGATCTGCGCCGACAGCCAGACCACGCCGAGCGTCGTGAGGCCGAAGATCAGCTGCGACAGCCAGCGCAGGCGCCGCATCGGCGCATCGGTCTCGGCGGCGTCGATCTCGGAGACGACCGCCCAGGTGACGTCGGCGTCGCCGGGGCCGTTGCCCTGGTGGATCCGGGCCGGCCCCCAGCTCGACAGCACCGGCTGCCCACGGTAGTCGGCCGTCGGGCCGGTGCCGCTGCCGTTCCGCTCGAAGACGTCGCGGACCGGAACGGTGTCGACCTTGAACCGGGGATTGCAGATCGTCGTCTTCACCGTCTCGCCGACCTGCTGACCGAGCTCGTCGAGGAACCGCGAATCGGTGCGGAACAGGTGGTCGGAACCGACGGCGTAGGTCTCGCCCGTCCGCCCCATGCCGAGCGTCTCGCCGACGACGTCGTTGATCCGGTTGAGCGGGAGCTGGAAGGCGATGACGCCGACGACCTTGCGGCCGTCGACGATCGGCGCGGCGAGGAATCCGGCCGGCTTGTCGTACGACGGCTGGTAGGGACCGAAGTTGCCGAACGAGACCACTCCGGCGCGGCCGGCAGCGGCCGCCTGGCGGAACACCTTGCCGAGATTGGTCTCGGCGAACGCCCCGCCGCGCAGCGAGGTGGCGAAGTCGACCTCCTTGAAGACGCTGTACACGACGTCGCCCGTCTCGGCATCGACGAGGAAGATGTCGTAGAGACCGAAGCGATCGAGGATGCCGCGGAGCACCGGGTGGTGGCGGGCATGGGCTTGGGTGTAGGCCGAGTCGTCGGCGGCGGCGTCGAGCGTGTCCTTCTCGCCGACCGGATGCTCGTTGCGGCGGATGTACAGGTCCTGGAGCCGCACGCCGGCGTCGCCGAGCAGCCTTGTCAGCCCCTCTAACGCCTGACGGCCGCCACTTTCCTCGCGGTAGCGCGGTGCGAACTCGGCGGCATACCAGGCGTCGAGATCGGCCCGGGTCCGCGCGAGGTCGGCGGCGGTCTCCGCACCCGGCGTTCCGAGATCGCGGAATCCGGCACCGAGATCGCGGAGGGCTTCGAGCGAAGACGGATCTTCCGCGAGCACGGCGATCTGGTCGTGGAGGCCGGTGAAGTAGCGCTCCACCTGCTTGACGGTGATCGAGCGCACGACCTCGAGCTTCTGCCGCGACGACGCGTCGAGCGTGTCGCTCGACAGCCAGTGGGTGGCGATCCCGGTCAGCGCCAGGGGCAGCAGCGACATCGCCAGCAGCGCCACCAGCAGCGGGTTGCCGAGGAAACGCCCGATCCGCCCGACCCACGAACCGGCCGCGCGGGAATCCGCCATCGCGTTCATCGCCCTTTCCTTTCCGCGGCCGAAACCGCGATCGCCGCCACGAGCCGCGCCGTGTCGAGCAGGTGCACCAATCCGAACCGCGCCGGCCAGACTCCCTCGATCGCATCCTGCCCCGGCCGGTCGGCCGTGGTGGCCGGTTCGATCGCGGCCAGCGGGATCTCGACCACGTCGGCGAGACGATCGACGAGCAGGCTGAACGCCTCGTCGTCGACCTCGACGACGACGAACGTCCCGGCCGAGTCAGTGTCCGCCGCGCTGCCGGCCAGCCCGAGGCGGATCCGCATGTCGATCACCGGCACGATCCGGCCGCGGAGGTTGAGCAGCCCGCGCACGGCCGGATGGGCCAGCGGCACCGGGGTCGTCTTCTGGCTGCGGAGGACCTCGTGGATCCGTGCCGCGTCGATCGCGAACCAGCGCCCCGACACCTGGAACGCGCAGACCCGCAGCGTTGGTCCCTCGGCGCCGATGGTGACGGTGGCGGGGGCGATCATCGCGCACCTCCGCGGGACAGCAGGCGCGGCGCCGGCGCCGCCAGCGCCCGGCCGACGTCGACGACCTCGATCGCCCGGCCGTCGATGACGACGGTGCCGAGCAGACCGGCCGCGGCCAGGGACGGATCGAGCGGCTGCGTCGGCTCGACCACCTCGAGGATCCGGCGCACACGCAGGCCGACGTCACCCCGGCCGGGGGCGACGATCACCGCGGTCACGGCACCGCCGACCGGCTCGGCCGAACCCTCGACGACGGCGTCGACGTCGGCCAGCGGCAGCAGCTGCCCCTCGCGGTGGGCGACGAGCCGCCCGGCGGCCTCCTCGAGCCGCTCGCGGGGGAAGGTTTCGAGCCGCTGCACGTCTTCGAGCGGCACAGCCATCCGCCGACCGCGCTGCGTCTCGCAGACGAGGTACCGGGGGCGGGCGGTCGCGGCCGGCGCGACCGGCGCCTCGTCGGCGGGCGGCCGCGACGCGATCCGCGCCACCTGGGCCACGCCGCGCGGGTCGACGATCAACACCACGTCGCCGTCGCCGAGAACGGTCGCGCCGGCGTACACGCCCAGCGCCACCAGGGCCCGCGCGATCGGCTTGACGACGATGTCCTCCGCCAACGCCACGCCGTCGACGACGAGACCGAATTCCTGCGAATCGACGCGGAGCACGATCACCGTGCCCGCCGGCGCCGCGGTGGCGCCGGCGTCGAGACCGAGCAGGCCGCGGAGGAAGACCAGCGGCAGGAGCCGGTCGCGGAGCCGAGTCACCGGCGCGCCGTCGAGCCCCTCGATCACCGCCGCCGAACGCGAGCCCCCCAGCGCGATCAGCTCGCGGACCGCCCCCTGCGGGATCGCGAACCGCTGCCCGGCGGCATGGACGATCAGCGCCGGCATGATCGCCAGCGTGAGCGGGATCCGGACGCGGAACGTCGTGCCGAGGCCGGGGCGGCTGTCGAGCTCGACCGTGCCGCCGATCGCCTCGATGTTGGTGCGGACGACGTCCATGCCGACGCCACGACCGGAGATCGCCGTCACCGTCGCGGCGGTCGAGAACCCCGGCTCGAAGATGAACTGGAACACGCGGTCGTCGGGCAACAGCGCCGCCTGCTCGGCGCTGACCAGCCCCCGGGCGATCGCCTTCTCGCGGACCGCCTCGACGCGGATCCCGCCGCCGTCGTCGGTGATCTCGATCGTCACCTGTCCGCTCTCGTGGAAGGCGCGAAGGGCGAGCGTGCCGGTGGCCGGCTTGCCGCGCTCGATGCGCACGCTCGGCGGCTCGATGCCGTGGTCGACGGCGTTGCGGAGGAGGTGGGTGAGCGGATCGCGGATCGTCTCGATGAGCGACCGGTCGAGCTCGGTGTCGGCGCCCTGGATCGTGAGCTGCACTTCCTTGCCACAGCCGACGGCCAGGTCGCGGACGACGCGCGGAAACTTGTTGAACACCTGGTCGATCGGCTGCATCCGCGTCTTCAGCGCGGCCGTCTGCAGGGCGCCAGTCACGGTGTCGATCCGGTGGGCGACCTTGAGCAGCTCGGCGTCCTCGCTGCCGCGCGTGCTCGACAGGCGCCGGACGGTCGCCTGGAGCTGGTTGCGGGCCAGGACGAGCTCGCCGACGAGGTCGACGAGCGCCCCGAGCAGGCCGACGTCGACGCGGATCGCCGATTCGCTGACCGGCGCCGCCGTCGGCCGCGTGCCGGCGGTGGCTTTGGCAGCTGGCGCGGCCGCCGCAGGGGGAGGCGGTGGGGCCGCCACCGGCGGGGCGGACACGGCCGGCGCGACCTCGGCCACCGGCTCCACGACCGCGCTGGTCGCCGGTACGGCCGCAGGGGCGGGCGTGGCAGCAGGGGCGATCGCGGCAGCGGGCGTGGCTGCCGGGGCGGGTTCCGGCGGTGGCGGCGGCGCCGCACCCGGCGGCGTGAGCCGCGTGACGACGATGTCGCCGCCGCTCCGCGCCCGGGCCGCGGCGGCCTCCTCGGCGAGCGTCGCCAGTGACTGCGAGAGGTCGCGGTAGTCGCCGTCCCCCTCGCCGCCGGTGCGCTCGATCGTGCCGAGGATCACCCGCACGGTGTCGACGAAGCTCAACAGCGCCCCGGTGACGCGCTCGTCGAGGTCGATCGACCCGTCGCGGAGCCGGCCGAGGAGGTGTTCGCCGCTGTGGGCGATCGCCCCGAGCTTGACGAACCCGAGGAACCCGCAGATCCCCTTGATGTTGTGGACGGTGCGGAAGATGCTCGACAGCCGCTGGGCGTCGCGCGGGTTGTCTTCGAGGGCGACGAGGTCGCGGTCGAGCTGGTCGAGGCTCTCCGTCGACTCGATGAGGAACTCCTTGAGCAGTTCGGCGTCAACGCTCATCGGCTCACGGCCCTTCCGCCCCACGCGATCCCCGCACGATCCCCGCTGGTCGAATATAGCCCGCGACCGGCAGCGCCACCCGCCGCCGGAGCCGCCACCGGCACCGGGCGCGGTGCGTGCCGCAGCATGACCGGCGCCACCGCTCCGACCGCACCCCGGCCTCCGCGAGATTCGCGCCCACGCTCGAGTGATGAAGCGCGGCCGACCGGTCGCTACGATGAAGTGAACGCCCTTTTCCCGCCGGAGATCCGCCATGCCCCGCGCCGCGCACCCGAGACTGCCTTCGATCCTGCTGTTGGTCGGTCTGGTGGTGACGGCGCTGGCGACCGCGTCGTCGTCGGCCCAGGAGGGGGGCCCCGACCTGCTGCCCACGCTCGGCTCGATCGAGCGCCTCGACCCGCGCTTCGACGCGCTGGTGCCCAAGGACGCGAAGATCGAGGTCCTCGCCAGCGGCTTCGTCTGGGCCGAGGGACCGGTGTGGGTCAAGGCGGAGGGGCACCTGCTGTTTTCCGACATCCCCAACAACCGCGTCCACAAGTGGAAGCCGGGGCAGGGACTGAGCGTGTTCCTCGAGCCGGCCGGGTTCACCGGGCCGGGCGCCTACGGCAGCGAGCGTGGCAGCAACGGCCTCACGCTCGACCGCCAGGGGTTGCTGATCTCGTGTGAGCACGGCGACCGGCGCGTCAGCCGGCTGACACCCGGTGGCGGCAAGCGCACCGTGGCCGACAACCATGGCGGCAAGCGCTTCAACAGCCCCAACGACTGCGCCGTCCACTCGTCGGGGGCGATCTACTTCACCGATCCCCCCTACGGCCTCCCCGGCGGCTACGACGACCCGCGCCGTGAGCTCGACTTCTGCGGGGTCTACCGCGTCACACCCGACGGCGCCGTGACGCTGTTGTGCGACACGATGACGCGCCCCAACGGGATCGCCTTCTCCCCCGACGAGAAGAAGCTGTACGTCGCCCAGTCCGACCCGGCGGCGCCGATCTGGAAGGTGTTCGCCGTCCAGGCCGACGGCACGCTCGACGCGGGCAAGACGTTCTTCGACGGCACGGCGCTGTTCCAGAAGCGGAAGAAGGGGCTCCCCGACGGCCTCAAGGTCGACACCGCCGGCAACCTGTTTGCCACCGGGCCCGGCGGCGTGCTCGTGATCGCCCCGGACGGGACCCACCTCGGCACGATCCTCACGGGGCAGGCGACGGCCAACTGCGCGTTCGGCGACGACGGCTCGACGCTGTATGTCACCGCCGATTCGCACCTCTGCCGCGTCCGGTTGGCGACGAAGGGGCCGCTGCCGGGACCGTGACCGGGGCGGCAGGAGGGACGAAGCGATGGACATGTTCGCCGAACTCGAACGGCTCACCGCCCTCCACCGCTCGGGGGCGATCACGACCGAGGAATTCGTCGCCGCCAAGGAGCGGCTCCTTCCGCGCGCCTCGCCGCTCGACAGGAGCTTCGCCGACGACCTCGCCGCAGGGCGGAGTGCCGATGCCGAAGGCGATCCCTCCGCGGCGCCCGAGGCACTCACCCGGTTCTGGGCGATCCTCCTCCACCTCTCGCAGTTCGCCGGCTACCTGATCCCGTTGGCCGGGTTCGTCGTCCCGTTCGTGATCTGGCAGGTGAAGAAGGATTCCCTGCCCGACATCGACCGGCACGGCCGCGCCGTGGCCAACTGGATCATCAGCTGGGTGCTCTACGGATTCCTGGCGTTCATCCTCAGCTTCTTCCTGATCGGCATCCCGCTGATGCTGCTCCTCGGACTGGTCGGGATCGCCTGGCCGATCGTCGGCGCGATCAAAGCCGCCGACGGCAAGGTCTGGAAATACCCGATCTCGATCCCGTTTTTCTGACTTCACCGTGGACAAAGCCATCCATGGCCCATTCCGGCCGCGGGACGGCCGGCGCAACCAGTCCACTCGGGTGACCGCGGGAAACGCCAAGGGTTTCCCGGGTCACCTGCCGCCGCCTCCTGCGGCGGACCACCGCTTCCATCGCCAACTCGTCGTCCGTGGACAAAGCCATCCATGGCGTCAGCCGTGGCGCGGCCACTCGAAGAGGCGGACGCGATTCCCGTCGGGGTCGCTGACGACCAGTTCGCGGAACCCCTCGGCGTGCGCGGTCGGAGGAGGGGCGGCGGTGCCCGCCTCCTCGAGCCGGGCCCGCGCGGCGTCGAGATCGTGGACCTCGAACGCCAGGCTCCAGCGGCGGCTGTCGGGGGGGGCGTCGGCCCGCGCCAGCAGCGCCAGCCGCGCGGTGCCGGCGGCGACGAGCGCATAGCCCTCGTCGAGGCCGCGCATCAGGACCCGTAATCCCAGGGCGTGGCGGTACCACGCCACGAGCTCTGCCCAGCGGGCGGTGCGGATCTCGACACAGAACAGCGCCACCGTCTCGGGCTGGAGGGATGTCATCGGAGGCTCCGGCAGCGGGAGGTGGGAGGTCCCTGGCGGCTGGCACGGCGCCGGCTGCCGGGAAGTGTCGCACCGCCGGCGGGGGCGGGAAAGGAGCGCGACCGCCGGCCAGTGGGAAACAGCCGAGAAAACCGCCGCGCCGACTGCCCTTCTCCAAATCGGCACCGATCCCGACAATCGCCGCCGTCCCTCCCCTGCGCGACCCGCCATGCCCCCGCCCCCTTCACCCTTCGGCCACGACTCCGACTCGGGCGGCGTCGCCGCCGCGCTCGAGAAGGCGCGCCGCGACAAGCTCGCCCGGATCGCCGCCCTCGGCCACGACCCGTGGGGCCGCCGCTTCGACGGCGCGACACCGATCGCCACGGTCCGCGCCGCCGGCGAGCCGCTCCGCCGCCCGGCCGGAGAGCCGCCGGCCGACGACGGACCTGCGGTGCGCGTGGCGGGGCGGATCATGCTCCAGCGCAGCGCCGGGAGCCTGGTGTTCCTCGATCTCGCCGACCGCAGCGGCCGGATCCAGGTGATGATCGGCAAGAAGCAGGTCGGCCCCGAGGCCTGGCAGTTGGCCGACTGCCTCGACCTCGGCGACCTCGTCGGCATCGACGGCCGGCTCGGCTGGTCGAAGACCGGCGAGATGACGATCTTCGCCTCGGCCCTGGCGTTTCTCGGCAAGTCGCTGGAGACGCCCCCCGACAAATACCACGGCCTCGTCGATCCCGAGCAGAAGCAGCGCCAGCGGTACCTCGACCTGATCCACGGCGAGGGTGTGCGCGAGCGCTTCATGGCCCGCAGCCGGATCGTCGCCGCCGTCCGCCAGACGCTCACCGAACGCGGCTACCTCGAGGTCGAGGGGCCGACGCTCCAGGAATCGGCCGGCGGCGCCGCGGCCCGGCCGTTCTCCACGCACCACAACGCGCTCGACATGGCGCTCGTGCTACGGATCGCGCTGGAGCTGCACCTCAAGCGGCTCCTCGTCGGCGGGCTGGAGCGGGTCTTCGAACTCGGCCGCGTCTACCGCAACGAAGGGGTCAGCCCGCGCCACAACCCCGAGTTCACGATGCTCGAGGCCTACGAGGCCTACGGCGACTACACGACGATGATGGACCTCACCGAGGCGATCGTCGCCGCCGCGGCGGCCGCCGCCGGCACGCCGCCGGTGGTCCGGTGGATGGGGCGCGACGTCGATCTCGCCCGGCCGTTCCGCCGGGTGCGCTACGACGACCTCCTCGCCGAGGTGGTCGGCTGCGATCCGGCCGACCCCGGGGCGCTGGCTGCCGCCGCCGCCGCGCGCGGCATCGAGACCACCGGCCGCCACCCCGACGTCATCAAGAGCGACCTGTTCGAGGCCACCTGCGAGCAGTCGCTCGTGGCGCCGACGTTCGTGATCGACTACCCGGCGGCGATCTGCCCGCTCACCAAGCGGAAAGCGGGCCGGCCGGAGATCGCCGAGCGCTTCGAGCTGTACGTCGCGGGGATGGAGCTGGCCAACGCCTACACCGAGCTCAACGACCCCGACCTCCAGGAGGAGCTGTTCCGCACGCAGCTCGCCGGCCTGCCGGCCGAGGAGTCGATGGCGCGGATGGACCACGATTTCCTCCGCGCCCTGCGCCACGGCATGCCTCCGGCCGGGGGCCTCGGCATCGGCATCGACCGGCTGGTGATGCTGCTGACGGAGTCGTCGTCGATCCGCGACGTGATCCTGTTCCCGCTGCTGCGCCCCGTCGGCGACTGACCGCTCCGCCACGAGGCCTCCGATGTACGTCCTGTTCCTCTGCTGCCGCTACCTCCGCACGCGATTCATCGCGCTGGCCAGCGTCGTCAGCGTGACCCTCGGCGTGGCGACGATGATCGTCGTCAACGCGGTGATGGCGGGGTTCGCCCACGAGATGCAGACGCGGATCCACGGGATCCTCTCCGACCTCGTCTTCGAGAGCCATTCGCTCTCCGGGTTCCAGGATCCACAGTGGCACATGGAAGAGCTGCGCCGGGCCGCCGGCGACGAGATCGCCGGGATGACGCCGACGGTGGCGGTGCCGGCGATGCTCAACTTCCAGGTCCGCGGCCAGTGGGTCACGCGCCAGGTGATGCTGATCGGGATCGACGAGCAGACCCATGCCGCGGTCAGCGACTTCTCCCGCTACCTCCAGCACCCCGACAACCGCCGGCAGCTGTCGTTCGCGCTCCGCGACGGCGGCTACGACACCGTCGACCATCAGGCCGAGGGCGGCTCCGGGCGGCCGGCGCTCGAGGGGGCGGGCTGGCCCCACCGGCGGATGCGCGTCGCCCGGGAGCGGGCCTGGCGCGAGCGGCAGTCGGCCACGGGGATCAGCGCCGCGCCGGCGGGCGACGGGGCGGTGCGCTCGATCGACCGCCAGGTCGACGCGGTCCTCGCCGCCACCGGTGGCGAGGTGGTGCAGGCCACGGTCACGGCGCCGGTGCCGGAGGCGAGCGCGGCACCCGTCGATCCGTTCCGCGCCGCGGCACCGGACGAGGGGCACATCTTCGATCCGGCCACCGAGCAGTCGATCGGCGTCGTGCCCGGGATCGGCCTGGCGAGCTTCCGCGATTCCACCGGCACTGACCGGTTCCTGATCCTCCCCGGCGACGACGTGAAGATCACCTTCCCGACCGCGGGCACGCCCCCCAAGGCGGTCACCGACACGTTCACGGTGGTCGACTTCTACGAAAGCAAGATGAGCGAGTACGACGCGAACTTCGTGTTCGTGCCGATCGCCGACCTCGAGCGGCTCCGCGGGATGGTCGACCCGCAAACCGGGATCCCGAGCGTCAACTCGATCCAGATCCGCCTCGCCCCCGGGGCCGATCTCGACAGCGTCCGCGACCGGCTCCGCCGCGCCTTTCCGGCCGACGTCTATTCGATCTCGACCTGGAAAGACAAGCAGGGGCCGCTTCTCGCGGCGGTCGACATGGAAATGGCGGTCCTCAACATCCTCCTGTTCATGATCGTGGCCGTGGCCGGATTCGGGATCCTGGCGATCTTCTTCATGATCGTCGTCGAGAAGACGCGCGACATCGGGATCCTCAAGAGCCTCGGCGCCGGCGCGGGGGGCGTGGCGGCCGTGTTCCTCGGCTACGGCCTGTTCCTCGGCCTCGTCGGCGCCGGTGCCGGGCTGGCGCTCGGCCTGGCGATCACCTGGAACATCAACCGCGTCCGCGAGGCGGTCGAGTGGATCACCGGGCAGCGCGTCTTCGACCCCTCGATCTACTACTTCTTCCGCATCCCGACGATCGTCGATCCGTGGACGGTGGCCTGGATCATCGCCGGTGCGGTGGGGATCGCCGTCGCCGCCAGCGTCCTCCCGGCGCTCCGCGCCGCACGGCTCCATCCGGTGGAGGCGCTGCGCCATGATTGATGCCGCGCCTGCCGCGATCGCCGTCGAGGGCCTCGTCAAGCGCTACCGCTCCGGCGGCGGCACGCTCGACGTGCTCCGCGGGATCGACCTGGCAGTCGCCCCGGGCGAGTTCGTGGCGATCGTCGGGTCGAGCGGCTCCGGGAAAAGCACGCTGTTGCACCTGATGGGGCTGCTCGACGCTCCCGACGGCGGCGCGGTGCTCCTCGACGGCGTCCGTGCCGACGACCAGCCTGCCGGGCGCCGCGACCGCCTCCGCAACACGGCGATCGGGATGGTGTTCCAGTCGTATCACCTCCTCCCCGAGCTCGACGCGGTGGAAAACGTGCTGTCGCCGCTGCTGGTGCGCCACGGGCCCCTCGCCTGGCTCTCCCGTCGGCAGGCCGCCCGGCGCGACGCCGAGGAACTGCTCGGACGGTTCGGCCTGTCCGGGCGGCTCCACCACAAGCCCCGGCAGCTGTCGGGGGGCGAGATGCAGCGCGTGGCGATCGCCCGGGCACTGGTCACGCGGCCGGGCGTGCTCCTCGCCGACGAGCCGACCGGCAACCTCGACGCCGACAGCGGCGCGGGGATCCTCGACGCGCTGGTCGAGTTGAACCGCGCCGACGGCCTTTCTATAGTCTTGGTCACGCACGATCCCGCGATCGCCGCGCGGGCCGATCGCGTCGTCCGGCTGGCGGCCGGCAGGGTCGAGGACGCCTGATCCGCCGGGTGGACCATGTCCCGACTCGTGTTCATGAACGACCGGCTCGTGCCCGAGGCCGAGGCCCGGGTGAGCGTCTTCGACCACGGCCTGCTGTACGGCGACGGCGTGTTCGAGGGCTTGCGGGCCTACTCCGGCCGCGTGTTCCGCCTCGCCGAGCACCTCGACCGGCTGTGGGCCAGCGCCCGGGCGATCTGCCTCGAGATCCCCGTCGCCCGCGACGTGCTTGGCCGCGCCATCGACGAGACGCTCGCCGCCAACGGCCTGCCGGACGGCTACGTGCGCGTCGTCGTGACGCGCGGGGCCGGGAGCCTCGGCCTCGATCCGGCGCGGACCAGCGCCCCGCAGGTGATCGTGATCGCCGACCGGCTCGCCCTCTATCCCGCGGAGCAGGTCGAGCGCGGTCTGCGGCTGGTGACGGCCGCCACGCAGCGCTCCCACCCGGCGGCGCTATCGCCGCGGATCAAGTCGCTCAACTACCTCAACAACATCATGGCCAAGCTCGAGGGGAAGCAGGCCGGCTGCGTCGAGGCCCTGATGCTCAACCACAAGGGTGAAGTCGCCGAGTGCACGGCCGACAACGTGTTCGTGGTCCGCGGCAGCCGCCTTCTCACCCCCCCTCCCGACGCCGGGATCCTCGAGGGGATCACCCGCGGGGCGGTGATGGAACTGGCCGTCGCCGCCGGCATCGACTGCCGCGAGGCGACGCTCACCCGTCACGACCTCTACACCGCCGACGAGATGTTCATCACCGGGACGGCCGCCGAGGTCGTCCCGGTCGTCGAGCTCGACGGCCGCGCGATCGGCGACGGCGTCCCCGGGCCGGTCACCCGGCGCCTCGCCGCGGCGTTCCACCAACTCGTCCGGGCCGGCGGCTGACGCGCCGCCCCGGGGTCACCGGGACGGCTGCGACCCCTCCGCGCCTGCCGGGCACGCCCGCGACGGCGCCTCGGCACCGGGGTGTCCGCCCATGCCATGGGACAGCACCGGGGCGAGGAACTCGACGTCGCCGAGGTCGTCGTGACGCGGGGCGTAGCCCGGATGCCGTGAGCGCTCCAGTTCGCGTTCGTATTCCTCGACGACCACCCGCTCGACGGTCATCCGGCTGGCGATCGAGATCGGATGGGCGATGTCGGCATAGAGGCGACGGCGTCCCTCGGCATCGCTCGGCGGGGGCATCTCCGGTTGCCTGCCCCCGCACTGGTTGCAGTACCGTGCGCCGAGGGAGTTTTTCTGACTGCACTTCGGACAGTGGCCGGTGAGCTTGCGGCTCGGCATCGCCACGAACGGCCCTTGGGGGCCCATGATCAGCTTGAGATCACGGACGACGAATTCATGGTCGATCGTGATCGCTCCGAATGCCAGCAGGCGGTCGGCCGCCCGCGGGACGAGTTTGATGCGCACCTCGGTGATCCTCACGATGCCCTCCTTTGGTGTCCATTCCCTGCCGGCCAGCCGACGCTGCGACCGCCCTCAGGCGGCGCGACTCGACGAGCCGATCACCTCGCCTCCCGTCCGCACCACCCACACGCCAGGCCACCCCCGCGCTTCCAGCCGCGCGGCGATCCGCCGGGCCTCGAACTGGCCTCTCGTCAGCGCGAAGCATGCGCTCCCGCTGCCGGTGAGCAGCGGCCGCACCGCACCGGCGGCGCGGAGCGCCGCCAGCAACCGGCCGACGTCGGGCGAAAGCCGCATCGCTGCCGGCTCGAGGTCGTTGCCCAGACCGGCGACGGCGCTGCGCCAGCGCCCCTCCGCCAGCGCCGTGGCGACCGCCGCAGCGCTGCCACGCCGCGCACCGTCGGGGCGGCACTCCCGGTAGACGGCCGGCGTCGACAGCCCCGACTCCGGGCGGGCGATCACCGCCCAGCCCGCGCCGATCGGCAGGGACGGTCCGACGCGTTCACCGCGGCCCGAGACGATCGCCGCCCCGCCCGCGAAAAACCACGGGATATCGCTGCCGATCCGCGCCCCCACGGCAGCGAGACGCTCGGCGGGCCACGTCAGCCCCCAGGCAACACACGCCGCACGGAGCAGCGCCGCGGCATCGCTCGATCCGCCCCCGAGCCCCGAACCGGCCGGTATTTCCTTGCAAAGGACGATGTCGAGCCCGCGCCGTTCGCCGGATTCCGCCGCGAGCAGCCGGGCGGCGCGGAGGACGAGATTCGTGTCGTCGGCGGGAACGTCGCCCGCCGGCACCTTTCCCCGCGAAAGCCGCCCCGCCGTGGAAATCTCGAGCGTGAACCGACCGGCATCGTTGCTCCGCACGGCGACGGTGTCGGCCAGCGACACCGGGACCATCAGCGATTCGATGTCGTGGTAGCCGTCGCTCCGCCCGGCAATGACCGCAAGCGTGAGATTCAGCTTGCCGGGGGCGCGCTCGACGACCGTGCCGATCTCTCGACGGTCGCCACGCCGATGCAAGCCTTCAGGAATGACCATGGACTGGTTCTTCACTGGTTTTGCACGTCGATGACCAGCCCTGCCCCGCCTCAAAAAACTACGTATCGCTCGCCGGCTGCCAATCCCCCCCCCTCATGGATTCATCACAGAGTCCTCACGAAACCCTCGCGGACCGAGGGGGAGGATCCTTGGACCAAGCCCCTGGAACCACCCCTCCACGACGATCGAGCGTGGACGGGGGGCATTCACCTCGACGCCGCAACGCCTCGACGGCGACCGCGGCGGAGTGCCTCGGCGTGCCCCACGAATGGGCAGAGTCCAGATCCGGCCGATCACCGCCAGCCGGAGACGAAAGCAACCGTCCCGAGCGCGAGGATCAAGCCGATCGCCACCAGCGACGCCAGCAGGATGGCGATGCTGCGACCGGCCCAGAGATCCTCGGCGATCATCTCGGCGCGGGCCGGTTTCTCGAATTCGCGGTTCCAGACCGGAAACGCCTGCTCGTCGTAGACCCAGCGGGTCCGTTCCTCGTATTTCCGCTCGTTCATCGCTGCGGGCTCGCGTGAGGTCCCAGGAGAGGGGAAACTGACAATTTGACGACCGCGGCGGGGCACCGATCCGCCGCCCGACCCACGGGGGCGCCAGGACGGTCGCCCCTGCACGGCACGGGTGCGTCGGGATCGCCCCCGAAAAACTACCGCGGATCCAACGCCGTTACCAGACCGTCACCTCGCCGCGCGCCATGCACCACATCCTCGAACCGGGCCCGCACCTCGCCGACTGGCTGGCAAGCCGCGGCCAGCCCGCGTGGCGCGAACGGGCCATCCGCCGCTGGCTCCACGGCGGCCGGGCGGAATCGTTTGCGGCGATGAGTGATCTCCCGGCCGGCCTCCGCGACGAGCTCGCCGGCACGTTCTCGATCTGGTCGACGACCGTCGCGCGGCACCTCCGCACCGCCGACGGCACCGAGAAACTGCTCCTCCAGCTCGCCGACGGCCAGCGGATCGAGTGCGTCCTCCTCCGCGACGGCGCCCGGCGGACGGTGTGCATCAGCACGCAGGTGGGCTGCGCGATGGGGTGCGTGTTCTGCGCCAGCGGCCTGGATGGCGTGATCCGCAACCTGACCACCGGCGAGATCCTCGAGCAGGTCCTGCGCCTCGCGCGGCTCCTGCCGGCTCTCGAGCGCCTCAGCCACGTCGTCGTGATGGGGATGGGGGAGCCGCTGGCGAACCTCGACCGGCTCCTCCCCGCCCTGGCCGCCATCGAGGACCGCGACGGCCCCGGCATCTCGGCGCGGCGGATCACGATCTCCACCGTCGGGCTGCCGAAGGGGATCGACCGGCTCACCGCCGCGGCGCCCGGCTACCATCTCGCCGTCTCGCTCCACGCCGCCGACGACGCCCTCCGCACGCGCCTCGTCCCGGTCAACGCCTCGATCGGTCTGGCGGAGGTGATGGCGGCCGCCGACCGCTACTGGGAAGCATCGGGACGGAGGCTGACCTACGAATACGTCCTGCTCGGCGGGATCAACGACTCGCCGCGCCAGGCGCGCGACCTCGTCCGGCTGCTCGCCGGGCGGGCGGCGCTGGTCAACGTCATCCCGTACAACGCCGTCGCCGGACTCCCTTGGAAAGAACCCTCGGCGCAGGCGCGCGACGGCTTCCTGACGGTGCTCCGCGACGCCGGCGTGAACGTCCAGGTGCGGCGGCGCAAAGGGGCGCGGATCGACGCCGCCTGCGGGCAGCTGCGCCGTGCGGCGGCGCTCGAGGGATGTTCCCCGGACGCGGCTGCGGATCAGACGAGCCAGCCGATCAGGATCACGACCGCGAGCACGGCGCCGAGGATGCCGCCGAGCCAACCGATCCAGTGACCCGTCGCACGGAGGATCATCGTCGGATCCTCGTGGTGCGTGGCGGCGAAGACGGTCCCGGCGACCACCAGCAGCGGCAGTCCGAACAACAGCCCCGGCACGCTCCCCAACCAGCCCACCGCCAAGGGCAGGCAGACCGGCGATTGCAGCGCCGCGGACGCGGCGACCAGCGCCGTGAAGCTGTTCATGTGCCGCGCTCCCGCGCCGGGCGGCGGCCGTCGCCGCCGCTCTCCCGACCACCGCCCGGCCCGCGACCGGGACCGGGCTCGGGGCCGCCATCACCCGATGGCGTTCCCTTCCCCGGGCTTCCGGTGGCCACCATCGGACCGGCCCAGGCGTCGTACACCACGAGCAGATTGAGCATCCCGGCGAGCATCGTCCACAGCGTGCCGATGTCGAACCAGCGCCCCAGGCGCCGGTGCCACAGCGACACCTGGTCGAAGCGGCTCTCCTTCCCCGGGGGACGATCGACGAAGTCGTCGGGTTCGATGTCGGGATCGGCCTGCACGAGCCGGTCGGCATAGCGGCGCGACACGACCTGCCTGGGGACCAGCGGCGGCGCGAGGAAGCTACCGGGAAGCAGCGGCTCGCGGGCGGTGCCATGGAGGCTCGACGTCTGGACCAGCGCCGGCAGGGCGACGATCCCGATGCCGGCCTGGCAGAGGAAGCTCCAGCGGTCGATCCGCGCCACGAGCGGCCGCCCCGGAGCCAACGCCCGCGGGGTCCACGAGGCATACACCGACCGGCCACCGCCGAGCCACATCCCGACCACGAGCGTGAACAGGATCATGCCCATCAACAGGCCACCTTTGAAGCGGCGCCCCTGGTAGAGCTGCCCGAGACCGGGGACGAGCCAGGAGAGGAGCGCCGCCAGCGCCGGGTTCTTGAGGTCGATCGCGCTGCCGTCGTCGGGGGAGACGGCGACGATCCGCCCGCGCCGCCGGGCGTCGGGCGACCTGTCTTTGGCGGCCGGGGAAACGGGCATCGGAACCTCCGGATGAGTGGTCGATCGTACCAGGGTTTTTCCCGCGACGGGCGCCGGGAATCGGCGTTTCCCCATCAGCTCCAGAGGCGGCGGACCGGGCGGACCGTGGCCGGCGTGGTGGCCGTCTCGACGGTCGCCTGCGGCGCCGGGGCGTGGGCGGGAAGCAACTCGCACCACGCGCGCTCGACGAGCTCGGGATCGACCGTCGCCACGTTGGCTCCGGCCGCGGCAGCCAGCGCCAGTCGCGCCAACTGCACCACGCGGCGGGGGACACCGCCGGTGAACCGGGCGAGGGCCCCGGCCGCCACCGGCGAGAACAGCGGCTCGCGCGCGCCGATCCGGGCCCCTTCCCAGTCGAGGAACGCGGCGACCTCGGCTTCCGTCCACGGCGGCAGATCGATCCGCAGCGTGATCTGCGACCGGAGCTGCGCCGGGAGCGCGGCGAGGGCCTCGGGCAGCGCCGTCGCCACGACCAGCACGCGTGCGAAGCGCGGCTCGGCGCCCCCCGTCAGCCGGCCGATGCCGGCCAGCACGTCGGCGGGACCGCGGTCGACATCGTCGAACAGCAGCGCCGTGGTCCGCTCCATGAGCGTGTTCTCTCGGAGGCGCGCCTCGAGCCGGCTCCACTCGCTCCCAGGGTCGGCGCGGCTGGCCGGGTCGAGCGGCAGCCGCTCGAGGAGCAGCCCGATCCATTCACCGGCGCCCAGGCCGGCCAGCGACAGCACCGCGACCTCGGCGCCGGCCCCCGCCAGCCTCCGCGCCGCCGCGGCGAGGAAGTGGCTCTTCCCGCCGCCGGTTGCCGCGGTCACGACGCCGAGCCGCTGCCGCTGCCCATGGAGCCATTCGAGCCGGGCCAGCGCTTCTTCCTGCGGCTGCGCGACGTGGAACGTCGCCGGCGACAGCGTGCCGTCGAACGGAGCGGGACCCGGCGGAGGATCGCGAGACGGCATCGGAACGAGTGGCGGGGAGCGAAGTCGCCGCGAATGTAGCGACGGCCGAGGGGCAGGTCAGGGGCAATCGCTGGCGCGGAGGGCCCCGGGAGTGGACAATGGCCTCGTCCGCTGGCGGCCGCGGTCGTTTCCCTGCCCTCCGAAACGTGTCCTTTCCCGCCATCGCCTCGAGCCCGGGGTCCATCCGATGAGCGAACGCTTCTTCCTCCCCGAGCCTCCGCGCGACGGCCGGGCGCTGCTCGAGGGGGACGAGGCCCGCCATCTGGCGCGGGTGATGCGGGCGCGCGTCGGGGATCGCGTCGAGCTGTTCGACGGCCGGGGCACGCGCTGGCCGGCGGAAGTCGCGGCGATCGGCCGCGACCGCGTCGAGCTGTCCACGGGCGCGCCGGTGGTGACGCCAGTCCCAGGCAGTCCGTCGCTGACCGTCGCCGTGGCGCTTCCCAAGGGAGAGCGCCAGCAGTGGCTCGCCGAAAAACTCACCGAATTGGGGGCCGCTTCCCTGCTGCCGCTGCTGACGACGCGCGGCGTCGCCGAGCCCGGCCCCGCGGCCCGCACGCGGCTCGAGCGCGCGGTGCTCGAAGCCTGCAAGCAGTGCCGGCGCGATCACCTGATGACGATCCTCCCCCCGGCGACGATGGACGAAGCGGTTCGCGGCCCGCACGCGGGGACGTCGCTCCTCCTTGCCGACGCCGGCGGCGCGGCGCCGGCGCCCGATCCCGGTGCGGCAGCGGTGCTGGTGCTCGTCGGGCCGGAGGGGGGCTTCACGCCGGAGGAGATCGCCGTCGCCCTGGCCGCTGGCGCGAGGCGTGTGTCATTTTCGCGGCACGTTCTCCGCGTCGAGACCGCGGCGCTCGCCGCCGCCGCACGATTCGCGTGATGGCCGCGCCGTCGGGCCGAGGCTGGCCGGGCATGGGCCGATGGCAGTGGGGAGAACTCCTACCCTGCCCCGCAACGGTGGGGACACCCTTGAACCCCCGAGAAAACCGTTCCATAGCATGACGTTTTCATGTTGACACCGGCGCCGCAACCGATAATTTTGCAGGTTGCCAAGGGCCTTGGGGAGCGGGGGAATTCGTCGATCGCCGTGGGTGATCGTCTCGACTGCGCTCGCTGCCTGACCCCGGCCATTTTTATCCTGATTCCCCCATTTTTCGGCCCCATCCATCGTCTCGTCATCGTTTCCCAGTCTGGAGTGCCGTCCGATGCCACATGCTCACCGCCGCGGTCCGAGCGGCTTCACGCTCGTCGAGTTGCTCGTCGTCATCGCCATCATCGGGACGCTCGTCGGGCTGCTGCTGCCCGCCGTGCAGGCTGCCCGTGAGGCGGCCAACCGCTCGCGTTGCACCAACAACCTCAAGCAACTCGGCCTGGCCAACCAGACCTACCATGATTCGCGGAAGCACTTCGTCGCCCTCCGCGGGCAGGACATGAAGATCACCAGCCCGCGGATCGCCCCGCAGTACGTCTACATCCTCGAATGGTGGAGCGGGAATCTCCCGCTGCTGCCGTTCTACGAGCAGGGCACCTACTACGACACGATCGTCAACTGGCTGACGAGCACGGGGGTTTTGTCATTCCCAGCGGCAGGGAATCCACCTGACAATTTTCAGCCGTGGCGAGGCTCTGCAAGTGTGCCTGGGCCTGCTGGAGCATTCTCCAACATCATGATGGCCCAGGTGCCCACGCTCCGCTGCCCGTCTGACGGACGGACGACGGCGTTCCACGGGGACGGCAACCGTGGCACGACCAATTACGTGTTCTCGATGGGCGACGTCTGCCAAAACGTCTCCGAGACGACGATCACCCGCGGCATCTTCGGCCGCGGCCTGATCGGTGGCGTCAATCCCGGCGCCCCGACCGAGCCCAACTTCACGGCGATGAAAGACATCACCGACGGCACGAGCAAGACGCTCCTGATGTCGGAGCGGATCCGCGGCCGTGACAACAGCTTCCTGGTCCGCGAGACGCAGGCTGGCAACGTCGCCGGGTTCGAGACCAGCCCGATCGTCTGTTCGGCCCAGGTCTCCGGTCAGTCATACACATCGGCCGTCGTCGTGCCCCGTGCCGGCCGCGACTGGATGTTTGCCCGCCCGGCGTTCAACGGATTCAACACGATCAGCCCGCCGAATGGCCCGGGGTGCAACAGCGGCACTACGCACGACTTTCCCCACCAGCTCATCCCGCCGACGAGCTACCATCCGGGCGGTGTCAACGCCGTGATGGCCGACGCGTCGGTGCGGTTCATCAGCGACAACATCGACACCGGAAACCTGGCACTTCCCAACATCGCCCAGGGCCCGAGCGCCTACGGCGTGTGGGGGGCGATGGGCACCAAGGCGGGTGGCGAAGTGGTGAGCAACGAATGAGCCGCTCCATGCTTTCGGGAATTCGTCGGCGACGGGAAACGGTCGACGGGCTCGGATCGTCACGTGTCGGCTCACTTGTTTGCGTGCTCGCGGTCGTCGCGCTGGTGGCGACGGCGGGCTGCGCCAAGCCGGTCGATACGCGCCCCAAGCGGGTGCCGTTTTCGGGGAAGGTGACGCTCGACGGAGCGCCCGTCGAAGGGGCGACGGTCGTGCTCGCCCCCGAGGGGGGCTCCGGGAACGCCGCTTCGGGGATGACCAACGCCGAGGGCGTGGTGAATTTCACCACGTTCGAATCGCGCGACGGGGCGGTGCCGGGCAAGTATCTGGTGACCGTCGCCAAGACGGCGTTTCCCGATGGACGGGCCCTCACCGCCGACGATCCTTCCTATGATCCCTCGACGGCGGTGACTGCTGTCGTGAAGGGTGCCAAGGAGTTGCTCCCGGCCAAGTACAAGGCAGCCAAGACGTCCGGCCTCACCGTCGAGGTCAAGGATGGCGAGAACGCCCCCGCGGTCTTCGACCTGAAGAATTGACGCTCTGTCGGCTGACTCTTCGTTCGTTTCGCTTGTCTGGCATGCCTGGGTTTGTTTCGTACCTCTTCTGTCCACCTGTTCTTCGTCCACTCATCCACAGGGCACCCCGCTCGATGCTTTCGTTCGCCGGCAGCACTGCGTCGCGTTTTCTGGCCGTTGGCGGGGCCCTCGCCCTGCTCGTCGCAGTCCCGGCCTGCTCGTCGGGCCCCAAGCGTCCGTCTACCATCAAGGTGTCGGGGAAGGTGACGATGAACGGAACCCCCGTGCCCGGCGCAACCGTCAGCTTCCAGCCCGTGGCTGCCGGGGGGCGAGCCGCTGTCGGTATCACCGATGACGCCGGGAAATACGTCCTGACTTCGTTCGAGGCGGGAGACGGCGCGGTGGCAGGAGACTACGGCGTCGCGATCGTCAAGAATGAAACGGCAGCGGCGACTGGTTCATCCGCGAACGCGAACTCCGATGACTACGTTCCCCCGGAAGGTCTCAAGGAGCCGCCGCCTGCCAAGAGCCTGATTCCCCCCCGTTTCAACAATCCGCGCGAGTCGGGACTTCGGGCGACCGTCGGGGGTGGCTCGACGACGTTCGATTTCGAGCTTGCGAAATGAGTCGATTGAATTGGTTCATTCCGTGTTCGGTGCCCGCCTGCCGGTTTCCACTCGAGATGTTTGTTTCGGTCCCTTCATCCATCCGTCCCATTCGTCCGTGACTTCCTTCCGAGGACCCGTTGCCATGAACAAGCCCCATCCCAGCCGGCGTGGCTTCACGCTCGTCGAGCTGCTGGTCGTGATCGCGATCATCGGTACGCTCGTCGGCCTGCTCTTGCCCGCGGTCCAAGCCGCGCGTGCCGCCGCGCAGCGCAGCGCCTGCACCAACAAGATCAAGCAACTGGCGTTGGCCAGCCTGAATTACGAGAACACCAACAAGTCGCTGCCGGCGTCGGCCGGCGGCACCTGTTGCTGGGCGAATGGCGGCCCCTCGTCGGCGAACAACGCGGCGCGGCGAAGTGCATTCGTCGAGCTGCTGCCGTTCATCGAGGAAGTCAACATGTACAACCAGATCCAGGCCGGCGGCGGCGGAATCGCCGCCGGTGGACCGTACGCGTGGATCAGTTGGTCGGTGTGGAACACCGCTCCGCGGGCCCTGAGCTGCCCGGTCGACACCGAGAACGACTCGCGGATCTCCTCCAACTCGTACGCGCTTTCCGTGGGTGATCAGGTCAGCAACCTTCGCACGCAAGACAACTTCGGCCGCGGAGCGTTTACCCGGACGGCGTACCGCGGGACGACGCCGATCACGCCGCGTGGAACGACGATCGCCGATATCGTCGATGGCACGAGCAAGACGATCCTGATGAGCGAGCGGATCCGTGGAAACGGCACCAGCTTCCGCACGACGGACACCGTGCCGATCCGGGTCGGCGTCGCGCATCTGGGATCCGTCCGTTTGACCCCCAACGCCTGCCTCACGCTCGCGGCCGGTCAGTTCTATGTGGCCGGTACCAACATCAAGCAGTACTGGGGCGACAAGTGGACCGACGGCCAGGTCGGCCGGGTCGGCTTCAACACCGTCCTGCCGCCCAACTCCCCGTCGTGCGGTGCCGGTCAGGGCACGGGCGGTGCGCCGATCAATAATGCCGACGACGACCACGCAGTCCAGCCGCCGTCGAGCTACCATCCGGGTGGTGTGAGCGTGGCGTTCTGCGACGCCTCGGTGCGATTCATCGCCGACAACATCGACACCGGCAACACCGGGACGGTCGTCGCCTACAAAGACAAGACGCCCAGCCCGTTCGGCGTGTGGGGGGCGCTGGGCTCGAAGGCCGGCGCCGAGAACACCGCCAACGAGTGAGCCGGCGGCGACTCGTCCTGTGAACTCAACCGGGGCCCGCGGCCGACCGCGGGCCCCGGTTTTTTTGCGCGGCGGCGGCCCAAAAGGGCCTGGGCAGGAATGCCCGCGCCATCCCACCGCTCACACCGCCGCGATCGCCTGCATGGCCGCGGCGATCTCGGAATCGGTGCCGATCGTGTCGACCGGCTCGATGCCGATCCAGCCGCGATAGCCGTGGTCGTCGAGGGCCGCGAGGATCGTCGGCAGATCGACCTGGCCTGTCCCGAGGACCACGCTCCGCCCGCGGCCGGCGATCGGCCCCGAGATCGCGTCGGTGGCATGGACGTGGAGGATCCGGTCGCCGAGCACGGCGACGGTAGCGGCGGGATCGTGGCGGTTGACCACCAGGGCCCCGGTCACGAGCTGGCAGCCGATCGCCCCCTCGGGGAGCTCGTCGAGCAGGGTGGCGATCTCGGCGGGCGCCGCCCGACCGACCTCGGCGGCGAATAGCGCCCCGCAGCGGCTCCCCCACGCGCCCAGATCGCCGAGCACCTCCAGCAACAGCGCCCGGCGCGGGTCACGGGTGCCGTCGGCACCGGGCGGCGGAATGTCGCCGACGTGGTTGTAGACCAGCCCGGCACCCAGATCGTGGGCCAGCGTCATTGCCTCCTTCGTGGCAGCGATCCGCCCCTCGAGCCGGTCGGGGTCGGCGTAGCCGCCGCGCGTCGGGAAGGCGACCGCCGCGACGGCGAGTCCCTCGTCGGCGATCCACTTCCGCACCTGGCGCCGGCCGGTCTTCGACAGGCTGTCGGCCCCGGGGGTGTTGCGGGCGTCGATCTCGACGCCGTCGAGCCCGAGGGTCCGCGCCCGCCGCAGGGCCGAGCGCAGCGAACCGGAGAGGTGGACGGTCGCAGTGCACAGGCGGAACGGGCTCACGGAGCATTCCCCGGGGAACGAAGGCCGCCGAATTGTATGCTCTCCGGCATGCCCGCGCTGGCCACCGTCGTCGAGGCCCTGGAAGCGATCGCGCCGCTGCGGCTCGCCGCGCCGTGGGATGCCGTCGGCCTGCTCGTGGCGACGCGGCGCCCGGCGATCGGTCGGATCCTCACCTGCCTGTCGGTGACATCGGCCGTCGTCCATGAGGCGGTGGCCGAGCGCGTCGACCTGGTCGTCTCCCACCATCCGCTCCCGTTCAAGCCGGTGGCGCGGCTGGTCGACGACAGTCTGCCCGGCAGCCTGCTCCTCGATCTGGCGACCGCGGGGATCGGCGTGTGGAGCTCGCACACCGCCTGGGATTCGGCCGCCGGAGGCATCAACGACCAGCTCGCCGCGCTCCTCGGACTGGCCGATGTCAGGCCGCTGGTGGCCGACGCCGTCGATCCCACCGTCGGCACGGGGCGCGGCGGCCTGCCCGACGACTCCCCGGCGTTGACGACCGTGGCCGATGTCGCCGCACGCCTGTGCCGCGCCCTGGGCGTCTGTGGCGCGCACGTGGTCGGCGACCCCCGCCGGCCGGCCGGGCGGGTGGGGATCGTGTGCGGCAGCGGCGGGGAGTGTCTTCCGCTGGCCAGCGCCGCCGGCTGCCGGACGCTCGTGACCGGCGAGCTGCGCCTCCACGACGCCCTCGCGGCCGACCATGCCGACGTGGCCGTGGTCGCCGTCGGCCACCAGGCGAGCGAGCAATTCGGGATGCGGTCCCTCGGCCGCCGTCTCGAGGCAGCGGTGCCCGGCATCGAGTGCCGAGAGAGCCGATTCGACCGCGATCCGCTCCCGTGGCTGCCGCTGCAGGGCTGATTTCGTTGCCCGGCCGGAATGCGGCGCTACGCTTGGGGGATCGGGCCCGGGGGTGCGGCAAAACTCCTCCCGACGCCAGGGCGCCCCTCCGATCCCCCCCACGGCGGACCTGCCATGCCCCGGTTCCTCACGGCCCTGCCGGTGTTCAACGAGGCGGCGCATGTCGACGGCGTCCTCGACGAGGTCCTCCGCCACACCGCCGACGTGTGCGTCGTCGACGACGGCTCGACGGACGGGACGGCCCGGATCCTCGCCGACCGGATCGAGGCCCGCGGCGACGTCCGCGTCGTCCATCATCCGCGGAACCTGGGCTACGGGGCGGCGTTGGCGACCGCCTTCCGCGAGGCGCTGGCCGGCGGGTGGGACGGGCTGGTGACGATCGACTGCGACGGCCAGCACCAGCCGCGGTTGATCCCCGAGTTTCTCGCGCTGGCAAGCGATCCCGTCCGCGGCGCCGATATCGTCAGCGGCAGCCGTTACCTGCGGCGTTTCCCCGGCGACAGCCAGCCCCCCGAGGCCCGGCGGCGGATCAACGCCACGATCACCGCTGAGATCAATGCCCGGCTCGGCCTGTCGATCACCGACGCCTTCTGCGGCTTCAAGGCCTACTCGCGGCGGGCACTGGCGGCCCTGGCGATCACCGAGACGGGCTACGCGATGCCGCTCGAGGTCTGGGTCCAGGCGGCGGCCGCGGGCCTGTCGATCGTCGAACTCCCCGTCCCGCTGCTGTACCTCGACCTCTCGAGGAGCTTCGGCGGCGCCCTCGACGACGCCGAGACGCGCCTCGCCCATTACCGCGCCGTCCTCGACCGCGCCGAGGCGGCCGTCGGCTGGCGCCTTCCTGCAGCGCCGCCGCTCCCCGCGGCCAATCGCGCTAGCCAGGATCCGCTCGCGGCGGCACACTGCTGAACTTCCGGCCGGGAATGGCGCGACGCCGGCCACGGTGGCGTGGCTGCCATGGCCACCGTCCGGTGGCGGACGCCGACCGGAGCGGACCGAGGGGGACCACGCGGGCGACCGCGCCTTGTGCATGCCGATCCCACGCCCTGCCCACCGCGCCCCCGAGGCCGACGGTGCCCGGCTCGTCGATCCCCCGGTGGTGTCCGGTGCCGGCTCGCCGGCCTGCATCGACAGGCTCGTCGACAACAACCGCCTCCTCCGGGCGGCGTTCGGCACGACGATCGGCGACCTCCGGCTGTGGGAGCTGATCGCGGCCACGCGGCGCGAGGTCCTCGCCGTCGCCGCCACCTACACCGCCAGCTACCGCGACGTCGACCGTCCCACCGACGTCGCCGACTGGATCGCCCGGCCGATCGTGATGGCCGGCCACCAGCCCGACCTGTTTCATCCGGGCGTGTGGCTGAAAAACTTCGCCCTCGACGCCTACGCCCGGCAGGTCGGCGGCACGGCCTTGAACCTCGTCGTCGACACCGACCGCTGCGCCCGCGCCGCGGTGCCGCTCCCGATCGGCACCCCCGACGACGCGCGCCTCGAGCACGTGGCGTTCGACGGCGAGGCCTCCGAGATGCCGTGGGAGGAACGCCCCGTCGTCGCCGCCGACACGTTCGCCAGCTTCGGCCGCCGTGCCACCGACCTGCTCCGGCCGCTGGTCCCCGACCCGATCCTCGCGCGCTGGTGGCCGCTGGTCGTCGAGCGCGCCGCCGAGAGCCACCGCCTCGGCCTGGCGATCGCCCAGGCGCGTCACGCGCTGGAGGAGCGGCTCGGACTGCAGACGCTCGAGCTGCCGGTCAGCGAGTTGGTCCGCCTCCCCACCGTGTCGGTGCTGATGGGCTGGCTGTTGTCGCGCGCCCGCGAGGTCCACGAGGCCTACAACGCGGCGCTGGCGGCGCACCGGCGGCGCCACCGGATCCGAGGCCACGGCCGCCCCGTCCCCGACCTCGTCGTCCGCGACGGCGGGCCGGGGGAGGGCCCATGGTTCGAGGTGCCGTGGTGGATCTGGTCGCGCGACGATCCGCAGCGCCGCCGCGTCTACGCCAACGCCGGCACCGCGGGGACGTTGCTGCTCTCCGACCTCGAATCGCTCCGGCTCGAGCTGCCGATCACCCCGGAGACGTCGCCGTCGAAATGGGTCGACGCGTTGGCCCGGCTCGAGGAGCACCGCCTCTGCCTCCGCCCCCGGGCCCTGGTGACGACGCTCGTCGCCCGGTTGCTGGTCGCCGACGTGTTCGTGCACGGCATCGGCGGGGCGGCCTACGACCGGCTCACCGACGACATCGTCGAGCGGCTCACGGGCTGCGAGCAGCCGCGCTATGCCGTCGTCACCGGCACGCTGCACCTCCCCTTGGAGAACGTCTTCCCCGGGCTCGCCGGCTCCGACCCGCACGCGGAGTTGGGGCTGGTTCGCCACCGGCTCCGCGACCTGCGCTACCACCCGGAGCGGCATCTCCCCGCCGCGCCGCGCTCACCGGAGGTGGAGGCGCTCGTCCGCCGCAAGTGGCAGTGGATCGAGACACCACCGACGCCGACGCTCGCCCGGCGCCGGTGTCACGAGATCCGCGCCGCCAACGAGGCGCTCGCCGCTCGCGCCGAGCCGGCGCGCGTGGCGCTCGAGGCACACGTCGAACCGTTGGCGACTCGCGTGCGCGCCACGGCGCTGTTGCGGGCGCGGGAGTATCCGTGGTGCTTTTTTCCGGAAACCGTCCTGCGCAGGTTCCTGCTACTGGAAAAGGGGTGAGTCGCGCCGTATCTTGACGCCCAACGGACTGGGAAGGCACTCCAGGGAGAGGAGGACTCATGGCTCGGGGGGCACGGTCGGGCAAGGCGTTCCGCGGTCTGGTCGGCGCCGGATCATCGGCCACGACGACGCGTGAAGCGAAGGCGGCAGGGAAGCCCTCCCGCCCGGCACAGCGGACGACGCGCCGGTCGTCGCGGCGGGCGGCCCCGGTGGCCGATGGCCACGAGCCACCCCTCGAAATCGCGCCCGACACGGCGGGCGACGCACCGGCGTCCGACGACAGCATCGCGTCGATCGTGATCCGCCCCACGTCGACGCTGTACCGCGCCCGGGCCGCGAAGCGCCGCCGGGCCGTCTGGCACCTCCCCGAGCACCCTGTCGCCCCCGCCGCGCCGCCGGCGTGGATGCTCGCCGAATGCGAGGTGGCCGGGGCCCGCGCGGGGGAACAGGCGGAGATTCTCCAGCTCCTCACCGGCCTGCCGCACCCGCCGAGCAAAGCCGAGTTCCACGCGATCATCGACCACCCCGAGCACGATGCGGCCAACCGCCTCGTCGCCCGGCTGGCGGGGCGGATCGTCGGGCATGTCGAGGTCCAGCCACGGACGGTGCTGGTCGGCGGGGCGCCGCTCCGCGGCGCCGTCGTCGACCGGGTGGCGGTCCTCCCCGAATGCCGCGGTGCCGGCCATGGCCAGCGGCTGATCCGCGCCGCCGAAGCCCGGCTGACGGCCGTTCGGGCCGGGGTCGCCTTCGCGCGGACGCGCGTGCCGGGGTCGTTCCAGGACCTGGGGTGGACGATCCTCGGCCGTGATCGCGCCACTCCCGGACGTCCGGCCGAGATCCTCGCCCGGCTCCTCGACGCCCCGCCGCGCGACGGCGAGGTGGTGTCGATGCGCCAGTGGCGCCATGTCGAGCTGCCGGCGATCCTGCGGATCTACGGCAGCAACGCCGGCCGGTTCGTCGGTCCCGCCGAGCGCGGCGAGGTCTACTCGCGCTGGCTGGTGAGCCGTGGTGGCTTCGATTCGCTCCTCGTGGCGCTGGTCGGTCAGGATCGCTACGACCTCCACGAGACGACCGCGCGGATCGTCGGCTACTGCATCCAGTCGGGCAACCGCGTGCTCGAGCTGCTGGCCGACCCGGAGTTTCCCGGCGTCGAGCGCGACCTGCTCGCCCGGGTGTGTGCCGAGGCGATCGAGAACGACCGCCAGGAGATCCTCTTCGAGTCGGCCGCCTCCGATCCGCTCCACGACGCGGTCGCCGGCCCCGAGCCGGCCTTGGCCGCCGGCGAGCGGATGATCGTCGCCCGCCTCCCCGACCCGGCCGCCGTGATCACGGCGCTGGTCGGCTCGATGGCTCCGCGCCTCGCGGCCGCCGGGATCACCGACCCGGTGGAACTGGGGCTCGACGCCGCCGCCGGCGACGGGCAACCGGGCTTCCGTGGATCGATCGTGATCGCCGACGGGCGGGCGACGCTCCACACCGGCCGGATCGGGCGCAGCTACCTCCGGCTGCCGCCGGAGGAGCTCACGCGCCTCGTCCTCGGCCAGAGCGATTCCGCCGAAGCGGCCGGCCGCGGGGCGATCGTCCCCTCGACGCAGGCGGCCGTGAGATTTGCGTCATGGCTCTTCCCGCGGATGCCGCTGTGGTGTCCGATGTGGGACGACGTGCCGGCCTGAGCGGCGGCCCGGGATCGCCGGCCGCGCCGCAGTGGACGTCGTTCCCCGGAGATCCGCCATGCGCCACCGGTTCGTCGCCTGCCTGCTCGTGTCGTTGGTGTGCCTGTCCGGGTTTCAAGCGGCCGGCCAGGGACCACCCGACGGCACCCCGCGGGCGGGCGACCGACTCGCGGCGCTGCAGTGGACCGCCGAGGCGACGGGCGTGGCCGACTGGGGCTTCTGGGGCGACCAGCCCGACCGCTACGTCTCCTGGTCGAATCACTCCAACCGGCTGATCCCGGTCTACTCGTTCGGGATGACACTGGCGGACGTCGCCGGCGAACGGAGCGTGTATCGCGATCGGGCGCGCCTCGAGGCGTTGTACGGCCGGCTGCCCGACGAGACCCTCGACCCCGGCGCCGACCACTTCGACCAGACCGACGTCTTCCGCCTCCAGGCCGAGGCGGTCGCCCGCGGTGCGAAGCGGGTGGTGCTGGTCGTGTTCGACGGGATGGATTGGACGCTGACGCGCTCGGCGGCGATCGCCGCCTCGGGCACGGTCGCCTACCGTGACGGTCGCGGCACCGGGCTGTCGTTCCAGGACTACGCCGGCACGGTCACCGACTTCGGCCTGTGCGTCACCAGCCCCGCCAACGACGGCACGAAGGTCGACGTCGACGCCCAGGCGGTCACCAATCCCGGCGGCACGGCGCCGGGGGGCTATGCCGCGCTCCGCGGCGGGCGCACGCCGTGGGATCCGGCTGCCAACCCCACCTACCTGATCGGCAAGGACCGCGAGCGCCCCCATGCCGTGACCGATTCGGCGGCCTCGGCGACGTCACTGTGCACCGGCCACAAGACCTACAACGACGCGATCAACGTCGATCCCGTCGGTGGCCGGCTCGACACGATCGCCCACCGGCTCCAGCGCCAGGGATTCGCCGTCGGCGTCGTGACGAGCGTGCCGATTCCCCACGCCACGCCCGGCTGCGCCTACGCCCACAACGTCTCGCGCGACGACTACCAGGACATCTCCCGCGACATGCTCGGCGAGCGTTCGGTCTCCCACCGCGACGCGGCGCTTGCCGGACTCGACGTCGTCATCGGCTGCGGCCATGGCGTCGACGTCAAACCCGCCGAGATGGAGAAAGAAGTGCAGCAGCAGGGGACGAATCTCGAACCGGGCAACAAATACGTCGCCGCCTCGACGCTCGCTGCCATCGACGTCGCCAACGGCGGCCGCTACCGCGTCGCGCGGCGGACGGCGGGGCGCGACGGCGCGGAGGTGCTCGCCGCCGCAACGCGGGAATGCATTGCCGACGGCAGCCGCCTGTGCGGCTTCTTCGGCACCGCCGAGGGGAACCTGCCGTTCACCACCGCCGACGGGAAGTTCGACCCGGTGTTCCTCCCCGACGCCGACCGCGAGCGGCTCGAGGGGCTGAAGCGGAAATACTCCAAGCCGATCCGCTACACACCGGCCGATCTCGCCGAGAATCCCTCGCTCGCCGAGATGACCGTCGCCGCGCTCGACGTCCTCGCGGCGCGGGGGCCGTTCTGGCTCATGGTCGAGGCCGGCGACGTCGACTGGGCCGCGCATGGCAACAATCTCGATGCCGCGATCGGCGCGGCGCTGTCGGGCGACGCCGCCTTCCGGGCTCTGACCGGCTGGATCGAGGCCCACGGCGGTTGGACCGACACGGTCGTGATTCTGACCAGCGACCACGGCCACATGCTCGTCCTCACCCGCCCCGAGGCGCTCACCGGGCGGTGACCGTCTCCCGCGCCGCATCGGCCTCCGCCAGGCGCTTGATGTGGTCGAGGACGCGGCGGTGGATCCGGTGGATCGACAGGTCGCTCCACAGCGTCCAGTAGCCCTGCGGGTGCATGTCGAACACGTACCAGGTCCGCCCCTCGAGGCGCGTCCGGCCGTCGCCGAGGTCGACGAGGCGGAATTCGCCGCGCTGGCTCCGGAGCGAGCGGTCGACGAGGTGCGGCGGATGGACATGGCGCCACGGCGACAGTTCGACCATCGGGTCGGGCTGGTCGACGACGTCGAAGGCCAGCCGCCGCGGCTCGTCCCAGACGGTGATCGGCTCGACGAAGTCGCCGGTGGTGAACTCACAGTGGCGCACGGCGCCGACCCCCGTGCCCTCGATCCGGGCGCGGAGCGGGCAGGCGATCCCCGTGCGGAAAAACCAATCCTCGGGGGGTGGGATGTCGGGAAACTCGACGATCCGCCGCCACACCGCCGCCGGCAGGGCGGCGACGTCGACGGCGGTGAGGACTTCGTATTCCGGTGTCGAGCTCACGAGCGACTCGGCACCGGCCAGGAGCGGCAGGGCGAGGACGACGGCCGTGAGCTGGCCGAGACCGGCGCGCGTCGCCTCGGCGATCCACTTGCCGAGCAGCGCCCCGGCGATCGACAGCGGCATCACGATCGGCACCGCCATCACCAGGCAGATCAGTCCCTCGAAGGCCAGGGCCACGAGCACGCCTCCGGCCGCGACCATCACCAGCGCGCCCAGGCCGAGCGTCGCCGAGGTGGAGTGGGCGACGGGCCGGTTGTAGAGGAACCCGGCCACCATCCCCATCACCAGCGGCGTGGCGAAAAACAGGACGGCGCCGTAGTTGGCGAATCCGTAGAGGCCGACGACGAACGACAGGCCCCCCGCCGCCAGCGCCGCCCCGACGGCGCGCCACGCGGCGGCGTCGAGCGCTCCCCGTGCCGTCGCAGCCAGCGGCGGCACGGCGACCTCCGCATCCGGCTTGTCGGGGAGCAGGGCGAGCAGCGCGATCACCAGGAGATTCCCCAGCGGCAGGAGCACCATCGCACCGAGCCAGGGCGACTGGCCGGCCGACGCCGCCCGGCGAACGCTCATCGACAGGGCGATCCACACGAACGGCAAGCTCCACACGAACAGCGTCCAGCCGAGCCAGTCGGGCGCTCCCTGGAGCACGGTGGCGCGCGCGGCAAACGACGGGTTGACGAACTCCAGTGGCGAAAGCCAGTTCCCGGCGAAGGCGCGGAACACCGCCACCTCGACGGCATACTTGAACAGCGCCAGCCCGGCGCCGATCACGACGTAGGGGAGGCGCTCGACGCGGCGTGAGGAGAACAACAGCGACAGCCAGTCGGCGGCGGAGAATCGCGTGTGGTCCATGGCGACACCCTCGGTTCGGTTTCCCCACGCCCGCGACGCCGCGCGTGCCCGTGGCCTGGCCGGCTACGGCGGCGAACCGACTCACCCTTCGGGATCGTCGATGAGCTGCTGGAGCCGGGCGGCGTGCTCGGGGACGAGCCTGGGGAGCCACGAGGCGTCGACGAGGCCGAGCATCAGCAGGTCGAGGAGGTGGAGCTGGTCTTTACGGCGGTACGAGTTGAGCTTGATCCGCACCAGCGCCTCGAGCGACACGATCGCGTAGTCGTCGGCCACCACCCGCTCGGCGACGTCGGCAGTGGGGAGTGGATAGCTGTCGCGGACTTTCTCGTTGGCAAACAAGAGATGGATCGCGTCGCGCGGGCTCCCCTGCGGGCCGTCGAGGAAGCACTCCACCCCCATCACCGAAGCGTGGACGAAGCCCGCCCCCTCGAGGGCGGTCCGGATGGCAGGCAGGTCGCTGCGGCGGACGAGGATATCGACATCCTGCGTATTACGGACGGCGGCCCGGTCGACGCGCGCCACCCAGGCGGCCACGGCGTTGCCGCCGGCGACGGCGTAGGGGATCCCGGCGTTCTCCAGGGCGGCGGTGGCCCGCAGCGCCCGATCGCGAACGGCTTGCACGGCTTCGATCATCCTCTGCCAGGAGAACGGGTGCAGTTCGACAGCCACGACAGCGACGCTCCGCAGGAGCCGGCCCGATGAAGGCCGGATGGCGACCGGATGAATCGTACCCTGGCCCCGCGCCGCGCCGAAAGGCGAACCGACACCCCCGAAGTGCGATTGCGAGGCCCACGACAGCAAGTGGCGTGCGCCGCGCCGTCAGCCGTGGCCGCGGGTGCCGGCAAGCCACTCGTCGGCCCAGGCACGCACGCCGTCGACCCCCTTGCGGTGGCAGAAGTCGCCGAGCGTCTCGCCTGCCGTGCGCTCGGCCTTGTAGCAGGCGAGCACCGCCGTGATCTCACGGCACAGGTCCTCGAACGGGACGACGTCCTTGTAGTGCTCGTTGAGCCGGTCGCCGAGGAGCCGGCCGCCGAGGAACATCGTGTATTTGCCCGCCGTCCGCCCGACGATCCCGATGTCGGAGTTGTAGGGACGGGCGCAGGCGTTCGGGCAGCCGGTCATCCGGAGCGTGAAGGCGTCGGCCGCGAGGCCGAGCTTCGCCACCTCCGGCTCGAGGGCGTCGATCAGCCCCGGCAGCACGCGCTCGCTCTCGGCGACGGCCAGCCCGCAGGTGGGCAGCGCCACGCAGGCCATGCTCCAGCGGCGCAGGGTCGAGATCTCCTCCGACGTCTTCACGCCGTGGGCATGGAGGATCGAGGCGATCCGGTCGCGGTCGCCGGCGGCCAGATCGGTGAACAGCAGGCTCTGGTGGGCGGTGATCCGCACGCCGGGGGCGATGTCGCGGAGGATCTGCCGCAGCGCCGTCTTGAGGCGGAACGAGCCGGTGTCGTGGACCCGGCCGTTCTCGACGTTGAGGCCGTAGAAGAACTTCCCGTTCCCCTGCGGGAACCAGCCGATGTGGTCGTCGAAACCGTGGATGTCGGCCGGGTGGCACGGCGCGAGTGGCTTGCCGAAATACTCCTCGACCTTCGCGCGGAAGGCGTCGAGCCCCATCGTGTGGATCGTGTACTTGAGCCGCGCCACCTTCCGGTCGGAGCGGTTGCCATGGTCGCGCTGGACCTTGACGATCGCTTCGGCGATCGGGAGGACGTCGTCGGGGGTCACGAACCCGAGACGCTTGGCAAGTGCCGGAAACGTCTTGGCGGCGCTCGGCGTGACCCCCATGCCGCCGCCGGCGAGGACGTTGTAGCCGAGGATCCGCCCCTGCTCGTGGACGACGATGAAGCCGAGGTCGTTGGCGTAGACGTCGGTGCAGTTGTCCTCGGGGAGGGCGAAGGCGGTCTTGAACTTCCGCGGCAGGTAGGTCGGGCCGTAGATCGGCTCGATGACCTCCGGCCCTCCGGCGACGCGCGTCTGCTCGCCGCTGTCGGGATCGGTGAGCCAGATCTCGTAGTAGGCGCGCGTCCGTGGAGCGAGGTGGCGGGCGAGCTCGTCGAGCTTGGCCTGCATCTGCTCGCGGACCGGGTCGCCGTGGAGCGGCGCCGGGCAGCACATGATGTTGCGCTCGACGTCGCCGCAGGCGGCGAGCGTGGTGAGGTGGTTGGCGTGGACGCGGCGCATGAAGTCCTTGAGCTCACCCTTCACCACGCCGTGGTGCTGGATCGACTGCCGCGTGGTCAGCCGGATCGTGCCGTTGCCCAGCTCGTCTCCCATGTCGATCGCGGCGAGGAGCTGCGCGGCCGACAGCTTCCCGCCGGGGACGACCGTGCGGATCATGAACGAGATCTGCCGCTCGCTCTTCGCCCCCTCGCGGGCTTTGCGCGCCTCGCGGTCGTCCTGCTGGTAGGTGCCGTGATTCTTGAGGAGCTGCACGCTCGCCTTCCCGAACCCCGCCGCCCCGTCGACCAGCTCCCGGCCGATGTCGCCACGGAGGTAGTCGCTGGCGGTCTTGGCGACCTCGACGGCGCTGGGTTTGGGGCTGCCGGCATCCTGCTCGTCTGCCATGTCGTCACGCGCTCCGGGGGGCTGGGTTCCGACCTAAGGATAGCCATGGGAAGGGTTCCGAGGCAGCGTGGATTCCGCGCCTTGTTCGCCGAACGAGCGGCGCATCCACAGCCGGCGAGCGAGCCCGGGGCTCGGCGGGAGCTCGACGAGCTTTGGGCTATCCTGCCCACGCGAGGATACTTCTGCCGGCCGCGGCGAGCGGCGCATCCGCAGCCGGCGAGCGAGCCCGTGGCTCGGCGGAAGATTTCGGATAGACAATTCCTCCCCCGGCGCGACTCCTTGAAGACGACGGCGCCTCGGGGGGTGCGGTGGAGTGCTGCGACGTGAATGCCGAGATCGCGAGCCTCGCGGCGGGAGACCCGGCGGCCTACGCCCGGCTCTACGACCGGCTCGGCGGCCGGCTGCTGGCCGCGGCCCGGCTCCTCACCGGCAGCGATCACGAGGCGGAGGATGCCGTGCAGGACCTGTTCGTGGCGCTCGCGAAGGGGCGCGACCGGCTCGGAGCGGTGAGCGATCTGGAGGGCTACATGTTCACCGCCCTGCGCCACACCGTCTTCCGCCGCCGTCGTCAGGCTGCGGCGAGGCGCGCGACACTCGAGCAGGTCCGGCAGCGCACGCTGACGGAAGCGGGCCCAGACGGCCCCGCGGGCGCGCCGACAACGGTCCCCGACGACGGGTTGGCCACCGCGGTGGCGGCGCTTCCGAAGGAGCAGCGCGAGGTGGTGCTCCTCAAGACCGACGGCGGCCTGTCGCTGGCCGAGATCGCGGCCACGCTCGGCATCAGCCCCAACACCGCCGCCAGCCGCTGGCGCTACGCGCTGGAAAAGCTCCGCACCGCGCTGGCCGACGACGGTCCCCACCGCTCCGCGCGTCCACCCCACACTGAGGTGCACCAATGACGCTGCCGCCCGACGATCGCCGCCGCGAGCCACGCTTGCCCCCCGAACTGGCATTCGTCGCCGAGCGCCTGGCGCGCAGCGGTGTGCCGACGGCGCCCGCCCAACTCCGCGGCAAGGTCCTCGGCGCCGTCATCGACGCCCTCGGCACCGAGGGTCTGGCCGAGGCCGACCTCCTGCCGCCGTCGCGGCGCGAGCCCTGGCAGACGGCGCTTCTGCTCCTCTCCGGGCTGGCGCTGGCGCTGGTCGTGGCGCCCTTGCTGGCAGCGGGGAGCGCGGGACCTGCCATGCCGCTGCCGCGCTTCTCCGACCGTCTGGCGGCCATGGGCGTCGCCCTGCCCGCGCCGGTCGTCGATGGCGACCCGGCCACCGCCCCGCTGCCTGGCAACGGTGATCCCCGATCCGCTCCCCGCGGCCGGTTCGCCGCCGGTTCGATCGCGGCCCTGCGCTCCCTTCCCGCGGAACACTGGCTGAAAGGAACCCTCTGATGGGACTGCCGCTCTTCTGGCTGTTCGTGCTGGCGGCCTGCCTCCTCTGGTCGGCGACGTTCACCGCCGCGGCGGCGCGGTCGGCGACGTTCCCGTCGCTCCTGTCGTTCGCGGGATGGTTCATCCCGCTGCTGTTCCTCCTGCCGGCGGTCTGGCTGACGGGGTGGCTGGCATTCGGCCCGCGGCCGTTCGACGTCAATCATTTCGCCGCCACGCTCACGCTGGCGCTCGCGGCGCTCGTCGGCGGCGTGTGGATCGTGATCGCCGGCCGGCGAACCGCGGCCGACGGCACGCCCGTGGCGCGCCGCTGGCCGGTGATCGGCCTGGCGGGCCTGTGCGGCATGGCGGCGCTGGTGGCCTACGGCACGCTCGTGGCGGTGGACAACGCCGTCGCCGCCGAGGCGGCGCAGGCCCGGGCCGAGGCCGCGGCGCTGATGCAGGCCAATCTGCCGCCGGCCGTCGCCGAGGCCGACAACGCCGCGCCGCTCCATCGCCACGCCGCGGCACTGCTCGCTGCCGAGGAACCCTTCAAGACGGACTTCCCCGACGGTGATCCCGACAGCCCCCTCGACATCCGCAGCCCGGAAGTCGCCGCAAGGCTCGCGCGCCACGCCGACACGCTCGACCTCATCCGCCGCGCGGCCGACAAGAACGCCTGCCGGTTCGACCGCGACTGGAGCCGGCCGTCGATCGACATGATCCTCCCCGAGATCCAGTCGCTGCGCGGCGAAACCCGGCTGCTGGCGCTGGCCGCCCGGCGGGCCGCCGCCGATGGCGATGCGGCGGCGGCGCTGGCCGACACGGTGCGGATCCACCGGATCGCCCGCCAGGCCGCGGCGGAACCGATCTTGATCTCGCATCTGGTGGCGCAGGCCATCGACGCGCTCGCCCGCGACACGCTCGCCCTCGTGCTGCCGAGCCTCGACGCCGACGACGTCGCCCTCCTCGACGACCCCGGCCTCGACGGCCTCGTCGGCCCGCCGCCGCCGCTTCTGAAGTACATGCTCGGCGAGGAGACGCTCGGGCTCTCGGTGTTCGCCGACATCGCCACCGGGCGGATGAGGATGGCGACGCTCGACACGAACGCCGGCGCGATCGCGGACCGCGTCGGGCTGCTCTACCGGACGCTGTTCCTGCCCACCGAACTGGCGGCGTACCGCGAACTGCTCGACGGCTTCCAGCAGGCCTGTGCCCAGAACGACCAGGTTGGTGCTGCCTGGGACCGGGTCACCGGCGATGAGCAATCGGTCGACAGGCGCGGGGTACTCAGCTCGATGCTCGCACCCAGTTTGCCACCCATCCGCGGTGCCCAGGTGCGGGCCGAGGCCGGCGCCCGGGCGGCACGGGTGCTCATCGCCGCGACCAAGCGCCGGCTCGCCGGTGCCGGGCTCCCCGAGTCGCTCGACGAGCTCGTGCCCACCTGGCTCTCGGCCGTGCCACGCGACCCGTTCACCGACAAGCAGCCGCTCCACGCCAAGCCGGTCGAGGGGGGCATGCTCGTGTGGTGGGTCGGACCCGACGGCGAGGACGACGGCGGCCCGACGGGGCGCGACTCCTATACCGACGATATCCAGACCGGCAACGATGACTTGGGGCTGTGGATGGTGCCGGACCGGCCCCGCGCCACGCCTGTCGAAGCGGCGAGCGAGTGAGCGGCCGTCACTTTGCCTGCATGAGATAGGCCAGCACGTCGGCCATCCCCCGGGCGTCGATCGACCGCTCGAACCCCTCCGGCATCAGCGACCGCCGCGTGTTGACCAGCGACTCGATCTCGTCGCGCGGGAGGACGACGTCGGTTCCGTCGGCGGTGCGGAGCGTGAGCGCGCCGTCCGACTCGGCGGCGATCACGCCGGTCACGCCGCGGCCGTCGGCCGTCACGGCCGCGTGGGCGAGGTATGCCGGGAGCACCTCGCGGTTGGGATCGAGGATCCCCAGAAGGATCGCGTCGGGGCCGCGCGCCTGCATCGCGGCGAGGTTCGGCCCCAGCTCCCTCCCCTGCCCCTCGACCCGGTGGCAGGCGACGCAGTGCTTGGTGAAGATCGCGCGCCCTGCGGCGGGGTCGCCGCCGGCCGGCAGGCTCGCGCGGTAGGCGGCGACGAGCGCCCCGCGGTCGGCGGCCGGCGGCGGGCCGAGGACCTCGGCGGCGCGGGTGCGGACGGACGCCTCGCCATGGTTCCACAGCGCCGCCGCCTGGGCGCGCTCGAGCGACTCGGCCGACACGGCGCCGGCGGCGATCGCGTCGAGGAGGCGACGGGCCCCGGCCGGCGACGTGGCGAGCGCCGCCAGCGCCGCGGGGCGCGATCGGGCCGGGAGCGCCGGCAGCGCCGCGGCCAGGATCTCCGTGGCCGCGGGATCGCGCGAGCGGTCGAGTGCCGCCACGGCGGCGGCGACGATCTCCTCCGGCTGCCCGTGCTCGAGGAGCGGCGCGAGCTCCGCGCTTCCGGCCAGCGCCACCAGCGGCACGCCGGCGGCGCGGTGTGCGGGGCTCGCGCGCGAGTCGGCCACGCGCTGCCGCCCCGTGGCGACGACCCGGCCGACGAGCGCCGCCGTGGTCGCGACCGGTTCGACGTCGGCCAGCCGGCCGCCGGCGGCGACGACCGCGGCGGCAAGATCGACGACCAACCCCGCCGTCTCCATGTCGACCCCGTCCATGTCGACCCCGTCCAGGTCGACCCCGTCCAGGTCGACCGTGTCTTTGCTGACAGTGTCTCTGCCGACCGTCTGCGAGGCGCCAGCGGTCCGCGTGCGTTGTTCGAGAAGCCCGACGGCATCGGCCAGCGCCGCCGCATCGCGGCGCTTGCCGATCTGGGCCACGAGGCCCGGGAGCGCCGCGCGGGCCGCGGCCGACGGCGGGGCGGCGGCAGCGAGCCACGTGGTCACGATCCGCCCGGCCAGTCCGCCGGCCGACGTGAACGCCGCCATCCGGCACCAGGGATCATGACCGTCTCGCGCCAATAGTTCGGTGAGGATCGCCAGTCGCTCGTCGTCGCCGAGCCCACCGGCGGCGAGCGCCAGCTCCAGCCGCACGGCGATCGCTTCCTCGCGCGCCGCCAGTGCGACCAGCCGTGGTGCGAGTGCCGCCCGCCCGGCGGCATCGAGGCGCTCGACGAGCCGCACCCCTTCGCCCCGCACCAGGGGCGAGGCATCGTCGAGGCAGCGGCCGACATCGTCACCGGAGAGAGCACCCAGGCCCGCGAGCGTGACGGCCGCACCCTGGCGGGCACGCTCGTCGGCACCCCGATCGGCCAGCAGGCGGCGCAGCGGCTCGACGGCCGCCATGTCGCCGCGCGTCACGAGCAGGCGCCTGGCGGTGTCGCGGTGCCAGCCGTTGGGATGACCGAGCAGCGCGACGAGCTCCGTGATCGTGGCCTGAGAGAGGCGCGGGGCGGGGCGGCGCGGGGCGCCTGCCGCGGCGAGGCGCCACAGCCGGCCGGAGTCGCGCCCGCTGGTGAGATCGAGGTGCTTCTTGATCGGTGGAGCGAGGCTCGCCGGGTGCTCGATCACCTCGCGCTGCATGTCGATGATCCACAGGCCGCCGTCGGGGGCGTTGGCGAATTGGACGGGGCGGAACCAGATGTCGGTCGCGGCGACGAGCTCGGCGTCGGCGTCGACGCGCGCGGTCCGCACGCCGGCGCCTCGGGGCATGACGCGCTTGCGGTGGACGAGGTTGCTCCCCACGTCGCCGACGACCACCATCCCGGCGAGGTCGCCGACGGCGTCGCCGCGCACGGCCGTGATCCCGGTGGCGCTGGTGAAGTAGCCCGCCGGCCGGCCTCCCCCCTCGACGATCCCCGGCACGATGCCGCTGGCGCGCAAGCGCGTCCGCAACACGCGCCATGGCTCGACCGGGCTTTGCCGGTAAACCGCCGCCTGTGGCCCTTCGACGGCCACGCTTTCGCGGGCGCTGCCGGCGGCGAAGGCGGGATTGCGCGACAGGAACCGGTCGGCGATCATCGCCCGGATGCAGTGGTCGCTGTTGTGGCAGAGGTACTTGCCGCCGCCGTCGTCGAACGACATCCCGTGCTGGGCGCCGCCGGTTTCGGGGCGGAGGTCGAGCGACCGCGGGTCGAACGAAAAATCGCGCCCGCGGATCGCGACCGGTGCGCCCCAGGGTGCGCCGTCGGCATCGAGGCGGACGACGTCGCCCCCCGACGAGCTCCCCGCGCCGTGGATCCGGTTGTCGGGACCGAAATGGAACGAGTTGAACAGCCCCTGGACGTTGCCGGTCCCGAACCCGGTGAACACCACGCGGCGCTTCTCGGCGACGCCATCGCCATCGGCATCCTCGAGCCGGAGGATGTCGGGGGCATCGCCGACGAACAGGCCGCCGTCGTGGCAGACCAGCGCCGTCGGCCAGGCGAGGCCATCGGCATACACGGTGGCCCGATCGGGCTTGCCGTCGCCGTCGTCGTCGACGAGCAGCCGGATCCGCCCGAGGCGCTGGTCCTGATCCTCGCTGTAGCCGCGCATCTCGGCGACGAACAGCCGGCCATCCTCGTCCCAGGCGATCGCCACGGGGCTGGCCACGAGCGGCTCGGCCGCCATCAGCTCGACGTCGAACCCGGCCGCGACCCGGAGCGTGTCGCGCGCCGCGGCGAGGGGCACCTGCGGGATCCGCGGCAGATCGGCGCCGTAGTCGCCGTCACCGGCCGGATCCTCCGCGGCCACGGCCAGCACGACTGCCAGCGTCCCCGCCAGCGTGACGAGCGACCCGATCCACGGCCTGTCGGCCTGCGCCCGTGCCGTCATTCCTTCACCTCCAAAAGCGTGCGGATCGCCGCCAGCAGCGGTGCCTCTGCATCGGGCCCGACGAACGAGCTGGTGGGAAGGACTTCGTAGCCCCCCTCGCCATACGCCGCCGCGGTGCCGATGTAGCCGGGGCCATAATCGCCGTAGGCGGCGAGCATGACCTGCAGGTCGGGGCGCATGGCCTGCGCGGCGAGCTGGTATTCCACGAACAGCTCCCCGGGCAGATGGAGCATCCGCGCCCGGCCGACCCGCAGGCAACTGACGGGAATCGCGTGCCCCTGCCGGGCGCGATCGAGGAACGCCAGCGTGTCGGCGGCGGCGAACGTCCCCCGGTCGCTGCCGTCGCGGACCTTGGCCTCGAGCGCCGCGCGGTCGAGGTCGCCGCGCGGCGCGAGCCTGACGGGCACGGCGGTGAAACCGACGTCGGCGGCCGTCACCGGCCGGCGGTCGGCGACCGCCGCCTCGAACGCCTGGCGCATCCCGGTGGCGAGGCGCGTGGCGAGGATCACGCGGTTGGCATGGGTGCCGTCGTTGTACTTGCCGGCGGCGATGTTGCCGGCGGCGCCGGTAAAGTGGACGTGCAGCGCGGTGGGCACGTCCTGCGTGCGCAGCAACCGGGCGATCCCGGGGAAATCGGGCCCGGGGACGGCCGTCCGGTAGTAGCTCATCGGATGCGTGGCGTAGGTGGTGACGACCGCCAGCGGCGTCGCGCCGTCGAACAGCACCAGCGCCTGGACGAACGGATCGATCGTGCCGTCGGGCTCGGCGCGGAGGGCGGCGTCTTTGGTGGCACTGGCGCGCCACGCGCGGAGCTTGCCGTCGGCGCCGATGAGGCGCCGGTTGCTGGCGATCCCGGCGACCTCGGCCCGGCCGAAGCCGACATGCGTCAGCGGCTTCGCCTGCGGCACGGCGGCGCGGATCGCCGCCGCGGCGCGGGCGATCACCGCGCGGGCGAGCGTGCCGTCGAAGCGCTCGTGGCCGGTCGCCCCGAGGTCGGTGAGCAGCTTCTCGGCCGTGAAATCGGCCTGAGGGGCGTCGTGCTGGTGGAGGGCGTGGACGGCGACGCGGTCGGCCGGCGTGCCCGCCGCGGCGGCGAGCCCCTCGCGAAACGCGTCATGGGCGCCGTTGCCGATCCCGATCCAGTCGACCGCGCACAGCACGATCGGGTCGCCCGCCCCGCTGATCACCACCCCGCGGCAGCGGAGCGGCAGGTCGGCGTCGCGGATCGCGACCTCGTAGGCCATCCGCGTGCCGACGGCCGGCGTCGCGTCGACATCGAACGTCGCCACGCGCAGCGCACCGGGAGGCTGCGCCGCGGCGCCGGCCGTGAGCGCGACGGCGACGACCAGCGCCGCGATCCACGGCGACCAGTGCCGTGCGCTTTCGAAGCATCGCGAGAGGGTCGGGACGTGACTCATGGTCTGGCTCTCCGGAAGGTCTCGACGGTGCCGAAGGTGACAGGAGCGCCGGCGGCTCAGCCACCGTCCCGAACCCACACCCGCACTCCCGGCACGCGGTCGAAGTGGGCGTCGTCGGTGATCACCACGGCACCGATCTCGAGGGCATGGGCACAGATCCAGACATCGTTGATCGGGATCGGTGTCCCGGCTTGCTTCAGCGCGTGCTTCACGGAGGCATACACCTCGGCAGTGTCGGGCGTCACGGCCAGTGTCCTCACCGTGGGGCGCTCGAGAAACCGCTGCAGTGCCTCACGGTTGGCCTTCTCCGCCGACCCACCTTTGAACCCCGCCTGCAGCTCGCCGAGAACCACTGCCGACAGATAGACGACGTCGGCCTCCGAAAGGGCGGCGAGCACGGCGGCATCGCCCCGGGCGAGCGCGGAAAAACCATTGGTGTCGAGGAGCACCCGCTTCATCGCCAGTCGTCGGGATCGACGCGCCTGTCGTCGATGGTGGCGCGCCCGAACGCGTCGGCCTCCTCCGGGCTCCACATGCCGCAGAATTCCTCGAAGTCCCGGCGATGCGGTTGCTGCCTGACGCGCTTGACCCCGAGGGCCTGTTCGAGGATTCCCTTCACGGTCGCGTTGATGCTCGCGCCCTGCTCCTTGGCACGCTCCTGCAGCAGAGCCCACACGGGCTCTTCCAGACCATGAATCGTGATTGCTTTCATCGGATTGCCCGCCGCATCTTGATGTGAACCATGACCTGGTTCATCGCGTCTGATTATGGTTCGCTGCTTTCTCGGGAGCAAGAATCGGCCGACGTCGTCATTTCGCCCGGTGCAGGAACGAGACCAGATCGGCCAGCTCCTGGGGCGAGAGGAGTTTGTCGTAGCCGTGCGGCATCAGCGACACGCGCCCCGGCTCGATCGCCTCGACGAGCTCGCGCGGGATCCGCTCGACCGCCGTCGCCGACGTCTGCACGGCGAGCATGCCGCCGGGCTCGTCGCGGACCACTCCCTGAAACGACCGGCCGTCGGCGGTGACGACGACGCTCGGCTCGTAACTGCGCACGAAGCTGGCGCTGGGACGGACGATCGCCTCGAGGAGATCGCGCGGCGTGCGGATCGCGCCGATGTGTGACAGGTCGGGGCCGACGCGACCGCCGACGTAGGCCATCGCATGGCAGGAAGTGCAGGCGCCTGTCCGTCCGGCGAATACGGCATGGCCACGCGTCGCGTCGCCCGGTGGCAGGGCCGCCCACAAGGCCTCGAACGCCGCGCGCTCCCCGGCAGCCGCCGCTCCGCTGCGGGCGACGAGCGCTTCGCCGATCGCCGCCGACTCCGCGGGGAGTTTCGCCACCGCCGCGGCGAGCAGGTCGGTGCGGATGCCGGTGGCGGCATCGCCGGCGGCAAGGCCGGCCAGCGCCACTGCCAGCGGCTCGCCCCCGTCCCTGACGAGACTCGGGAGCAGGAGCGTCGCTTCCTGGGCGCCCAGCCGTGCAAACGCCTCGCCGACGCGCTTCCGCGCCGGTTCGGGAAGCGCGGCCGCGGCGAGGATCGAGGCGGCGGCGCTGCGATCGACGGGCGACTCGCCGAGCGTCGCGACCAGCAGCAACCGGCCGACGATCACGTCGGGAAGCTCGCCGGTGGCGTCGCCGGGGATCGCCAGGGCGCGGAGGATCGCCGCTGGATCGACCACGCCCGCCTCCTCGATCCGGAAGGCCGTGGCGCGAAATGCCCCCCGCATCTCCTTGGTCAACGGCAAGCCGGCGAGGATCGCCAGCGCCTCGCCGGCCGTCGCCGCGGCCGCGGTGCCGCGCTCGGTCGGCTCGAGCGCGACGCGCGACAGCGCCTCGACCCACGCGGCCGGCGCCGTCTTGGGGCGGGCCGTCCGCATCACCTCGAGCGCCGCCTCGCGGAGTGCCGGGTCGTCGCCGTCGAGTGGCGCGGCGATGGCACCGGCCACGCTCGGATCGCTCGCCAACGGGGCGAGGAGGGCGGTGATCGCGGAGCGCTCCTGGGCTGTTCCCCGCACCATCCGCGCCAGTTGCCCCGCCACCTTGCCGGCCAGGGCGGCCGAACAGTCGGGCCGGTGCGACGCCACCCACCAGGCGGCATCGCGCACGGCCGCCGCGTCGGCATCGCATGCCGGCAGGATGTCGGCGGTGGCGAGCGGCTCCACTCCCGACAGGCCGGCCGACTGGTCGAGCGCGATCAACGCCGCGCGGCGCGCCGGCGGCGGGTCGGCCGCGAGTGCCTCGCGCAGGATCCCGGACTGGCGGGCCTCGATGAGGCCATGGAGGATCGAATGGTCGAGCGCCCGGTCGGCGGGCCGCGCCGTGGCGGCGACCAGTGCCCGGGCACTCGCCCGATCGCCGATCCGGCCGAGGGCTTCGGCCGCCGCGCGGGCGACGGCCGGTTCGTCGCCGGCCACGATCCGCGCGAGTGCGTCGACAGCCAGCGCGTCCCGATGGAGGCCGGCCGTGTGGCACGCTGCTTGCCGGACCACCGGATCGGCATCGGCCAGCGCCTCGCGCACGCCGCGCCGCGCGGGGGCGCCGTCGATCCGGCACAGTGCCCACACCGCGGCCGTCCGGGTCGTGGCCTGCGGCGCCGCCGCCCGGAGGGGGACGAGTGCCGGCACCGCCGGCGCTCCGACGGCCGCCAGCCGGTCGGTGGCCCGGGCGACGACGGCGGGGCGCGGGTCGGCGAGCAGCCCGGCGAGCCGGTCGGGGTCGAGCGCCGTCCAGTCGAGCGCCAGGCCGCGCGGGTCGGCGACCGGCGCGGCGGCAGCGCGGCGCACCCGGTAGATCGCCCCCAGCGCCGCCGGCTTCTCCAATTGCGACGTCGGGCAGCAGAGCTTGTACCAGCCGCCGGTGTCGACGACGACGAGCGATCCGTCGGCGTCCTCGGTGACGTCGGTGGGATGGAAGTCGACCGAGTCGGACTGGAGAAACGGCTCGTCCTCGGTCATGAACGTCGCCCCGGTCGGCACGAGCCGGTGGCGGAACACGGTGCGCAGATTGAACGCACACGAATACAGATCCCCCGCGGCGCCCGCCCCGAGCCCGAATCCCGAATGGAAATGGAGCCCCGCAGGGGCGGCCGGGCCGAGGTGCGCCAGCGCCGGCAGGAGGTCGCCGGTCCGCGGATGGCCGTCGAGGACGCCATGGTCTTTGCCATACACGCCGCCGTAGAGGGCGTGGATCAGTCCATCGCGCTCGCCGCCGCCGGGATGGACGAGGAACGTGCAGGAGAGGACCCGCTCGCCGCCGGGGGTGAAGGCGACGTCGACCGGATTGTCCATCCCGCCGGTGAGGACCGGCTCGAAGTCGGTGCCGTCGGGACGGGCGCGGAAGATGTGGCTGGCGCGCGTCGTCCAGCCGGGGCGGCCGCGGAGGTCGTAGGTCTGCTCGGCGAACGCCCCCTTGCACCAGTAGAAGCGGCCGTCGCGGCCGACGTAGGGCCCGTGGAGGTCGTTGGCACAGCCGGTGAGCGTGCGGCCGTCGAACCACACCTCGCGCCGTTCCGCCACGCCGTCGTCGTCGGCATCGGTGAACTTCCAAATCACCGGCGGGGCGGCCACGTACAGGCTCCCGCGCCACCACGCCGAGCCCTCGGGGAGCATGATCCTCTCGGCGTACACCGTGCGCCGGTCGAAGACGCCGTCGCCGTCGGCATCCTCCAGCCGGAGGACGCGGTGGGTGGGGTGCGCCTGCTGCCGATCGACCTTGTCGTTGGAGCCGCTGCTCTCGGTGACATACAGCCGCCCGCGCTCGTCGAAGTCGCAGGTCACCGGCCGCTCGACCAGCGGCGCGGCGGCGAGCGCCTCGACGGTACACCCGTCGGGCACGGTGAGGACCTGCCCGGCAATGGGCACCTCGGCCGCGGCGGCGTGCCCGCCGCCGATGACCGCGACGACGAGAACGACGACCGCCCGGCACACGTGCATCGTGGTCGCTACCCCTTTCCCCCGAGTCACCAGCTCCCGCTGGCACCGCCGCCACTCGACCGGCCGCCACCGGAAAAACCTCCTCCGAACGACGACGATCGGCTCGACGACGAGCCCGACCAGTTGACCTGCGACGACGTCGGCTCGGAAAGGCGCGGGATCGACCGGCGGAACTGCACATGACGCCCGCAGTGGCCGCACGACTCGGTGACTTCCTCGATCCCCTCGCTCACCCTCGTCGGGCTACGGAGGCCAGCGGTGGTGGTCAGCGTCGTCACCGCCTTGCAGGACGGGCAGCGCGAGTACCGGGTGAAGAACGCGCCGTAGCGGAGCTTTTCGACATGCTCGCACGATGGGCAGGTCCAGACGTCGTAGTCGACACTGCCGACTGTCTCCTCGGCGCGCTGCGCCCCGTCGAGCCGCGCGTCGTCGTGCAGCTCATCGAGCTTGATCATCTCCACGTGGCAGCGCGGGCAGGCGCGCCGGCGGCGCCGCGTGGCGAGGTGCCAGAGGCCGTAGCCCCCCGCGCCCGTCGCGGTCAGCCCGCTGCCGAGCGCCGCCAGGCCTCCCCACGGCAATCCTTCCGGCGCCGGTGGCGGCGGCGCGACCCAGGGGCGCGGCACGACCGGCTCGGCGAGACCGTCGGCGCCGGGAGGAAGCTCGGCGGGGATCGCCCCGGGATCGAGCGGCGCAGGGCCGGCCCCGGCGATCACCGCCGACGGCGCCGGCTCCGGTTCGCTCCGTGCCTCGGCGCCGCCGCCGAGGATCTCGGTGGCGCAGGCCAGCGCGCCTTTGCGGATCGCCCCTCCCGGCCGGCCGGCCTTGAACTCGGGGATCATCACGTCGTTCATCACGCGCTGGCTCTTCGCCTGGCGTGCGGCGTCGTCGAGGCCGTCGCCGAGGACGATCTCGGCGCGGCGGTCGTCGAGGGCGGCGAAGAGCAGCAGCCCGTCGTCGCGCGTCTTCGCGCCCAGCTGCCAGCGGTTGAACAGCGCGGTGGCGAACTGCCGGTGGGGTTCGCCGCGCGTCGAGGGGATGACGACGACCATCATGTCGCCGCGGGTCTGGATGGCGATCCCGTCGAGCAGCGCCGTGATCTCACGCGCCTCGTCGGCCGAGAGCCGGCCGGTCGTGTCGACGACGCGCCCGGCGGGGCGGGCCCCGAGCACCTCAGCCGGCAGCCCCTGGGCGGGAAGGGGAATCGCGACGACCGGGGCGAGGAGGACCGCCGCGATCCACCGCCAGGGCGAGGCGATCATGACGTCACGCTCCCTCGGGATGAGGCCTCGGCAGCACTACCGGGCCGCCGATGCGGGAAGATCGAAATCTCCCGTCCGGTCGCGCCACACGCAGTGGATGTGGTTGGCGGGGTTCCCCTCGGCGTCGGGCTGGACGTTGACGAACTCGATCACCATCGTCGGCCCCTCGACGCGGTAGTAATGGCCGGTTCCCGGCTGGGTCGCCCCGGCCCAGGCAAAAGACAGCGCGTCCCAGCCGCCGGGGGCCGCGGCGAGCAGGGCCCGGCGTTCGTCGGCGACCTCGGCGACCATCGAGGCGCAGTAGGCGTCGACGAGACGGCGGAGGATGTCGCGCTGCGGGGCCGTAAGGTCACGCCACGAAATCCCCGCCGGCGGCTCGGCCGGGGGCTGCGGCGTGCCGGCGGCGCGGATATCGGCCGGGCACTCGGGAGCGATGACCGCCTTGGCACGCTGGCCGGCGTCGAGCGCGCCGAGCAGCTCGAAGGCGATCTGCTCCTCGTCGCGCAACAGCCGCGTCCCCTTCCCCGGCAGCCCCGGCAGGTCGCCGCGCACCTCGGCGGGGTTGGCGCCGAAAAACTGCGGCGTGCTGTCGACCAGGCGCCCGTCGCGGACGACGAAATTGAGCGACAGGTGGTGCCCCTCGACCGACAGCGCCCAGGGATCGGTGGCCGAGGGTGCGCCGAAGATCGTGAAGAAGTATCGCTTGCCGTCGCGGATGTTGCGCGCCTTGGCCCCTTCGTGGAGGCGGAGGATCTCGTCGAGGGCCATGATCCCGCTGGCCTTGGCGAACCCCGGCTGCGACACGGCGGCCGCGAGCAGGTCGAGCGCCAGTTTTTCCTGCGCCGGCGTCATCTCGCGGAGGGGCAGCCCCTTGCGCTCGAACTTCGGGATGAAGTGCCAGTCGGTGCGCTTCGGATCGTCGAACGGCCGCCGCACGCGCGCCGCCTGCTCGGGCGCGAGTGCCCCGAGAAACGCCTCGGCGGCCTTGACCATCGCCGTACCGGGCGCGACCGGCTGCCCCAGGGCGGAGCGTGCCACCAACCCGAGACCCGCCAGCGCCAGGGCGAGGAAGCAGGCCAGGCAGAAATGGATCCGCTGCCGCGGCAGGATCGGGCGCAGCATCGACGCTCCTCCGGGGTCGGCGGCGGACGCCGCGGGTCAGTGGGCAGGCCGGGGATCGCGGTCGTGGTGGACCTGGTCGACGTGGACGTGCACGTCCGGCCGCTGCTCAAAATACCTTCCCCACGCCCCCTCCGACACCCCGGCGGCGTCGAGGTACAGGTTCCACAATCCGGGCATCTCGGCAAGCGCCGCGAGCCCCTCGTCGCCGATCGGGACGTCGATCAGGTGGAGCGAGCGCAGGCCGACCAACCGCGCCACCGCCCGGGCGACGTCGGCCCCGGCGAGCCGCGTGCCCCCGAGCCGCACGGCGCGCAGGCTCTTGCCCGCCGGACCGGCGGCGAGCAGCGCCACCCCCCGGGCGGTCGCCGCCGACTGCGGCAGGTTGAGATCGCGGAGCCGCGGTAGCGCCGCGAGGCGCGCGAGTCCCTCGTCGCCGACCGGCGACTCGCGGAGGACGAGGCGCTCGAGATCGGGAATCGTCGCCACGATCGCCGCGGCGGTGTCGTCGGCACGGCCGCGCTCGACGACCAGTTCGCGCAGCCCCGTAAGGCCGCCGAGCTTCGCCCAGGCGACTCCCGGCTCGACCGGCGCGCGGAGCGTGATCGTGGTCGCCCGGCCGGCGCGGACCGCCGCGATCTGCTCGTCGAGCGACGGTGGCCCGGCCTCGGGCATCCGCGTGCGCCCGCAGCCGCAGGCGACGAGCGCGACCACCACGATCGCGGTCGCCCGCTTCGTCACGGCGTGGCCTGCGCTGCGGCGAAGCGCGCTTCGGCATCGAGCGCCGCGCGGCGCCGGGCCTCGACCCGGCCGCGCTCCGCCCCGTCGCGGGTGACGACGTAGATCCGGTCGGCGCTGGCGCTGTCGGTGATCGTGACGCCGTCGGCGGTCGCGCGCCACGTCACGTCGTGGACGCCGTCGGCATCGACCCGGAAGCAGTCGGCCGGATCGCGGAGCCGGCGCGGCAGCGAAAAGGCGAACACCGCCTCGCGCGGCGGACCGGGGACGAACTCGTGGCGCTCGCCGTCGATCGTGTACGCCGTGTCGAGGGCAAACAGCGCCGCGGCCACCGGCGCGGCGACGACCGACAATTCCCACCCCGGGCCGCCGTCGGGCCCGGCGAGCCGGGTGAACGACGTCGCATCCCCCTCCACCAGCAACGGCTCGAGGGCCCGGATCTCGCGGCCGACGCGCCGCAGCGCCTCGTGGGTGTCGGGAAACGCCGCCAGCGACCGCGCGCTCAAGTTGAACCAATACAGCGACGTGATCCGCGCCGCCAGGGCGTGCAGTGCCTGAGCGCGGAGCTCGAACGGAGTGGGGGTCCGGCGGCGGCGCGCCGAGAACGCGCTCCCCCAGCCGTCGTGCGGCCCCTGCGCCCAGGCGGCGCAGGCCATCGGCCGGTTGAGGGCGCGGAGCGAGCGCGTCAGGTCGCCGATCGTCTCCAATGGCGCGCCCCACGAGATCCGCTGGCCACCCCAGCGGTCGTATTCGCGCCACGCATCGGCGGCCGGGGCGACGACCCGGTAGGCGTCGAAGTGCGGATAGTCACACAGCCCGGCATACAGCCCCCAGATCCGCTCCTCGGAGTGGGTCAGGCTCGTCGGCAGGCGCGTCGCCCGGTAGGGCAATAGCGCGTCGAACACCTCCTGCGGCGGCACCGGCCGGCCGCCGCCATACTGCGGCTCGCCGAGAAACTCGACGGCATGGACGCGCGGCAGCCAGCGCTCGTTGTCGAACTGCGACACCGGCTGCGGCTTGTTGCAGAGGCGCAAGGGCAGCGTGGCGTAGACCGCTTCGTCGTCGGTAAACCCGCCGACCATGCCGATCTGTCCGGTGGTCACGTGGAGGCTGCCGAGGAGCCGGCGGTAGTCGGCGTCGCCAAGCCCGTCGCCGACCCAGCCGCCGCCGATGTCGAAGCGCTCGGCACGGACCCGCAGCGCCCCCCACAGGCTGCCGCGCGCCGTGAGCACCTCGACCGCGGCGGGCGCCAGCGGCAGCGCCGACACGTCGGCGACGAACACCTCCTTCTCACCGGCCGGCACGTCGCCGGCAAGCGCCACTGGTGCCCGGGGCGAGAGCCGGTTCCAGCGCGTGCCGTCGGCCGGTACCCAGAGGCGCAGCCCCGTCACCGGCAGCGCCTCGGTACCGGCGTTTGCCACATGGACGACGACGCGCGACGGCGCGATGCCGCCGGCCGGATCGAGAAACGTCACGGCCGACAGCCACGCCGTCGGCGCGGCGATCGCGACGGTCGTCTCGGCGAGCCCCTCGGCGGCGAGCGTGAACGACTTCCCCACGCCCCACTCGGCCGACCGGCCGTTGAGCTCCCACACAGAGAGCACGTCGCCATCGGCAGGAGCGTCTTCCGGGGGCACCGCGGCGGCGAGGCCGGCCGTGATCCCCTGCCAGGCCCAGGCCCCGTCGGCGACGAGCGCCTCGGGCGTTTTCCCGGAAAACGTCGGCGCCGTCGCCGTCCCGCGCACGAACAGTTGCACCCGTGCGCTCAGGTCGGGGCGCGGCTTGCGGTAGCGCATGGCGTCGGCGACCAGATGGGGCACGACGTTGATCCCGACCAGCTCCGCCGGCGGCGCGAAGAAAGCCGCCAGCGCCGCCAAGTCGTCGGTGCCGACGAGGTCCACCCCCGCCGCACGCAGCGCGCGCCACATCGCCGGCCGCTCGGGGGTGCCCCAGAAGCGCAGCCGCTGGCCGCGGGCATGGGCCTTGGCGACGAGCGCCTCGAGCGCCGCGCGCTGGTCGGCCGGCATCTCCCCCGTGCCGATCCAGGTGAACAACTGCCCCCAGCGCTCGCTCACCAAAGGCACCAGTGCCGCCGGCCGGTCGTCGCGGTCGAGATCGGCCGGGCGGCCGTCGATCCCCACCAGCCGGTCGGGATCGGCGGCGATCTCCTCGATCGGGCGCGCGCCCGACACGATCACGGCCAGCGCCGGCCCGGGGCCGGTGAGAAACCGGCGCACGGGCGCGAGCTGCTCGGCAAGGAGCCGGTAGGCCGCCTCGCCATCGCCTTTGAAATCGACCAACAGCGTGAACGGCCCAGCGCCGGGATGGACCGCGCCGGTCTTCTCGAGGCGCTCGCGGAGCGGATCGAGATACAGCGCCCGCAGCGTGCGCCCGGCGCGGAGCTCGCCGCGGCCATGGCCGACCAGCAGCTCGCCATCCACCGGAAAGACATCGGCCTCGACGCTCGTGAAGCCATGGTCGAGCGCGTCGGACAGCGGCCGGGCGTGGGCGTAGTCGTTGTGGGCATGGGCGTGGGGGAGCACGCGCACGGGGGACGGAGGCGGCGGCGCGACAGGCGGCTGGGCGCCAAGGTCACCGGCAAGCGCCATCGCGACCCACGCCGCGGCGACGAGGCGCTGGGCGATTCGGCCACGATGGCGCGGCCCAGGGCCCCGCGCGTTCACGACGCCGTTCATCGGTCGCCTCCCCGGATCGTTGGCGTTGGCTGCCGTCCTGCTTGTCGATGGAGTCGTCATACGGTACCACCACTCGGGCCCGCGGCGCGGAGCCGCTCGGCCGCGCCCGCATCGAATTCCCCCGCACGCATGTTCCGATGACGCTCCCCCGCCACGCTCCCTTCCCCGCCGCTCCGTTCTCCACGTCGCGACGCCGGCTTTTCCGCTCGACCGCGTCGCTCGCCGCCGCGGCCGTCTGGGCCGGCCGCGCCGAGGGACCGCTCCGCGCCGACGTCACGCTCCCTGCCGACCCGTTCGCGCTCGGCGTCGCCAGCGGCGATCCGACGGCCGACGGGTTCGTGATCTGGACGCGCCTCGCACCCGATCCGAAGCGGCCCGACGGCGCGATGCCCGCCGAAGCGGTCGCGGTGCGCTACGAGGTCGCCGAGGACGAGGCGTTTGCCCGGATCGTCCACCGCGGCACGGCGACCGCCACCCCCGACTGGGCCCACTCGGTCCATGCCGAGGTCACTGGCCTCGCACCCGACCGGCCGTTCTTCTACCGCTTCCACTGCGCCGGCGCCACGAGCCCCGTCGGCCGGGCGCGGACGTTTCCCGCCGTGGGCACGGCGGCGGGGTCCCTGCGCTTCGCGTTCGCCTCCTGCCAGCACTACGAGCAGGGCTTCTACACCGCCTATGGCCAGATGGTGCGCGACGACCCGGCCGTGATCCTCCATCTCGGCGACTACATCTACGAGCAGGCCACGCGCGGCGTGCCGGTGCGGAGCCAGCACGGCGGCGACGCCGTCACGCTCGCCGACTACCGCCAGCGCCATGCCGTCTACAAGACCGACGCCGATCTCCAGGCCGCCCACCGCCACTGCCCGTGGATCGTCACCTGGGACGACCACGAAGTCGCCAACGACTACTGGGCTGGCCATTCAAGCGACGCCACGGTGTCGGCCGCGGCATTCGCCGCCCGCCGCGCCGCCGGATACCAGGCCTACTACGAGCACCTCCCGCTGCGCCGCGCGCAGCTTCCCGGCAGCAGCGGCATGCCGCTGTTTCGGCGCGTGTCGTTCGGTTCGCTCGCCGAGTTCTTCGTCCTCGACACGCGGCAGGAGCGCACGCGCCAGCCGTGCGGCAACGGCACCCGCCCCCCCTGCGACGGCGTCCTCGACGACGCCGCCACGCTCACCGGCCCCGCGCAGGAGCGCTGGCTCCTCGACGGCTTCGCCACGTCGGCCGCGACGTGGAACATCCTCGCGCAGCAGGTGATGATGGCGCGCGTCGACCGGGCGAGTGGACCGGCCGAGGCCTTTTCGATGGACCAGTGGCCCGGCTACGAGCGCCAGCGGCGGCGGATCCTCACGGCGATGGCCGCGCGGCCGGCGGCCAATCTGCTCGTGCTCACCGGCGATATCCACAGCCACTGGGCCAACGACCTCGTCGCCGCCGAGGGCGACGCCGCCGGCCGCGTCGTCGGCACGGAGCTGGTGACGACGTCGATCAGCTCGGGGGGCAACGGCACGGCGACCCCGGCCGGCCTGGCGGCGCTGCGGAGCGAGAACCCGTTCGTGAAGTTCCACAACGCCCAGCGCGGCTACGTCGTCTGCGACCTTACCCCCGACCGCTGCCTGGCGGCCTACCGGGTGGTGGATGTCGTCACGCGCCCCGGCGGCACGGTCTCGACGGCGGCGGCGTTCGCGATCCACGATGGCCGCCCGGGACTGGAGACGGCGTAGCGCCGCGCCAAGAAGTCCGGCATCCGTGGAGAGGCACGTTGCGATTGGCTGATCCGCACGTCACCGAAGTGACCCGATTCCATCAGGCGAGGAGGGCACCGCAGGCCGATCCGCCGAATCAGTTCGGCGGGAGGTCGACGGAGATATGATTGCCGTGGGAGTCAGCAATGAACCGTGGCCCGGACATCCGTTGGCAGCAGCGCTTCGAGAATTTCGACCGCGCTCTGGCGTTGCTGAAAGACGCGTTGTCGCGTGGGCCGTCCGCATTGAATCAGCTCGAGAAGGAAGGTGCGGTCCAACGGTTTGAATACACGCTCGAACTGGCGTGGAAGACGATCAAGGACTACCTCGAGGACAGCGGTGTCGTGCTCACTGCGGTGACACCGCGCCAGGTCATCAAGGATGCGTTCACCGCGCGCGTCATCGATGACGGACAAACGTGGATCGACATGATCGACCACCGCAATCTCCTGTCCCATACCTACGATCCGGCCAACTTCGAGGAGGCTGTCGACGCGATTCACGATCGCTACCTCGCCGCGTTCACCCAGGTGCACGACCTCTTCGAGTCACGCAAGACGCCATGAACGCCGTGGCGTTTTCGGAGCACGAATTGGCCATGATCCGCGCGGTCCTTCGCCGCCATCCGCGCGTGACGGCGGGAATCCTGTTCGGATCGCGGGCCAAAGGCACGCACTCCGAGCGGTCCGACGTCGATCTCGCGGTCGTGGGCGACGTGACGGCGCTCGAGGCCGAGGCGATTGCCGGCGATCTCGAAGAACTGCCGCTTCCGTATCGGTTCGACGTGCAGGCGGTCGCCCGCATCACCCACCGTCCGCTCCGCGACCACATCGACCGCGTCGGGCTGTGCATCTACCGGGCGGCCTGAGTGGTCCCGCGCCCCGGGCGACCGGCGCCGACCGCAAGTTGCGATCGGCACCGGCCACTCCCGGGAGTAGGAGGCCGGCCGTCAGCCCGCCGCACGGTCGCCGCGGCGACCACGCCGCAGGCGCCGCTCGGCAAGGCCCAGCGCCCCGACGACCAGCGACAGCACGCCGGCCAGCCCCGCCGGGTCGATCTCGGGAACAGGCTTCTCTGAGTTACGGTTGATCCCCAGGCCCATCGTCGTCGCTGTCGACTGCTCGGAGAGCACGAAACTGCGGTAGCTCCACAAGCCCTCGCCGAGGCTCGCCAGGCTCGTGCCATCGACCGCCAGCGCCCCGAACCCCCCGGTTCTCGACCCGAATGTAAACAGCTCGAAGAATTGCCCATTGGCCAGGCCACCGGCGAGCCCCGTGGTGTCGAGTGCGAGACCTCCCTTGAAGTCGGCGCTGCCGGTGATGTCGAGATGGCCATAGTCCCCCGCGCTCGTTCCGAACAGCCCACAGAGCACCGTGCCGGTGGTGCAGCGGCTCGGCTGCGGGCTTGCGGGGCCAACGCGGCGTTTGACTGGGTAGCGCGTGGGAACGCCTGTACGCTCTTCCGGGGCTTTCCAGAGGGCGCGACCCATGGCCACGATCTCGTCGATCCGCACCAAGCTGCTCGAACAGTTTCCCGAGCCGCAGGCCACGCTCATGGCGACCGTATTTGTCGAGTCGCACGACGAGCTGATCCACCACGCCGAATTCAACGAGCTCGCCGCTGTCGTCAAGGAGCTCGCCACGGCGCAGCACGAGCTGGCCGCGGCACAGCAGCGCACCGAGGCCCATATCGGGGAGCTGGCGGAGGCGCACAAAGATCTCACCGAGGCCCAAAAGCGGACGAACTGGGCGGTGAACGACCTCGCCAAGCAGGTCGGTGGCCTTGCCGCAGCCCTCGGCGGAAGCCTCGAGGACTTCGCCTGCGACCTGGTGCCCGAATTGCTCGAGTATCACCAGGGGATGGTGATCGAGTCGGCCGGCCCGGAGGAGCTCGTCGTCGGGGGCGAATCGAAAGAGTTCGACGTCGTGATCCGCGGCACGCTGGCCGGCCGACCGGTGATCGTGCTGTGCGAAGTCAAGGCCGCCGTGAGTGCGAGCGAAGTCCGCCGGTTTCTCAAAGTCGTCGAGGCGGCGCGGGAGGCGACTCCCGGGGCCGACATCCGCGCCATGTTCTTCGGTTATCGTGCCGACAGCCAGGCCCGCAAGGCGATCACATCCGCCGGCGCCGCGGTGGTCTTCACCCGCGGCGTGATGATTCCCTGAAACCGGGAATCACCGATCGCCATCGGCGGCACGATCCGATCGCCATCGGATGGTCCACTCCTGGCCACATCGTCATCCCAGGTGCCCGCGGCCGGATCATGCGGACCGCCGTGGTGCATCGTGCGCGGTGAGTAACAGAACGGGCCGCCTTGACCGGGCTCGCGGGCAGATCCTGGAAATCGTTGGAAGAGTCGGCGGCGTCAGCGCTGCGAACCTGACCGCAGCCAGGGGGTGACGGGCCGATGTGAGGGCGACGGCAGAGGGGGCTTCGCCGGCCCTGTGATGGGAATGCCGGCATGTCGTCTCCTGTCGTCCACCCACAAAGATCCCGGATGGACCAAAAACCAATCACCGCCCCGCCCGAAACCTGCCACCACCGCAGCCCGCAGTCGGCCCTGGCTGGAAGCGCCACAACCCGTCGGGCCGCGGTGGCGGCATCAGGCTTCGTCCGGTCG